>Ga0302321_100000140_pt1 | contig 65017 bp, 50 predicted proteins | sample Fen_T0_1_FD_202505 | JGI IMG/M metagenome (GOLD analysis project Ga0302321, IMG submission 202505) | Peat permafrost microbial communities from Stordalen Mire near Abisko, Sweden - Fen_T0_1 | ecosystem: Environmental > Terrestrial > Soil > Wetlands > Permafrost | place: Sweden: Abisko... | reverse complement strand
CGCAAGCGGCCGAGTTTGGAATCTATGTTCGCGGGCCGGTGGCCTACGTTCCTCCCTGCCCCGGTCCTGGATATTTCTGGGTTGCCGGCTATTATGCCGATGGCTATTGGATGCCTGGGCGCTGGGAGTTCCGTGGCTTCCATGATCGCGAACGGGGTGCGTTTATGCGCTTCGAAGACAGGCGCTATTATGACCGGCACTTTGATCGGGATCGTGATCGTGATCGCGATAGAGACAGAGATCGTGACCGCGATCACGACAGGGACCACTTTCGCCGGTAAACCTCAGTGCGCGATCATGGTTCCAGCGGCCTCTCCTTATCGGAGAGGCCGCTTTATTTTTACAACGAGATGAGTCCCATCGAGATGGCCGAAGAACATCCCTCAGGGGCTAAAGCCCGGAGTCGTTATGCGCATTTGCGGCACGGCTGAAGCCGTGCCCTTTCAAAACATCGCACTGTTCAAAGGTTCCTTGGGAACAGAACACTAGCTGGCGATGAGTTTGGGGCGATGGCGGCGAGTTAGCAAGGGCAGCACCTGGGCTTCGGCGGCATCGACGGTGAGGCCGTATTTGGCGCGGAGATCCTCTACCTTGCCGTGCTCGATGAACTGGTCGGGCCAGCCGATGCGGACGACCGGAACCATGACGCCCAACTCTTGCAGAGCTTCAACGACGGCGGAGCCGAAGCCGCCCATCTTGACGTGATCTTCAAAGGTAACGAAGGCTGCGACGCGGCTGGCATACTTGGCGAGCATTTCAACGTCGAGAGGCTTGATGAAGCGGGGATTGATGACTGCGGCGGAGTAGCCTTCGCGCTCGAGGCGCACGGCCAGCTCTCGCGCATAGGCGGTCATCGGTCCGAGGCCGAGGATGGCTACGTCTGATCCGTCCTTGAGCACCTCAGCTTTGCCGATAGGGATCGCTTGCGGCTCGGGCTTGCAGGCCACTCCAACCACTGCGCCGCGCGGATAGCGAATGGCGCTGGGGCCGGGAAGCTGGAAGGCAGTGGCCATCATGTCGGCCAGTTCGTCTTCGTCTTTGGGAGACATCAAGACCATCTCCGGGATGCCGCGCAGGTAGGCGATGTCAAAGAGGCCGTGATGCGTGGGACCGTCGTCGCCAGAGAGGCCGGCGCGGTCCATGCAGAAGAGCACGGGCAGTTTTTGCAGAGCTACATCGTGGACGATGGGATCGAAGCCGCGCTGCAGGAAGGTGGAATAGATGGCGCAGACGGGACGGAAGCCGCGCGTGGCCATTCCAGCGGCAAAGATGACGGCGTGCTCCTCGGCGATGCCTACGTCGAAATACTTTTTTGGATGGTGGGGACGGAAGAGGTCGAGGCCGGTGCCGTTGGGCATGGCGGCGGTGATGGCCACGATGCGCTCGTCTTTGTCGGCCAGGGCTGTGAGTGTGTTGGCGAAAACCTCGGCCCAGGTGACCTGTCCGACGATCTTCGTCTCGCCGGTGTCGGCGTTGTAGGGGCCGAGGCCGTGAAACTTCTTCTGTTTTGCAAGCGCCGGCTCGTAGCCGCGGCCTTTTTGCGTGAGCACATGCAGCAAGGCGGGGCGGTTTTCACCTTTGAGAAACTTGAAGCTCTCGACGAGCAGCGGAATATTATGGCCGTCGATAGGGCCAAAGTATTGCAGGCCGAACTCCTCGAAAAGTATGGAGGGCCACAACATGCTTTTGGCGGCCTCTTCGGCGCGGCGAGCGACTTCAGCAGCGGTCTTGCCGCCGAGGCGCTCAATGATGCGATGGGCCGAGTCGTGCAGATTTTTGTAGTGCTCGTTGGTGACGATCTTGTGAAAATAACGGGCGATGGCGCCGACGTTGCGGTCGATCGACCACTCGTTGTCGTTGAGCACGACGATCATGCGCTTGGTGTGTTCGGCGATGTTGTTGAGAGCCTCGAAGGTGACGCCGTTGGTGAAGGCGGCATCTCCGGCGACGGCGATAACGTTCTCTTTGCCGCCGGCGAGATCGCGCGCGACGGCCATTCCCAAGGCAGCGGAGATGGCAGTGCCGGCGTGTCCGGCGCCATAGCAGTCGTGCTCGCTCTCGGTGCGGAGCATGAAGCCGTTAAGCCCGCCCGGCTGGCGAATCGTTTCCATGCGGTCGAGGCGGCCGGTGAGGATCTTGTGAATGTAGGCCTGGTGGCTGACATCAAAGAGCAGCTTGTCTTCAGGAGTGTTGAAGACGGTGTGGAGAGCGATTGTGAGTTCGACGACGCCAAGATTGGGGCCGAGGTGGCCGCCGGTCTTCGAGAGCGTTTGAATGAGGAACTCGCGAATCTCCTCGGCCAGCTCTGCCATCTGCGCGAAGTTCAGCAATTTCAGATCGGCGGGCGAGTGGATCGATTCCAGCAGTGTCCCCATTGTCTCCTTCTCCCGAAAAGACGGGCAGCGAAGCAGAAAACCCCTCATGCTGGGGCCGTCGAAACCAGCTTCGCCAACCATTAGTATATCAACGCGGCAAATTCGGCGGGCTGTTGGGTTAGACGGCTGGGGCAGCGGCTGGGTGCGCCTTAATCTAGAATTTTGAATCAGGGATCGATTGTGCGGTTCGCCGTTGTAGGATGTGCTTGATAGATCTTTGCTTGCTTCAGGAGGGCTTTGAACGTGGCTGAAAGCTGGAGAGTTTTGCTTTGTACAGTGGCTTTGGCGGGGGCGCTGGTTGCACCCTGCACGGCGTTGGGGCAATTGACGATTCCGGATGCGAATGCGCAGACCGCGCCCAATCCGCTGAGTGATACCACGGTGAAGCCGGGGAAGGTGCTGTTGTATGACCTTGAGGCGCGCTTTGCCAAGGACGTGCTCGAGCGGGGTGGAGCGGGCTTTGCCGATTGGTTTGCCGAGGATGGGGTTGCGTTGGGAAACGGGGCAGCTCCGCTGATCGGCAAGGTGGCCATTGCGAAGTCCGCCGCCTGGGACCCCAAGGTCTATCAATTGACCTGGACGCCGACCGATGCGCTGATGGGGCCTTCGGGAGATATGGGGTATACCTGGGGCCACTTCGAGGGGCACAGCAAGGATGTGAATGGGAATCCCGTGACGACGACCGGGCGGTATATGACGATCTGGCGCAAAGGCGCTGATGGCGTGTGGAAAGTGGTGCTGGATGCGGGGGCGAATGAAGAGCCCAAGGCTGGAGATTGCTGCAAACTGCCGGGTCATTGACCACCTGCGGTGGGGCGGACGCTCGCTGTTCGCTCGCTTGGGGTTCGTGGTTTCCCACCCATTCCGCAAAAGCGCGGAATGGATGGAGCACCCGGCAGCTACAAAACTATAACTTCCCCTCGAAATAGGCTTCAAACCAATTAACGATCATGTCGGTCACAACCAACATTGACCTGGTTCTCTCGTTGAAGGTGTCGTTCTCGGCGCATTGGGGAGGAGCCTCCATGATCGCTATTTGAAACGTGAGATTGGGGTTCACCTGGGCTTGAGTGTCGGTTCGGTATCCAAGAATTCTGAAAGTGGCGATTTCGCCGTCGTTTTCGAGCACGAAGCCTTTTCGGACGGTCAAATATCCCAACTGCATTCCGGCGGGCAGGTTGAATTGAGGTCGCGCCGTGATAGGAAGAAGTCCAACAGCATGGAGACGCCGATGCCGGTCTTTTCTTGCAAGTTCTCCCAAAATGCCCAGGCAGCGCGCCGGATCGTCGATCATCGCATCTTTGGGGAGAGTTGGAGCATTGTACGGTTGTATAGATTCGAGAAAACTCCTACATTCGTCCGAGAGTGGAGAGATACTCTTACGAGCCTTGTGGAATTCAGGTGGGTTGGAACAGATAGGAAATTGCAGAGCGCGTTCGTATGGGGGTGGATTAGCTCCGCTTTGAAGGACAGCACCTTCATAGATCACGCCGTCGAGAGCAGCTCGCAATTGATAAAGAAACTCGCCGAATTCGAGAGAAATCTTCAACATGACGGAAGGGTCTGCGACTTCGACAGTGATACTGCCTGTCCCGTCATCCTTCATATTTATTCGGGGGCGATAAGCTGCGTATGGGAGGGAGGTGTTCCATATTTCTGTAATAGCATGTTGGTGAGCCAACGCCCGCCGGACACGCTCTCGACACCTGTCAAAGGGCTGCATATTCAGAAATCGTATCAGCCAACATAGCCTCTTCGGTGAGAAAATCTAGAGTATGGGAACAACGCAGATTGGATTAGGTCTTTGGCTCGTGTTGATGGCTGGACTTGTCTGGGCTGTCTGGCAAGTAGCTGGATGGTGGTTTCGTCGTCGATTGCGGCGAATATCGCTTCCTCGCCCCGCAATTCATTTTGCGCCGAAACTGACGGGCTCAGAGAAGATTCCTGCTCTGCGCCAGAACCTATTGCTGAAAGTCGGAAGGGATGAAGCAGTCTTCGAGAGGCTCATTGAATTTGAGCGGGCCAGACTACCCAATGCGCCATTACATACGCTCTTGGAATCAGCCATAGAGAGATGGGAACGGGATAACCGCTAAAACCAAGGAAAGAGGACGTGGATGGATAATCAAGTCGTACTTCAAATGCTAGACCTCATAGAGAAGATGGAACTGGAGAAATTTTCTCTGAGGGCGATGTTGGACGCGGCAAGCCGCAACGTGAGCAAACGCCAAATTGACTCTCTTCTGGAACGCGCAATGAATGATCCAGCGGCTCGGGACAATGTTCACGCAAAATATCTTCCACTGCGATCTCAAATTGAATCCGATTCTTCTCTGGAAGAGGTCTTGCAGCAATTTCTTCAGATATCTCCCCCTACGAAGGATGTGAATTAAGCGCTACCATATTCTCAGTGTAGGCAGGTTGGACAGGTGGCCCACTCATCAACGTCGAAGGATCGATGCCCGGGCCACCGGCCTGCGGAATTGCAGACAGTCAAAGACAAAAACACAGGGGCTAAAGCCCGGGTTCTTTTTCTACTCTATCGGCACGACTGAAGTCGTGCCCTGACGCTTCTCGTTATCCCTATTTCTCAATAAGCCTTCAGATCGACGATGGCTTTGAGGATCGTTTCGGGTTGGGGGAGGATGGCGTCTTCCAGCACTGGCTGGTAGGCGACGAAGGTGTCCATGGCGCCGATGCGGCGGACTGGGGCGTCGAGCGAATCGAAAAGCTCATCGCCAATGCGGGCGGCGATCTCTGCGCCGTAGCCCCAACTGAGGCGGTCTTCGTGCGCTACGATGACGCGGCTGGTCTTTCGGACCGACTCGGCGATGGCTTCCCAGTCATAGGGATTGAGCGTGCGCAGGTCGAGAATTTCTACATCGATATTGTGCTCGCGACGGGCTCGTTCGGCGGCCTGTAACGAGCGCGGGACTAGTGCGCCATAGGTGACAATCGTGAGGTCTTTGCCGGGGCGGACGGTGCGGGCTTTGCCGAAGGGAATGGCGAAGTCCGGGCCGGGATAGGGCGCGCGGTCGTGGGTCTCGCGATAGAGTCGCTTGTGTTCGAGAAAGAGAACCGGGTCATCGCAGCGGATGGCTGTGCGCAGCAGGCCGTTGGCGTCGAGGGCATTCGACGGAAAGACGACGCGCAGGCCGGGGATGTGCGTGAAGATGCTCTCGCCGGATTGCGAGTGATAGATGGAGCCGCCAGTGAGATAGCCGCCGATGGGCACGCGAATCACAGCCGGGCAGCCCCACTCGCCATTGGAGCGCCAGCGCAGGACGGAGAGTTCGTTATGGATCTGGTGCATGGCAGGCCAGATGTAATCGAAGAACTGAATTTCGACGACCGGCTTCATGCCGCGCGCCGCATAACCAACTGCCCGACCGACGATGTTGGCTTCGGCCAGTGGCGAGTTGAAGACGCGTTCGGAGCCGAACTCGGTTTGCAGGCCGGCGGTGAGTTTGAAGACGCCGCCTTTGCCTTTGACTTCGGCGAGGGCCTCTTCGCGGCTGGCGTCGGCTACGTCTTCGCCATAGACGACGATGCGGGGGTCGCGGCGCATCTCGTCGTGAAGGCAGGCGTTGATGAGGTCGGCCATGGTTCTTGGCTTCGCGTCCAGTGCAGCATCTTCCTTCTGTTCGGTTGCAAAAGCGGCACTCGTCGGATCGATGACGTCGGAGTAGACGTGGCTAGTGATGCTGTCTACCTTGGGCAGAGGAGCCTGGAGAGCGCGCTCGGCGGCTTCGGCGACTTCGTGGTCGAGGGAGTTTTCGAGCGCAGTGATCTCTTCGTCGGTGAGGATGCCCTCGCGCAGGAGGCGCATTTGCAACTTGGCGATGGGATCGCGCAGGGCGTCAGCCTCGCGTTCGGCCTGGGTGCGATAGAGGCGGTCGTCGTCAGAGAGCGAGTGGGAGTAGCAGCGAATGCAGTGGCCGTGGACGAAGGCCGGTCCCTTGCCTGCACGGCAGTGGGCCACGGCGGCTTGAAAAGCCAGGAAGGTAGCCTCGGGATCGGTGCCGTCGACCTCGGCGAAGTGGAAGTTGGGGTGGTTGGCAACGAGGCGGGAGATGTTGCCGCCGGGCATGCTGACCTCGACGGGAGTGCTGATGGCGTAGCCGTTGTCTTCGACGCAGAAGACGACGGGCAGCTTGCGATTGGCGGCGGTGTTCAGAGCCTCCCAGAACTCACCTTGCGAGGTGGAACCCTCGCCGAGCGAGGTGAAGACGACCTCGTCGCTGTGGAATTTCAGGTCGCGGAAGGCGCGGTAGTCTCCAGCCACTTTTTCAGCGGCTTCGGGATGGCGGCTGAAGTAGCGGCCGGCCTCGGAGCATCCGACAGCATGGAGCAACTGCGAGGCGGTGGCAGAGGAAGAGCTGACGATGTTGAGGGCGCGGCTGCTCCAGTGCGTGGGCATCTGGCGGCCTCCGCTGGCAGGGTCGGTGGCTGCGCCGACGGCCTGCAAGAGCATTTCATCGGGCGTAACGCCGAGGGCGAGGCAGAGCGCGCGATCGCGATAGTAAGGGAAGAACCAGTCGTAGCCGGGACGCATGGCCAGAGCCGCGCCAACCTGGAGAGCTTCGTGGCCGGCGGCGGAGATCTGGAAGAAGATCTTCTGCTGTCGTTTGAGCAGAATTTCGCGGTCGTCGATGCGGCGGGAGAGCACCATCAGCCGATAGATTTCTACCAACTGCCGTGGGCTCAAGCCGCTGGGGCCGGCCTTGGCCGACACGGACTCACGAGCGCTGGAAGCTACAAGTTCCATTCCCTTGACTCCTCAGAATATGTCTTCTTACTTGCGGGGAAATCGAAGTACCAGCTCTGATTGTAGCAACTTCGAGAGAGCCGGACGACCGACCGAGTTTGCTTGAGGCCAAAGAGAATCCGGGGGAGCTAGCGGAGCGAGGGCGAGCGAAACTCTGGGAAATTCTGGGAGCCCTGCACGGGAGTGCTCATCTTGTCCTTGACCTTGTGCGCCAGCTTTTCGATTTCAGCAACCTTGCTGTACTCGGCCTGATCGTAGGATGCGTTGGTTGGCCGGTTGACCTCCTCGTCCAACTCGCGGGCCAGTTTGAGCAGCTTGTCTGCGTCCTTAACCATCGACTTCTGGCGCTCGGCGTTCAGCATGCGCAACCGCTTCTGGTCCTGGATAGGATTGTCGTAGTCTAAGACGCTATGCTGCAGGCCTGCCGACTGCTGAATCTGCGCCAGGACAGGCCTCAACTGCGCGCCACCGGGAAGCGCGAGCATCAGCGCCAGCACCAAGCCGAACCGCGCTGTACGGGCAGATGGGCAAAGTATAGAGAAACTCCAAGCCGTGGACCGCGCCTTGGCGTGCTGAACAGAGCAACCTCGAAACTGGCTTCGAACTCGGAACACTACCTTCACCTTTCAGTTTGCCGCAACTGACAACTTCATCTTTTCCTTCATGTCATGCGCCAGCTTCTCGACCAAGTCTGCCCTGCGAATCACGTTGAGAGAGAGTGTATCTTTATTGGTCTTATCCACTTCCGCCTTGAGATCGGTCGCCAGTTTGAGCAGCAGCGCGCTCTCATCGGCAATGACCTTTCTTCGCTCGGCATTGACCGCCTCGAAGTTCCGCTTCTTGGCCTGCTGCTCATGCAAGATCATCTGCTGATTGGCGTCGGGCATCACATCGACTTGGTGATCGGGGAACTTCGTGCCCTGGGGCATTCCGGGCATCCTGCTCTGGCCAGGACCGACCGCGCTGGCGAGGGCCGCCGTTACGGCAAGATAAGCGAGAGCGCGCCCCCAATGACGCCCTGAAGCCTGTCCGTTTGCTCGGGCGCCGCTTGATGCGCATGGGTGATTTTGGTTCATTCTGAACAGCATGGGGAACCTCCTCAGCGCTGCCGCCGCGATTCCGCCATCCTGTCTTTCCAGAATCGCCGTGGGGATAGGCTTTCAGCTTATCCTGCGGACAGTCTAGTCTAAAGAGAGGCGTTTAAGGAGTTTCACGATGCAATTATTCGTATCTCTGCTGGCGGCAAGAACAGGCTTGTTTGCGGAGGAGCGGTTTCTGGGCCGCGTGGTGGACGGATGGGGCATCGATGCCCAGGAGTTCACCCGCAACAAGCTGCCCCACCTGCTGGTGGTTGCGTTTATCGGCTTTGTTCTCAGCAGGTTGCTGCGCCTGATCACGGCAAGGATGATCCACGTCGCCGAGCGGCACGCGCCCGATCCGGTCCACATCGGGCAGGTCAAGACACTTGCCAGCGTGATTCGTACAACGGGCCTGGCCGTTATTGGCGCAATTGTCGGCATGCAGGCTCTCTCTGCCGTAGGAATCGATCTCGGCCCGCTGCTGGCCTCGGCCGGAGTGGCGGGAATTGCACTGGGCCTGGCGGCGCAGAATATCGTGCGCGACTTGCTGAACGGCATCCTCATCCTGATCGAAGACCAGTTCAACGTGGGAGATACGGTTCGGCTTGCCAGCCTGGCGGGAACCGTCGAAGCGATGACGCTGCGCAAGACGACGGTGCGCGATATCGACGGCACGGTCTACGTTATCCCAAACTCGCAGATCACAACCGTGGCCAACCTGAGCGTGGGCTATTCGGTGGCAACCGTGAATGTGAGCGTGGACTTCTCGGCCAATCCCGACCGGGTGCTGGAGCTATTAAAGGGGATTGCGACGGAGATCCGCGAGAGCGAGGAGTTCAAGGATCTGTTTGTGGCCGACCCGCAGATTCTCGGCGTGGATGCGATCCGAGGCTCGGAGCTGATCTTTTCGGTGGTTTTCAAAACTTTGCCGACGAAGCAATACGCGCCGGTCAGGGAGTTTCGCCGCCGGGTTCGTCTGGCTCTGGAAGAGCAGGGATTGCTGCCCGGCGATCCCAACCGGATCTTCAGCACATTCATGGACAAGGCGGCAGGCGGACGCCGGAAGCCAACTGCTGAGTCCGCGCCGGTACATGACCCGACGGCGATTAAACAGCAGGAGGGAAATCCGTTTGGCGGCGGGTCCTAACCTTGCGATAGCCAAAAAGCTGGCCTCCGGGGTGACCGGAGGCCGAGAATTGACAGCATTTCTTCTTTCAATCAAGCGGACTGAGCCCGGGGCTAAACGACCGGCTTGATGATCAACGGCCTCATCATGTCATGCTCCTCATGCTCGAGGATATGGCAATGCCAGACGTACTCGTGGCCGCCTTCCATTCCGGGCCGCGGACTTCCTGGAATCGCAAATGGCACCTTGGGAAGGTCGAACTTCATGATCACCCTGGTGACTTCACCGGGATTCATGCGAACCGTCTCTTTCCATCCGGCGTAGTTTGGGTCGGGCTTTTGCCAGGGTCCGGTGGGCGTGAATGTCACCTGGCCCGGCGTCGAGTTGTCAAAGGGAGCGCGGCCGATCACCTGCACGTTCACCAGATGAAAGTGCATCGGATGCGTGTCGCCGGTTGTGTTGTAGATATCCCAGACGACGGTCTGCCCAGCCGTATAGATCTCGCTCGGAGGATCGTCGTAATTTCTTCCGTAGCTGTCGGAGTAGATCGGCGCGTCGGTTCCGACTCGCTGGATGAGGCGTCCATACTCGTCGAAGTCCTCGTTGAGCGTCTTGTTCTCGAAGATCACTCCGGGGGCCGCGGGGTCGAGATCCGGTTCTCCAAAGGGCACATGCGAGGCCGTAAATGCGGCGGGCAATCCGGTTTGAAGAGCGGTAAGCGTTGCGTTGAAGTCCAGCGGATCTTTGGCGCCGACCAGCGGCACCATGCGGAGCTGCATGAGGGTTCGCGTGTTGGGGCCTTTGCCGATAACCGTGGCCGGAGCGCCGCCGATAGCGGTCTGGTCAGGGCACCCGGTGTAGTAGTCGTTGCGCGAGTCCCCGCTGGGGAAGGGCGCAGGCGCGTCGTTGTAGAGAATGAGTTTGGAGCCAGCCGGAACACTCGAAAAATCCACAACAAGATCGGCGCGCTCGGCCGGAGCCAGCAGAAGATTGAACGGTCCGTCGGCGATGACCGATCCATCGCAGTCAATGGGAATCTGCACCGGTGGCGAGTTGAGCACGACGGGCTTCGGCAGCAGACCGCCTTCATTTCCAATCTGGATAAAGGCCGGCCCCGGCTTGCCAAAGTCCGGCTCTCCGGGATTCTGCGTCGACTCGTAATAAAGCTGCAGGTGGTAGAAGCGAGCCTGCGAGCCGTTGAGCAGCAGGAAGCGATAGCGACGCGGCTGCACTTCAGCGTAGGGGTAGGCCATGCCGTTGATGACCGGCGTATCGGCGAAGAACTCCGGTACGCAGGAGGGCGTCTGTGGCGGGCCTTCATTGTCAAAACCATCAGAGGGAGCACCCAGATCCCAGCGCGCGTCGGGTCCAGCGCTTTCCGCTTCATAGACATACGGGTACCAGAGGTCGCCTGGGCGTCCCCACTGGTCGTGGGTCATCTTGAACATCTTGTCTTGCAGGACGAGCGGAACGGTGTAAGCAAGCGGCGGCACGGCTGGCGATGAGCCGCTGGTCAGGCTGCCAACAACATCATCGACGATCAGATAAGGAGCGGCCATTCCGGCATAGGCGTTCAAACGCGTGATGCCGATGGAGTGGTCGTGATACCAGGCCAGGCGCGAGCTTTGGTCGTTGGGATAGTAGTAGTCTGCCACGCCGGGCGATCCTGCCACACCATTGAGAAAGCAGATGCCTGCCGAGCCATCAGTGGCGCCGACCACTCCCGCAGGCGAGAACCATGCATAGGGGCCGCCGTCGGAGGTCCACGGAGTCAGTCCGCCGTGCATGTGAACGCAGCAGCGGTTCTCGGGCACGCCAGGCTCGGCGCCCATGAGCGTCGTATCCACTGGAAGGATGTGCCGGGGTGGAAGGTCGTTCTGCATGCGAACGACTACTGGCTTGCCACGCGTGGCGACGATGGCGGGTCCGAGGTAAGCGGGATCGTTAGTGGTCAGGTCCACATAGCCCCAGAGGCGCGTTGGATTGGGCAGATCGGGATGCATCTGCTGCTCGAACTGTTGCGCCGAGAGGCGATAGAAATCCGCGCCGGGATAGGGACTGCTGGTTGCATTTGCGATCGGGATTCCGTTGGGGCCGAGGCCGGGCAGGGGCGCGATGAACTTGCGCAGCGTGGGGCTCTGTGCAAAGGCCCAGATCTTGCCTTCGCTGCCTTTAAATAGGGCCAGGGCAGTGCCGGCAACCAATGTGGTCTTCAGGAATTCTCTGCGTGTTGGCATACGATTTCTCCGTGGTCAATCGGGGTGAACTGGACGCGTCAGTGCGACGCTTACTTGCCTGAAGTGCGCTGAGAGGACGCTCGATGACGGGAGGATCGTCTGTCCATCTTGAAACGGACCGCGGGATGCACCGTGCATCCGCCCGGTCCCCCGGCGGCAGTGAGCTTCGCCGTCTGCGACGTACTGCCTCCCGGACCAACGCAGGCCAGCGAAAAGGTCAAGGCGTCAGGTCCGCTCAAGAGGACGTTCTGCGATCCGCTCATCTGCTGCGAGCCGGTCCAGTTGCCACTGGCAGAGCACGAAGTGGCATTCGACGCAGACCATGTGAGGGTTGCGGATTGGCCGGGCTGAACGGAGGCGGGGCTAACGGAAATTGATACCCCAGCAGGCGGGGGCGGCGGAGGCGTATTGGGAACTTGTGTGCCTCCACCACAACCAGAGAGGACCAAGGCAATTACAAAAAAGCAATACCGGTTCAACATGGCACACCTCTGCGAGCTCCTTGCTCAGCCCTTTATGCGGGTTGATTGCTAAGGAATGCTTGCTATTTATGAAGGAAATGTCATTCTTGCTGACAGTTGAAGATTGCCTTGATCTGGGAAATCTCGATGTGATTTACATCACGCATGTTATGTGAGAGTTGTCACAAAAACCCGTGACGATGCCTCAAGCATGAACGAGGAACGAGGAGAGGCAGAAAGGGAGTAGCCGAAGTCATACGAGCGGCTTTAGTGCCTCCAGCAGTGCCTCAGTTGTGAAAATCGGGGGAAAACAGGTGCGATTGCGGCAGACGAGGGCCCAGGCTTCTGCTCCGGAGGGCTTTGGAATCTGAAGTATAGTCTCGGCAAGCGCCTCGGGAATGCCGCCCTGGACGAGCTGTTCTGGAGTGATGCAAATCACGACCTTGTTGACGGCGAAGTGGGCGGAAGCCAGTGCCTCAAGGCGTTCTGCCTCGGGACCGGATCCGACCACGACCGCCTGTACTGGATCGAGCAGAAGCCGCTCGACTGCCAATCCGTAAGAGCCGGCGTAAAGGCCAAAGTGCTCGACGATTCCGGCGAAAGAAGCGAGCGTGTCTTCGGCGATCTCTCGATACTGCTTGCGCCCGCTGAGGACCTCAAGGCGCAGCAGGGCCGAAGCTGCGGTGGGGTTGCCGGCTGGTGTGGGTGAGTCTTGCAGTGGCTTGCGCCTTGCAGCCAGAGCGCCGAGAACCGGCGCGCCTTCGACTGGCGCGGCAGAGTCATAGAATGCACCCGCAGCCTGATCGTGGAAACGGGCAATCATTGCATCGGCAAGCTTGACGGCTGCCTGGTAGTAGCGCATCTCGCCACCAGCAAGCCAACCATCGATGCAGGCATGGACGGTGAAGGCGTAATCGTCGAGAGTGCCGGGAATCTTATCCGGCTGCGCCGCCTCGGCGGGGCTGTCGCCATAAGCGATGACATGGCTGAGAACTGCTTCGCCATCCCAAGCCTCAATAAGCAGCCGGTCGAGCGTACGTAGAGCAAACTCGCGTGCCGAATCCACGCGCAGAACCCGCGCTGCCTCAAGATAGGCCGAGATGGCCATTGCGTTCCAACCGGTGTAAAGTGTGCGGTCGATGAAGGGCGTGGGCCGCTGGGTGCGCGCCGCCAGCAGTGCTTGGCGGGCTCTGGAAAGAAGCAAGCCAAGCTGATCTGGGCTTTGTCCGATTTCGGCGGCTAATTCCTCGACGGTCTGGTTCAAATGGAGGACGTTCTTGGCCGGGTTGTGGTGCATGTCGCCGAGTTCGCGGATATCCCAGTAGAGAAGCGCCATTTCTACGTCACTCTGGGAAAAGGCTGCCGCACGCAGTGCCTCGCGGGCTTCGGCGAGGGTCCAGGTGAAGTAGTCGCCATCGTCGTCGAGGTTGATGTCGGCATCCTGCGAGGCATAGAAGCCGCCGCGCTCGCGGTCGCTGAGGGTGGCGTCCATCCAGCCGACAATCTCGCGGGCCGTGGTTTGAAAATCCTCGCGGCCGAGGCTCTGGTAGCCGTGCAGATAGTTGCGCAGCAGTTCGGTATTGTCGTAGAGCATCTTTTCAAAGTGCGGAACACCCCAGTGCTCATCGACGCTGTAACGATGGAAGCCGCCGGCCAGTTGGTCGTAGACGCCGCCCCGCGCCATCCGCTCTAGCGTGATGGCGAAGGCCTGGCTGGCCAGATCATTGCCGCGATTCATGGCGATTTCAAGCAGCAGGTCAAGCGCAGCAGGATGAGGAAACTTAGGCTGCGAGCCGAAGCCGCCGTTGTGTGAGTCAAACTGGTTGAGAATCGAAGCGGCGATCTTGTCGACGAGGGCAAGCGTGAGTTCCCCGCCCCGCCCGGAAAAGGATTCATTATGCTCGATGGCGGCCATGGTGCTTGCGGCCGTCTCCAGAGCTTCGTCGCGCCGCTCATGCCAGACATGCGCCAAAGCCTCAAGAACGCGAGGGAAGCCGGGCCGCCCATAACGGTCGTCGGGGGGAATGTAGGTGCCGCCGAAGTAAGGCCGGCCGTCGGGAGTGAGAAAGGCCGTCAGCGGCCAGCCACCCTGTCCGGTGATGGCCGAGACCGCGGACTGATAGCGTGCGTCCACGTCGGGCCGCTCGTCGCGATCCACTTTTACAGCGATGTAATGCTCGTTGATGAGCTGGGCAATCGCCGGGTTCTCGTAGGACTCCCGATCCATGACGTGGCACCAGTGGCACCAGACGGCGCCAATGTCGAGCAGGATGGGCTTGTCTTCGGCCTGGGCCTTGGCAAAGGCGGCCTCGCCCCATGGATGCCACCGGACGGGCTGGTGGCGCGCGGAGCGCAGGTAGGCGCTGGCGGAATCGTTCAACAGGTTCGTAACGCCGGGTTCGGAGACGTGAGGCGTTGGGGAAACGTCTTCATTCATGCGCTTAGGATACATCCGTGTGCGCGATGAGTTCATGGCTCAAATCAAAAGGTCGGTGGCAGTGGTACAGTTTTCGAACGATGACCAACCACGCCCGAACGTGAAAGGAGACCGTGCGTCGCATCTGGATGAGTGAATCGGGCCTGTCAACAAACGAGCTAGCGGCAATTGAAAGAGATCGCGATGATTTCGGAACTATACTGATTCACAAAACTCAGCACGGGAGAAAGCGTGTGACGAGAACAGAACGAATGTGGATTTTCTTGCGAGTGTTTCTCTGCGTCCTCATCATGGTTTTCTGCCCGCTTGACAACGAGGCGCAGCAGCCTGCAGCCGGAAGTGCCCAACCAACTCAGGGCGAGCAGGGTGCCGATACCAATAGCATTTCGGGGCACTCGGATCAGGAGCTATCGGGCCTGACCGTGATCGTCAAGGTCACCTCGATCGCTGGAGACCGGTTGTTCCACGCGGATGGATATCGCATTCGCGTCCAGTCCGGGACTGTGACCGCTTTCTCAGGCAGTTTGAAGACTCTGGCCGACGTGGTTCCTGGCACCTGGATTCATTTTCAGGGGGCACGCGACAATAAAGGAGTCCTCGTTGCCCGCAAAGCAGAGTTCTTCCCATCTGGAACGCGTAAATCACTTACGGCAATGGGCCCGAGAAAAACAACGCATGCCCCGGATTATCAGCCTGTTACGCGCGACGGCCTTCTTGACGCTGACGGAAATTTCATCAGCCCCCACACCAAGGTCCGTTTAAGCGGTGCCGGTGGTCCCTGCGGCTGGCACAAGGTTATCGCAGATCCGCCCCTGCAGGAGCGTGTGGAGAGGATCGGAATGCAGATCGTGCCTGCGTTCCAGAGACAACTCTCGCCTGACAGCCCTTCCCGCATTCCTTTCCGGTTCTATGCCGTCGCTGACGACAAAGTTCGGTCTGTCATTGCCTGCAATGATGGACTGGTTCTCGTGCCCAAGAAGGTGGTGGAACGCCTGCAGAGCGACGACCAGCTTGCTGCCGTGCTGGCCGACGCAGTTGCGTTCAACTTACAGCGGCAACTCGTAACCATTTCACCACTCGACTTGACGGCTTTCGGATCTGAGGTCGCAACGCTTATTCCACCCTTATTTCCTGCCGGATACATTGCGGGAGAAGCCGTAGCAGGACTTGTGGGCTACGAGAAACAGGCCAGGCTCCAGCTAGAGTTAGCACGCATGGCCCTGCAATTGGTCGCCGATGCGGGCTTCGATCCCTGGCAGGCGCCGGAAGCCTGGCGTCTCCTTGCCCCAAAGGACCCACCACGGGATGTCCAGTCGATCAAATACCCGCGAGAAAGCAAATACCAGTTGAGCATTCTCAATCTGCAATACAAGAGGGAGAGTTCCGGTTCTTCGGCTGTCTTACCCACGTCCGGTGCGGCAAATCCCGATCAGTGATGGCGACATTTGAAGCAGATCGCAAGTTGCGGGCATGTAATAGGCTGGCTGGAAACTGCACTATGTCCGGCCTGTTAAGAGGGGTCTCACAGGCATTCTAAGGCAGAAAAAGGGGATGAGCCGAAGCTCATCCCCTTTTTGAATGCAGTTCCCGGCGAGTTTAGAAGTGATAGGCCACGCCGATGACTGGATCGTAGATGTTGTACCACTTGTTGGTCTTGGTCAGGTCGTTGGGAATATTGAAGGTCGGCACCTTGGTGACCAGGCCGCGGTATTCGACGCGGAGGTCAAAGCTGGGGCTGAGCTCGTAGGCGATGCCGGCTCCATAGAGAAAGGCCGTCGAAGTCTGCTGCTTGGCGTCGATGGTCGTGGTGCCGGAGTTGCGAATGGGCAGGAAGATAAGCCCGGCGCCGCCCGCCTCGACAAAGGGATTGTATTTCTTGAAGGTGAAGCTGCGGACGTAGGCGGCCGAGATCTCCTCGGTGCGGGTCAGCACGGTGGGGGTGAGCGGGTTGGTCTTGAAGTGAATCTTGTTCTGATAGGTCATGCCGAAGTTGGCCTCGACGGCGCTCGAAGGCGTCAGCATGAAGCGGTAGCTGGCCAGAGCGCCAAAGGCGCGGTTGGCGCTGACATACACGTTGGTTGACGAGCTGACGAACGGCTCGATGAGCGCTGTTCCGCTCAGGCTGACGTCCTGACGGCTCTCTTGGGCGCGGCCAGCTGCCACGCACACGGCCAGCAGAAATGCAATGATGGCGATCTTCTTCATTCGGTCCTGATCCTCACGACTGCTCAACCGTCCGGCTGGCAACGAGCTTGTCTGTTCCGGTGCTCCGGTTCGAGCCGGGCCCCACTCTCGGTATTGTAACTGGCCGGGGTGGCTCTGGCGGAAACTGCTCTGCCGAAACGATCTAAAACTATAGACGGACGAGGAGGAAAACCGGCATCCTGCCCCGGCAAAATGCAGGAAAACCGCCGCGAATCGCAACAAACCGCCCTGTCAGCCAGCCCGCTCCACATGGTAGTAGAACGGTGGTCCGTTCTCGAGGGCCAGCGCCTTGACGGTCTGTAGAAAAGCACGGGCGGCGTAGGAGAGCGTGGCCTGCCGCCTGTGAACCAGCCGCAACACGCGCTTCATCTCCAGCTCGTCTACCGACACACGCACTAGATCCCCGGACTCCAGTTCCCTGGCCACGGTCAACTGCGGGACCAGAGCGACCCCGTTGCCCATGGCCACGAACCGCTTGATGGCTTCGATTGTGGGCAGTTCGATGCCCATATTGAGGGGGGTCCGGTACTTTTGAAAGGCCTCGATCACCTTACGCCGCAGAGGCGAGGCAACGTTGTGGGCGACAAAGAGCTCATCGCCGAGGTCGCTAATGGAGACGCGCTGCGCTTTGGCCAGCGGGTGGCTGGGACTGACGATGAGCGCCAGACTGTCGGCGTAGACCGCGATCGAGCGGAAGTGCGCCGGATCGGGGCGGAAGGAGAGCATCCCCAGCTCGAAGGTGCGCAGATTGAGCTCGTCGGGAATGTGCGAGGCCAACTGGCGGTGAACGGCGACCGTGATGTGGGGGAACTCGCGGCGGTAGCGGTCGATGGCCTGCAAGAGATACATGCAGGTATATTCGTTGGCTGCCATTTGCAACTGTCCCCGCTCCAGGCTCTTCAACTCGCCCAGGGCGCTCGATGCCTCGCGGCGCAGGGCCAACAGGCGCAGCGCGTAGTCGCGCAACAGCACGCCGGAGGCGGTCAGCGAGCCATCGCGGGCGGCGCGGTCAAAGAGCGTCTCGCCGACGGACTCTTCGAGCTTGCGGATAACCTGGCTCACCGCCGGCTGGGTGCGATGCAGGCGAACAGCCGCGCGGGAGAAGCTGCGCTCTTCGGCTACGGCGAGAAAGGTTTCTAGCTGGTGAAGTTCCATATCAGTGGACAGTGAACAGTGATCAGTGATTAATACTCAGTTGAGAGTTTGCCCTTCCATGCTCCAAACGGTATGCGCCGGTCATGGCCGGAATCTTTGGGCAACTGACCACTGTGCACTGACCACTGTACTATAACCATTTCTAATCGACAAGCAAACAATTATAACTTTGCCTTATATCGATCCATCTTGGAGAATAGAGAAATTGCACAAGAAATTGGCTGACAGGAATGGACATGGACTCAAATCACGTATTCTTCTTCGACACGACGCTGCGCGACGGCGAGCAGTCGCCTGGCTGCAGCATGACCACGCAGGAAAAGCTGACCATGGCCCATGCCCTTGAAGATCTGGGCGTCGACATTATCGAGGCCGGCTTCGCCATGGCTTCAGAGGGCGACTTCGCGGCCATCGCGACGATCACACAGGCCGTTCGCAAGCCACGTATCGCGTCTCTGGCCCGCGCAAAGACTGAAGATATCGAGATGGCCGCGCGTGCACTGCAATTTGCCGATCGCGCACGGCTCCATGTCTTTCTTGCTTCGAGCGACCTGCATCTCGAATACAAACTGAAGATCAGCCGCGCCGAGGCGCTGGATCTGACCGGCGAATCGGTGCGCATGGCCCGGTCGCTCGTTGACGACGTGGAGTTTTCGCCTGAAGATGCTACGCGCTCGGATCGTGACTTTCTGGTCGAGATGGTCCGCGTCGCCGTTGAAGCCGGCGCCACGACGATCAACATGCCCGACACTGTCGGCTATACGACGCCTGAGGAATATGGCCGCATGTTTGCCGAGGTGCGCGAACGCATTCCGGCCATCGATGCCGAGGGCATCATCCTCTCTTCGCATTGCCACGACGACCTGGGTCTGGCTGTGGCCAACTCGCTGGCCGCCGTCCAAAATGGCGCGCGGCAGGTGGAGTGCACCATCAACGGAATCGGCGAACGCGCGGGCAATGCGGCTCTGGAAGAGCTGGCCGCGGCGCTCTATGTTCGTGGCGACCGGTATGGCGTCTCGACCAGCATCAAGCTGGACAATCTCTATCCCACAAGCCAAGTGCTGGGACAGTTGATCACTTTCCGGCCCTCGCCAAACAAGGCGATTGTGGGCGATAACGCATTTGCACACGAATCCGGGATTCACCAGCACGGAATGCTGGCCAACCCGCTCTGCTACGAGATCATGACGCCAGCGCTGGTGGGTGTGGCGAGGACGCACCTTGTCCTGGGCAAGCACTCGGGCCGCGCGGCTCTGCGCAATCGGCTGGAACAGCTTGGCTTTGCGCTGACGCGCGAGGAGTTGCAACAGACCTACTATCGTTTTGTCGCTCTGGCCGACCGCAAGAAGAATATCTACGACCAGGATCTGGTGGGTCTCTTGCCCGATCAGATTCGCGAAAAACGCCGCGAACCGGTCTCGGAACTCGATTGATCGGAAGATTCGTGGGTAGATTGGTAAACTGATTGGTAAAATTAATGTTGCATGCGCAAATCGCGGATGCCAGATAGGCGTCCAATCCCTGTTCTCTGGAAAGAGCTTGCATGAAACTGAAGATTCTGGTCACTGCCGGTGACGGCATCGGTCCTGAAGTCACGAATGAAGCGGTTGCGGTACTGAAAGAAGTTGCATCGCTCGGTGGTCATACGTTTGAGTTCGACGCCAAGCGCCTGGGCGGCGTGGCCATTGTGCAAGACGGAACTCCGCTGCCAGCCGACACGATTGAAGCCGCACTGGCTTCTGACGCTGTCTTCCTCGGCGCGGTGGGCGGCAACGAATTCAATTCCCTGCCCCCCGACAAACGCCCCGAGGCTGGTTTGCTTGGGCTGCGGGCCGCACTGGGCGGCTTTGCCAATCTGCGCCCCGCCTTTGCGCTCAAGGAGCTTGCGGTCAACAGCCCTCTGCGGGCTGAGATCATCGACGGCGCGGATATTATGTTTGTTCGCGAACTGCTGGGCGGGCTTTACTTTGGCCAGCCGCGCGAGTGGAACAAGGAAAAGGGCGAGGCCTGGAACACCATGCGCTACACACGCGAAGAAGTAGCCCGCGTGGCCCGCGTGGCCTTCAAACTCGCCCAGAAGCGGCGCAAGAAACTCACCAGCGTCGACAAGGCCAACGTGCTTGAGGTTTCGCAGCTCTGGCGCGCCACGGTGATCGAGGTGGCGGCGGAATTTCCTGACGTCGCGCTGGAGCATCAGTATGTGGATGCCATGGCGATGCATATCATGAACCGGCCGCGCGACTTTGATGTTGTGCTGACGGAGAATTTGTTTGGCGACATTCTCACCGACGAATCGGGCGTGATTACCGGCTCGCTAGGAATGCTGCCCTCGGCAACGCTGGGCGGCAAGGTGAATTTGTATGAGCCGATTCATGGCTCCGCGCCGGACATCGCTGGCAAGGGGCTTGCGAATCCATTTGGCGCGATTTTGACCGGCGCGCTGATTCTGCGCCACACGGCCGGTCTTGAAGACGAGGCGGTGGCGATTGAGACGGCGGTGCGCAAGGTGCTAGAGCAAGGCTTCCGCACGCCGGATCTGGCACGCGGCAATGCGCATGGATTCACCGTGCTCTCGACCAAGGAGATGGGCGCGAAGGTGCGCGAAACAGTTAAGACGCTGCTGGTGCACGCTTAGGTTCGTGGTCTCCCACCCATGCGCCCGAAATACGGCGCATGGATGGGGCACACGGCTTCAGTTTCTAGAGGAGTTCAATGAGTAGCGAAGCAAAAACATTATTTGAAAAGGTCTGGGAGCAGCACGTGGTGGTCGAGCCCAAGGGCGAGCCTACCGTGCTCTACATCGATCTGCAATTGCTGCACGAGGTCACTTCGCCGCAGGCATTTGAAGGGCTGCGGCTGGCTGGACGCAAGGTGCGGCGGCCTGATCGCTCGATCGCGACTGTCGATCATAATGTGCCGACGACTAAAGCGGGGCGGCTCAACATCGTCGACGAGATCGCGGCCAAACAGATTGCCACGCTGAACAAGAATTGCGCCGAATTCGGCATCGAACTCTATGGCGTGGATTCGCCGGATCAAGGCGTCGTTCACATCATCGGACCGGAGCTTGGCATCACCAAGCCGGGCATGACGATTGTCTGCGGTGACTCGCACACGGCGACGCACGGCGCGTTTGGGGCGCTGGCCTTCGGTATTGGCACCAGCGAAGTGGAGCATGTGCTGGCCACGCAGACGCTACCGCAGTCCAAGCCAAAGACCTTCCGCATCACCGTCGAAGGCGAACTGCCGCGCGGCGTTACGGCAAAGGACATGATTCTCGCCATCATCGGGCAGATTGGCACCGATGGCGCGACAGGTTATGTGATTGAATACGCCGGCTCGGCAATTCGCGCACTCTCGATGGAAGGCCGCATGACGGTCTGCAATATGAGCATCGAGGCTGGCGCGCGCGCGGGTATGGTCGCACCCGATGCCACGACCTTCGCTTATCTCAAGGGTCTTCGCTTCTCGCCGCAAGGCGCGGCGTGGGATGAGGCAGTTGCCGAGTGGAGCAAACTGCCCAGCGATGCGGACGCAAAGTTTGACCGCGAACTGACGATTGATGCCTCTGAGCTCGTGCCGTTTGTCAGTTGGGGCACCAGTCCCGGCATGGTCGCGCCGATCACTGCCAGGGTTCCCGATCCAGCGGCTGCCAAGAGCGAGATCGAGCGCAAGGGCTTTGAACGCGCTCTCGAATACATGGACCTGAAGGCAGGGACGCCGCTCGATGAGGTCTCGATCGACCGTGTCTTTATTGGCTCCTGCACGAACGGACGCCTGGAAGATCTGCGCGCAGCGGCACGGATCGCGGCGGGCTACAAGGTTTCAAAGCACGTCAGCGCGATGGTGGTTCCCGGATCGCAGGCCGTAAAAGCTGCGGCAGAGAAAGAAGGCCTGGACCGCATCTTCATTGAGGCCGGATTTGACTGGCGCGAACCGGGCTGTTCGATGTGCCTGGCGATGAACCCGGACATTTTGCAACCGGGTGAACGCTGCGCATCGACGAGCAATCGCAACTTTGAAGGACGCCAGGGACGCGGCGGACGCACGCACCTTGTCTCGCCAGAGATGGCCGCGGCAGCCGCTATTGCCGGGCACTTCGTTGATATTCGCAACTGGGCAGTTCGGGAACCGGCACTGCAAGGAGGAAAGGCCTAATGGAACCCTTTCGCACACTGACCTCGCTGGCCGCGCCGCTTGACCGGGCTAATGTTGATACCGACCAGATTATTCCCAAGCAGTTTTTGAAGCGCATCGAGCGCACCGGCTACGGCGACTTTCTTTTCTTCGACTGGCGACAAACACCGACGGGCGAGCCGATTGCCGACTTTGTCCTCAACGATCCGCGTTATAAGGGCGCGCAGATTCTCGTCGCGGGCAAGAACTTCGCCTGCGGATCGAGCCGCGAGCACGCCGCTTGGGCACTGGAGAACTACGGCTTCCGCGTCGTCATCGCACCGACCTTCGCCGATATTTTCTTTTCGAATGCCGGCAAGAACGGCATTGTGCTGGCACGGCTGAGCGAAGACGAAGTTGCGCAGTTGCTCGCGAATGCAAAGACGATTCCGAATTACAAGCTCACTGTCTCGCTCGTAGACCAGACCGTTACTGACAGCCAGGGATTTAAAGCGAGCTTTGAAGTGGACTCCTTCCGCAAGTTCTGCTTGATCGAAGGGCTAGACGACATTGGCCTCACACTGCGTCATGCTGCGGCGCTCGATGCATTTGAAACAAAGCACGACGAAGCTGGATGGCTGAAGGCGAAGTAAGAGCTGAGTTAGCAGTTAGCGGAGTTGGCGGAGTTAGAACTTAGCAGAGTCAGCTAACTCACCAATCGTCAAGAGTAACTCCGCTAACAACGCTATCACCGCGAAAAAGATGGATGTTCCTGAGGACGACCCAATACCTGGGAGGATAAAAGATGGCAAATGAACCAAGCACGCCCCTCACCGCACCCACCCGCCTGACTGGCGCTGAGATTGTCTGGGCCACGCTTGTGGGCGAGGGCGTTACCGACGTCTTCGGCTACCCCGGCGGAGCGATTCTCCCTGTCTATGACGCGCTGCGCAAGTTCCCCATTCACCACACGCTGGTGCGCCACGAGCAGGGTGCCGCGCATATGGCCGACGGTTATTCTAGGGCCTCGGGTAAGGTGGGCGTGTGCATTGCCACCAGCGGCCCTGGCGCGACCAATCTCGTCACCGGCATCGCGACCGCCATGCTGGACTCGATTCCCATCGTCTGCATCACCGGCAACGTCTCGAGCAAAGTGCTCGGCACAGATGCCTTCCAGGAAGTGGACATCACTGGCATCACGCTGCCGGTGACCAAGCACAATGTGCTCGTCAACCGCGCTGAAGATATTGCACCTGCCATTCGTTATGCCTTCCAGATTGCGAGATCCGCGCGCCCCGGCCCGGTGCTCGTCGACATCACCAAGGACGCGCAGCAGGCCACGGCAATCTTTGACTTTGAAGCCGCCAAGCCGCGCCCGCATCGCGCCCACCCGATGCGGAAAATTGAAGAGACTGGTCTGGCGCAAGCTGCGGAGCTGATCCGCAATGCGAAGCGCCCGGTCATCCTTGCAGGCCATGGCATCACCGAGTCCGGCGCGGAAGAGCAGGTGCGCACTCTGGCCGAGCGGGCGCAGATTCCTGTTGCTCTCACGCTGCTCGGGCTCGGCGCATTCCCCGCATCACACACTCTCAGCCTGGGCATGATGGGAATGCATGGCGAGTCCTGGGTCAACCACGCGATTCAGGAAGCGGATTTGCTGATTGCCTGCGGCATGCGATTCGATGATCGCGTGACGGGATCGCTCGCGACCTATGCCACCAAGGCCAAGAAGATTCACATTGAAGTGGACCCCGCCGAGATCAACAAAAACATCAAAGTCGATGTGCCGCTGATCGGCGATCTGCGCGAAGTGCTGGAGAGCTTGCTGCCACAGATCGGCAGCCGCGACGGCTCCGCGTGGCTCAAGACGATTGATGGATTCAAGGGCGACTCGGCGGTTCGCGACATCAAGAACCTGCCCGACCTCGGCCATCTCTATGCGGCGCACGTCATCAACGACATCTGGCGCATCACCGGCGGCAACGCTATCGTTGTGACCGACGTGGGTCAGCATCAAATGTGGGAGGCGCAGTACTACCACCACGAGAAGCCGCGCACCCTGATCACCTCTGGCGGTCTGGGCACGATGGGCTTTGCACTGCCCGCGGCTATCGGCGCGAAGTTTGCCTGTCCGGAGAAGGAGGTCTGGGTGATCGCCGGCGATGGCGGCTTCCAGATGACCGCGGCCGAGCTGGCAACCATCGCGCAAGAAGGAATCAAGATCAACATCGCCGTGATCAACAACGGCTACCTGGGCATGGTGCGCCAGTGGCAGGAGTTCTTCTACGAGCGCAACTATGAAGCCACGCCGATGGTCAGCCCCGACTTCGTCAAGCTAGCCGACGCTCATGGCATTGCCGGCCTCACCGTTCGCACACGCGGTGAAGTGGATGAGGCTGTCAACACGGCGCGCGCGGCATCCGGTGCGTTCTTGCTGAACTTCAAGGTCGAGAAGGAAGACGCGGTGTACCCGATGGTCTCGGCTGGCTCAGCATTGCACGAGATGATCCTAAGGCCGGGAAAAGATGTGCTGGAAGAATCGTAAGAACCAGCTTTTAGCTTCTAGCTTTTAGCTTCTAGCTTGTTGTTTGCCGGCGAAGATTTGTGGGCGGCTCGCACAGGTTGAGAACTAAAAGCTAATAGCTAATAGCTAGAAGCTAGAGGCTAATCATGCTGCATACATTCGTCGCTTACGTTGAAGATCTGCCGGGCGTGCTGACGCGCGTGGCGTCTCTGTTTCGCCGCCTCAACATCAATATCAAGTCGCTCACCGTTGGCAGCAGCGAGCGGGAGGGACTGTCGCGGCTGACGCTGGTTTGCGAGGCATCGGCCGAGGCTGGGCACCGCATCCAGGCCAGCCTGTTTAAACTGGAGAATGTCGTCGATGTGGACGACATTGGCCAGGCACCGTCAGTGACTCGCGAACTGGCACTCATCAAAGTGGCTGCCACGCCGCGCAGCCGTTCGCAGGTCTTCGAACTGGTCGAGGTCTTCCGCGCGCGCATCGTCGACTTGGCGCCGGAGTCGCTCACCATCGAGATGACCGGCGTCGAAAGCAAAATCGAAGGGCTCATTCAGGTGCTCAACGAGGGCGAAGGGCGGGTGCTCGAAATCTGCCGCAGCGGCAAGATGACCATGCGCCGCGGACACCACACCAGCAGCGTGCTCAAGGCCATGAGCACCGGAGCGGACGAGCCCGCGGCAGAGTCCGCCGAGATTAGCGAAGACGCTGCCGTCGACACAGAGTAGGCACACTGCAACGATGCGGCCGAGAGATTTTTGAGATCAACATTTCACAGGAAAGCGAAGGGAATTAAGAAAAATCATGGCGAAGACTTATTACGATCAAGATGCCGACCTCACCCTCATTCAAGCGAAAAAGGTAGCCATCATCGGCTACGGCTCGCAGGGGCACGCTCACGCTCTCAACCTCAAGGACTCCGGCGTCCAGGTGAAGGTGGGCCTGGCGGCCAACTCGAAGTCCATCGCCAAGGCGCAGAAGGCTGGCCTTGAAGTTGGCACCGTCGCCGATGTCACCAAGTGGGCCGATGTGGTGATGGTCCTGGTTCCCGACCAGACCGCCGCCAAACTGTATGCGGACGAGATCGGACCGAATCTGACCGCTGGCAAGCTGCTCATGTTCGCACACGGCTTCAACATTCACTACAAGACCATCGTTCCGCCCAAGGGCGTTGACGTGGGCATGGCCGCGCCGAAGTCTCCCGGCCACCGCGTGCGTGAGGTCTTCACCGAAGGCGGCGGCGTGCCCTGCCTCATCGCAGTCGAGCAGGACGCGACCGGCAAGGCTCATGCGCTCTGCCTCAGCTATTTGAAGGGCATCGGCGGAACACGCGCCGGCGTGCTTGAGACGACCTTCAAGGAAGAGACCGAGACCGATCTCTTCGGCGAGCAGGCCGTGCTCTGCGGCGGCGTTAGCTCGCTGATCAAGGCGGGCTTTGAGACGCTGGTTGAAGCCGGCTATCAGCCTGAGAGCGCCTACTTCGAATGCCTGCACGAACTGAAGCTGATCGTCGACCTGATCTATCGCGGCGGCCTGGCTTACATGCGCTATTCGATCTCCGACACCGCCGAGTGGGGCGACTACGTCTCGGGACCTCGCGTCATCAACGCCGAAAGCCGCAAGGCGATGAAGCAGATCCTCACCGAAATTCAGGACGGCAGCTTTGCCAAGCGCTTCTTGGCAGACCAGAACTCAGGCCGCAAGGAATTCATGGCTTTCCGCGAAGCCGAAGCCAAGCACCCGGTGGAAGTCGTCGGCAAAGAACTGCGCGCGCAGATGCCCTTCCTCGATCCTGTCACGGTGGAAGAAGTGGCCAAGAACCGGTAGATTTCAATGTCGCAGACAAAACGCCGGACAGCTTCCAAGCTGTCCGGCGTTTTGTTTTGCGTAAAGCGCTTCTTGTCTAGTGCCGCTTTCCCGGCGATTCATGTCCTGCCTGATGCAGCACCATCGACGTAAACGTTCCGCTTGCATCGGGAACGAACTCGATCTCCGCGCCGACCGGCGCCGCGAAGAAACGCGGATGGCCGTCCTTGATGCCGATATACATTACGGGAAAGGCCGGCTGTCCTGTCCCCTGCGCGGTGAGCGCATCTCCCGCGACCGCGAAAGTAACCGAGAATGTTGGCGCCAGATCGTAGACACCAACAAACTTCGCCAGCTCTTCCTTGGTAATGGGCACTGCCTTCATCTCGTTGGCCAGGGTCACTGGCTTGCCCAGCACCACGTCGAGCAACTGGCCGGCCATCATGCCGGGCGCAACCCCGTTCACATTGCTGAGTGCGACCACGGCGATTCGCCGATCGGGCACGTAGAGAAGATGAGTGTTAAAGCCCTCGATGCCGCCGCCGTGCTGCACCACATCGAGGCCATCCTTCTTATCTACCCCTACACCAAGCCCGTAGTTACCCTTGCCCGGAGTCGTCATTGCCTTCAGCGAATCGGCAGACAAGACTTTGCCGCCAAATAACCCCTGCTCCCACTTGAGCAGATCGCCCGTGGTCGAATAGATCGATCCGGCAGCCCACGGCACAGTCATCGACTCCGACCGCGCCAGCACAATGCCTCCAGGCCCCGGCATATAACCCTGGGCGCGTTTGGGCAGGATCAATTCGTCGGTGTCCAGCCCGGAATCCTTCATTCCCAGCGGGGCGAAGATGCGTTCGCGCAAGAGGTCACCGTACTTCTTGCCGCTCACCTTTTCGATGACCACGCCAAGCACTTCAAAGTTCGAGTTGCTATATGAAAACTGGCTTCCCGGCTCGAAGTCGAGCGGCTTGTCGCGGAAGAGGGCTAGTTCCTCTTCCGGTGTGTGTGGACTCATCTTCCATACGGTGAATTCCTTCGGGTTTGTGAAGCTCGGAATTCCCGAAGTGTGCCCGAGCAGATTGGCCAGGGTGACTTTCTCCCAGGCTTTGGGCGCATCCAGAAGATATTTGCTCACCGGGTCTTCGATCTTCAGCTTGCCATCCTGCTGTAGCAGCAATACCAGCGTTGCGGTGAACTGCTTGGTCAGCGAGCCAAGCCTGAACTTCACATCCGGCGCATCGGGAATGTTCCACTCCAGATCCGCCATGCCATAGCCTTTGTCCAGCAGCACGCGGTCGCCATCCACAACCAGCACAGAGCCCATAAACGCGTTCCCTGTTGTGTAGGAGTTGACGACCTGATCGAGCCTGGCCCTTACTGCTGCCTCTTCCGTGCTCTGAGCCGCGCCCAACGCGCATCCCAACGCAAAGACACACATGCACGCCACGCCTGCAATCCATCGCTTCATCTGATACTCCTTACTGCCCGCGAGGGCAAGAATGGTCAAATTGGAATCTTCAAAAGAATACGCCTGCCGTGACAGGTGGCCGCGGCATTCATCTGGAAAACGGATTGGGATGGAGGCTGAGTTCGAGGGGCAAAAAAATGACCTCCGAAGGATCTCGTCTCTTCGGAGGTGCTTGTTGTAATACAAGCTGTAGACGGGGACCAGTAGCCGGCACTGGAGGTCGGTAGCACGCGGCTACTGGTGATCCCTGCACAAACGAAGTTAGCAGCGGCTTCCCCTTTCCACAGCTACTTCGTGTCGCCCGGCTCTAAGAGAACATTTTTACACGCCCTCTGAACCATGTTGACAATTGGAGTGTCTCTTATGCTGACAGGGCGTTCCGTGACGGCCATCACAGGGTTGTGTAACAACATCCAAGTGCATGCTTAGAGAGGATTTCGGATAAAGATGGACCAGAATCCGCCAGTCTGTCTTGTCGATCTTGTCGATCACACACGATGGACATGCCACTGAGGCTCGCACGTTTCGTATTCGGAAACACTTTCTTTTCAAATGCGCGCGAGAGAGATTGACAAAGTGCGCCGCGGCTTTGAAAATCGGAGTTTCAGTTCCCTCCGAGGTTAACTCACCCGTGACAGCTCTCCTGAGTACGAATCTGGGCCCGACCCCTCTGCTGGGCCGAGGCAAAGTACGCGATCTTTATGCGGTGGACGACATGCTTCTATTGGTGGCCACCGACCGCATCTCAGCCTTTGACCATGTGCTGGCGACAGGCATTCCGGGCAAGGGCAAGATCCTGACGCAGATCTCCCTCTTCTGGTTCGACCTGGTCTCAGGGCTCGTTCCCAACCACCTGATCACGGCCGATGTCAGCCAGTTCCCCGCCTCCCTGCAGCCCTATGCCGATCAGCTCGAAGGCCGGTCGATGCTGGTCAAGCGGGCCACGATGTTTCCGGTCGAGTGCGTGGTGCGCGGCTACCTGACGGGTTCAGGATGGAAGGAATATAAGGCGAGCAGTTCGGTCTGCGGTATTCCATTGCCTGCGGGCCTGCTGGATGGATCGCGTCTGCCGGAGCCGCTCTATACTCCTTCAACGAAGGGCGAGGCCGGCACGCACGACGAAAACATCTCCTATGCCGCAACGGTTGCAGCCATTGGCGAAAAGGATGCGGCAGAGCTGAAGCGGTTGACGCTAGCCATCTACAACAAGGCCGTCGAGCACGCTGAGTCGCGCGGCCTGATTCTGGCCGACACCAAGTTTGAGTTTGGCAGAACGCCGGAAGGAATCATTCTCGCCGATGAAGTGCTGACGCCGGACTCCTCACGCTTCTGGGAGGCAGCCTCGTGGAAACCGGGTGGCGCGCAGCCTTCCTTTGACAAGCAGTTCGTGCGCGACTATCTTGAATCAATTCACTGGAACAAGCAGGCGCCAGCGCCGGGACTCCCGGACGATGTGGTAGAGCGCACACAGGCCAAGTATCTTGAGGCCTTCCGCCGGCTGACCGGGCGGGATTTGAATCTTTAGCACACAAGCAGGAGCGAACAGAGCGTGGACGGGGCGCGGTATGGAGTGGATAGACTGGGCGATCTTGTTTGTCATGGCGCTGTCTGTGCTGGGCGGTCTGGCGCAGGGCTTCTTTCGCTCTTTCTGCTCGCTGGCAGGCCTGCTGATGGGCCTGGCGCTCGCCGCCTGGAACTACGCAAGGATTGCGGCACTGCTTTTACCCGTGGTGCGCATCAAGCCGGTGGCCAATGCGCTCGCGTTTCTATTGATTGCCATCGTAGTGATGGGAGTGGCGGCGCTTGTCGGCAAGGCTCTGGCCAAGGCCTTTCACTATATGGGACTTGGCTGTCTGGACAGGCTCGCCGGCGCGGTCTTCGGAGTTTTTCAGGGTGCGCTGCTGGTCACGCTGATTGTTCTGGTGGCCGTGGCGTTTTTTCCCGAGGAGCAGTGGCTGGCAGAGGCCAGGCTACCCAAGCATTTTTTCGGTGCCTTGCATCTGAGTACGCATATGACTCCGGCAGAGCTGGCTGCGCGGACACAGCAAGGGCTCAAGCTGCTGGAGCACGAGTCGCCCAAGTGGATGCACCCCGACGGCCATCGAAAGTGATCTGAAGCAAGGTTTGGCGCAACGAATTATGGCAAGATAACAAGAGGAAGCAGGGATTAACGTGAGACGAGAACTGGACATCCTGGTGACGCAAATGCATTCGAGCGGCATCCGCTACGAGGACGCGGTGCGCGAGTTCAAGAAGCAGTATCTGCGCGAGGTATTGCTGGCGCACAAAGGGAACCAGTGTAAGGCGGCCGATGAGATGGGCATCCATCGCAATACGCTGAGCCGCACCATGGCGGAGCTGGGCTTGAATCTGGCCGAGGTGCGCGCCAGCCTCAAGCGTCCGCCGCGCAGCGAACGTCCTGTCTATAGCGCCGTGCGGCAGATCTATCGCCAGGGCTGATCGCGCAGTCAGCGCAGGAGAAAGATTCGGTGCAATTCAAGGCAAAGATCGACTATGTCAGCTTGGTCGGCTGGTTTCTTTATGGTTTTTTCCTGTGGGTTCTTATAGCCGTTGACCTATACGCCTTATGGTCGCATCATCATCTCCACATCCTGCCCAGCCCGTTTCATACTGAATTCTGGTTTCCGATCCTCTGGGCTTTTTCACTTGCCATGCGATGCTTTCTCGAGTTTCGGGAATACTACGAGACTAGACCGAGCGGTCTGTTCCTGCAACAAGAGTGGAAGAGAGTTCTAATTCCCTACGCAACAATCGATAAACTCTTGCCGGTTTCACGAACCCACAATTGGTTACATGGCAGGCTCTCGCGCAATTGCATCCTTGTTATGCCAAAAAGTGGCAAGGCTTTCACCATTTCAGTAGCTGAAAAAGAGAAGTTCCTAGCCGAACTCGCTGAGAAGTGCCCCCAACTGGAAGAGAAGGAAACCGACTTCGGTTTGTCGCTTCAGCGAGCGATCGCCTAAATTCTCAGCCAGCATCCGAGTTCCCTCCTCTCAAGCGCAGACGGCACTCTGAGCGTCTCGTATATGTCGCGGCCGCTTTGAGAGCCGCCATGCCTTACGATTGAATTGAAGACATGCAATCAACTTCACAGACCAGCGAAGCACGCGTATCCATCGAACCCGGCTTTGCCTGGGATCGGCAGGATGCCTATCTGTTCGACATCGACGGCACGCTGCTGCGCGATCCGGACCGCATCCACATGAACTCGTTCGCATCGAGCATCGAGCGGGTGACTGGGATTGCGGTGACACTGGACGGCGTGGCGATTCACGGCAGCACGGATACGGCGATCCTGAACGAGGCCTGCCGCAAGGCGGGAATTCCCGCCGAGGTTCTGGAGCCGCAGGTCGAGGCTATCCTGGAGGCGATGCGGCAGACGGTACATGACCGCCGCCATGAGATGCACCTGAGGATGATGCCGGGCGTGGAAGCTGCGCTGCGCCACCTGGCACAAAAAGGCGCGCTTCTCGGCGTGGCCACCGGCAACCTGGAGATGATCGGCTGGATCAAGATTGAAGAGGCCGGCCTGCGTGAGTGGTTCCGCTTTGGCGGCTTCAGCGACCACTTTCCTATTCGCGCCGAGCTTGTGGGCGATGCCGCGCGGAAGGCAAGAGAGATGGCCGGAGCCGATGCGCGCGTCTGCGTGGTCGGCGATACGCCGCGCGACATCGAGGCGGCGCACGCCAACCAACTGCCGGTGATCGCTGTCGCCACGGGCAACTTCAGTTTTGATACGCTGCTCGAAGGCCGGCCCGAGGTCTGCGCCTCCTCGCTTGCCGATCTGCTGGCGCACACTGAGGTCGCCTGATGAAGCCGCGCCCTTTCAGGCTAACCAGCCCTTGTTTCGCCGCCGTGTTTCTATTGGCGGCAGCGAGCCTTGCACAGGCTCAAGCACCAGCGCCGGAAGGCCCCGCGAAGGCCAACAACATCCCCCTTCCGGCAGAGCAGGCCAAGCCAGTGCGCAATGGTGACCGAAGAAGGGCAGCCAAGCTCTTCCTCGCGGCCAGCAAGCTCTTCGAGAAGGAGCAGTTTGAAGAAGCCTTGCAGCGCTATGAGCAGGCGGCTACGCTTGATCCGGCCAACACCAACTATCCACTGGCGGCAAGCGTCGCGCGAAGTCATGCGGCCACGGCGCTGATTCAGGCCGCAGCCAAGAGCCGTGTTCGCGGGGATAAGGCTGCGGCGCGCGTGGCTCTCTCCCGTGCGCTTGAAATCGATCCGAAGAACCCGCAGGTGAGCCAGCACTTGAACGGCCTGGGCGATGATGCGCTCCTGGGGCAGACGCCTCCCCGCTATGAGCAGGGCGCGGAGACGGTCGGCGCGGCGGCGGTGCTGGCTCCAGCCTCTGGCGTTCACAACTTTCACCTGCGCAGCGACAGGCGCACGGTGATCCAGCAGGTCTTCAAGGCCTACAACATTGATGTCACCCTGGACCAGAGCGTACGCTCCGATCCAGTGCGGCTGGAGATGGACAACGCCGACTTCGAGACGGCGGCGCGCGTTGTGGGGCAGTTGACCAAGTCGTTCTACGTGCCTCTGGATGCACACCGTGTGCTGGTGGCAAGCGACACCAAGGCCAACCGCGATGCGTTCATGCGCCAGGATCTGGAGACCGTCTATCTGCCGGGCTTGAGCGCGGCGGAGATGGCCGAGGTCGTCAACATCGCCAAGAACGTCTTCGAAGTGCCACAGGCTGCGACCGATCCCAGCGCAGGGACAATCACACTCCGTGGGCCACAAAAGACTCTGAACGCCTTTAACGCCACGATGAGGCAGTTGCTCGACGGGCAAAATCAGGTGGTGCTCGAGGTCCGCTTGTTTCAGCTTGCCCACACCGGCCAGCGCAATACCGGAGTTCATCCGCTGCAGACCATCTCAGCCTATAACCTGTACGCCGAAGAGCAGTCCATCCTGAATGCAAATCAGGACCTGGTGCAGGAAATCATCTCTTCGGGCCTAGCTGCACCCGGCGACATCGCCACGATTATCGGCCTTCTGATTGCGTCAGGCCAGGTATCCAGTTCTCTGTTCTCTAACGGCATTGCCACGTTTGGCGGCGGAAAGACTCTCACCGGCGTCTCTCCCGGCTCGGTCTCCGCCAACCTCAGCCTCAACTCCTCGGACTCCCGCGAGCTGGACCAGATTCAGTTGCGCCTGGGCGATGGCGAGGCCGGCACACTCCGCACCGGCTCGCGCTATCCGATCCAGACCTCGTCGTACTCGAGCCTCGCGGGCAGTGCTTCGAAGATCGCAGGGCTGACCGGAGCAGGCTCCTCCAGCAGCCTCTCTTCGCTGCTCGCCTCCTACTCGAGCGTGGCCAATGTTCCCCAGGTGGAGTATCAGGATCTGGGCCTCACCTTGAAGGCCACGCCCAAGGTCATGCGCAACAACAGAGTCGCTCTCACGCTCGACTTGAAGATCAACGCGCTGACCGGAGGATCGATCAATGGCAACCCCATCCTCAACAACCGCGTCTACTCGGGTGTGGTGACACTCGGGGAGGGCGAGGCGGTGGCAGTGGTGAGCGATCTGGACAAATCCGAGAGCCGCGCCGTCAGCGGCACTCCGGGCATCAGCGAGATTCCAGGCCTGAACGATCTCACCGGTAAAGACAACCAGAAGGATTATGCAACCTTGCTGATCGTCATTACGCCCCATGTCGTCCGCGGCACGCAGGCAGCCGGCCACTCGCCGATGATGCGCATCGAGCGCGGGGGAACGGAAAGGTAAGCGGCTGCAGGCCGTTCGCGCCATGGCGTCAGACGGAGCAAGGGCAGACAGGGGTGAAGATCCTGTCTGCCCTTGCTATTTCTGTTCACGAAAGAGTGAATCCAGCTCGCCGGTCGACCGGTCTTACTGGGCCAATCCGTCCAGCTTGATCTGGTAGAGAACGATCTGCTTGAGGGTGTCGTAAGGAGCATTTGCCGGAACCTGGCGGCCGTTAATCACGAGCGTGGGAGTCTGGTTGATGCTCAGATCCTGGGCCAGCTTCACGGATGCATCCACAACGGCTTTGGTTGCCGGCTCTGAGGAGCAGGCTGCAATCTTGGCCGGGTCCAGACCTGCCTTGGTCACTGCGCTATTCAGCGTAAGGGTGGCTCCGTCGGTAGTCGCCAACCCGTCCTGGCCCTCAAAGACGGCCGAGGAGAAAGTGAAGAATGCTGTGCTGCCACCCTGCTTGGCCACGCAGATGCCGTAGGCAGCCGCGTTGGCAGCGGCAGTATGCTGCGGCAGAGGATAGTTCTGGAAGATGATGCGGGCCTTGGGAAAATCAACGGCCAGCTTGTCCATGTTGGCCTGTGCATCCTTGCAATGGGGGCACTGGAAGTCGGCAAACTCGACGATCTCGAGATCTTTCAGGGCCGACCCGCGATAGGGCCCATCGGCGCGCTGCTGCACCAGTGCGCGGTAATCCGCGTAGGGATGCTCGCCAAAAGGAACAACTTCATCGCCGGCGATGATGTGCTTGCCGTCGGGAAGCACGAAAAACTGGAGCACGGCCGGCTTCTGCTTGCCTGCCTTATCGGCGATCAGAACCACCGCTTTGCTAACGCCGTCCACAGGCGTCTTCAGGATGGCCTGAACCTGCCAGATGCGGGTGTCATCGTATCCCCAGGCAGTCTGCAGGAAACCATTGATGGCTTCCTTGGTGGGTGAAACGGCGGTAAAATTCGCCGGGTCGGGTTTGGGAAAGACGGGCGCCGCCGCTGGGGCTGGTCCGGATGGAGCCGGCTCTTGCGCGGGTGCAGGCGGCACGTCCTGCTGGGCAACGGCCTGCAAGGCAGGCACGGAGAGGGCAAGCAGCGCCAGGGCACTGACAGTACGAATGGAAAGACGAATCAAGCGGCTTCTCCTTGAAATTACGGAAACGCTAAACTGCGGGATGGCTCCCACGTTCTAGCTTATACCTGAACTTTGACGGCGATGGGAAATCTGCGCCCCATGCCAAAGGACTTTGAGGTCACCTTCAGGACCGGTGCGGCCTGCTGGCGTTTGTATTCGCTGCGTTCCACCAGATGAACTACCTGTTGGACGAGTTCGAGTGGAAATCCGTTTGCCCTGGCGATCTCTTCGGGAGTCTCATAGCGCTCGACGTAGGCCTCCAGAATTGGATCGAGAATCTCGTAAGGCGGCAGCGAGTCGGTGTCCTTTTGATCGGGACGCAGCTCGGCCGACGGCGGCTTTTCCAGAATCGCCCAGGGAATCACTTCCCTCTCGCGGTTGAGCCAGCGGCAGACTGCATAGACGCGCGTCTTGACCAGGTCGCCGATCACCGCCAGCGCTCCGACCATGTCGCCATAGAGAGTACAGTAGCCCACGGCCATCTCCGACTTGTTGCCCGTGGTCAACACCAAGGCGGAATATTTGTTCGAGAGGGCCATCAGCAGGCAGCCGCGTATGCGGGATTGAATATTTTCTTCCGTCGTATCCGGCTTGGTCCCGGCAAAGACCGGTTCGAGGGTGCGTGTGAACTCCGCAAAGAGTCCGCTGATGCCGATGACATCAAAACGAATGCCGAGGTTGGCGGCCAGCTTGCGGCTATCCTCGATGGAGCCGGAAGAAGAGTAAGGGCTGGGCATGCCGATGCCGACGACGTTCTCCGCGCCCAGAGCTTCGGTGGCGATGGCCGCCACCAGAGCCGAATCGATGCCGCCACTCAAGCCGACCAGAACTTTCTTGAAGCCGCATTTGCGCACATAGTCGCGCGTACCCACAACCAGAGCGCGATAGGCAGCCTCGGTCTCGTCGTCTTCGGGAAGATCTATCACCGGCGCGTTGAAGGGATCGACCAGAACCAGATCTTCTTCGAAGGAAGCGGCCTGGGCAATCAACTCTCCGCGCGCGTCCAGAGCCAGCGAGGAGCCGTCGAAGATCACGCTATCGTTGCCGCCCACCTGGTTCGACAGCAAGACGGGGATGCCGTCGCGCCGCGCAATGGCGGCCAGCATCTCGCGGCGAATGGCGCGCTTGCCGTGCCAGAAGGGTGACGAGGAGAGATTGATGTGGATGCCGGGCTTCTGGCGCATCAGCTCTTCCATCGGATCGATCGCGTAGAGGCGGCGCGGCCAGAAGTTCTTGTCGTTCCAGGCATCCTCGCAGATGGTAACGGCCAGCCGCAGCCCATCCAGCTCAACCACCTGCTGGCCCCGCGAAGGTGCGAAGTAGCGCTGCTCGTCAAAGATGTCGTAGAACGGCAGCAGATGCTTGTGCTGTTCGAGGAGCAGCCGCCCGCCATCGAGCAGCACGGCCGCATTGACGGCCGGCTTGCCGCTCCCAGCCGGGGCTGGCAAGGCCACGCCCGCAAGCACGGCGGTGGGCAGATCGCGCGTCGCCGCAGCCAGCTCGTCGACTGCCGCGCGGCAGCGGGCTAGAAAGCTCGGCTTTTCAAGGAAGTCGGCGGGAGGATAACCGCAGAGCACCAGCTCTGAAAACACCGTGAGGCGTGCCCCCGCAGCGGCGGCGCGACGGCTCACCGCGATGAACTTTTCGATGTTCCCAGTAAAATCCCCAACCGTAGGATTGATCTGTGCCAATGCGATCTTCACTCTTCAAGTTTAACTCCTGCAACGAGAACAGGCCGCCCGGTTGAGTGGACGGCCTGTTGGGATTGAAGTGCAGAAGGTGGTTTACGTTCCGGTTCCGGCAAAGACAACGCCGATGGTGCGCACGACAATCTGGAAGTCGAGCCAGATGCTCCAGTTTTCAATGTAGGCGACATCCAGCGAGATATAGCTGTCAAACGAGGGATCCTGGCGGGCCTGCACCTGCCACAATCCAGTGATCCCAGGATTCACGTCGAGCCGGCGCAGGTGGCTGAGCTTGTACTCGCGCACCTCGCTCCCCATCGGCGGCCGCGGACCCACCACGCTCATGTCGCCGCGCAGGACGTTGTAGAACTGCGGAAACTCATCGAGCGAATACTTGCGCAGCAGGCGGCCCAGCCTGGTGATGCGGGGATCGTTGGAGATCTTGAACAAGACGCTCTCGCGTTCATTCATATGCATCACATCGTCGCGCTTCTCGTCCGCGTCATCGACCATTGTGCGCAACTTGTAACAGCGAAAGACGCGGCCTTTCTTGCCAATGCGGTCCGATATATAGAAGACCGGGCCGGGAGAGTCAAGCTTGATGGCGACGGCAAGGATCAGCAGCAGCGGCAGGAAAAAGATTAACACCGCAATGGAGAAGATTACGTCGATCCCGCGCTTGAGCAGCAGCGCCACCTCTGGAACCTGGCCGCGATGCAGTGGAATCGTCGGGAACTGGCCAAGGTACTCGATCGAGCTGTTCCAGGTGAGGCCATCGTACATCTCGGGGATGATGCGCAGGTCGATGCCGTGTTTGCGAGCCTGTATCAGGGCATTTTGGACGAGGGTGCGCTCACACGGCGTGGTAAAGAAAATCTCGTCCACGAACTGCTTGCGTGCGTTCTGGAAGAGCGTATCGAGATTTCCGACCACATCACCGGGGGCGGCCGGATAAGGGGAGACTGTGCCGGGAATCTCAATGAAGCCCTTGAATTTGTACCCCAGATGGCGGATGCTCTCCAGGTGATTGCGCAGGGCGTGCGCCTCAGGGCCTGTGCCCACGATGAGCACGTTGCGTGTGCCCACTCCACGATCAAAACTGCGATAGAGCAGCATGCGATAAGCCAGCCGGCGCAGGCTGAGAGCGACGGTGACCAGCCCCACGGTCAGTAAAACGATGCTGCGAGGAATATCCGCGGCATGAACCAGATAGAGAGCGCCCGTCAGCAGCAGGCCGGAGGTGAGGCAGGCCTGAATGCTAAGCCGCTGCTCACGCAGTGCGTTGCTGAGTCGGATGGGCGAATAAAGCTTCAATCGCCGGCTGATCACGATCAAAGTAATGGCGAATCCGCACAAGAGCACCAGCAGTATTCCCATGGAACGGCCATGAATCAGCGTGCCGTGCCAGAGCCCTCTTGCACCTGCTAACGGGCTTGTGTGCTTCTCATAGAATGTGGCAACCGCCGCGGATGCAACAATCGTAATCGCATCCAGGGCCATCCAGAAGTGGGCCTTGCCTCGCGGCCCCTGGATTGCGCCCCCGGTCGATCCATCCGCCCACTCCCGCGAAGGAAGTTCGGTATCGGAAGGTCGTTGCCAATAGTCAGATGTTGCCATAAGCGTTTCGCAAGCCTCAAACAATCAAGACGTGGGGAGCAGGCATGACGCGTCCACTCTTGTGCACGCAATGAGGAGGAAACCAAGCACGTTCAATCGTCCCATCCCAACGCCGGAATGCATTCATCTTCCGTCCAGGGATTCAGTCCATCAGGGGAATTCCCGTCGCAAAATATGGAGTCATGCCAGATCTATACATGCCCGGCAATGAACGGTATCTCTTCAGGCGTCTCCGCCTGCGCAACGCGGTCTTGCGGCCATCGGCCTGTTCGCCCATTGATTCGCCGCAATCAGATGAAATCAAAGGCGCAATCTCAACCGGAGCCATATCTGGTTCAGTAAAGACGAACGCCCTGAGGAAAATTCAATTATACAGCACCGCATATTGCGCCGAAAGCGAGATAAGTGAGGAAGATGCACCTCTCCTCCGACGCGAGTCTTTCAGCCAAGCGACCCTTCCAGACAACACGATTAGGATCACCCAAACATTGATCCACAGCAAGCAGAATCAATCCTCTGCACGTTACGCCGTTGGAATCCGTTATTCCGAAGGTAATGCGTAGGCATCCAAAGAAAGAAACTGTTGGATGTGCGGGTCGGGGCACTCCAAAAAGCCCTTCAATGGACCAAAATACTGTGCTCTGCCCTGATGCAGGAAGAGCACCAGGTCGGCAAGCCGCTCGGCAAAGCGCATGTCATGGGTCACAACGAGGCTGGTCTTGCCCAGATGCTCCTTGAGGATCTCGATCAGATCGCCGAGTCGGCGGGCGATGATGGGGTCGACCATGGTGGTTGGCTCGTCGTAGAGGACCACCTCCGGTTCAGCGGCCAGAGCCCGCGCGATCGCCACGGCCCGCCGCCGCCCGGTGGAGAGGCTGGCCGGGAAGGCCTCGACAACGTCTTCGGCGCCCACCACGTTGATCAACTGAGAGACCTTCTCCTGGATCTGCTCCTCGTCCAGGCCGCCTCGTTCGCGCAGCGGAAAAGCCACATTCTCGCGCACGCTCATCGAATCAAAGAGCGCGCCGTTCTGAAAGACCATGGTGACGCGCTTGCGAATCTCCCGCATGCCCTCTTCGTCGAGCGTGGTGATCTCCTGGCCTTCCACGCGGATGGAACCGGAGTCCGGCTTGAGAAAGCCCATCAGCATCCGCAGAGCCACCGACTTGCCCACGCCGCTGCGACCCAGGATGCAGAGCGTCTGGCCGCGGTTCATCTGGAAGCTCAGATCCTCCAGCACAACCCTGCCGTCAAAGGAGATGCCGACGTGGCTGAAGGCGATGATAGGCTCGTCCGGCGCGGAGTCACTTGGCGCAGGCCGCACCTGTTCCTCGGCGCCGAAGTTATCCAGCATCTCGGAGATCTCGGCATTGGAAGTTAAATCGGACATCGCCGTTGGATTTAGCTTACGCGACCGGGGGAGCAGCGGTATATTCTCGACAGTTGAGGTTGAATGTGAGCCTTGAATTCAAATCGCTGCCGGCAGGCAAGACCACAACACGAATCCTGAAGTTCATTGGTATTCTTGCCGGTTTTTATATTTTGCTGCTGATCGGCGTGTTTGTCTTTCAGCGCAGCCTTCTGTATTTTCCCAGCCACAGCTATGTCACCTTGCAAGACGCCTACGCGAACCGATCCTTTGTCGAGTTGCCTGTGAAGACGGCAGACGGGCTGGAACTGAAGGCCTGGTATGCGCCCGCAACAAGCAAGCCGTTCACATTCGTTTTCTTTCACGGCAATGGCGACTGCCTGGCGACGGCATCTGAAACCGCCGATCCTTACATCACTGCGGGCTATGGCTTTCTCGTGGCCGAATATCGCGGCTACAGCGGATTACCAGGCAAGCCGACCGAAGCCGGCCTCGATGCCGATGGGCGCGCCGCCATCGATGCGCTGATAGCGCGAGGAGTGAAAAGCGAAAGCATCATTCTCTTCGGACATTCGCTCGGAACGGGCGTCGCAGTGCAGATGGCCGAGGAGTTTTACGTCGGCGGGGTCGTCCTACTGGCTCCTTATACATCGATCCCCGAGATAGCACAGATCCGATATCCATACCTTCCGGCGAAGTTGCTTGCCCGTGACCGCTTTGAGAATGAAAAGAAGATTCGAAACATCCATGTGCCCGTTCTGATCGTCAACGGCACAGAGGACCAGATCATTCCGCCATCGCAAGGCAGGCATCTTTATGACTTGGCCAATGAGCCCAAGGAGTTTCACTCGATTCCAGGTCGCGGTCACAACGATGCCTTCGGTGAACTTGCGCCAATCGCTTTGAATTGGACTAGCCGGCTTCGTTAGCGGCAGATCGAGCTCTATTGTCTCCCAGGTCTGAAAATCCAGACCTGGGGCACCCAAAATATCTACTGCGAAGATCTGCGCCACCCGCCCACCCGCGGACTTATGTAGAATAGCGCCAACACAAAATTCAGGCCGGAGGTTAGAAGCGGGCGATGGGAGCGTTACTTCAGTCGATGTTCGGGATTGGATGTCTTCTACTCGGCATTGTTGTGAATGAATTGGTTCGGCGGTCTAACCGAATTGAGGCTTACGCAAAGGACGTTTTCGACAAGCGATTCAGCGTGTACGAGGGCCTGTGGAAGCTGATTAACGATGCCAAGCCTATTGCGGACTCTGTAATCGAGGACGGCAGTCTTTCGGCGGAAGCGCGCCACCAAATTGTGTCCAACCTCGTTTTGGATATTGCTCAGTTCTGTGACGAGAACGCTCTCTATCTGAATGAAGACGTTACAGTCCATTCCTGCACCATATACATGGGGATTGAAGACATTGCAACAATATCCGATGCAAAAGAGCGCGATTCAGCGCTCTCGCATTTTTACGGGAGCTACCGCGCAGCGCGCGAAATTATACGTGCAGAAACAGGATTGCAGCGTCTGGATGCATTGTTCCGCAAGGTCACGAAAGCAAAATATTCAAGCGGCGCAATCCAATGTTTTCGACAGGAGAAAGCGAAACGTTATGGCTCCGGCGATAGCAACAAAAAGCGCACACTAGCCTGACGCCTTCAGCAGGAATCCCAGGTCTTGATTCTGCGATCTGGGATTCCTGCTCAACGTCCGACCTCCTCCAAAAACCGCACGACGGATTCGATGCCTAGCTCGAAGTTCTTCAGGTGGAACTTCTCGTTGGGGGCGTGGATGTTGTCGTCTGGAAGGCCGAAGCCCATCATCACGCTGGGCATGCCGAGATGGCGATCAAAGTCGCCGACGATCGGAATGGATCCACCGGAGCGGATGAAGACCGTGTCTTTGCCCCAGACCTCTTTGAGCGCACGCGTCGCGGCCTGGATGTATGGGTTATCGACACGCACGAGGCAGGGGTCGCCGGAGTGGATCAGCCGCACTTCGACATCGACACCAGCCGGTGCGATCTTTTCAACGTAGGCCTTGTAGAGAGCAAAGCTCTTGGCTGGAGTCATGCCTGGAACCAGCCGCATTGAGACCTTGGCCAGCGCCTTGGCGGGAATCACCGTCTTCGCTCCTGCGCCGATGAAGCCGCCGGGAATGCCATGCACGTCGAGCGTGGGCCGGGCCCATGTGCGTTCGAGCACGGTGTAGCCGGCCTCGCCCACCAGCGAACGCGAACCGACCTCGGCGATGCGGTACTGCTCTTCGTCAAAGGGCAGGCTGTGCCATGCGGCAAGCTCCTCGGGGCTGGGCGGGATGATGTCGTCGTAGAAGCCGGGGATGAGGATGTGGCCGTCCTCGTCCTTGAGCCGCGCCAGCATCTGCGCCAGCGCCATGAAGGGATTGGGCGCGGCGCCGCCGTACATGCCGGAGTGAAGATCGCTCTTGGCTCCGCGAACTTCAAGCTCGGTATAGATCATGCCGCGCAGACCGACGCAGAGCGTCGGCAGGCCGGGCGCGAAAAGCTCGGTGTCGGAAACCAGCGCGAAATCTGCCTTCAACTCTGCCGGCTTAGATGCGACGAATGCCGCAATTCCCTCCCCGCCGACCTCCTCTTCACCTTCAAGGATCACACGGACGTTGATGGGCAGCGAGCCCGTGGCGGCCAACAGCGACTCCAGAGCCTTGATCTGCGCCCAGACCTGACCTTTGTCGTCGACGGCTCCGCGAGCGTAGAGGTTGCCGTCGCGCTCGGTGGGCTCGAAAGGCGGCGAAAGCCACTCGTCGTCGGGGTCGGTCGGCTGCACATCATAGTGGCCATAAAAAAGCGCGGTGGGCTCGCCAGGGGCATGCAGCCACTCTGCATAGACCAGAGGGTGGCCTTCGGTCTCGATGAGCCGCGCATGGTCCATGCCGATGCGTGTGAACTCGGCGGCCAGCGTCTCCGCGGCGCGGCGGCAGTCGCCCTTGTGCTCGGGCAGCGTGGAGACAGAAGGAATGCGCAGCAGATCCTTCAGCTCATTCAAGAATCGGGGATGGTTTTGGCTTGCGTAATCTACAGCAGATGACATGGATGGACTTCCTTCTTTGAAAAAACTCGACAGGGGAAAGTATAGGCGGTTGAACAAGAAAACGGAATGCCAGGCGCTTTGCCCGTTAGATCTCTCGAAAATGAAAGGCCGGCCCCGCTGCTTGAGCGAGGCCGGCCCGGAGTCTAGAGCGATAGACTCAGTTTCGATTTCCGAAAAGGTCTGACATCACTTTGACGTTTGAATCGGCTGCATGATTGAGGTAGCGAAGTCCGAAGCCGGCTTCCAGCGTCTTGAGCAGCGAGAAGTGGTTGTACTTCACATTGCTGGGGACGCCGGTCCGCGCGTAGCTGGTGTCGACGATGGTCACAACCTGATTGGGAAGGCTGCTGTAGTCGTTCTCGTCCCAGACCGTAACGATCACATTGTGGCCTGTCTTCCATTCCTTCGAGGCTTTGATGGCGGTGATCAGGGTGTGCAATGCGGCATCGCCCTGGGCAATATCATTCTGATCCACCGAGCATCCTGTGCCCACTTCGCTGCTGCCGCGGCCATGCTGGTCATGGCACTGGTTCGGTGCGATGAACAACAGATTCGGCAGATGGCCGCTGTTGAGGTCGGCATACAAACGGTCAAAGCCGACGACGTTCTTCAGGCTATTCTCGGGGTCGTTGCCTTGCTGCACGCTGGCGAAGTACACAAAAGGATTGTGCTTGACCGCGTAGAGCTTGGGCATGCCCGGCTCGGCCTGCGTGAGATTCGAGATTAAACCATCGCTGTTGTTCACGCCATCGGCTCCATAGGGCGGCAGATTTTCCTGATAGCTCTTCCAGCTCAGCCCGGCAGCGACGAGTTGATCGCCGATGCTTATGCCGATCGTCTTCGCCGGAGCGATGGGGTCGTTGTAGACCGGCTCGGTAGGCGTGCCTTCGTTGGTGGTATCAACGGCAGGCGTCGCCGCGTCGAGTCCGTGCCCGGCGATGGGGCAGGTGTTGGTCGTCGCCGTCTCGTCGGCGGGCGTGCCGAGTTCGAGATTCGAGACGCAGGTTGTGTTGTGCCAGTCCGGCGAATCGTCGTTGATGACGCCGAAGTTCGAGCCGCCGACGATCTCAAGGTAGTTGGTCAGGCTGGGGTGTCCAACCGCCCAGTAGTTCTTGGCCAGATTGGCGCTGGCCGCATAGCTGTTGATAAAAGGTGCGTTGGCGTTGCCGATGATCTGGCTGTAGTGATGGTTCTCCATCACAATGACAAATGCGTGGTCGATGTGCGGAACGCTGCGTTCATGTTCCTGAGCCATCATAGGGACGCTTGTTACGGCAGTCAGACACAGCGCGAGCGCGATCTTCTTGGGGTTCATCTTGTTCTTGACCTCCGGGGTCGGTAGTTTCTGTTGATGGACAAAGAGGCGCCGCGATGAAGCGGGCACGTTGTGCGGACGTGCGCTTGCTTGCCCCTTGATTGTTTTGAATTGTGGGCGTGCGGATTAGAAAATCATTCCCGTCGTGGGGAACACGTCCGGGAAGTTCTGCATCCGAAGCGATTATGGGATGCCGACGTTACATGTGTATGAATCCCGGTGAGAACTCGTCGCGCGCAACCCGTAAACGCTCTATGGGAGTGGCTGGACAATCTCACGGATCGATGCCCAACCGGTCGGACTCTCCTTGTAACGCACATAAACCACCATGGCGCGCCCTCTGAAGATAATCGGCGCACCGCCGTTCTTCGGCGTGCCTGTAATGCCAAAGATGCTCTCTTCCACGGCCGTATCGCCTTGAAAAAACAGACTCTCCACCTTGTGCTCCGTGAACTCCAAACGGACCGTTTGAAGGGTCGCAGTCAAATCCGCTTTGACCGCGTCGCGTCCATTCAGGTACTTGTCGGCGCTTAACGCCTTGATGACATTGGTGTGATGGTAGGCCATGATCGCCTCAACGTCGCCGCGGGCAAACGCAGCTCGTATAGCCTCGCTCGTCTTTCGTAACGACTCTCGATCTTTTTCCGATCCGTCGAAGTGGCCGATGGCGAACGATCCCAACGCCATAGCGGTGAAGGCGAAGAATGCGACGAGAAGCCTTGAAGGGAGCAGTCTCATGAATCGAGATTATATTGCGCGAGCAATCAAAGGACGTTGAGGAGGCGGAGCGGGTTGGCAGAGCAGAATTCCACGTTGTGACTCCACGGGGTACTCTTAGAAGAGATGCCTCCTATTCTCAACGCGCAGTCGGTGACCAAACAGTTCGGCGCCAGGCCGCTCTTCCAGAACATTTCGCTCACCGTCGAAGACGGCGACCGCATCGGACTCATCGGTCCGAACGGCGCGGGCAAGTCAACCCTTCTCGCAATCCTCGCCGGCCAGCTCGAACCGGACTCAGGCGAACTGGCTGTGCGCAAGCGCGCTCGCGCCGCCTATGTGCCGCAGGACTCGCGCTTTGCTCCTGGCCTCTCCATTCGTAAAGTCCTGGAGCGGGCTCTGGCCGCCGCGCATGTCAACGAGAGCGAACGTGAAGGCCGTTTGCGCGAGTTGTCGGGGCGCGCCGGATTCACCGACCTCACCGCCGAGGCAGCCGCGCTCTCTGGCGGCTGGCGCAAGCGGCTAGCCATCACCGAAGCTCTTGTCAGCGAACCCGAAGTCATGCTGCTCGACGAGCCCACAAACCACCTCGATCTCGCCGGCATCGAGTGGCTCGAAGAACTGCTCACCTCGGCCAACTTCGCCGCCGTCACCGTCAGCCACGACCGCTACTTTCTCGAATCGACCTCCAGCCAGATCATCGAACTCAATCGCGTCTTTGCCGATGGCCTCTTGCGCGTGAAGGGTAACTTCAGCAGGTTTCTCGAAGAAAAGCAAGCCTATCTCGAATCGCAAAGCCGCCAGCAGGAGAGCCTGCGCAACGTTGTGAAGACTGAGATCGAGTGGCTGCGACGCGGCCCCAAGGCGCGGGCCACAAAATCAAAGGCCCGCATCGACACGGCGAACGCGATGATCGGCCAGTTGGCCGAGATGAATGCGCGCACCAGCGTCTCGACGGCCGGCATCGACTTCGACGCAACGCAGCGCAAGACCAAGCGTCTCGTTGAATTCAAGGATGTTTCCTGCGATGTACCCTCTTCCGATGCCAACGAAAAGCCGGAAGAAAAGCGGAGTCTCTTCACGGATCTCAACTTCATTCTCACCGCAGGCATGAAGGTTGGCCTGGTTGGCCCCAACGGCAGCGGCAAGACTACGCTGCTGCGTCTGCTGCGCGGCGAAATCGAACCGGCAGCCGGCCATATCCGCCGTGCCGATTCGCTCAGACTTGTCTACTTCAGCCAGATGCGTGAGCTGGACGAGAGCCTCACTCTGCGCCGCGCACTGGCGCCTGAGGGCGACGGCGTCTTGCATCAGGGACGCCCCGTGCATGTTGCCAGTTGGGCAGCGCGATTCCTCTTTACCAGCGAACAATTGAATCAGCCGGTCCGCAATCTGAGTGGCGGCGAGCGCGCGCGCGTGCTGATTGCGAAGCTTATGCTTGAGCCGGCAGACGTGTTGCTGCTCGATGAGCCGACCAATGACCTCGATATTCCGACGCTCGAAATTCTCGAAGAGAATCTTCTCGACTTTCCCGGCGCACTGGTTCTCGTGACGCACGACCGCTATCTGTTGAACCGCGTCTCTTCGACGGTGTTGGGCCTCGATGGCCGCGGCCTCATCGAAAAGTTTGCCGACTACGGGCAATGGGAAGACTGGCTCGAAGAACAGAAAGTGGCTGGGCAGGAACAGTCCTCACGTCAGCCCAACTCGGCCAGCCCTGCTAACTCCGCAAACACCGCCAAAAAAAAGCTCTCTTACCTGGAAGCCCGCGAGTTCGCAGCTATAGAGCAGCGCGTCGAGAAGTCTGATGTCCGGCTGGCCAAAGCCCGCAGCCATGTCGAAGATCCAGAGATCGCCTCCAACGCCGCCGCCCTGCAAGAGGCGCTCAGCGAACTCGACGCAGCACAGCACGAGAGTGACGCCCTCTACGCCCGCTGGGCCGAGTTAACTGAGAAAGCTGGATAGCTATATTGGTTTGGGCGCCATCTGGTCTGCGACAGAACTCCGGGTGCGGACCAGTACTGCAGAGGAATCGATACCCCTACCTCTCGGTGCATTTCTCTTTCTCAAAAGCCCGCAAAATCTCGCTGCCACTTCAATTCACTCGCGCTACAATTGGACGCATGAATTCTCAACTGACGTTCAAAACTGCACTATCTTTCGCGCTTCTGTTTCTATCGATCCACGCGTCTGCTCAATACGGCACTGCTCCAAATAACTATTATCCAGGTAACTACAACGGCTCGACCTTCAAAGGGGTTGTAACCGAGACCAAAGACAATCAGCTAACTTTGGCTTTCACGACAGTCAGCGGTACGGAATCGTTTACGGGACAGTTCGAGACCGGCTGCTCCGTTCCCACTGTGAAGAAAGGGGGGCGGGCTATGATACCCACGGACATTCCCAAGGGAACCACAATGACGGCTTTCTTCAATACAAGAACCCAAAAAGTAGATGGAAAGAAGATCAAGGAAAACCTTATTATTGCTATCGCCTTCGATATTTGGATGGGTCAGAAGGTGCCGGAGGATAAAAAGAGAATCTATTTATGTGTTGAGAATCAGAACGTTCAATTCAAAGCATTTCAGGAACCTTAGCCGTGCACGACGAATATCCGGGGTCGAGCAATCTGGTTAATTCAATCAGCCAGTTCCTTGGTCGAATAAGGAAGATTACCGTGACCAAGAGGTTTCCTCTCTCTTTGAGTCAGGGGTGAGTGACAACCTAACAGAAAGCTGATACATCACCTTTCCGTAGTACTTTCCAAAAAGATAACGTTATCATCTATAATTCCTTGGCGAAGGGAGCTTTTACAATGCGATTGAAGCTGATCACGTTTTTTGCCATGACTGCGATTCTTGGATGCGTCAATCCGCTGCACGCGGCTCCCGAGCCGGTGAACCCCCACGCAACGCCTGAGGCACGCGCGCTGTTGGCTTATCTCAATTCGATCTCCGGCAAGGCGACGATCGCCGGGCAGCACAACTATCCCAACGTCGGCGCGCGCTGGACCGACATGGCCTATGACTTGACCGGCAGATATCCGGGGCTCTTCGGCGGCGACTTCGGTTTCTCTGGCGGCGAAGACAAGGACTCCACGCTCTCGCGCCCGGCGATGATCGAGGAGGTCAAGCGGCAGTATCGCAACGGCGCGGTCGTCACGCTCACCTGGCATGAGGTGCGCCCCACCGACGACGAGCCGGTCACCTTTCACCAGAGCGTACAGGGCCACTTGACCGACGCCGAGTGGAAAGAGCTGCTCACGCCGGGCAGCCCGCTCAATCAACGCTGGTGTGTGCAGGTGGATGTGGTCGCCGGCTACCTGAAGCAGTTGCAGGACGCACATGTGCCGGTGCTCTTCCGTCCTTATCACGAGATGAATGGCAAATGGTTCTGGTGGGGCGGGCGCGCTGGCAAAGACGGCTCAGCCGCGCTTTACCGTCAAATCTATGACCGCTTCGTCAACGTGCATCACTTGGACAACCTGCTGTGGGTGTGGAATGTGAACGCGCCGAACGGCATCAATGCCGGAGCGATCGAGAAATACGATCCGGGCGCGCAGTTTGCCGATCTGGTCACTATGGACATCTACGGCGAGTTCAAACAGGCGTACTACACCAACATGCTCGCGTTGGCTGGCGACAGGCCTATTGCGCTGGCTGAGGTCGGCAAATTGCCTAGCCCGGAGGTTCTCCAGAAGCAGCCGCGGTGGACCTACTTCATGGCTTGGAGCGAGTTTATCCAGACCGGCAACCCGCTCGAACTGGTCAATGCCGTCTATCACGCGCCACAGGTTCTCACGCGCGAGGATGCGCGCCTGGCCGAGCCTCTGGCGGCGATCCGCAAGGCCACGGCCGACCGCCTCGGCGCTACGCCTGCGGCCGCTCCGGACACGACGCCGGCTCCCGCGCAATGAAATACGTGGCAAATCCCTGAGATCCTGCGAAGCTCCGCATGGCAGGAAGGTAAGCTATAAAGAAAGCGGAGATTCCTATGCCTGACTCGGTCAAGGTCCTGATTGTCGAAGACGAACCCCACGCGCTGATGGGGCTCGCCGAGTTGATCTCCGGCTGGGGTTATCAGACCGAGACGGCGTGCGACGGCATCGAGGGCTGGGAGAAGGCGCAGGCCTGGAACCCGGCCATCGTAGTCACAGACCTGAAAATGCCGCGCCTGGACGGCATCGGCCTGTTGCAAAAACTCACCGAGGATGGCTCCGGCCTGAGCGCCAATCTGGCCGTGGTGGTGCTCACAGCCATGGGATCCATTCAGTTGGCCGTAGACGCGATGAAGATGGGCGCCTACGACTTTCTGCAAAAGCCGGTGGACGCCACTCGGCTCAGGACCATTCTGGCCAACGCCACACGGCAACGCGAGACCGTCATCGAACTCGAGGTTGCGCGCCGGCGGTTGCGCGAAACCGGCGTGTTGGGTTCGATGGTCGGCAGTTCGAAGGCGATGCGCGAGATCTTCGGCCTGATCGAGCAGATTGCGCCCTCCAACGTATCGGTGCTCATTACCGGCGAGAGCGGCACGGGCAAGGAACTGGTGGCGCGCACGCTGCACGACCTGAGCCCGCGCAAGCCGCGGCCCTTTGTTGCGGTCAACTGCGCGGCCATCCCTGAAACGCTGATTGAGAGCGAGATCTTCGGCCACGAGAAGGGCGCATTCACCGGCGCGGCGGAGCGGCGGGCCGGCTGCTTTGAGCTGGCGGCCGGCGGAACTCTCCTGCTGGACGAAATTGGCGAAATGCCCCCAGGCACACAGGCCAAACTGCTGCGGGTTTTAGAGGAGCGCAAACTGCGACGGCTGGGCGCGCGCACCGAGCAGGAAGTGGACGTGCGCGTGCTGGCAGCCACCAACCGCGACCCCGGCGAAGCCGTTGCCGAAGGCCATCTGCGGCCCGATCTCTACTACCGGCTCAACGTCTTCAACATCCACCTGCCGCCTTTGCGCGACCACATGGACGATCTGCCGGCCATGACCGAGGCGATGCTCCTGCAGATGAATCAAAAGCACGGCCGGCGCGTCTCTGGCGTGGCGCCGTCGATGCTCGACCGGCTGATGGCCTACAACTGGCCCGGCAACGCGCGCGAGTTGCGGAATATGATCGAGCGCGCGGTGGTTCTCTGCGCCGACGGAACGCCGCTCGATGCCGGGCACTTGCCACCGTCCTTTGGCAAAGCTCAGGCACAGGCCGCGCAGGCCCACGACGGAAGCGTAGTGCAGGTACGAGTAGGCTCAACCGTCGATGAGATGGAGCGATTGCTGATCCTGCGCACTCTGGAATCGACCGGGCAGAACAAGACCCGCGCTGCTGAAATTCTGGGCGTGAGTCTCAAGACCATGCACAATAAGCTCAAGGAGTACAGCCTCACGCGCACGGAACTTGAGCCTTAAGCCATGCGACTGAAAACCAAACTCGTGCTGGCCATCACCCTGCTGGTCTTTCTCATTGGCGGGCTTCTTTCGCTGGTCTATGTGAGCGAACTGCTGCACGCGGCCGTTCAGGAGTCCTACGACACCAACAAGATGGTGGCCAACCAAGTGCGGTTTGCCCTACAAAAAGCTCTCGAAGAGGGTCTCAAAGACCGCCAGGTCGATCCGAACAATCCCTCGCAATTGCGCAACCTCGAGGCCGAAGCGGTGCGCAACAACGCGCAACTGCAGGCCGTGGTCGACTCGGTGAACCGCTATTCGCTCACCGTCTACGACATCAACATCGGCGACAAGCAGTCGGCCACGCTGCTCAGCACCAACCCCGAAAACGAAGACCGGCCACTGCCCGTCCGCCCTAACTACGAAGAGCTTGTCCACGCCAATCCGATCCAGTTTATGAGGCAGGTCTTCGGCCCGCCCAAGGTCTTTGACGTGGTGGTTCCGCTGGAGCGAAACGGCGAGCCTTTCGCCAGCGTTCACGTAGGAGTGCGCACCACGCTGCTGCGCGCCGTTTACACTCCCTGGCTCAAGGCGGCCCTCACGCTGATGGAGATTGTGCTGGGCACGGCCCTTATCGCGGCCTTTCTGCTGAGCAACCTTGCGCTGCGCCCCCTGGAGCAAATCAGCCGGCAACTGGATTACTGGACCGCCTCGGCCGGCGCGACCAGCGAGGCCAACGCCGAAGAGAGGCAGCCTCCCCGGCAGGATACGGCGGTGCAGGTCTCCAATAAGATCGAGCTGATCGGCCAGCGCATGCGCAATGTGGAAGAGGTCTTCTCCGCGTTGAAGGAGAACCTGGACCAGGTCCTGCTCAAGTTGCAGGACGGCATTCTGCTCTTCACTGGCGACGGGCGTGCGGTTCTGGTCTCAGAAGCGGCACGGCGCTTTCTCAACGTGGATCGAGGGAGCCTGCTGGGCCTGCACGCGCGGGAGATCTTTGACCCCTCGACGGTGCTGGGCAAAACTCTGCTCGATGCCTTCGAAGCCGGGCGCAGGCTGGTCAAAGAGGAGGTTCAAACCGAGACCTGGAGACGCATCGAAGCATCTCTGGATTTCGTTCACGACGACCGCACCAGCCAGGCATTCGGCGCGCTGGTCACGCTGCATGACCTCGAATCGGTCGAAGAGATCGAGTCTGAACTGGAACTCTCCCGCCGCATGGCGTCGATCGGCCGCCTCACCTCGGGCGTCGGCCACGAAGTCAAGAACCCCATTAACGCAATCGTCGTGCATCTGGAACTGCTCAAAAACAAGGTGGGAGAAGAGAACGCGCCGGCTCTTCGCCATCTGGAAGTGATCGACTCCGAGATTCATCGCCTCGACCGCGTCGTCCAGACTCTGGTCGACTTCTCGCGGCCTGTGGAGTTGCAACTACGGGAGCAGGATCTGCGCCCGGTCGTCGCCGACGTGCTGACATTAGCCACCGAAGAACTTTTCAGAAACAATGTGACCCTGGTGAGCCGTCTACCAGACAAGCCCATGCTCGCCAATATCGATGCCGACCTGCTCAAGCAAGCGGTGCTCAACGTGATCCAGAACGGCGCACAGGCCATGCAGCATGGCGGCACGCTCGAGGTCATTCTCGAAGAAGACCGCAAGACGGCAGTTCTGCGCATCGGCGACGAGGGCCCGGGCATCCCCGAGGAGATTCGGGAGAAGATCTTCGACCTCTACTTCACCACCAAAAGCGAAGGCAGCGGCATAGGCCTGGCGATGACTTACAGGATTCTCCAGTTGCATCATGGCAGCGTGGAAGTACAATCAAAGGCAGAACGTGGCACGGAGTTCCAGTTGCGAATTCCACTGGCCGCCACGGAGTGGGGACGCCGGCATCTTCCGCCGGCGAGCATAGCAAACGAGAAAGGGCTTGCGGGATGAAAGCGCCTGCCAGAAGAGTTGTGGGATTGCTGCCTCTGCTGTTGCTAGCAGGCTGCTTCCACTTTCACAAGACGAATCAGAGCCAGGTTCAGACCCTCGCCCCGCCCATTGAGGACGCGCCTCCGCCCAAGCCAGCTCCATCGCCGACTGACCTGCCCCCGCCAGTCGTGACGGTCCCGGTGCAGACACCACCACCGCAACCGGCTGCGCAGCCGGAGGAGAAGCCCAAACCGCCCGTCAGGCGCAAAAAGCCTGCTCCCGCGCCCCAACCAGCTCCGGCAACCGGAAACACACAGCAGGCATCCGCTGGGAACCCCGGCGTGAGCGCAATCGGCCAGCTTTCCTCCGGCGACCCCTCCGACCTGAGACAGCAGACGCTGAACTCCATCGCGACCACCGAACGCGGGCTGAAGGAACTCAACCGCGAGCTGAGCGATCCGGAGAAGAAGACAGTCGACCATATCAGGGAGTTTTTAAAACAGGCCCGGTCGGCGCTCAGCACCGGCGATGTGGAAGGTGCAAACACATTGGCATCCAAGGCCAAGGTGCTGCTCGGCGAACTCGGCAAATAGCCTCCGAAGTCGTTACCTTTTTAGAGATTATGCTTGGTCCTTCGTGCCCTAACCACGAACACCGCGTGTTCAGATCAAACCATCAATCCCACCCCGCGCCTCTTTTCTGGCGCGGACGAGCCGAAGGCGGCTGCCCCACCGCAGGTGGCCGAAGGTGGCTGCCTCACCGCAGGTGGCGCAGGTGGTTACCGCTCGCCCCAACTGAGCTTGCTGCGCAGCGCCTCGAAGAACCCGCCCTCGCTGATCCGAACCAGACGAACGGTATGGCTGGACTTGCGGCAGCGAACCTCGTCGCCCAGGAGCAATTCGACGGCCTTCTGGCCATCCACGGTCAGCAATGCCTGGTTCTGAACGCCCTCCACCCGGACCATGAGCGAGGCATCGCCGCGCACCACGATGGGCCTGAGCGTGAGCAGATGTGGGCAGATTGGCGTCACCACCATCGCGTCCACGTTGGGTGTCAGGATGGGGCCGTTGGCGGCCAGCGTGTAGGCTGTGGAGCCGGTCGGTGTGGACACAATGACCCCGTCGGCGCGGAAGCGGGCCACCCTCTTGCCGTCCAGTTCGACCGCAAAGTCGCCCATCCGCGCGATGTCGCCTTTGGAGACGACGACCTCGTTCAGCGCACGGAATGTCGAGCACAATTCGCCCTCCCGCCATAGTTCGGCATGGAGCATGGCACGCGTATCGAGATCGTGGCAGCCGCTATGCCAGCACTCCAGAGTCGAATAGAGGTCGGCCAGACGAACCTCGGTGAGAAAGCCAAGAAATCCCAGGTTCACGCTCAGAATCGGCGTTCCGGTCGCGGCAAAGATCCGTGCCACGGCCAGCAGGGTTCCGTCGCCGCCCAGCACGATCACCAGCCCCGGAGCCTGCTCGGGCATCGCCGAGCGATCGACGGCCGGCGCCGCCGAGGTGTACTGGCCGCCCTCCAGGTCGAGCAGCGGCTCATACCCGTGCCCGCGCAGCCAGGCGATCAGCTCCGGCAGCAGCCGGGCCAGCTCTTCCTTCCGTGATTTGCAGACAATTGCGACGCGTACCATGCGGTCCCAGTGTAACGGATGAGGCCGCATGGCATTGCAAACTGCCGAAGGCAGCCTAGTGCATCGGAGTGGAGACGGGCGTGCCAAAAAGTGTGAACTCGATGATGCCAAGGGGTGCGCCTGCGCGGCGGGGCCAGTCCGTTATGGTCAAGCGAACGAAACGACAGCGCGTAGGCGGAATCTCGTCGAACTCCGTGTAGCGCGTGACACGGTTGCTGGTCTTGTCCAGAACTGTGCTGAATTCCTTGCCGTCGATCGATGTTTCAATCTTGTAGCGGAATGCTGGAGAGCCGGTGGGCGCCGATTCTCCGGCGGTCGCTGCACCACGCGCGCCAAACCGGATGTTGCCGGTTGCGAACTCAATGCGGCTGGAATCGATCTGGAAGAACTGACCGGTTTCGAACTCGGTGGGGGCCACCAGGTCAAGCGTGAGCGATGGCTGCGTATCGTTCTCAGCCGGCTGCCATACGGTTCCATTCGAGTCGTCGATTGCATAGGCCGCTTCGTGGCCGGGGCGTTCGCTGGAAAAGCTGCTCTTCGAATGCATGGCGCGCAGCTTGTTGATACTGACGGCGATCGATCCCGAGTCGCCATGGTGTACCGGGTCGGCGACGACTCCCGGCGCCCATTGCGGCGTTTCGCTCGGGCCGCGCGTGTAAGGGTTTCCGTCGGCGTCGAAGGCAATGGGGTCCATGCCGATGCGGCGGCCGCCGGGAGGATTGGACATCACAATCGTGTAGAAGACCCACCAGTTTCCATCGGGGCCCTTGACGACCGAACCGTGACCGGGGCCGGTGACGACGCCGTCGGTCTTGCGCAGAAACGGATTGGTCGGCGAGTACTTGAACGGCCCAAGCGGGCTTTTCGCTGAATAGGTTCCACTGGCGTAGGACAACCATTGCGTTCCCGATGCGCTGTATTCGAGGTAATACGTTCCGTTGTTCTTGAACATCCAGGGGCCTTCGATCCAGGCGATGCCGGTGTATTCGTTCTTCTCGCCCCAGCGCTCCCAGACATGCGCAGAGTCGAAGCCGAACAGATGCTTGGGTGCGGCGGTCAAGTGGGTGAGGTTCTTCGGGTCCAGAGGCGCGACGTAGATGCCCGCAGTCGATCGGCCGGGGAAGTAAAGATACGGCTTGTTGTCGTCGTCGATGAAAACATCCACGTCGAAAGCGCCAGCCGCCTTGGTGCCGTTGAAGGTGATTGTCCAGGGCTCGCCCTTTTCGTCGATCCACGGGCCGAGAAGTTCGTACGGCCCGAGAATATTCGCGGCCTTGTACAGCGGGGCGTCGTTGCCGGACAGGTAGAAGGCGCCGTTGTACTTGAATACGTGGGGCGCGACGGGAAAGTGGCTGCCGCGGACTTCAACTTCCTGGTACTTCCAGTCGACGAAGTCGCCCGAAACCCAGGCGCCGCCGCCGGAGCCGAACAGGTAATAGGAATCGCCTTCGCGCACGACGGTTACATCGCCGAGGCTGACGCCCTGCGGCGAGCCATCGTGTGACGAGGCTTCAAGCGGAAGAGGATTGCAGTAGCGGGCAGACTTGCCGACGATTGGCGCAACTGCTCTGGGCGCGGTGGATTGGGACGACATGGCGCACACAGTACCGAAGAGCGCAAGCGCTGCTATCGGAGCAGTCAGAATGCGTACAGAATGCGAGGGCGAAGTGCTCCCTCGAAATAAACGCAAGAATTTCATATGATCTCCTGATCATCGCCGATTGTACATCCAGCCGGCAGATGGCGCAGCCGCAAGCCCCAACGGGCCGCCTGGATGACTTTTGCAGAATGCTACGAAAAAAAGCTGATGCCTTTCGTGGACCTTGGCGTGTATATTGGCTCAACACCAAAAGCAAATGCAAGACCCCAACTAAGCGGGTAATTTCGTCCAGACTCTGTGCCGGATGATTGTCCAGGAATCGAGGAGCAGATGGATTGGTATTTGATGGTTTGGAGCAAATTCGCCCAGTTCGATGGGCGTTCGCGCCGCACTGAATACTGGATGTTCGCGCTGATCAATTTTCTCGTCATCATCGCACTGGCGATTGTCGGGGGTCTCGGCGTTGCGTTCATGGACCATGGCAGCGGAATCGGCGCCGTACTGTTCGTTCCCCTTGGCCTCTATGTTCTGGCCACGATTATTCCGGGGATAGCTGTCGGTGTGCGCCGCCTCCACGACTCGGGCAAGAGCGGGTGGCTTCTTCTGCTGCTGAGCGTACTTGGCATCATCCCCGTCATTGGATTCATCGCCAGCATTGCCAAGATCGTTCTGATGTGTCAGGACAGCGATCCGGGAAGGAACCTATACGGTCCCAATCCCAAGTTACCCGAGCAAACAGCCGAAGCGTTTGCCGGGTATAGCGGTTTTGTCCCGATGGCGGCTGCCGCGCAGCCACAGCCCTTTGCAGATGTGAACGACTTCAGGGTCTGCGGCAAATGCGGCGCGAAGCTGCATGATGCGTCTTCATTTTGCAGCGCTTGCGGCGCACAGGCCTAAACCCGCCGGGCATAGAGCAGAAATTCGCGATTGCCTTCCATGCCAGTAATCGGTGATGGGATCGTCTCGACGACCTCCCAGCCCAGCGACCGGACGCAATCAGCCACCTTGTCGATGGCCAACTGGTGTGCCTCGGGGTCGCGCACGATGCCGCCTTTGCCCACATGGCCCCGCCCAGCCTCGAACTGCGGCTTGACCAGAATCACGGCCTCGGTGAGGCAGGGGGCCGCGGCCAGAACCGGCCCTAGCAGCAGCGTGGCCGAGATAAACGAGACGTCCATCACAAGCAGAGTGAGCTTTGGACCGCCCTGATCTTCCGCCAGCGCTCCGGGAGCAAGAAATCGCGCATTCGTGCGCTCAACCAAGCGGACTCGCGGGTCGTTGCGCAGCTTCATAGCGATCTGGCCAAAGCCGGTGTCGACGGCTGTCGCATGCGCCGCCCCATGCTGCAGCAGGCAATCTGTAAACCCTCCGGTCGAGGCACCCACATCCAGACAGGCTCGGCCCTCGACCTCGATCGGCCAGTGTGCGAGCGCCGCGGCCAACTTGAGGCCGCCGCGGCTCACGTAAGGCATATCCTCGCCCAGCAGGCGAATAGGAGCATCTTCCGGAACGGAGGAACCAGCCTTCTCCACCTTCTGCTCGCTCACCAGTACCCGGCCGGCGAGGATGAGTGCACGCGCCCGCTCCCGGCTGGGAACTAGCCCCCGCTCCACCAGCAAAAGGTCTACTCGCATCTTGGGTCCGGCCGGCATCGTTCTTATGAAACCTCGCGCTCAAATAAATCAAAGGGTCATTTCCATCGCTGGAAATGACCCTTTAGGCTTGCTGTGACCATCGATCTGGAGCCGATTACGGCTGCTTCTGGCAGTTGGCAAGCGTGTAGTTGGCGCCGTACACGGATGTCATGACTGAAGGCGGTAGGTTGCAAGGCTGGCCGTAACCGGGAACCCGGCTTACGACATTCCTATTGGCTCCCGAGGTGTCCGGCGAGGAAACCCGCACATCCACGGTATTGCCTTTCAGCAGCACCGTTGTGCCAACAATGTCCTGATCGGTGCGGATGATGGTCAGGTAGGGGCTGTTCGGCGAAGCTACGTAGACCTTGCCGTAGGTTGAATTCTGCGTTGAAACCACGGTGCGCGGGTAGCCGGTAACAGCCAGCGTCTTTTCCACCGTGTGGCTGCTCAGGTTCACGATGGTTACGGTGCCATTCGCGGATGTGGTGCAGTCCGGAGTGCAGTCGGCCTGATTCGCCGTGTAAGCCCGGCTGCCGTCCACCAGTACCGTCAAGCTGGCCGGATAAGGCTTGGAGGTCTGGCCAACCTTCACCGTATACGTGGTGCCAAAGGTCGCGCTGTCGTTGCCATATTCATCCAGGCTCACATCAATGATGCTGATGGTGCCGCCGTCATAGTTGGCCACAACCAACTGATTGGTGGCCGCGTTGTACTCGGCATAGACGGGGCCTGCGGTCGCCGTCATTCCCGTTGTGCCGTTGGGAGGGGTGACGCCCGTCTGGGTTACCGCAGTGGTCGAAAGCGGCAGAACGGGATGGCATGTGACCGGCTGGCCGGACTGATTGACGAGCCCGGTGCAGGTGTCAAGCGTGTTGGTCTGGGCGTTGATCACCGTAATGGTGTCGCTGCCCCGGTTCAAAACGAAGACCCGCTGGGAATCTGGGGTCTCTATTGCAAATACCGGACACCGGTCCAACGCGATGCGGCTCGAAATGGAAGAGTTGGAGACATCGATTCCATCCACCTCGCCCAAAGGAGCTGCCGTAGGGGCTAGATTGCATGCCACGGTGCTGGAGACACTTCCCTGACTGATAGCGAAAAAGCGCTGAAAGCTCGAACCGCCGCCAGTTATCGTCACCGGCGTCGGGGCCAGCGGAATCGAACGCAAGAAAGTCAGGGGAGCTCCAGAGAAGACGTCGGCGACATTCCCGTCGAGATCGGTAGCCCACAGAGTTCCTGGAGAATACAGGTTGACCGGCTGTGCCGTCGTCGGCAGCGTCGTGACAGTCACCTCTTTGGTTTGCAGGGTTTTGCTAACCCCAAAGGTGCTCAGGGTGTGGTCCCTATTGATCGTATAACCGCTTGTGCCGGAGTTGTTCACTGTGAATGCAGTCGGTCCGAGGCCAATGGCCGCCTCAGCCAGCACGGAATCACCCGAATAGTCGATGATCGTGGCAATGCCCTGCGTGCTGGAAGAGGGTGCGGAAACCGTCACCGCGAACGACTGCGGCTGCGCAGGCGGTCCAGATGGGTTGACAGGCGTCACCACCGGCCGGTAGTTGTTGCCGCAACCTGCAACCAGAGCAGCGGCCGCAAGCGCCACGCCCGCCCGTACCAACCGCACACGCGCCTGGCTAAAATTCATGTAAAAAGACCTCATTCAGTTTGATCCTGCTTACCTTGTGATTGTAAATCAGCAGGCCGGGCCACACGTATCGCCTCGGCTGCATCTTGGACGCAGCCGAAGGTCACTGGGCACTGCCCTAAAATCAGTGCCCGGCAATCTCCACGATAGCGCTCTCCGGTCCGCTCCAGGCTGGATCGCCCTGGCTGGCCAGCTTTTGCCGCGCGTCATCCCAGTGCAGCCGCGTGACCTTGCCCGCGCCCTTCTCGTAGGCATAGGTCGTTCCATCGTCTGAGAAGAGAGTGAAGTCGGCATCCGCGCCTGGGTAGATGCGGACCTTCGCGATGGCCTGCGCCTCGTGCGTGTTCTCCACTGCCGTGCCCATCGGAAGGATCGAGCCTGCCCGCACAAACAACGGCATCGTCTCGATCGGTGCGTCGACGGTAATCGTCTGCCCGCCCTTCACCCGTTCATTGGTCCAGTAGTTGTACCAGTCCGCCCCGGCCGGCAGATAGACCTGCCTGCTGGTCGCACCTTGCTCGGTTACCGGAGCCACCAGGAAGGCCGGGCCAAACATGTACTCGTCGCGCAGGTCGGTCACCTTCGGGTCGTTCGGGAAGTCCAACGGCAAAGCCCGCATGAACGGCGCGCCGTTCAGCCAGCTCTGGTAACCCAGCGAATAGATGTACGGCATCAGCGTGTAGCGCAGCTTCAGGTACTTCACCAGAATCGGCTCTGCCTCTTTGCCATACGACCAGACCTCGTTGGTGTTGCGTGTGCCGTGCGTGCGAAAGACCGGCAAAAACGCCGCGTACTGGAACCAGCGCGTGTAGAGCTCCGGATAATCGTCGTAGCCGCCCACGTTCGCTCGCGCATCGGTCGGGTCCAACAGCGGCTTGTGCGCCGGATGATGCTCCGCGGGCAATCCGCCCCAGCCGCCTGTGTCGTTTGACCAGTAGACCAGCCCCGACGACGCCACATTCAGCCCCGTCGGAATCTGCCGCTTGTACGCGTCCCATGTGGGACTGATATCCGACGACCAGGCCACCGTTCCATTGCTCTGCTCGCCCAGATAACCGTCACGGCTGAGGATCAGCGCGCGCTTGCCCGGAAGATCCTTGCGATAGCCGTCCCACAGCGCCTTGGTGTGGAAGTACGGATAGACGTTGAAGTACTGCGTCCCCGGCCCCACCTTGAAGTACGCGCCATTCGGCGGCAGATCAGGCTCGGTTTCGTCGGCCCACAGCGAGTCAAATCCCGCACCGACGATATTGTCGCGAATTACCTTCCAATACCAATCGGCGGCCTCGGGGTTGGTCGTGTCGATATCCGATCCGGCGCGATCATACGGCAGTCCGTCGACCGGCTTGCCATCGGCGTACGAGATCAGCCACCCCTTCTTCACCAGATCGGCGTAATAGCGGTCCGCCGCCAGAAACCGCGGCCAGACGCTGATCATCGACTCAAAGCCCAGCTCGTGCAGCTTCTTGTTCATCCCCGCCGGATCGGGCCAGTACTTGGGGTCAAAGTCGAACTGCCCCATCTTGGTGTAGTAGTACCAGTCCACCACCATCACATCCGCTGGCAGATGCCTGTCGCGATACTGCTGCGCCACATCCAGCACTTCCTTCTGGCTCGCGTATCGCTGCTTGCACTGGATGTATCCAAAGGTCGACTTGGGCGGTAGGTGCGTCGGCCCGGTCAACTGCTTGTACCCCGCAAAAATTTCGTCCGCAGTCGAGCCGGCAATCACAAAGAACGAAACCCGGTCGCCTACCTGCGAGGTCCACTTCGTCTGCTCGTTGAAGCCCGGCTCAATCGTCGTCTTTGACGGGTTATCCCACAGCAGCCCGTATCCTTTGTTGGTCAGCAGAAACGGCACGCAAAAGCTCTGCCCCGCCGGCGCCAGATAATCCGCCCAGCAGCGCACCACATGGCCGCGATGATCCAGAAAGCCCTCCTGGTTCTGCCCCAGCCCGTAGTAGTGCTCATCGTCCGGCGAGGCAAAGTTCGCGGCCACGGTGAAGAACTCATCGTCGGTCGGCCGCCGGTCGGCCAGCACCGCTGCCGTCCCCGCCTTCTGGCTTGGAATCTCCTGCGTCCAGCCGTTCATCTCCAGCAGCTTTTTGCCGTCCGGCGTGGTCAAGGTGATATGCGCGCTCGGAGTCGAGTCCGGAAAGAAGCTCACGCTGTCGTCCCAGTGCTTTTCCTGCCGGCCCACGGTGGCGATGATCCGGGCAGAGCTGTAAACGTCGTCGCCTCGCTTGTTTTGGCTCGCGCTCCAGCCCGCTGCCTCAGGCGCTCCCGTCACGCCATAGCCCGGCCCGGCCAGCGCCTTGTCGCGCTTGATGCTCAGCGTCACGCGCAGAATATTCGGCGCATAGGGCTCCAGAACAATGGTTTCGCCCTTGCGGTCGAGTACAAGCCGCTGGCTGGAAGACTGGGCCGCAACGCTGCCCGCTGCAATTGCGATCCCGCTCAGGACAACAAGAGAGGCTGAAAACCTTTTCATCGAACACTCCGTGTATGCCGTAAATTCCAAAAAAGTTGCCGCGATGTTGAGTGTAAACCGGCACCGTCCAAACTGTCAGTGAAGCAGTGCGATGGCGCTCAAAGCAATTCGAAATGCCCAAGCTCCCGGCACTATTTCCTCTCCATCCTGAGGTCGACAGGCGGCAGTGGATTGCCGGTCGAAGTAAGTCCATTGCTGCAGGATGGGCTGCGCAGGAAACGAATGGTGCCGTTCTGATCCTCAAAGGCTATGCCGTATTCTGAGGCTCCCTTGAAATCGCCCCAGGATTTCGGTACGGATGTCGTGCAAAGTTCAGACTCTGTGTACTGGCCATGCGCATGTACCGGCGCAATAGCGAAAAAGCGGCTGCCGGCAAAGCCGATAGAGATTCCAAGCGCCACGAGAGAAACAACCTGCCAAACCTTCATCTTCGTCTCCTTCTCCCATCCGTCACGATGACGTTGCGCAAGCAGCGCGCGCTCAAGACCGGACGGCAGTGTCTTGATCGGATGGACATCCCAAGAATACGCTGCCCGCTGACGAAGCTGCCCCCTGCCGCTCGCAGGAGCTACCATGAATCGTGGCTTCTACAAATGCTCTTTCCCGCTCCAGGCTGCTCTGGCAATCGAAACTGGTTCTCCTCCTCGTGCTGCCCTTTGTGGCCGCGGACGTGGTGCTCCAGAGCCACTGGTGGGCCGCGAACGCTGCGCCGGTCGCCATCTGGACGTTGGGCCTGAGCCTGATCTTCGGGCTTGTTGCCTGGAAGCTACGCACAGCTACGCCCTGGGCAGCGGCTTCCGGGGCGGTAATCGCCGCCAACCTGATGCTTTCGACGGCGGTCGCCGCTCCCTTTCGTCCCTGGCAGACGGCGCTAACTCCGGTGTTCGCGGTCTTTCTGCTCTCGTTCGTTGCGACTCGCCTCGGCCGCGAACGGAAAGAACGGCTCGGCATTGCCGAGAGGCGCGGGGGACGCACCGCCGCGCAGGTAGCCGCCAATCTTGGATTCGCAGCACTGATCGCCTGCCCGATGGTTCAGATCTGGCTGAGTAACTCGGGCTTCTTTTTGCATAACGGCATTGCCATGGCACCTCTTTTCGCGCCCGTGATTGCCGCTCTGGCCGAAGCCGCAGCCGACACGGTCTCCTCTGAAGTCGGCCAGGTCTTCGGCGGCACACCTCGCCTAATCACGACTCTCCGTGAAGTCGAGCCCGGCGTCGACGGCGCAATCAGCCCGATCGGAACCCTGGCAGGAATCGCCGCGGCCTGTATCACCGCTCTCGCCGGCGCAGTAGCACTCCATCGAATCCTGTTATTCGGCAGCCGTTGGGAGATCTTCTGGTTGGCTGCCGCAGGCGGCATCTTCGGCCTCTTCTTCGACAGCCTGCTCGGCGCAACCCTCGAGCGCCGCGGCTGGCTCAACAATGATGCCGTGAACTTCCTCTCGACAGCCAGCGCGTCGGCCTTTGCGCTGGGGCTCCTGGCGCTACTCTCCCGCGCCGCAGCGCTGTGAATCTCCAATAACGAACTGTCTCAGCAAGAGATTTTTCAAATTGGCCAGAGAATCCCAAATGTGAGCAGAACCAGACAGCAGATTAAGCCATGATCTGCAATTCTGAACACGAGTGTGCCCCTCGAAGCCCAGACAAGTGCCTCCCTTCATTCTGGATGACGCGGAGAGCCTTCTTCTCAAAAGGTCAGATGAACGAGATCCCTGCCAAGACGGTACTTCTAGTGGAAAACGACGAGCAGGAAGCTCGATTCATCCGCAGAATCCTCGACGAATGGGCTTCCCACTCCTTTGATCTGACTCATGTGACCTCCATGGAGGAGATGGGAAGTTGCCTTGCCTCACGTTCATTTGACCTGATTTTGCTCGATCTGGACTTACCCAACGAGCAGGGAATTGGAGCGGTGCGCCGCCTCCGTGCGATCGCGCCCCGCGTCTCCATTATTCTGCTGTCTGGCCCTGAAGGCGAAGCGATAGCCATGCAGGCCATCGAAGAGGGCGCGCAGGATTATCTCATCAAGGGTCAGATCGAGCCGCACCAACTGATGCGTGCCCTGCGCAATACGCTTGAAAGAAAAAGCATTGAGGAATCCCTGTTTCAGGAAAAGGAGCGCGCCCAGGTCACGCTGGACTGCATCGGCGACGCCGTCATCTGCACCGACCTTGTCGGAAACATCTCCTTTCTCAACCCCATTGCCGAGAGGATGACCGGTTGGTCCAGCAGCGAAGCGATTGGCCAGCCCCTGGCCGATGCTTTCCGCATTATGGACGCCACCACCCGCATCTCCACCCCCAATCCCATGGCTAGGGCGGTTAGGCAAGACCGGAGCGGAAGCCTGCCGGCCAATTGCATCCTTGTGCGGCAGGATGGGCACGAACTCTTCATCGAAGATTCCGTAGCCCCCATTCACGACCGGGATGGGATGGTGGCCGGTTCGGTTCTCGTCTTTCGCGACGTGACCGCGGCGCGGGCGCTTGCCGCGCAGATCACTAAACTTGCCGAGCGCGATTCGCTCACCGGCCTGCCCAATCGCTTGCTCCTCAACGACCGTATCGGTCAGGCCATTGCTCGGTGTCCGCGCGACGGCGGACAGATCGCGGTGCTCTTTCTCGATCTGGACGACTTCAAGCACGTCAACGATTCTCTGGGACACTCCGTCGGCGACTGCCTGCTTCAATCCGTCGCAAGCCGGCTGACTGAGTGTGTACGCACACCGGATACCGTTAGCCGCCAGGGAGGAGACGAATTCACCGCTGTGCTTCAGTTGATCGGGCACCCTGAAGATGCCGCCATTGCAGCCAACCGGATACTAGAGGCGATCGCGGAGATCCACGCCATCGACGGCCACGAACTTCACATCACTGCCAGCATTGGTGTGAGCATCTACCCCAACGACGGCCTGGATGCAGAGACTCTCATTAAGAATGCCGATACCGCGATGTACCAGGCCAAGGAGAGTGGGCGTCATTCCTACAGGTTCTTTGAGCCGGAGATGAACGTTCGCGCTGTCGACAGGCAATCGATCGAAGAGGATCTGCGCTGCGCCCTGAGACGCCACGAACTCACTCTGCATTACCAGCCCAAGATCGACCTCAAGACCGGAGCGATCACCGGAGCCGAAGCCCTGTTGCGCTGGACACATCCCACGCGGGGTTCGATCCCTCCGCTGCAGTTCATTCCCATTGCGGAAGACTCCGGCATGATCCTGCCCATCGGCGCCTGGGTCCTGCGCGAGGCATGCACCCAGGCCCGCACCTGGATGGATGAGGGCCTGCCGTTTGCAACCATGGCGGTCAACGTCTCCGCTGTCCAGTTCCGAGATAAGAATTTTCTCTCTGAGTTGTTTTCGATTCTCAGCGACACCGGCATGAATCCCCGGTCCCTCGAACTGGAGGTCACAGAAAGCGTTCTGATGAAACATCCGGAAGTAACGGCGCCGATCCTCAAAGCCTTGCGGGAAAAAGGCATCCAGGTATCGCTGGACGACTTCGGCACCGGCTACTCCAGCCTGAGCTACCTTCAGCTCTTCCCGATCGATGCGCTCAAGATCGACCAGTCGTTCATTCGCAAGATTGCCACCAACCCAGGGGAAACGGCCATCGTGAGCGCCATCATCGCCATGGGGCAAAACCTTCATCTGCGAGTGATTGCCGAGGGTGTCGAAACGCCGGAAGACCTCGACTTTCTCAAGGCACACGACTGCGACGAAGCGCAGGGCTACTATTTCAGCCACCCAGTCCCGGCCAAGGACTTCGCCGCGCTTCTAGGGCATAATTTCAGTGCAGGTGCATCCGCCACGCCGTGTAGCTGAGAACCTCGTGCGTGATGCGGTTGAATTTCCCCACGGTATTGTTTGTCGCGCCATCGATCGCTACCCGCGGCCGCGGAGAGGTCAGCACATCCAGCCCATTGGCGGCGCAGATCTCGTGAATTCTGAATAGGTGCGTCCCATCGCTGACGATCACCAGCCGCTTCAGACCATTCGCCCGGGCGATCACGGCGATGCGCCTTGCCGACTCTTCTGTATTGCGGCTCTGCGTCTCGGCGATGATGGCTCTCTCCGGAACGCCCATGGCCATCAGATACTCGCGGCCTACGGTTCCCTCGTTGTACTCGTCGCCGCCATTCCCGCCAAGAGTGATGATGAGCGGTGCGATGCCGTGATGGTAGAGAACGAGCGCGTGGTCCAGTCGCGCGCGATAGACCGGCGAGGGCTTGCCGTCGTACTCCGCCGCGCCAAAGACGCCAATCGCGCCCGACGGGGTGGCCTGCACTGCCTGATCCTGCCCGGCATAACTCTCAATCTGC
>Ga0302321_100000139_pt1 | contig 65288 bp, 64 predicted proteins | sample Fen_T0_1_FD_202505 | JGI IMG/M metagenome (GOLD analysis project Ga0302321, IMG submission 202505) | Peat permafrost microbial communities from Stordalen Mire near Abisko, Sweden - Fen_T0_1 | ecosystem: Environmental > Terrestrial > Soil > Wetlands > Permafrost | place: Sweden: Abisko... | reverse complement strand
AAGGCACGGTCCAACCAGCCGTCCAGGGTGGCTACGTCGGTGCATCCGAGGATCCGGTGCTGCTGGTCGCTGGTGACCGCCACGCCGCGGCGGCGCAGGATCACCAGCAGCGCCTTCGCCTCGCCCTTCGCCTCGCCCTCGGCCTTGCCCTCGGCCTTGCCCTCGGCCTTGCCCTCGGCCTTGCCACGATCGAACGACTGGCGGTGCGCATCGCTGAAGAATCTCTCGACCTGGGAATCCATTGCCATGGCCTTTCGCGCCGCTTCACTGAGGGCTTGCTCGATCAACGCGGAGTATAGCACCCGCTGCTCCGCCGGGAGTGTCATGACGGCGTTGACCGCCGCGAGCCCGATCGACACCGCCAGGTCGACGTCGCCCGAGCCATGCGCCACCGCTGACAGTACCGCAAGTTGCGGCTCGCGCAGCGCTCGATCGCGCTCCGTGACCTGCGGGATGCCGTCAGGGCCTACGACGCGTGGGCGAAACATCCCGTCGCCCAAGTCGATCGGTTGACCTGCCCACTGTGCGACCGCGGGATCGGGCGTCACGGCGATCACCACGAACGGGCACTCATAGCGCGCGCGTGCCGCGAGGGCATAGAGCGGCCAGGTGTAGTGCTTGCGGTCGTCACGCTGTAGCTGGACCTCGAAGATGGCACCAAACACCGGCCGGCGGTTGCCGTCGGCGTGGTCAAACACCACAACGGCATCGGCGTGGTACTCGACCGGCACGAGCTCATTGAGCGTCGCTTCGGCCAACCGAGCCCCGGTGAAATGCGGTACATCGACGCTCAACAGCCCGCGCAGCAAGCTGGCGGCGAAGGCCGGCTCGTCCCGTACCAGCGCGATCACGCCCTCGTGAATGAAGGATGGCATTGGGGGATGTGACCCGACGTTAGCCGAACCCTCTGACGTTCGCCGCTCGATCAACACCCCATGCGAGATTGTTTAGAACACCGACGAGTCAAGGAACTACGATAAAGAAGCATCGCAGTCCCCAGCCAAGGCACCTAAGAAGGCACGCCCTGACAACCACGAGCCATTCAGCCCGAGTGCCGCGCTCGAAAGCCTGCACCCGCAGATCGTGCAGCTCGAGACGTTCGCGCACCTCGCCGGTGAGGTCGTGGCGCGGTTTTCGCCCCCGACGAATCGAACCAGCCGACGGGGACGAAGACGAACCAGCGGACGGAGACGGAGACGAACCTGCCGACAGAGACGAACCTGCCGACGGAGACGAACCTGCCGACGGAGATGAACCTGCCGACGGAGACGAACAGCCGACGGAGACGAACCTGCCGACGGAGACGAACCTGCCGACGGAGACGAACCTGCCGATGGAGACGAACCTGCCGATGGAGACGGAGACGGAGACGAACCTGCCGCGGCCGAGTCGAGCCAGCCGCAGAAATCGCGACCGATCCGCCGCGAAGACGACGGCGACCGACACGGAGACGGCGACCGAGACCGAGACCGAGACCGAGACCGAGACCGACACGGCGACCGAGACCGAGACCGAGACCGAGACCGAGACCGACACGGCGACCGAGACCGAGACCGAGACCGAGACGGCTACAGCGACCGAGACGGCTACAGCGACCGAGATCGAGACGGCTACAGCGACCGAGACCGAGACCGAGACCGACACGGCGACCGAGACCGAGACCGTCACGGCGACCGAGACTGAGACCAACACGGCGACCGAGACCGAGACCGTCACGGCGACCGAGACCGAGACCGAGACCGAGACCGAGACGGCGACCGAGACCGAGACGGCGACCGAGACCGACACGGCGACCGAGACCGACACGGCGACCGAGACCGAGACCGAGACCGAGACCGAGACGGCGACCGAGACGAGACCGAGACCGAGACCGACGCGGCGAACGACACGGCGACCGGCGACCAGCGACGGCGAACGAGACGGCTATAGCGACCGTGACCGACACGGCGAACGACGACGGCGACCGCCACCGCCACGCGACGGCGAACGACACGGCGACAGGGCCGAGACCGAGACGGTTGCGTTACAGCGACCGAGACCGAGACGGCGACCGGACGCAGGCAGAGGCAGAGGCAGAGGCCGCGATGACCGACACGGCGACCGGAAACGAAGCAGTGACCGGCGCCACGGGCCGACCGCGTGGGCGCGGCACGAGCCCGTCAAAAAATCTGTGGCGGACTACGACGAGGCCACAGGGCGGCCTACTTCGTGGCCTGCTTCGCGATCACCTGATCCTTGAACTTGGCGTAGGTCGCGGCCGGCACGATCTTCTTCGAGACCAGCTGGTCTTTCTTCGCGTAGGGGCGGCCATCGATGATCTTCTTGGCGTAGGCCTCGCCGACGCCCGGCAGGGCCTGGAGCTCGGCCTGGGTCGCCGTGTTCAGATCGACGAGCGCCGGCTTGGCAGCGGGCTTGGGCGCCGGTGCCGTGGCGGCGGGCTTATCGGCGGGCTTCTGGGCCAGCCCGACCGCGGGGGCCAGCAGCAACGAGACGGCGAGCGCAAACCCGCCGAAGATACGCTTGAGAGACATGGACGCTCCTGGTCCGCCGGTGCGGCGGTCGATGGCCTAGACGATCCGGATCTCGCCGATCTTCAACGAGCCCCGGGTCGAAATCAAATCTTCATGTTGGCGCGCCGCTGCTACTTGGTCGCCGCGACCGCCTCGAGGACCTGGGCGACGTGGCCCTTGACGCTGACCTTGGGCCAGTGCTGGACGACCTTGCCATCCTTGCCGATCACCACCGTCGACCGGATGATGCCCGCGAGCTTCTTGCCGTACATCATCTTCTCGCCCCACGCGCCGTAGCTATCGAGGACCTTGCCATCGGGGTCGCTCAGCAGCGGAAACCCGAGTCCGAACTTATCGCGGAACTTGCAGTGCGAGGCGATCGAGTCCTTGCTGACGCCGAGCACCACCGCGCCGAGCTTCTTGAGCGCCGGCAACGCCGCGTTGAACTCGTTCGCCTCGACCGTGCAACCGGGCGTGTTGTCGCGCGGATAGAAGTACAGCACCACGATCTTGCCGGCGTAGTCGGACAGCTTGACCTTGCCGCCATCGGACGATTCGAGCGTGAACGCGGGTGCCTTCTTCCCAACTTCGAGCATGCCGCGGCGTAGCACGTTTGCTACGCTACTGAAATGCGCTCGGGCTTTCTGGTGATCGCGCTCGCCGCGTGCGCGTCGCCCGCCACGGCCCGGCCGACCTGGCCCAAGCAAACCGCCCACGAGGCCGATGGCGGCGAGAGCCTGGCGCCCAGGGCCGCCGCACGAGCGATCGCGGCGACCGAGGACGATGACGCTCGGCCCAGCGCCCCGGCTGCGCCCGAGCGCCCGGCCACGGCGGCGGGCCCGTCGATCGAGCGCGTCGCCCCCGCCGCCGCGGCGGTGGCACCCGACGAGCCGGTCCAGACCGAAGACATCGTGATCGAGATCGACGACTGACTCAGCGAGCTCAGTAGAGCAGCGAGTGGTCCAGGCAGAAGTGGCCCTTCGCGACACTCGCGGGATTCGCGGCCGGCGCCGGGAAATAGTAGCCGTACACGACGCACATCTCGTCGGTGGCGGCGTTATCCCCTGGCTTGATGCTGTAGCCATTCGGATTCTTGTAGTCGCACTGATAGGTCAGCTTGCCCGTGGAGAACGCCAGGACCGGCGCGCCGGTCGCGGGCACGGCGCCGGGGTTCTGCCAGTTCGTACTGTCGATCATCATCGCAGTGTCGTCTTTGACCGAGGTATGAACGCCCTGTCGGAACGTGCGGGTCGAGACCCGATAGAACTTCGCGGCTGGATCCACCGAACAGGTCCCCCCCACGGTCTGCGACGTCGCCGCGGAAGCGCTCGGCGCAGGCCCCAGCTTGATCTGGTCGTTCAGCACGACGAACGGCGCTGCCGGGGTGACCGCCGTGCCGATCTCGTAGGTGTGTGCGAGGATCTCGACGCTCGAGTGCTGCAGCTGGGCCGTCGTGTTCACGAAGTGGATCTGGAGCAACATCGCCTGACCGGCCTTGATCTGCTGGCCGACCGGCTGGCCCTGCCCATCATCCAGCGGGAGGGCGAGCTCGGCCTGGGCGGTATCGGCCGAGTAGGTCCAGACCGTGTTGCCCGGGCCACTCGTGTACATGCCGCACGGGGTCTGCAACGTGTTCTGAACCATGCCGTCCGCGTGCAACACAGCCGGTGTCTGGAACAGCACGATCTGCTGCGCGGCGCCCGCCAGCTGGGAGCTCCATTTCTTGATCGCCACGTCCTGGGTAGTGGCGGCGTGGAAGAAATAGCAGTAGGTGACGTCGGCGCCGGCCGCGACCTCGACCCCGGGGCTGGTGATCGTGAAGTGCGGGTCCGGCGGGATCACGACGCCGGCATCGTCGACGACGACCGGCGCATCGGGATCGGCGGCGGCGTCCGTGGCGCCCGGCGCGGCGTCGGTCCCGGGGTCGATCTGCCCGTCGGGCGGCGGGGTCTCGATGACCTCGACCGCCGCGCCGGGACCGCTGCTGCAGGCGATCAGGTTGGCAAGAACTAAACCAAGACCAAAGACGCAGCGCATCGGTGCCTCCTTTCGTGGTGATCGACTGTATCAAGCATCTCTCGTCGAGCGGCCAGGATCGTCGACCCAAAGAGTTATTTCACGCGGCCACGCTCACACCTGGCGGACGACGTGTCTGCGCGTACACTGCGGGGCCTATGACGCGGTTCGATGTGGATCTGTTCGTGATCGGGGGAGGCTCCGGCGGCGTGCGAGCGGCACGCGTCGCCGCCGAGCACGGGGCGCGCACGGCGATCGCCGAGGCCGATCGCTGGGGCGGCACGTGCGTGATTCGCGGATGTGTGCCCAAGAAGCTGCTGGTGTACGCGAGCGAGATCGGGCGCACGATCGAGGACGCCCGGGGCCAGGGCTGGATCATTCCCGAAGCACGACACGACTGGTCGGCGCTGATTGCAGCAAAAGACAAAGAGATCGGCCGGTTGTCGAACGCGTACGCGGATCGACTACGCCGGGCTGGCGCCGAGGTCATCGCCGGGCGCGCGCGCCTCATCGATCCACACACGGTAGAAGTCGCGGGCCGCACGATCACGGCGGCGCAGATCTTGATCGCGACCGGAGGCCGCGCGCGGCGACCCGGTGCGGACTGGATCACGTCCGACGAAGCCTTCCACCTCCCGGCGCTCCCAGGCCGCATCGCGATCATGGGCGGCGGCTACATCGCCGTCGAGTTCGCACATATCTTCGCGGGGCTCGGATCGAGCGTGACCCTGATCCACCGCGAACCGCTCGTGCTGCGCGGCTTCGACCCCGATATCCGAACCGCCGTCACCGAGAATCTGGCAGCCCATCACATCGAGTTCATTTGCTGCCAGGAGCTCACACTCCGCGGAAATCACGTCATCGCTGCTGGCCGCGATCTCGAGGTCGATGTCGCGATGGCGGCGATCGGGCGAGATCCGCAGACCGAGGGGCTCGGCCTCGCCGCCGCGGACGTCAAGCTCGACGCCAGCGGCGCGATCGTGGTCGACGAATGGTCGCGTACCAGCGTCGCGCACATCTATGCCGTGGGCGACGTCACCGGCCGCGTCGCGCTGACCCCGGTCGCGATCCGCGAGGGCCACGCGGTGGCCGACACGCTGTTCGGGAACCGGCCCACGCCGATTCACCATCACCTGATTCCCACGGCGGTGTTCGCGCAGCCCGCCGCCGCGGCGATCGGCATGACCGAGCCCGCCGCGCTCGCCGCCGGTCACGACGTCCTGGTGTTCCGCGCCAAGTTCAAGCCGATGCGCTACGCGCTGGGCGGCCGCAACGAGCAGGTCCACATCAAGGTGATCGTCGATCGCCCCACCGATCGCGTGCTCGGCGTCCACATGGTCGGCGTCGACGCGCCGGAGATCATCCAGACCCTCGCGATCGCGGTCACGATGGGCGCGACCAAGGCCGATCTCGATCGCACGTTCGCGCTGCACCCGACCACCGCCGAGGAGCTCGTGCTGCTCAGGTAGCCTCGCTTCTCGAGAACTCCGGAAGCCCGTCATCCTGGTGTCATCGCCGCGCCATCCGGCGGTGCGACACCCACGAGCACGCGGCTCGACCGCGCGGCTCTCACCAGGATGGCGATCATGACCAGTCGACGCGATTTTCTGCGCAACGCTCTGTCTGCGACGGTGGCCGGCACGGCGCTGGGGTTTCCGCCGGTGATTCGCAAGGCGCTCGCGATCTCGGCGCACCAGCGAACGCGCACGATCGCCGACGTCGAGCACGTGGTGATCCTGATGCAGGAGAACCGGTCGTTCGATCACTACTTCGGCACGCTCAACGGCGTGCGCGGGTTTGGCGATCGCTTCCCGATCCCTTTGCCCGACGCGCCCGGCATCACGCGCAAGACCGTGTGGTTTCAATCCAACGGCGGCACCGGGCCCGGCCCGACGGTGGTCGCGCCGTTCCGGCTCGACACCCAGGCATCGTTCGCGGTCATGCGGGTCACCGGCACGCCGCACACGTGGCCCAACGCGCAGGGCGCGTGGGACGAGGGCCGGCTCCATCAGTGGCCGCTGTTCAAGACCGATCACGCGATGGGCTACTACACGCGCGACGACGTCCCGTTCCAGTTCGCGATGGCCGATGCGTTCACGCTGTGCGACGCGTACCATTGCTCGTTCCACGGCGGCACCAACCCGAACCGGCTGTTCCAGTGGACCGGCACCAATGATCCGCTCGGCCAGGGCGGCGGGCCGGCGCTGACCAACGACTTCGACAACCTCGAGCACGACCCGGCGGGCGGCTACACCTGGCTGACCTACGCCGAGCGCCTGCAAGCGGCCGGCGTGTCATGGCAGGTCTACCAGAACATGGACGACAACTTCACCGACAACCCGATGGCCGGGTTCCGGAGCTACCGCGACGCGGTCAGCGGAGCGCCGGGCGCGCTCGCGGCGCTGCGCGACAAGGGGCTCGCGACGCGCGATCTCGATCTGCTCGCCGAGGATGTCCAGCGCGGCCGGCTGCCGCAGGTGTCGTGGATCGTCGCCACCGCCGAGGGCTCCGAGCACCCGGGCCCGTCGAGCCCGGCGCAGGGCGCCGATTACACGGCGCGCGTGCTCGAGGCGCTGACCGGCAACCCCGCGGTGTGGAGCAAGACCGTGCTGTTCGTCAACTTCGACGAGAACGACGGGTTCTTCGACCACGTGCCGCCGCCCGCCGTGCCGAGCGTGGTGACCCGCCAGCCGCGCGTCCTGGCCGGCGCGTCGACCGTCGATACCACCGGCGAGTACCACGAGATCCTGCCGCCCGGGATCGCGCTGCCGAGCGTGGTGCCGCTCGACCGGCCGTACGGCCTGGGGCCGCGCGTGCCGATGTACGTGATCTCGCCGTGGAGCAAGGGCGGCTGGGTCAACTCCGAGGTGTTCGATCACACGTCGGTGATCCGGTTCCTCGAGCGCCGGTTCGGCGTGATCGAGCCCAACATCTCGGCGTGGCGGCGCGCGGTGTGCGGCGACATGACCTCGGCGTTCGACTTCGCCGATCCGGACAACCGGCGGTTCCTCGACGAGCTGCCCGATACCACCGAGCTCGCCGACCGCGCGCGCGCGCTGCCCGAGACCACGACCCCGGCGACCCCGGTGACCCCGGCGCTGCCGGTCCAGGAGCTGTGCGCGCGGCCGTCGCGCGCCCTGCCCTACGAGCTGCACGTGCTCGCGAGCGTCTCGCCGCGCACGCCGCACATCGACCTCCGGTTCGTCAACACCGGCACCGCCGGCGCGGTGTTCCAGGTCTACGACCGCAAGCACCTCGATCGGCTGCCGCGGCGCTACACCGTGGAGCCCGACAAGCAGCTCGTCGACCGCTGGGAGCTCGCCGGCGATGGCGGCGCGTACGATCTGTGGCTGCTCGGGCCCGCCGGCTTCCACCGCCACTTCACCGGCCGCGCCGCCGGGCCGGCGCTCGGGCCGGAGCTCGAGATTGGCTATCTGCGCGGCGATCTGGCGATCGCGCTGTTCAACCGCGGCACCGCGCCCTGCGAGTTCGTGCTCACCGACAACGCCTATCACAACGGCGAGCACGCCGTGGTCGTGCTGCCCGGCCAGGAGCGCGTCCAGCCCTGGCTGCTCGAGCGCAGCGCGCACTGGTACGACGTCACCGCGACGGTCCGCGGGCTGGCGAGCTTCCGGCGGCGGTTCGCCGGGCGCGTCGAGACCGGCCGCGATTCGCTCAGCGACCCGGCGCTCGGCGGCCCCGCGCGCGGCGAGCAAGCGTAGCGCGCAAGACGACCACGGGCCCAGGAGCGTCGTCGATCGATCACCTCGCGGGCAGGTAGCGACGCGCGATCGTGCGGACCTCCTTCAAGCTGAACGGCTTCTCGATCCGCTCGTTGGGGATCTGCGTGAGGAACGCGCGGATGTCGCCGCGCGACAAGTCCCCGCTGACGAACACGAACCGCCCCGCGACTTGCGGTCGGATCGCCGCGATCTCCGCGTACAGCTCCATGCCGCTCAGGTACGGCATGGTGAGGTCGCAGAACACGACGTCGAAGTCGTTCCCGTCCCGGACACACTGCAGCGCTGCACGCGGATCGGAGTGCGCCACGACCTCGAAGTCGGCGTCGAAGATCCGGGTGAACGACGACAAGATGATCCGCTCGTCATCGACCACGAGCAGGCGGCCGCGCCGCTGGGGCGCGATCGCCTCGCGGTTGGCGACAGGTAAGGTCAAGCGGAACGTCGCGCCGTGGCCGAGCGCGGTCTCGCAGCGCAGCTCGCCGCCGAGCGCGAGCATCGCGCCGTGCGCGATGGCCAGCCCGAGGCCCACGCCGGCGCCGACCGGCTTGGTGGTGTAGAACGGGTCGAAGATCCGCGGCAGGACCTCGGGGGCGATGCCGGGGCCATTGTCGCTGACCTCGATCGTCACCTCGCGATCGACCGCGGTCCGCACGACGATCTGGTTCACCGACGGGTCCGCGGTCTTGAACGCCTGGGCCGCGTTGGCCAGCAAGTTGACCAGGACCTGCGTGACACGGCCGCCATCGGTATGTGCGAGGGGGGCGGTTGCGAGCTCGAGCTTGACCGATGCACGGGTGCGCAGCTCGTGGCTCACGGTCCGGAGCGCGGTCTGGACCACCGCGTTGACATCGGTCGGGACCAGTTGCTCGTTGTCACGCGCGATCGCCTTCAACCCGCGCACGATCTCTCGTACCCGCTCGCCGCCATCGCGCGCCTCCTCGAGCATGCCCACCAGCTCGGCCAGGCGCTCGGACGGCCGCTCCGCGGTCAACTGCTCGCAGAGCTCGATCGCGAACCCGAGGTTGGTGAGCACGTAGGTCAGCGGGTTGTTGATCTCGTGGCCGACCCCTGCCGCGAGCGTGCCGGTCGTGATCAGGCGCTGGTGCTGGGCCAGCCGCTCGGCCAGGTTGCGCTTGTCGGTGACGTCGCGAAACGTGGTGATCGCCGCGTACGGCAGCGCCGCGCCGGGCTCGATCATCGGGCGCGAGTCGATCGACAGCCAGCGCTGCCCCCCGGAGGTCTCCTCGATCCGCATCAGCACATCGGTCATCGGCTGGCCGGTGCGCAGCGTCACCATCGCCGGGTGGTCCTCCCCGGGGAACGGGGAGCCATCGCCGCGCATGGCACGCCAGCGCGGGTCGAGCGACGTCCGTCCGCGCAGCTGGTCCGCGGTGACCCCGAGGATCGCGGTCGCGGCCCGGTTGTGCTGCAGGATCGATCCCGAGGCGTCCTGCAGCACGAGGCCGTCGCTCATCCCCTCGAACACGATCGCCAGGCGAGCCTCGCGATCCGCGAGCTCACGCCGCTCGGCGCGAAGCTGGGCGCCGGCCCGTCGCAGCTCGAGCAACGCCACGACCTGGGCCGCGAGCAGGCCGAGCGCCTCGTGCTGGTGCGGGGCCAGCGTGCGTGGCTGAGTGTCGATCGCGCACAGCGTCCCGAGCACGGTGCCGTCGTCGCAGCGCAGCGGCACGCCGGCATAGAACCGCACGTGCGGAGCGCCCGTCACGAGCGGGTTGTCCTCGAACCGCGGATCTGCCTGTGCGTCCGCGACGACCATCGGCTTCCCGTCGGCCACGACGTGGCCGCAGAACGAGATGTCTCGCGCGGTCTCGGTGGCGGCCAGGCCGTGGCGCGAGAGGAACCACTGTCGGTCGCTGTCGACCAGCGAGATCAGCGAGATCGGGACATCGGTGATCAGCGACGCGAGCCGGGCGATCGCGTCGAACTGCGCCTCCGGCGCGTGGTCGAGGATGTCGTACTCGCGCAGGCGAGCGACACGAGTAGCATCGTCAGGCGGGATCGGCGCGGTGAGCATGAGCGTCACCGTACGAGTCGTCCGCGACCGTCGGATCTTGACGCTCGCCGACCTCTGGCCCCGATCGCGCCCGATCGCGCCGATCGCGCCGATCGCGCCGATCGCGCCGATCGCGGAAGATCTCGCACGCGTCATTCGCAAGGAGGGCCTCGCGACCATCGCTCGCGCCGAGCTGGCGCCGCGCCGACGCTACGACAGGCGATCGCGGTAGTCGCGGTAGCCGAACCGGCGGTGCACGGTGATCTGCCGGGTCGCCGGATCGTGGGTCGCGATCGACGGCAGCCGCACGCCGTTGAACGTCGTGGTCTTGACCATCGTGTAGTGCGCCATGTCGAGGAACACCAGCTTGTCGCCGATCGCCAGCGGGCGGTCGAAGCTGTAGTCGCCGATCACGTCGCCCGCCAGGCACGTCATGCCGCCGAGCCGGTAGGTGTGCGGCTTGGCGCCCGGCTCGCCGGCGTCGATGATCACGGGGCGATACGGCATCTCGAGCACGTCGGGCATGTGCGCGGTCGCCGAGGTATCGAGGATCGCGATGTCGACGCCGTTGTGGATGAGGTCCTCGACCCGCGCGACCAGCACGCCGGTGCCGAGCGCGATCGCCTCGCCCGGCTCGAGATAGACCGCCACGTTCCAGCGCGCGCGGAACTCGCGGATCACGCGGATCAGCCGCTCGCGGTCGTAGTCGGGCCGCGTGATGTGGTGGCCGCCGCCGAAGTTGACCCACTTCATCTGCGGGATGAACTCGCCGAACCTGGCCTCGAACGCCAGGACCGCGCGCTCGAGCGCGTCGCTGTTGACCTGACACAGCGTGTGGAAGTGCAGGCCGTCGAGGCCGTCGAGATCGCCCGGCGCGAGGCTCGCGCGCGTGGTGCCGAGCCGCGAGCACGGCCCGGCCGGGTCGTAGAGCGCGACCTCGACCTCCTGGTGCTCGTGGTTGACGCGCAGGCCGCACGAGATCGGCGTGCCGCCGGCGCGCGCCGCGGCGATCGTGGCGCGGTGCCGCCGCCACTGGCCGGGCGAGTTGAGCACGATGTGGTCGGCGAGCGTGACCAGCTCGCGCATGTCGGCGTCGCTATAGGCCGGCGCGTAGGCGTGGACCTCGCCGCCCAGCTCCTCGCGCGCCAGCCGCGCCTCGGCGACCGAGCTCGAGGTCGCGCCGGCGAGGTAGCGATGGATCAGCGGGAACGTCGACCACTGCGCGAAGCCCTTGAGCGCGAGCAGGATCGTGCAGCCGGCGCGGTGCTGGACGTCGGTCAGGATCTGGAGGTTGGCCTCGAGCGCCCCGAGGTCGGTGACGAAGCACGGGGTCTCGAGCGCCCCGACGTCGATCGCGCGGGCGACCTCGGCCCCGAGCGCGGCGCCCGCGCTCACTAGCGCTCCTCGACGTGCCACGGCAGGCCGCGCGGGCCAACGTCGGCGAGGAACGGATCGGGATCGAGCTGCTCCATGTTGAACACGCCGGCGCCCTTCCAGCGGCCGGTCACCATCATCGCCGCGCCGGTCACCGCGGGCACGCCGGTGGTGTACGACACCGCCTGAGCGCGGACCTCGCGGTAGGTCTCGGCGTGATCGCAGATGTTGTAGATGAAGTAGCGCTTGCGCTGGCCGTTCTTGACGCCCTCGCACAAGCAGCCGATCGACGTCTTGCCGGTGTAGTTGGCGGCGAGCGACGCCGGATCGGGCAGCAGCGCGCGCAGGAACTTGATCGGCACGATCTTGTGGCCCTCGAACTCGACCTCGTCGATCCGGGTGATGCCGATGTTCTGCATCACCTCGAGGTGCTTGAGGTACGACTCGCCGAACGTCATCCAGAACCGGATGCGGCGCAGCCCCTTGAGGTTCCGGGCCAGCGACTCGAGCTCCTCGTGATAGAGCAGGAAGCTGTTGCGCTCGCCGACGCCGGGGTAGTCGAAGATCTTCGACACGCTGAGCGGATCGGTCTCCTTCCACTCGCCGTCTTCCCAGTAGCGGCCGCGCGCCGTGATCTCGCGGATGTTGATCTCGGGGTTGAAGTTGGTGGCGAACGCCTTGCCGTGCGAGCCGCCGTTGCAGTCCATGATGTCGACGTAGTGGATCTCGTCGAGCAGGTGGCGCTGGACGTGGGCGCAGAACACGTTGGTCATGCCCGGGTCGAAGCCGGAGCCGAGCACCGCCATGCGGCCGGCCTTGGCGAACCTCTCCTGGTACGCCCATTGCCACTTGTATTCGAACCTGGCGACGTCGGGCGGCTCGTAGTTCGCGGTGTCGAGGTAGTCGACGCCCGCGGCGAGGCAGGCGTCCATGATGTGGAGGTCCTGGTACGGCAGCGCCACGTTGATGACGACCGCCGGGCGGTAGTCTTCGAGCAGCTTGGTCGTGGCGGCGACATCGTCGGCGTCGACCTGCGCGGTGCGGATCGTGCGGCCGTGGAGCTGCTCGATCTCGGCGGCGAGCTTGTCGCAGCTGCTGCGCCGGCGGCTCGCCAGCATGACGTCGGTGAACGTGGCGCGATCCATCGCGCACTTGTGGGCGACGACGCCGCCCACCCCGCCTGCACCGATGATGAGGACCTTCGACATAGGGGGCGCAAGCTAGCACACGGGCGTGGCCCGCTGGTGTCGCCGGCGTGCCGAGACCGGCTCGCGACAGGTGACCGCGCGGGCCTCCGCGCGGGGGCGAGCCGACCGCTAGCGACGCGCGCGCGGCGGCATCGGCGCCTCGCCACGCTCGGCGGCCATCTCCGCCTCGAGCTCGGCGAACGGATCGCGCTCGTCGGCCTCGCCGGGTTCGTCGGCTGCGCCGGGTGCGATCGCCTGGGCCTCGGCGATCTGGTCGGCCGAGACCTCGATCGTCCGCGAGCGCCGGCTGATCTCGGCGAGCAGGCTCGTGGTCAGCGGATCGTCGAGCGTGGCGGTCCGCGACATCAGCGGCAGCGGCGCGTTGTGGTCCGGCGGCAGCGTGCCGCTGGCGAGCGCCTTGCGCTCGGGCGCCGCCGCGACCGGCGGGTCGGGCACGCGCGAGCGCTCGCGAGCATGGTCTGCGCCCGGGTCCCCCGACGAGGTCCCTGACTTTACCGGGCGCCGTACACCGTACTTTTCTCCCTCACCCATGCCTACAGCGTAACAAGCCCGGGGCGCCTCGCACAGCCAGTTTCGGGCGGCAGGTGGCGGGACCTGCAGCGCGCTGCGGCGCCACACCGCAGATTACTGAGGCAGCGATTCGATGACGGCCTCGGCCTCGGCCTCGGCGACTTCGGGATCGGCCGTGGGCGCGAGATCGCGCCGAACCGACTTCGTGACGCGCTTCTGCAGCTGCTTGGGCTTCTTGCGGAACGCGTCGCGCGCCCCCTTGCGCGCGCTCTTCATCACCTCGTCGAGCGCGCGCTCGATCGACGCGCGCAGCCGGGCCACGGCCTCGGGCGCGACGCCCTGATCGTAGGTCGCCACGAAGTCGCGCACCATGATCAGATCGACGGCGGGGCCGAGCGTATCGGTCACCCCGGTGAGCTCCTTGTGCAGCTCGGCGACGCGTGGTCCTGCGTGGCCCGCGACGAGCTCCAGCTGGTACGAGAGCTCCTTGCTGCGGCGCCGCCAGGTGTGGAACCACGCCTTGGAGCGCTTCGCCGCGCGGCTGCCGCGGCGGGCCTCGCGGTACGTGGAGCGCAGGCCCGCCGCGACCACGTCCCATTCGATCTCGTGGGGCAGCGCGGCCTGCAGCGCCTCGGCCTGGGCCGCCGCGCGCGCCGCGCTCTCGGCGAGCAGCTGGCGGACCTCGGCGGTCGCGGGCATCGCCGCGGCGGCGTTGTCGAGCACGCGCTTGGCCGTCGCGCGATCTTCATCGTCGAGCGCGAGCTGCGCGAGCGTCTCCGGCGCCACCGCGTGATCGCGCACCGTGGACAGCGCCCGCCGGGCCTCCTGCAGCGCGGTCCGGAGCGCGCGGTGCTCTCCCTTGGGCAGCGCGCCGCCGATCAGCTCGAGCACGGCGCGGGCGCGCCGCAACGCCTTGCGCGACTCGTGGACGGCGACCGGTGGGCTGTGCTCGACCGCACCGACCGCGTCGCGCGCGCCCTGCGCCGCGGCCTCGAATGCATGGACAAGCGCGTTGCGCAGCGCGCCGGGATCGTCGATCGGAGAGGTCTTGCTACCGAGCGGACCGAGCTTGTCATGCTCGGAATAAGACAAAGGCTTGGGGCCCGTCGTCGTGGACATGAGGATGACCATACATTGTCGCGTATCGATTGCCTCCTCGTCATCATGAATTCGTCAGTTTCTATCCAAATTGTCACATAAGGGTGGAGTATCGTTCCCGGGCATGTCGCACCCCATCCTGTTCGAGCCGGTCGACAGCCCCTTTCTGGTGCCGTTCGACGATTCGTTCAAGCTCCGAAAATACAAGACGGAACCCGACGACAATCCGGGCAAGGAGGCCAACCTCGCGGGGCTCGACCAGGCGATCGGCAAGCTATCGAAGCTCCAGGAAAAACTGTACGCGCATGACCGCTACAGCGTCCTCTTGATCTTCCAGGCGATGGACGCCGCCGGCAAGGATGGCACGATCCGTGCCGTGATGACCGGGGTCAACCCGCAGGGTTGCCAGGTCTACGCGTTCAAGTCGCCCAACGCAGAGGAGCTCGATCACGACTTCTTGTGGCGGGTGCAGCGCTCGCTTCCGGAGCGCGGCCGGATCGGGATCTGGAACCGCAGCCACTATGAAGAAGTCCTCGTGGTGCGGGTCAACCCGCGCTACCTCGACGCGCAGAAGCTGCCGTACCTGCCGCGCGATCTCGGCGACCTGTGGCGCGAGCGCCACGAGTCGATCGCCGCGGCGGAGAAGCACTGGGCGCGCAATGGCTGCGTCGTGCTGAAGTTCTTCCTCCACGTGTCGCAGAAGGAACAGCACCGGCGGTTCCGCGACCGCGTCACCGACCCGGAGCACCACTGGAAGTTCAACTCGAGCGACATGGTCGAGAGCAAGAAGTGGGACGACTACATGGCGGCGTACGAGGACGCGCTGGCGACGACCAGCAAGCCGTGGGCGCCCTGGTATGTGATCCCGGCGGACGCCAAGCACTACATGCGTCGCGCGGTCGCCGAGATCGTCGTCGGTACGCTCAAGCAGCTGAGCCTCGAGTACCCCAAGCTGGCCGACCACGAGCTCGCCGAGCTGGCCCGCGTCCGGTCCGAGCTCGAGTCGGAGTAGCGCGCCGTCGTCACGCGGGCGGCGCGAACAGCGCGTCGAACGCCCTGGCGAACGCCGGATCCTGGGCGCACTTCGCCATCGCCGGGGCCTGCATGATCGCTCGCGCCGCGCCGTCGAACGCCTCGGCGCGGGGCTCGATCGCGGCGCGCAGCTCGGCGCCACGGCCGTCGTGCAGGACCTTGGCATTGGCCGCGGCGACGTCGCGGTACGCGCCGGCGAGCTGGCCCAGCTTGGCGGTCACCGCCCGGCAATCGCCGGTCGCCGCGAGCAGCGCGCCGACCTCCTGCTGCATCACCAGCGAGCGCGCCACCAGCGCGGGCAGATCCTGGTCGAGCGGCGGTCCGGGCGGGGTCGCGGGCGCTGCAGGGGCCGGCCGCGCCGGCGGTGGAGCCGCGCCGGTGCAGGCGGTCGCGGCGACCAGAAACCACATCGCGCGCAACATGATTCCCGAGCCTCGCACGCCGGCTCGCGGCGCGCCACGCGGCGATCACTCCGTCGGCGCCGCGCCCGGCAGCCACCACCCCTCGAGCGAGATCTCCAGCTCGAACGGCGGCAGCGCCTGCCGCTCGGCTTCCTGCGCCGTCGCCACCTGCGTCGGCAGCCCGTTGATCGCCTGATAGACCTCGAGGAGCCGCAGCGCGGGATCGACGACCCAGATCCACGGGATCCCGGCGCGCGCGTAGAGCGGAAGCTTCAAGCGCTTGTCGTCTCGCGCGGTGCTCGGCGACAGGATCTCGCAACACCAGTCGGGCAGCACCGTGATCGGGTTCTCGTCGGGCAGCTCCGGCACTCGCGCGACGCGCCAGCCGGAGAGATCGGGCACGGCGAGGCGGTCCCCCAGCAAGCGGATCTCGGCCTCGACTTCGATCCACCAACCCGTACCTCGCAGGTTGGCGTTCACACCGGACAGGGCATCCAGACACCGGCCCGCCGAGCGCCGGTGGCGCTTGCCAGGGCGCGACATGGTACGCACCACGCCCTCTTCGAGAATCTCACCGGTCAGCCCCTCGGGGAGCCGCTCGATCTCGCCGTACAGATCCGCGAACGTTCGGGAGCTGTGCGCAGGGTCGGCCATGACGGCAGCATACCGCGAGCCCCTGGCAGCAGCATCGCCTGTACATCGTGACTCCAAGCTCGCGCTCGACCGCGCGATCATCCCAGGTTCGGCCCAGGTTCGGCACGCCGATCGCCGCGGGCCCCCGCGGGCGATCCAGGCGCTCCGGGCGCGCCGGCTTCACGCGGGTTTGAGCACGTAGCCGTACGCCAGGTTGGTGGGCTCGGCGCCCGCCTCTGCATACTGCGCCTTGTAGCGGCTGAGCTGATCGTGCTCGAGCGCGGCGTGGTGCTGCGGCTTGTAGCCGTACAGCCGCGCGTTGTTGCCGCCCAGGATCGCGTTCTTCACCGGCCCGTCGGCGGGCCCGAGCGGCGCCAAGCCGTACTGGTTCTGCAGCGCCTCGGGGATCTCGAGCCGCCGCAGCGCCTCGATCTGCCACTGCGGCGAGCCGGTCCAGATCGCGTCGGTGCCCCAGCACACGTGCTCGACGCCCAGGCCCTTGATCAGCTGACCCATCATGACGGCGGCGACCCGCGGATCGGCGATCGTGCTCTGCGCGAACAGCTGCCCGACGTCGGCGTACACGTTCTTGACCCCGTACCTGGCCGGGATCTCGGCGAGGTCGGTGATCCACTCGATCCGCCCGGTCCGCTCGAGCTGCGCCCACGCATCGTCGACCGTGGCCTCGCCGCCGGACCAGCGATAGCCGCCGTGATAGATGATGAAGTTCAGCTGCGGCCAGTCTCGGGCCGCCTTGCCCACGTCGCGTACGTCGCAGTACTCGAGCAGGTGGGGATACTGCTTCTCGACATCGGGCGGAAACAGCCCCTTGTGCACGCACACGTTCTTGAGGCCGGCCTTCAAGAACTTCGCGTACGCCGGATACACCAGCTGCTCGTCGTCCAGCCGCCACGGGTGCCTGGACAGATTCTTGTTCGTGTTGTCGCCGATCGTGTAGCCCTTCATCGAATCGGGCTTGAGGACCTCGATCGCGTGATCGATGCTGTCGATCCAGCCGGGATACCCCGGGGTGAAGATCGCGTGCGAGAACATGCGCTTGGTCCCGGCCAGGCCGTTGACGTCGGCGCGGGCCTGCGCCTTCATCTCGTTGGTGAGGAACCAGTCATCGGGGTCCTCCGAGGGCGCGCCGCTGATACACGCGACCTTGGTATCGCTATCGAGGTAGATCTCCTTCAGATAGTTGGCGAACATCAGATCTTCGATGGTCTGGTCGCGGTTCAGCGCCGGGTTCCAGCCCGCCTTGCCCACCGCCTTGCGCTGGCGGACGAACGTCTGGATCTTCGTCCCGGGCCGCAGGAAGTGCGTGTGCATGTCCATGATGAACTGACCGGACAGCTTCTTGGCCCGCGCGTTGGCCTGCTCCGGAGTCGCGGCCTCCGCGCGCGTCACCCCGAACAGCGGGCCGTACGTCTCGTTCATCGCGACGAACGCCGCCGCCATCCCGGCCGCGGTCTGAAAAAACCGCCGCCGGCTCACGCCGAGGCGTTTCGCCAGGTGCGCCCCCATGTCCTTGACGCGGGCCTCGAACTCGCGCTGCCGCGGCGTCTGCGGCCCGGGCATGAACTCGTCGCTCGAGACCGACTGGACCGGAATCGGCGACGGGAACAGCGACTCTGCGCTCGACAGCCTGGCGAGCTCTTCCTCCGACAGCATGCCCATGCGATCCTCCTGGCGACGCGAGATCACAAATCGGCGATCGAGATCATGGGCCCCTGCGCGCACGCTCACGGGGCCAGATCGTGCCAAGGACAGTAGCTACCTGCCGGATCGCCGTCAACGCCTTCCACTCGAGACCCGGGGGTGCCGCAAGATAGCGCACCTCGCAATCCCGCTTGATCGCGCGCACCTGATGTCGTGCAACGCGCAGCCCTGCTTGGTGTCGACGTGTTGCGATCCGACCCCGACTTCAGGTCGCGCACGGAAGCTCGCTCGGCGGGCTCGCCGTCGATCGCCCGCGCGACCGGAGATCGCGCGCAGCGGGCTCGCGGCGCGAAACCCCCCGCGACCTGCGCGTCACGCGCACGCGGCTCGCGCAGCGCCGAGCGGTGCATCCGCGATCCCGGAGGCCCGTAGCACCGAGGAGAACCCAGGACCGCCGAGGCCCCCGTGGCCCCGGGCCCCGGGACCTCAGACTCCAGACTCTCGATCTGCGCGCAGGCGGATTGCGCATCATTCATCTGTTGCGCGCGGGGCCGGCGGGCATATCCCTCGCATCGCGCGTGGCCGCCAATCAAGGCATCGGAGGTACCCTGTGACAGACTCAATCACACCGCGCACCATCGCGCTCGGCGCCGTCATCTTGTCCGGCGCGCTCGGCGCCGCCGCCTGCACCCAACCAGACGCCGCGCCCGACCTGGCCGACCTCCACGCGCAGAGCTCCTGCGTGCTGCCCGACGGCGCGCGCACGTTCGCGCAGCAGGCCACCGACAAGGCCCATATCGACGGCGCGTGCGTCCCCGCGTACACCAGCGAGGACCTGCGCGCGGCGTTCGCGCAGATCCGCGACTCGCGGCCGCTCGAGAGCGTCGACCAGCCCGGGTTCGCCCGGCGAATTCCGTGGCTCGCGGTCGACAATGGCTGCGAGGAGCGCGCCGCCGCCGCCGCGTACTACATGACACAACAAGGATTCACCACGCCGTACTACGCGCACGTCAAATCGCCCCACGGCGCGAAGCTGGGCGTCGACACCGTCAATGATCCGCAGGGCTTCGTGAAGTGGACCGGTCACGTGGCCCCGGTGGTGCGCGTCGGCGGCGACCTGATGGTGCTCGACCCCGCGCTCGCGCCCGACGGCCCGCTGGAGATCTCCAGCTGGATCTCGCGGTTCGATCACGGCGATGCGGTCGATGTCGCGCTGTGCCGCGACTCCTCGATCGTCGATGGCTGCTTCGAGGCGAGCCCCGTCACGCCCGCGGCGCCACGCCTCCCGCTGCGCGGTGACGATACGCTGTACACCCGGCTCACCACCGAGTGGAGCGTGCAAGAGGTGCTCGGCCGCGACCCGACGCGGGTCCTCGGCGACTGCCCGCCGTGGCTGCCCTGCGCGACCCCCGAGCCGGCGCCGGACCAGAGCCGGCCGCCCAGCATTCGCAGGTTCGCCCCCGACCAGTTCTCCAAGGAGATATATGATGGCAGTGTCATCTACATCATCGGTGATAACTTCGTGCCCGGCGTCACCACCGTGCGACTGCACGGCGCCGGGATCGACGTGAATGCGCCGATCGACCAGATCAACCGGCTGCGCATCCTGCTGGGCGCGCCCATGACCACGTACCCGGTGGGCACCTACGAGGTCACCGCGGCCAATGGCAGCCACGTCAGCGATGTGGCCAAGCTCGTGATCCTGCCGTTTTAAAGGGTAACCGGTCGCGCGCGGCGATGGCCAGCGCCGCGCCGGCCACGGCGATCACTGCAAGATGATAGGCGCGTTGGTGAAGTTGCTCTTCGTGCCCAGCGCGGCGTTGAACGTATCGGCCAGGACGCCCATTTGACGGAGCGCCGCCGCGTCATCCGCGCCGGAGAATCCCTTGACGCCGGTGGAGAGCCCGACCGCCTCGGCGGCGGTGCACGTCGTCTTGCAAGTACCGGTGAGCGGCTGACAGATATTGTCCATCGGGATCTTCGGGTTCAGCGCGACCTGCCGTCCGTCGAAGCCGAAGCGGTGCTCCTTGGCCTTGACCACGACCTGCAGCTGCTTGGCATTGCACGCCACCGCCCCGCCGCCGGACCCGGTGCCCGGATCGGTGGTGCCGAGCGCGCTGAAGTTGGTGGTGATCCCGAGCGCCTTGTTGAAGGTATCGGCGAGCACGCCCATCTGATGGAGGCGCGCCGGATCGGAGTCCTGGAAGCCCTTGACGCCGGTCGCGACCGCCGCCGCCTCGGCGGTGGTGCACGTGGTCTTGCAGCTGCTGGCCACGGCCTTGCAGATTCTATCCATCGGGATGCTCGGGTTCAGCGCGACCTGCTCACCATTGAGGCCAAACCGATTCTCCCGGCCTTTGACGATGACCTCCAGCGCGGTTGCCTGACAGGCATTCCCGGCCTGGGCCTCCTCATCCCCGGCGAGGTCGTCGGGTGCCGACGAATCGTCGGATTGCGAGACGCAACCCGCAGCGAGCGCAAACAGAGAGAACGTCGCCGTCAGCAGACCGTGATGCATTTTCATGGAAACTCCATCGTTAGGGGGTGCGCGAGCCCATCGATGAGGGTCGGGCTCGTCCAGAGACTGCGTGGCGCGCAGTTGCAAGCAGCACGCCACGCGCGATCGCAACTAAGTGATCGGAAACAGGTTTTAGGATGCCGCTCTCACTGGGGGGAAACCACCCACATCGGCGCCATGCTGGGGGCGGGACTCATCGGATCCGGCGCCGCCCGGGATCTGCTCGCCGCGGTGCGGCGCGTGCGCCGCGTGCGCGAAGGTGTCAGATCTTGCTCGTGCTCGAACCACTGTCATGAGCGACGACCTTCCACAGATGAAGGCGAAGGGCTCCGCGGCCGCGGCGCGCATCCTGCGGCTCGACGAGCTGGCGGGATCGATCGCGCCGTCGAATGAGCCGGTGCGGTGGGGATTGGATGCGCTGCGCGGCCGGCTGATCGAGCTCTCGGCGCGGGGCGCCACGGCGACGCTCACGGCGGCGGTCGAGCTGGTGCTCGAAGCGCAGATCGCGGGTGAACCTGCCGGGTGGATCTCGCTGTTCGAGAGCACGTTTTATCCGCCCGATGTGGCGGAGACCGGGGTCGATCTCGCGGCGCTGTCGGTGGTGCAGGTGCGCGACGCCACCACGGCCGCGCGCGCGGCCGAGCGGTTGCTGCGGTCGGGCGCGTTCGGCCTCGTGGTCATGGATCTCGGGGCTCTCGGGGCTCTCGGGGCTCTCGGCGGCCTCGGCGGCGAGCCGCTCGACCTGCCGGCCGCGCACCAGGGCCGGCTGGTCACGCTCGCGCAGACCCATGATGCCGCGATCGTGTGCATCACCGAAAAGCCCGCCGAGTCGCCATCGCTGGGCTCGCTGGTCTCGCTGCGCGCCGAGGCGATGCGCATACGCGATCGCGAGCATGGTCACGAGATGTCGCTGCGGGTCTTGAAGGACAAGCGGCGCGGGCCCGGCTGGTCGCGGCGGCTCAAGCTGCGCGGGCCATCGGGGTTCTAGCCACTGGCCATCACGAGGAAGGCCAGCTCGGCGAGCTCGATCGCCGCGCCGTAGACATCGCCGGTGAGGCCGCCGAGCCGGCGGTGCAGCCAGATCGCCAGCGCGAGCGCCGCGGCCAGCGCGACGCCGGCCGCGGCCAGCGCCGGAGCGCCGAAGCCGGCGAGCGCGAGCGCGGTGACGGCCGTCGCGGCGACCAGCTGCGCCGGGCCCGCGCCGCCGTGGAACGGCTGGCCGAGCCCTTCGGGGCGGGCGTAGGGGAAGCCGATGATCAGCGGGACCACCGCCCAGCGCGCGGCGATCGGCGCGCCGAACAGCGCCCAGGCCGGCGCACCGGCGACGGCGACCAGCTTGGCGGCGAGCAGCAACACGAGGGCCGCGGCGCCGTGCGCGCCGATCCGGCTATCGCGCATGATCGCGAGCATGCGGTCGCGGCTGCCCCGGCCGCCGCCCAGGGCGTCGAACACGTCGGCGAAGCCGTCGAGGTGCAAGGCCCCCGTGAGGCCGGCGAGCAGCGCGACCGCGGCGATCGCGCCGAGGGCCGGCGCGACCCGGCCGGCGAGCAGCAGGTGGACGCCGACGAGCGCGCCGCCCAGCGCGGCGCCGACCGCCGGGAACCACGCCACCGCGCGGCCGAGCTCGCGGGCGGTGACCGCGCCGGTGGGCACCGGGACGCGGGTCAGGAACCCGAACGCGACCGCCAGCGGTCTCAACACGCAGGCGCCGGCAGGCCGATGAGCCGCCACAAGCGCTCGAGATCGAGCCCGCCGCGCACCGCCGCCGCGAGCCGATCGTACTCGGCGCGCTTGGTCGGGATCGCCCGCGGCGTCGGCGCCGGCAGGCCGCGGCGCGCGCGCAGGCTGGCCAGCATGGCCGCGCGCAGCGCGTCGTTCTCGAACAGGCCGTGGATCATCGTGCCGACGATCGTGCCCTCGCCGGCGATCGCGCCATCCGGCGCGGCGGCGGCGAGGGCGTTGCGCGTGGCGATCGCGAACGCGCGCGGGCAGCCGCGCGTCGGCTCGACCCGGCCCATGTGGATCTCGTAGCCGAGCACCGGCGCGTCGAACGCGGCGCCCGTGGTGGCGAACGCGGTGAGGAACGACGCGCCCGCGACCCGCGCCCGGACCTGCGCGGTGCGCTTGTCGCGGGCGAACTGCGTGGCGAGCGGCAAGAGGCCGAGCCCGGCGACCCGGGCGGCCGGGCCCTCGACGCCGTGCGGATCCTCGATCGACTCGCCGAGCATCTGGCAGCCTCCGCACACGCCCAGGATCGGCTCGCCGGCGCGGCCGCGCGCCACGATCGCCTCGGCCAGGCCGCTCGCGGACAGCCAGGCGAGATCGGAGATCGTGTTCTTCGAGCCCGGCAGGATCACCAGATCGGCGCCGGCGAGATCCGCCGGGTGATCGACGAACCGCACCGCCACGCCGGGCTCGTGCTCGAGCGGCTCGACGTCGTCGTGGTTGGAGATCCGCGGCAGCCGCACCACGGCGATCTCGAGCTCGCCGGGCGCGGAGCGGCGGCGCCGGGCGCGATCGTCGAGCGAGACCGAGTCCTCGTCGGCGATCCGCAAGTTGGGCACGTAGGGCACGACGCCGAGCACCGGCACGGCCGTGCGCTCGGTCAGCATGCGCAGGCCGGGCTCGAGCAGCGCGACGTCGCCGCGGAACTTGTTGACGATGAACCCCGCGATCCGCGCGCGCTCGTCGGGCTCGAGCAGCGCGAGCGTGCCGACGAACGCGGCGAACACGCCGCCGCGATCGATGTCGCCGGCCAGCAAGACCGGCGCGTCGGCCAGCGCCGCGACGTGCATGTTGACGATCTCGTTGGCCTTGAGGTTGATCTCGGCGGGGCTGCCGGCGCCCTCGATCAGGACGAGGTCGTAGGCCTGGCGCAGCCGGGCGAGCGAGTCCGCGATCACGCCGGACAGGGCCGGCTTGTAGGCGTGGTAGGCGGCGGCGGACATGCTGCCGATCGGCGTGCCGAGCACGACGACCTGGCTCCGGCGATCGCCCTCGGGCTTGAGCAGGATCGGGTTCATGTCGACGGTGGCGGCGATGCCGGCGGCGTCGGCCTGCACCGCCTGGGCGCGGCCGATCTCGAGGCCATCCGCGGTGACCGCCGAGTTGAGCGCCATGTTCTGCGACTTGAACGGCGCGACCCGCAGCCCGGCCTGGTGGAACATCCGGCACAGGCCGGTGACCAGCAGGCTCTTGCCGACCGACGACGCCGTGCCCTGGATCATCAACGTGGGTGCCGTCATCGCGCGAGCTCCGTGCGCAGCGCCGCCGCGAGCCGCTCGCGATCGCCGGCCGAGCGCGCGGCCAGCCGGATATGGTCGGGCAGGCCGAACGAGGTGCAGTCGCGCACCAGCAGGTGGTGCCGCGCGAGCAGCCGATCGCGCAGCGCGCGCGCCCCGCCGATCGGCACGACGACAAACCCGGTGGACGACGGCGCCGGGGGCAGGCCCAGGCCCAGGAGCATGGCGGCGAGCCGGGCGCGCTCGTCGAGCAGCCGCCGCCGGCTGTCGGCGACGAACGCCAGCGCCGCCGCGCCGCACGCCGCGATCGCCGCCGCCTGGGCCGCGGCGCCGGTGGTCCACGCCGCCCGGCCGTGCTCGATGCGGCGGATCAGCGACGGCGGGGCGATCGCGTAGCCGATCCGCACGCCGGGGATCGCGTGGTCCTTGGTCAGCGAGCGCACGCACACCACGTTGTCGGGCAGCGGCGCGGCGGCGTCGGCGAACCGCTCGCTGAGCGCGAGGAACGACTGATCGACGACGAGGGTGACCCGCGGGTGGGCCTCGGCGAGCGCGCGCACGCCGGCCGCGGCCACCGCCGCCCCGCTCGGCGTGCCGGGGGTGCACAGGTACGCCAGCGGGGCACCGCTGGCGGCGATCGCGCGGCCGACCGCGGCCAGATCGACGGCGAACCCGGCCTCGGGCCGCGCCCGCCACGCGCAGATCTGCGCCCCGGCGTGCTCGGCCGCCGCGCGCCACTCGCCGAACGCCGGCTCGACGACGACCACCGGCTCGCCGGGCCGCACCAGCAGCTGGGCGAGCGTCCACAACAGCTCCGCCGCGCCGTTGCCGAGCGCGATCCGCGCCGGCGCGATCCCCAAGGTCGCCGCCAGCGCCTCGCGCGCCTCGGTCGCTTCCGGATCCGGATAGCGATCGATCGGCGCGGCGCGGATCGCCTCGGCGAGGGCCGCGCACGGACCGTAGGGGTTGCAGCTCACGCTGAAATCGACGACGTCGGCGGCGGCGATGCCGAGCGCGCGCAGCTCGCCGCGCGGCAGCCCGCCGTGGATCCGCGGCGCCGGGGCGCGATCATCGGGCGTGGACATGGCGAGCTCCCAGGGTGAGGGCGACGACCACGAAGCCGAGCGCGGCGGCCGTCGCGACGACGCGCCACGCGGCGCGGATCGTGGCGGGCCCGGGCGCGGCGCCGGGCGCGCCGAGCCGGTAGTGGCCCGGCTTCTCGAGCACCACGCCGAGCGCGCCCGCCATGGCCGCCATCGGCCAGCCGGCGTTGGGGCTCTCGGTCGTGGCGGCGTCGCGCCGCATCACCCGCCAGCCGCGCGCGGCGTCGCGGCCGGTGACCGCCGCGGCGGCGAGCACCAGCCCCGCGGTGATCCGCGCCGGGATGAGGTTCACCAGGTCGTCGAGCCGCGCCGCCGCCTTGCCGAGGTACTCGTAGCGCCCGCGATAACCGATCATCGCGTCGAGCGTATTGATCGCGCGGTACGCGACCGCGCCGGGCAGCCCGAACAGCGCGAAGTAGAACACCGGCGCGACCACGCTGTCCGAGGCGTTCTCGGCGACCGACTCGACGGCCGCCGCGGCGACCAGCGGCTCGTCGAGCGCCGCGGCGTCGCGGCTGCACAGGCTCGACAGCCCCGCGCGCGCCCGCGCGAGATCGCCATCGACCAGCGCGCGGCGGACGCGCTCCGCGGCCTGGCCGAGCGCGCGCACCGCGAACGTCGATTTGACGAGCGCGATCGTCGCGGCGAGCTGCAGCGCCGGCCACGGCGCGGTCCACGCCACGAGCCCGGCCGCGAGCGCCGCGCAGCCGAGCGGGATCCCGAGCGCGACGGCGGCGCCGAACAGGAGCTGGCGGATCGCGCCCGCGCCGGGCGCCGCGGCGAGCACGCGCTGGGCGGCCCGGCCGATCCACGCCACGGGGTGCAGCGCGTCGGGCGGCTCGCCGAACGCGGCGTCGAGCGCGCCGGCCGCGACCAGCGCGAGCAGCTGCAGATCGGGCGCCAATGCGCTAGCTGTCACGAAACGTCATCCTCGCCGCCGACGTCTCGACGGCGATCGGCTCGGGTCGCAGCCGCACGATCACGCCGAGCGCCGCGAGGTAGAGCTCGCTGGCCACCGCGGCGAGCCGCTGGTGCGAGGCCCCGGTGATATCGCGGAACGCCCGGCCGAGCGCGCTGTCCGGCACGACGCCCATGCCGACCTCGTTGGTCACGATGATCGTGTCGAACGGCGCGCGCTCGATCACGCGCACCAGCTCGTCGACCTGCGCGGCGATGCGGCTCGCCGGCTCGTCGCGGAGCAGCAAGTTCGACAGCCACAGCGTCAGGCAGTCGATCACGACGACGTCGTGCGCGCGCAGGCCCGCCAGCCGCTCGGCCAGCGCGATCGGCTCCTCGATCGTCTGGAAGTCGGGCCCGCGGGTCCGCGCGTGGTCGGCGATCCGCGCCGCCATCTCGGCGTCGAACGCCTGCGCGGTGGCGATGAAGCCGCGGCGCGCGCCCAACGTCCGGGCCCGCGCCAGCGCGAACGAGCTCTTGCCCGATCGCACGCCGCCGCCGATGACGATCAACCGGCCGCTCATGACGCCTCCCGCGCCGCGGCCCCGAGCAGCGCGTGGATCACCGCGAGCGAGTCCTCGAGGTCGGCCTCGCGAAACACCTCGAGCGTGACCACGCCGCGGTAGCGCTCGATCAGCAGGTCCGTCACCCAGCGCGCCTTGGCCTGGGGATAGTGCGCCAGCGAGCGGTGATCGCGCCCGGTCGGATCGACGCCGTGCCACTGGATCGCCCGGGTGCGGTGCAGGTTGCGCTCGACGAGGTCGCGCTCGGCGCGATCATCGCGATCGAGGTGGCCGAGATCGATCGCGACCGACAGGCCGAGCTCGCTTATCACCGGCTCGATATACCCGAAGTCGTAGTCGAGCGTCTCGATGCACAGCTGGTCGGCGGCGATCCCGCGGGCGACCAGCTGCGCCAGCGACGCTTCGGCGCGCCGTCGCCACGCCGCGCGATCGACCGGCGGCGTGTCGCGCTCGCGGTCGCCCAGGTAGACGTGGACGATGTAGCCCTCGGGGGCCAGCGGCCGGCCGCGCTCGATCGCCGCCCACACCTGGTCGATCGCGCGCGCGCGCAGCGCGGCCGACTCGCTCGCCAGGCTGACGTCGAGCGGGGTGTGCAGCGTGTAGGTCAGATCCGCGCGCGACTTCCAGGCCGCCAGCGCCGCGATCTCCGCCGGCTCGGGGAACTGGCCGGACTCGAACAGCAGGATCTCGACGTCGTCGACCCGCCCGGCGAGCCGCTCGACGTTGGCGACCCACGAGTCCGGCCGCGCGCGGATCGCCGCGTCGGTGTAGACGAACGAGGTCGCGCCGATCCGGAACGGCGCGATCACCGGGGGCCCCGGTTCGCGCACGCGTCGACCAGGCCGCGCGCCGCCATCGGGTTCGACGCCCAGTGCGCGTGGACGTAGCTCGCCAGCGTGTGGCCGAGCCGGTAGCCCTCGTGGGTCACCTCGCCGCCGCGCCGCCGCCGCACGGTGTAGACGTGGTCGACCTCGCCGGTCAGCGTGAGCTCGGAGTAGCGGAACTGGTGGCCGCGAAACCGGAGGCCCGGGCCGCCGAGCGAGGTCGGCGCCTGGGTCTCGACCTCGACGTAGCCGAGCGCGACCAGCCGATCGCGCATCGCCACCTCGCCCGGGATCACGCCGGCCATGGCGTGGCGCTGGCCGTCGAGCGTCTCGATCTGGCGCGCCAGGTACATGAGGCCGCCGCACTCGGCGTAGATCGGCCGGCCGGCCGCCGCGAACGCCGCGACGTCGGCGCGCATCGTCTGGTTGGCGGCGAGCGCCGCGGCGTGGACCTCGGGGTAGCCGCCGCCGAGGTACAGGCCGTCGACGTCCGGAATCCGGACATCGTGCACCGGCGAGAACCGCACCAGCTCGGCGCCGAGCTGCTCGAGCCGCCGCAGGTTATCGTCGTAGTAGAAGTGAAACGCCTCGTCGAGCGCCAGGCCGATCCGGCAGCGCCTGGCGACCGCCGCCGCCACGGGCGCGTCCTCGATCACCGGCAGCGCCGGCGCCCGGCGCGCGATCGCCAGGATCTGGTCGACGTCGAGCCACTGCTCGACCCGCGCGCCCCACGCCGCCAGCAGCGCCTCGGGCACCGCGTCGCGGTCGGCCGTGCGCAGCCCCAGGTGGCGCTCGGGGAACGCCAGCTCCGGCGCCTTCGGCAAGCCGCCCACCACGCCGGGCTGTCCCGCGGTCGCCTTGCGCAGGAGGTCGAGGTGGCCGCGGCTGCCGACCTGGTTGGCGACCACGCCGGCGAGCGCGAGCGCGGGATCGAACGCGGCGAACCCGCGGGCGAGCGCCGCGATGCTGCGCGCCATGCCCGACGCGTCGCACACCAGCAGCACCGGCGCGCCGAGCCACCTGGCGAGCTCGGCGGTCGAGCCCTCGTCGCCGGTCGGCGACACGCCGTCGTAGAGCCCCATCACGCCTTCGATCAGCGCGACGTCGGCGTCGCGCGTGGTGTGCGCGAACGTCTGGGCGACCGCGGCGCGCCCCATCATCCAGCCGTCGAGGTTGTGGCACGTCGCGCCGGCGGCGCGCGCGTGGTAGGTCGGATCGAGGTAGTCGGGGCCGCACTTGAACACCGCGACCCGCAGGCCGCGGGCCTGCAGCGCGCGCACCAGGCCGACCGTCACGGTGGTCTTGCCGACGCCGCTCGCGGTCCCGGCGATCACGACGCGCGCCACCATCAGTAGTCGATCCCCAGCTGGGCCTTCACGCCGTGCGTGAACGGATGCTTGATCGGCGTCATGTCGGTCACCAGATCCGCGAGCCCGCACAGCGCCTCGGGCGCGTTGCGGCCGGTCGCGACCACGTGGACGTGCGGCGGCCGGGCGCGCAGCGCGTCGAGGACGTCGTCCAGCTCGATGAAGCCGTAGTTGATCGCATACGTGATCTCGTCGACCACGACGATCGCATGCTCGCCGCTCGCGATCAGCTGCTTTGCGGTCTGCCAGGCCGCCCGCGCAGCGGTCTTGTCGCGGTCGAGGTCGTCGCTGTTCCAGGTGAAGCCCTTGCCCATCACCAGGAAGGTCAGGCCCGGCAGGGTCTCGGCGAACAGCCGCTCGCCGGTCTTCCACTTGCCCTTGATGAACTGAACGACCGCGACCCGCATGCCGCGGCCGAGCGCGCGGAACACGATGCCGAGCGCCGCCGTGGTCTTGCCCTTGCCCTGCCCCGTGTAGACGACGACGAGGCCGCGCACCGGCGGCGCGGCGGCGGCGTCGCCCGCGGTGACCGGGGTCGCGGCCGGCACCGGCGCCACCGGGCCGGGGGCGAACCACGCGAGCCGATCGCGCAGCCCGACGACGCTACCGACCACGACCAGCGCGGGCGCGGCCGGATCGGCGGCGGCCGCGAGCCCGGCCAAGGTCGCCAGCGTGCCGGTGATGACCTGCTGCTGCGGCGTGGTCGCCGCGGCGACGTAGGCGGCCGGCGTGGCGGGATCGCGGCCGGCGGCGACCAGGCGCGCGAGGTTGGCGCCGAGCCGTCGCGACGCCATGTAGAGCACGAGCGTGCCGGCGCGCTGCGCCAGGGTCGTCCAGTCGGTGTGGCTCGGGTGCGCACCGCCGACATCGTGGCCGGTGGCGAACGTGACGTCCGAGGCGTGGTCGCGGTGGGTCAGCGGAATGCCAGCATACGCGGCGGCGCCGAGCGCGGCCGAGACCCCGGGCACGATCTCGAACGCGAGGCCGGCCTCGCGCAGCTCCTCGGCCTCCTCGCCGCCGCGGCCGAAGATCAGCGGATCGCCGGCCTTGAGCCGCACGACCGAGCGCCCCGCCGCCGCGCGCTCGATCACCGCCGGGTGCAGCCGGTACGACGTCGGGCCGTCGCCGTGCCGCCGGCCCACCGCGACGAGCTCGGCGCCGCGCCGCGCCAGCGCGAGGATCGCCGGCGCGACCAGGGCGTCGTGCGCGATGACGTCGGCCGTGGCGAGCAGCTCGCGCGCCCGCACCGTGAGCAGCCCCGGATCGCCGGGCCCCGCGCCGACCAGGTACACCGCGCCGCGCCGCGCGGGCGAAGCGAGCCGCGCCCGCACCCAGGCCACGCGATCGGCGAGCGCCACGCACGCGTCGGGCACGTGGTGGACCTTGTCCGGATCGGCCCACCGCCGCAGCATGCCGTCGATGATCAGGTGGTGGCGCAGCTGCGCCGAGCGGCCCGCCGGCCGCACGCCGTCGCGCTCGTAGGGCAGCGCGCCGCACGGCAGCACGAAGATCGCGTCGTAGGCCGCCAGGTGCGCGCGCGGCTCGCGTAGCAGCACCGGCTCCTCGGGATCGTCGGGCGCGGGCTCGGCGAGGCAGTCGTAGTACACGCCGTACGCCGCGAAGTCGAGGCAGCTGTTGTCGGCGACGAACGCGGCCGTCGCCTGCTCGCGGGCCGCGCGCTCGCGCCACAGCGCGAGCAGCACCTGGCCGGCGGCCTCCACAGGCAGCGCCCCCAGCGGCTGGCCGGTGCGCTCGAGGTGCGCGCGCATCTCCTCGGCGAGCACCGGGACGCCGAGCGCGTCGCCGAGCGCGCGCGCCAGCGTGGTCTTGCCGACCCCGGGCGCGCCCGACAGGCCGATCCGCAACGCTCGCGCGCTACTCGGCATCGCCGGCCTTGGCGGGGCGGTCGGTGCCGCGCCGGAACTTGTGCGTGAAGTCGGCGGCGTACAGCCGCGACTCGGCGAAGTGGGTCGCGGTCAGCACGCGGCCGACCAGGATCATCGATTGCGTCCGGATCCGCGCCGCCCGGACCTTGTCGCGGATATCGCCCAGCGTGCCGAGGACGATCTGCTGGTCCGGGCAGGTCGCCTTGTGGACCACGGCGACCGGGCAGTCGGCGCCGTACGCCGGGATCAGCGCCTCGGTCACCTCGCCGAGCAGCGTGATGCTGAGGAACAGCGCCATCGTCGACTGGTGGCGCGCCAGCTCGGCGAGCTGCTCGGTGACCGGCATCGGCGTGCGGCCCTCCGCGCGGGTCAAGATCACGGTCTGGCTTTGCTCGGGCAAGGTCAGCTCGCGGCCGAGCACGGCGGCGGCCGCGGTGAACGACGACACGCCGGGGATGATCTCGTAGGCGATGCCGAGCTCGGCCATCCGGCGCATCTGCTCGGCGGTCGAGCCGAACAGCACCGGATCGCCGGTGTGGACCCGCGCCACGTCGTGGCCGGCGTCGCGCGCGGCGGCGATCACCGCCATGATCTGGTCGAGCGTCATGCCCGACGAGTCGATCACCTGGGCGTCGGGCCGGGCGTGGCCGAGCACCTCGCGCGGCACCAGCGAGCCGGTGTAGAGCACGACCGGGCACGCCGCGATGAGCTCGGCGCCGCGCAGGGTGAGCAGCTTGGGATCGCCGGGGCCGGCGCCGATGATGTAGACGCGCATGGGTTGGTTCCTCAGGTGCAGCGCAGGACGGTGTCGCGGACGAGGGCCCAGATGTGGGGCGGGGTTTCGGCGAGCCAGCGCGCCGAGATCACGGCGGGCACCGGCGCGTCGCGCTCGTCGGACTCGCCGATCACGAGCCGCCACAGCCGCTCGCTGACCGAGCCGGTCCGCGGGATCACGAACGCGTCGACCAGGAGCTTGGCCAGCGCCTCGCCCTCGGTCTCGAAGATCAGCTGCGGCTCGCCCAGCGGCGGCGCGGCGCCCGCGAGCACCACGAGCGGCACCACCGGCCGGACCCGCGCGTCGAGCTCGCCCGGGTGCTCGAACCCGACGGCGCGCCAGTCGCACGGCACCTTGGGGTTGCCGACCAGGTAGTACGCGCCCGAGGTCTCGGCGACCAGCGCGCCGGCGAGCCGACCGACGCGCGCCATCACGCCACCTCCTCGTCGCGCTCGTCGCGCTCGTCGCCGTTCGGGGCGCCGGCTTCGGGCGGCAGCGCCGCGGCCTGCCCGATCACCAGCGAGTACCCCGGGCGCTGGCCGTCGCGCACGCTGCCTGCATCGTCGTACTTGTTGGTGTAACCGCGCGGCGTGACCATGTAGCCCTCGTAGACGAACGTCTGGCTCGACCCGACCAGCACGGTGGTCAGCATGCCGATCTCGTAGTCGAGCAGGTGATCGAGATCGGTGACCACGGCGGTCTGGAGCTTGCGATACGCGCTCTTGACCAGCGCGACCGGGGTGTCACCGGCGCGGTGGCGGCGGATCGTCGCCTGCGCCTCGACGATCTGCCGGGTCCGCCGGCCGCTCGCCGGGTTGTACAGGCCGATCACGAAGTCGGCCGACGCCGCGGCCTCGAGCCGCCGCGCGATCACCGGCCACGGCGTCAAGAGGTCCGACAGCGAGATCGCGCAGAAGTCGTGGACCAGCGGCGCGCCGACCAGCGAGCCGCACGAGCTGAGCGCGGTCATCCCGGGGATGATCCGCAGCTCCGGCGACTCGCCGCGCTTCCAGCCGATCGATCGCAGCACCTCGAACACCAGGCCCGCCATCCCGTAGATCCCGGCGTCGCCCGACGACACCAGCGCGACCTTGCCGCCGGCGCGCGCGTGCTCGACCGCGGCCCGGGCCCGGCCGATCTCCTCGGTCATGCCGGTGCGGACGACCTGCTTGCCGCCGATCAGGTGCTTCACCAGGTGGATGTACGTGGTGTAGCCGACGATCAGATCGGCGTCGGCGATCGCCGCGAGCGCGGCGGGCGTGGTGTGATCTCGGGCGCCGGGACCGATCCCGACGACGTAGAGGATCCCGCTCACGCGGGCCTCCCGGGCGCGACCGCGCGCCGGGCGAACGGGATCCGGGCCACCGCGAGCGTCATCGCGCGGCCGGCCTCGGGCTCGGTGTAGCTGTGCTTGGGCACGACCAGCGCGTCGGCCCCCGCGGCGAGCAGCGCCGCCGGCTCGGCGACGCCGCGCGTCCCGACGTGGCGCTTGACGACCTCCGACGGGTTCGCGATCCCCGGCACCGCGTCGAGCGCCTCGGCGGTGAACGTCAAGAGCGGCCAGCCGTGGCGCTGCGACAGCTCGAGGAACGCGACCTCGTCGGCCTTCTTGTCGATCGTCGCGATCGCCTTGACCGACTTGGCCGACAGCCCGTGGCGCGCGAGCAGGCTGGCGATGCCGCGCGCCACCAGCTGGGTCGGCGTGCCGCGGTCGCAGCCCAGGCCCAGGATCAGGCTCTTGGGCCGGTACACCACGGCGTTGTCCCAGTGCGCCGGGTGGGTCTGGCGCAGCTCGCGGTCGCTGGCGACCAGCAAGATCTCGTGGCGCGCCGGGTCGACGTCGTCGAGCGCGGTCGCGTACGACACGCCCTCGGGCAGCGCCTCGGCCTCGGGCCACCAGCTCGGCTCGCCGGTCTCCTGGACGAACGCGACCGGCGCCGCGTTGACCACGGCCGCGCAGCCGCGGGTCACGTTGCGATCCGGATCGTCGAGCTGCCAGCCCAGGTCGCGGCCCAGGATATCGACGGTCAGCGTGCCGCGGACATCGGACGCCGTGGTGATCACCGGCTGCGCCCCGAGCGCCTCGGCGACCCGCAGCGTGAACGCGTTGCCGCGGCCGACGTGGCCCGACAGGACGCAGATCGCGAACCGCGCGTCGTCATCGACGCAGATCACCGCGGGGTCGAGCTTCTTGTCGACCAGCAGCGGCGCGACCATGCGGACCACGGCGCCGACGCTGATCACGAAGATGTGGCAGTCGTACGCGGGGAACGCGGTGGCGAGGAACGGCCCCATCGGCAGCGGCAGGCGCAGCGCGGTCTCGGGCGCCCCGGCCCGCAGCTTGTCGGAGACCAGCAGCTCGGCGCCCGGCAGACCCGCCGCCAGCCGCGCCGCGATCGCCACGCCGTGCCTGGTGATCGCGTAGATCGCGAACGGCTTGCGCGTCATGGCATCCCCTCGGCCTCGCGAAACGGCACCGCGCCGGCCAGGACGCCGCTGCGCTGCTTGCGCGACACCACGACCATCGCGAAGCAGTCCTGCCGGCCGGGCGGCAGCGCGCGCAGATCGCGCACGATGCGCTGCTCGCCCATCGTCGCCTTGCTGACGTACACCGCGCTGCCGAGCAGCTGCAGCTCGTCGAGCGCGGCGATGATCCGCGGCATCTCCGGGCCGATCTTCATCAGCACGATCGTATCGAACCCGTGGAGCAGCGCGGTCAGATCGGCCAGGCCATAGGTCGCCGGGATGATCGCGATCCGCTCCTGGCCATCGGCGAGCGGGATCTGCGTGACCGCCGGCACCGCGGTGATCGACGACACCCCGGGCACGACCTCGATCGCGATGCCGGGCCACCGCCGGGGCGCCTCGTGGCGCAGGTAGATGAACGTGCTGAACAGCGACGGATCGCCCTCGGTCGCGAACGCGACGTCCTGGCCGCGCTCGAGCCGCTCGCCGATCGCCGCGAACGCCTTGTCCCACGCCGGCAACAGCCGCGCCGGATCCTTGGACATCGGGAACGTCAGCAACAGCCGCTCCTGACCGGCGACCTCGCCGAGCGCGGGCTTCACGATCTGCCACGCCATCGACGCGCCGTGGTCCGAGCTGCGCGGCAGCGCGAGCACCGGCACGCGGCGCAGGACGTCGAGCGCGCGCAGCGTGAGCAGATCCGGTGCGCCCGGCCCGACGCCGACACCGTAGAGCTTGCCGTAGGTCATGGGCTTTCCCCCAGCGGCGGTGCTGGCTTGGTCACCGCGAAGATCTGGATCGGGTTCAGCGCCTCGTAGCGCTGGTAGTGCGCGAGCGGCTCGGAGCGCGAGACCTGGAGCAGCGTGACCTCGGGGACGAGGCCCGCGGCGCGCATCGCCTGGTAGGTCTCGCCCGCGTTCTCCAGCGTGACGGCGTTGACCACGAGCCGGCCGCCGGGCACGAGCGCCGCGAGCGCCGCGTCGACGATCAGCGCCATGCTGCCCTTGCTGCCGCCGACGAACACCGCGTCGGGCGCCGGCAGCCCGGCCAGCGCGTCGGGCGCGCGGCCGGCGATCACCCGCACGTTGTCGGTGCCGTGGCGCTTCGCGTTGTCCTCGCAGATCGCCACGCCCTCGGGATCGACCTCGATCGCATAGACCTGGCCTTCGGGCGCCAGGAGCGCGGCCTCGATCGCCACCGAGCCCGAGCCGGCGCCGATATCCCAGACGCAGCTCTCGGGGCGGATCGCGAGCTGCGCCAGCGAGACCAGCCGGACCTCGCGCTTGGTGATGAGGCCCTGCTTCGGCATCCGCCGGGCGAACGCGGCCTCGGTCAAGAACGGGACCCGCGGCGGCCGCCGCCAGCCGGCCTCGGTGCGCGCCAGCACCAGGACGTTGAGCGGCGCGACGTCGGTCGCCGCGGCCAGATCGCCCAGCGTGAACCCGCGCACGCGCTCGCCGGCGCCGCCGAGGTTCTCGCACACCCACGCGCGCCACGCGGTCTCGCCGTACGCCAGCATGCGCGCCGCGATCCGCGCCGGCGAGCGGTCCTCGTCGGTCAAGACCGCGACCTTGGCGTGGCCGGCGATCCGGATCACCGCGCCCTCGATCGGCCGGCCGTGCAGCGAGATCACGGCGGCGTCGTCCCACGCGAGCCCCGCCCGCGCGAACGCCAGCTGCATCGAGCTCGGCTGCGGGATCACCTCGACGTGCGCGGCGCCGAGCTTGTGGATCACGAGCTTGCCGATGCCAAAGAACAGCGGGTCGCCCGACGCCAGGATGCACACGTTGCGATCCTCGGCGAGCTCGGCGACCCGGTCGAGCGCCGCGCCGAGCCCCGCCGCCAGCACGACGCGCTCGCCGCCGAACGCGGGGAAGAACGCCAGGTGGCGCTCGCCGCCGACCAGGACCTGCGCGCGGGCCACCGCGCCGAGCGCGCGGCTGGTCAGCCCGACGCAGCCATCGTCGCCGATCCCGACGAGCGTCACCGCGCGGCGCGCCGTCACGGAGCGCCCTCGGTCGACAGCACCAGGAGCGCGTGGATGATCGCGACGGCGATCGGGCTGCCGCCCTTCCGGCCCTGCACCACGATGTGCGGCACGGGCAGCGCGAGCGCGACCTCCTTGGACTCGGCGGCCGACACGAAGCCGACCGGCACGCCGATCACCAGCGCGGGCCGGGCGCCCTCGTCGCGGACCAGCCGCGCGAGCTCGAGCAGCGCGGTCGGCGCGTTGCCGATCGCGATCACCGCGCCGTCGACCAGGCCCAGCCGGTGCGCCTTCTTCATCGCCTCGATCGCCCGGGTCGACTCGGCGGCCTTGGCCGCGGCGATCACGTCATCGTCGGAGATGAACGAGTGGATCGCGCAGCCGTAGGCGTGGAGCCGCGCCTCGTTGAGGCCGACCGCGATCATCTTGACGTCGACCACGACCGGGCAGCCGCCGCGCAGCGCCGCGACGCCGGCGCGGATCGCGCCCGGGTGAAACCGCACCAGCTGCTTCATCTCGAAGTCGGCGGTCGCGTGGATCACCCGGCGGACCACGCTCCACTCACCGGGCGGGTAGCTGTGCGCGCCGGCCTCGCGGTCGATCACCGCGAAGCTCTCGTCCTCGATGTTGCGGCCCAGGGCCGTCAGCTGTCGCATGTCACTCATGGGGGACCTTCCGGAAACCGGCCGAGCAGCGCGCCGCCGAAATCGACCAGACAGACCTCGACCGCGACCCCGGCGCCGGCGTGGTGGCCGAGGTGGCCGGCCACGCGCTCGCAGATCTCCGACGCGATGCCGACCACGCCGGCCTCGCGGCACAGCTCGAGCACGTGGCGCGCCGTGTTCGCCGCGCGGATCGCCGTGGCGAGCTCGGCGTCGGCGCCGCGCGCGATCGCCAGCTCGGAGAGGAACCCGACGTCGACCTCGGAGCCGGCGACGTGGGTCTGCAGCTTGCCGGCCGCCATCTTCGACAGCTTGCCGATCATGCCGACGACGATCAGCCGGGTGACGCCGCGCCGCGCGCCGTGCTTGACGCCGACGCCGATGAAGTCGCCGACCTGGACGAACGCCTGGTCGGCGAGCCCCGGGTGCAGCGCCCTGGCGTACTGCTCCGACTTGCCGCCGGTGGTCAGCACCAGCGCGGTGAGCCCCGCGGTCGCCGCGACGTCGATCTCCTGCGCCACGCTGGCCTTGAACGCCGCGGTCGAGTACGGCCGGACGATCCCCGTCGTGCCCAGGATCGAGATCCCGCCGAGCAGGCCGAGCCGCGCGTTGGTGGTCTGCCTGGCCATCTCCTCGCCGCCCGGCACGCTGATCGTCACGATCGCCCCCCGGAACTCGCTCGACGCCAGCTCCTGCTCGACCATCTCGGTGATGTTGCGGCGCGGCACGGGGTTGATCGCGGCGACCCCGACCTCGAGGCCCAGGCCCGGCCGCGTGACCGTGGCGACCCCGGCCCCGCCGCGGATCTCGACCCCGGCCTCGGCGCGCAGCTCGACCTCGGCGACCAGCTCCGCGCCGTGCGTGCAGTCCGGATCGTCGCCGCCGTCCTTGATGATGCTGCAGATCGCGCGCGCGCCAGCGCGCTCGCAGCGCGCCAGCGCGAACGTGACCCGCTGGCGGTTGGGCAGCGTGGTCTCGATCTCGGCGAGCGGCGCGCCCGCGACCAGGCAGCGCGCCGCGGCCTTGGCCGCCGCCGCGGCGCACGCGCCGGTGGTGAACCCGGTGCGCAGGCCCTTGCGGTCGCGAGGTGGGACGCGCGGCTCCATCGGTTCATGCGGATTTCTTCGGCATGTTGAAGAACGACTCCACGCTGTCGCGGGTCGCCGGCACGCCGGCCTCCACGAGATCGTCGAGCAGCGCGTAGTTCACCGCGCCGTCGCCGGAGAGGTAGCCGCGCGCGAGGCCGCCGGGCCGGGCGAGCTCGGCGGCGAGCAGCGCCCGCACGTGCGGCACGCGCTCGGGGTGGCCGATCGGCGGCAGCGACGCGAACCGCACCACGGCCACGGCCGGGGGCAGCTGGCGTTGCACCAGGGCGGCCGGGAGGAAGTCATCGTCATCGGCCTTCAGCCACACGAACGTCGTCGCCGGCAACAGCGGCTGCATCCGCGCCGCCTGGACCAGGCCGAGCGCGGCCGAGATCCCGGTGTCGGTCGCCAGCACCAGGGTGGCGCCGTCGCGCGCGCCGGCCGCAGGCCCGAGCTTGCCCCACGGCCCGCTGAACGCGATCGTCTGGCCGGGCGCGAGCGCGTGCATGAACGCCGAGACCACGCCGTCGGGGATCCGCTTCACGGCGAGCCGGAACCGCCGCTGGTCGGCGTCGCTCGACAGCATCGAGTACGCGCGCTTGGCGGCCTTGCCGGTCGGCAGGACCAGGCCGCTGTCGACGATGATGTACTGCCCACCGACGAAGCCCAGCGGCTCGGCCACCTCGAGCTCGATGATGCAGCTGCCGCCGGCCGTGTGCTCGACCGTCGCGACCTGGGCTGTCTTGGCGATCGCCATCAGTCCGCCGGGTAGATCTCGTGGACGAAGTCGTGCATCGCCTCGAGGTCGCGGTAGAGGTGGTGAAGGCCCTCGATCTGGTGCGCCAGATCGAGCTCGACCTTGCGGGTCAGGACGATCAGCGTCCGCAGGTACGGCAGCTTGGCGTCGCCGGGCGGCGTGGTCGCCACCCGCTGCTCGAGCGTGGCGATCGACGCCTCGTAGCACCGCTTGAGCGCGGCGAGGTGCTTGGCCTCGACCATCGCGCGCAGCGGCCCCGGCGCGGCCGCGCCGTCGCCGAGCTCGGCGAGCTCGTGCTGCCGCTCGGCCTCGTCGTCGAGACCGAGCACCCCCATGAGGCCCAGACGCAGCGCCGCGATTTCATGACAAGCCATGGCGTTCCTTCATTTGCAACTTCATTGCATGATGTTGTCGACGAGCCGGCCGACCAGCCGGTCGCCGAGCAGGTGGTCATCGACGAGCTCGGCGGCATCGGCCTCGGTCACGCCGCGGTACCAGATGCCGTCGGGGTAGACCGCGACCGTCGGGCCCTCGCCGCAGCGCCCGAGGCAGTGCGTGCGGGTGACCCGGATATCGAGCTCGCGGCCGGCGTCCTTGACGCGCCGGCGCAGCGCGACGAGCAGCTTGACGCTGCCGCGCTCCGCGCAGTCGGCGTTGGCGCACACCAGCACGTGCTTGGCGAGCGGCCGGTGGGCGTGGACGTGCGGCATCGCCTGGGCGTGGGTGTAGGTGTGGCGCAGGCTCCACAACAGCGCGCGGACCCCGCCGACGTTCTCGGTGACCCCCGCGATCGGCCGGCGGTACTGGCAGGTATCGCAGGGCAGCGGCGCCGCGCCGTCGGTCGCCTCGCGGACCCGCTCGTCCACGAGGTCGAACAGCCGGGGGTCGGCGCCCAGGTGCGGCGCCAGCTCGATCGGGATCCACGGCGTGCGCGCCTGGAAGCTCGCGACCTGGGCGCTCAGCTTGTCGATCAACCGCCCGGCGAACAAGAAGTACGGCACGACGACGATCCGCTCGGGGCGGGCGCGCGCGACCAGCTCGGCGGCGTCCTCGAACCTGGGCCCGGTGATGCCGATGAAGCACGGCACGACCCAGCCCAGGCCCCGGCCCTCGCCGAACAGCCGCGCCACCTTGTAGAAATCGCCGTTGGCATCGGGATCGCTCGCGCCGCGACCGACGAGGATCACGGCCGTCCTGGCGAGCTCGCGCGATCGCGCCAGCGCCGCCCGGGCGCGCTCGAACGCGAGCTCGACCAGGCTCGGGTGCACGCCGATCGCGCGGGTCGCGGTGAACCGGACGCGCGGGTGACCGCGCCGCGCCTCGGCGAGCGCCAGCGGCAGGTCGTTCTTGGCGTGGCCGGCGGCGAACAGAAACAGCGGCAGCGCCACGACGTGATCGACCCGCTCGGCCAGCGCGTGCAGCGCGTCGGCGAGCGCCGGCCGGGCGAGCTCGACGTAGCCGTGCGCGACCTCGAGCGGCGCGCGGGTCTCGCGGTACGCCAGGACCATGGCCTCGAGCTCGGCGTTGGCGCCCGGCTCGCGACTGCCGTGGCCGACGATCAACACGCCGATCTTCATGCCGCACCTCCGGCCACATCGCCGGCTCGCGGAGCCACCGCGCCCCTCGGAGCCACCGCGGCCACCGAGCCCCTCGCGCCCGCCGGAGCCACCACGCGGAACAGCGGCGGACCGCCGGCGGGGTCGTCGAGCCGGCGGATCTGCACGCCGAGCGCCTCGGCGAGCCGCGCCGGGGTGAGCACCTCGGCGGGCGGGCCGAGCGCGGCGACCCGGCCGGCGTGGAGCAGCGCCACGCGATCGCAGCTCGCCGCCAGCTCGAGCTCGTGGCTCGCGATCACGACCGCGACCTGGCCGCGCAGCCGATCGAGCAGCGCGTGGACCATGGCGCGACCGGCGGGATCGAGGTGGTTGGTCGGCTCGTCGAGCACGACGGCGCGCGGCCCGGCGACCACGGCGCGCGCCAGCAGGGCGCGCTGCGCCTCGCCTCCCGACAGCGCCTGGCACGGCCGGTCCGCCAGCCCGCCCAGCGCCGCCCACGCGATCGCGTCGTCGACCCGGCGGCGCGCCGCGGCCGGGGCGGGCCCGTCGAGCCCGAGCCCCAGCGTCACGAGCTCGCGCACGGTGAACCGCGACGCCGGCTCGCCCTGCAGCAGCACGCCGACGGTGCGGACGCGGTCCGGGCCCGCGGGCAACGGCCGGCCGGCCCAGCGCAGCTGTCCGGAGAGCGGACGATCGAGCCCTGCCAGCGCGCGGAGCAGCGTGGTCTTGCCCGCGCCGTTCGCGCCGACCAGCGCGATCCGCTCACCCGGCGCGACCGCCAGATCGACCCCGGCGAGCACCGGCGCGCCGCCGCGGCCCACCGCGACCCCGGTCGCTTCGATCGCCGCTTCGACGATCGGCTCGGTGGCCGTCGCCGGCCGCGCGCCCGGCATCGTCATCGCGCCCCCCGCTGCAGCTGCCACAGGAACATCGGCCCGCCGAGCGACGCGGTCACCAGGCCGACCGGCAGCTCGCGCGGCGCGAACGCGGTGCGCGCCACGGCGTCGGCGGCCATCACCAGCAGCGCGCCGGCCAGCGAGGCGAGCGGGATCAGCGCGCGGTGCGGCTGGCCGACCAGCCGGCGCGCCGCGTGCGGCGCGATCAGCCCGACAAAGCCGACCAGCCCGGCCGCGGCGACCGCGATCGCGGTCAGCACCACGGCGATCCCCAGGATCTGGCGGCGCAGCGCCGGCACCGCGACGCCGAGCGCGGTGGCGGCATCGGCCCCGAGCGCGAGCCGATCGATGCGCCGGGCGTGCCGCCACAGCCACGCGATCCCCGCGGCGACCCCCGCGGCAGGCGCGATCAGCGCCGACCACGACGGCGTGCCGAGCCCGCCGAACAGCCAGCTCGTCGATGACCGCAGCAGCTGGCTGTCGGGTGCGAGGACCAGGAGGAGGCCGGTCGCGCTGCCGAGCACCGAGCCGACCGCGACCCCCGCGAGCAAGATCCGCGTCGGATCGTGCGGCCCGCGCGCCAGCACGCGGACGAGCGCGGCCGCCGCGCCGGCGCCTACCGCGGCGGCAGGGCCCGGCGCCACGCCCGGGCACACCGCGAGCGAGGCCACCGCGGCCACCGACGCGCCGCCGGAGATCCCCAGCACGTAGGGATCGGCGAGCTCGTTGTGCAGCACCGCCTGCATCGCCACGCCGGCCGCCGCGAGCGCTGCGCCGACGAGCCCGCCGAGCAACACGCGCGGCGCGCGCAGATCGCCGACCATCGCGTCCCACGCCCACGGCCAGCGCCAGCCGGTCGAGCCGGCGCAGATCGCCACCACGCCGACCGCGGCGCACGCGACGACCACCCCGGTGATCGCCCGACCGCCCTGCGAGCCGGGCGAACCCAGCGCACGCGCGAAGCTCACGGCAGCCCCCGGATCGCCCCGCGCAGCAGCGCCAGCCCCTCGACGCTGTGGATCCCGCCGAGCGCGTCGCGCAGCGGCAGGATCACGGTCGGGACCGCCGCGAGCCCCGCGATCGCGTGCACCGCGCGGATCTTGTCGGCGACGTCGCCCTGGCCGGCGTAGGCATACGCGTCGACCACGATCAGCTCTGGCTGGCGCGCGACGACGGCCTCCCACGAGACATGGGTCCACGCCGCGGCGACGTCGCCGAACAGATTGCGGCCACCGGCGCGCGCGATCAGATCGCCCAGCACGGTGTTGCCCGCCGCGGTGAACGGCGGATCGCAACAGTCGTACACGAACACCCGCCGCGGCGCGGTCGCCACCGGCGCGGCCGCGCCCGCGTCCGCGACCATCCGCGACGCCAGCGCGTCGGCCGCCGCCGCCGCGCCGACCCGCGCGCCGACCCCGCGCAACCACCCGAAAACGTCGTCGAGCGTCCGCGGATCGCCGAGGTAGACCGCGATCCCGGCGTCGCGCAGCCGCGCCACCAGCGCGGGGTCCTTGGCGAGCGTGATCTGCATCCCGACGACCAGCGTCGGGTGGACCGCGAGGATCGACTCGAGATCGCCGACCCGCGGCAGCCTGGCGACCGCCGCCGCCGCCGCCGGCGCGACGTCGACCGGCTCGTCGACGCCGACCAGGCGATCGGCCGCGCCCAGCGCGACGACGAGCTCGGTCGTCGCGTCGTGCAAGCTCACCACGCGCGGCGGCCCCTCGGCGGCAGGCGCAGGGCCTCGGCACGCGGCGACATACAGCAGCAGGACAGCTCGGTACATGCAACCTAGTGGCAGTAGTTCTGGCCACCCGGAATCGTGACGCTCCAGGGGTACACGCCGACGTCGTCGAACGTCTTGATGATCTGGTGGGTCATCGCGTCGATCACGATCACCTGGTTCGAGCTCGACACGGTGGCGACGATCCACTTGCCGTCGGCGGTGGTCGAGGCGGTCTCGGTGGTGCCGCCGGTCGGGATCGTGCCGACCACCGTGCCCTCGGCGGTATCGACCACCTTGATGTCGTTGCGCACGCGGTTCATCACGAACGCCTTGTTCGGCGTCAGCGGCGAGTAGTTGACGCCGAACGACTGCATGTCGCCGGCCGCGAGCGAGGCCACCGGTAGATCGCGGCGCATCAGCGACACGGTGCTATCGCCGAACGCGGGGACCACCTGGCGGCGCGGCAGCGTGGTGAACGGGACCTCGGCGTACGCGATCCACGGGTTCGGCCCGACCTCGACCTCGCGCATCTTGACCTGACGGGCCGTGTCGTACACCAGCACGCGCGCCTGCAGGTTGTGCGCGGCGTACAGCACGCCGTCGGGGTCGATCTGGACGTCGGCGAACCCGGTCTCGGCGGGGGCCATCGTCGCGTTCGGCGGACCCTCGAAGCCATCGAGCGCGATGTGATCGGCGATCTCGAGTGAGCCCAGGTCGACGCGCGTGATGTGGTGCGCGCCGATGTTCGCGACGTAGCCGTACGGCCCGCTGGGCGGGAACCGCATGAAGTGCGGCGTGTTGAACCCGTCGAGCCGCTTGATCTCGACGTCGGCCTCGGGATCGATGAACGACACCTGATCGCTGTACTCGTTCATGACCGCGAGCAGCGTGCCGTCGCGGCTCAGCGACAGGTGGGTCGGGCCCGCGCCGGTGGGAATCCGCTTCACGACCTTCAGCGTGGTCGCGTCGACCACGATGCTCTCGTCGGTCTGCTCGGAGTCGACGTAGAGCTTCGTGAACGTCGCGTTCAGCTCGGCCATGTGGTTCTGCACGCCCAGCGTGTGGGCGCGCCCGATGATCTCGAGCGTATCGAGATCGATCACGGTCAGATCGTCCGACTCGCGGGCGATGATGTACGCGCGATGCGTGAGATCGGCGGCCGCGGTCTTGTCGGAGTCCGTCGCACAGCCCAGGGCTGCCGCACTGCCGATCACGAACGCACCGACGCTGAGGGCTGAACGATTGACTTGATTCATGATTTTCTAGCCACGCAAGAGAGCCCCGGCGGCGAGGCGAGAGTGCCTCTCCACCGGGGCTCGAGTTCCTCGACGACCCCGCGAGCCAGACGGCCCGGGTTTGATCAGCGGTAGGTCAGAGCTCGTCGAGCTTCTTGGTCTGCTCGATCTTGATGTCGTGCACCTTGCCGTTCTGGAACGACACCACGACCTTGCCGAAGAACTCGGTCTCGGCGAGCCGGTCCAGATAGCGATGCAACCGCTCGAGCGGACTACGGGGGCCGCGTGGGTCAGTCGTCATCGCTGTCGGCATGAAAAAAACCTCTCGGTCCGGAGGGAAAGAGAGGTCGCAATGCCGCGCACACCTGCGAGGACACGGCTGCCTCCGATTCCACGCGGAGTGAACGCCTGTGCTTCGGGTAGGTCTTCTGGCTCGTGGGTACTTGGTCGTGCAGCTCAGCCTTCCCCGACGATCGCGTCGAGTGGACTCTCGAGATGCACTCCCCACTTACAGTGGCGGGACCGCGCCGGCATTGAACCGGACTTCCCTGTTATGCCCTTGCGGGCACCCGAAACACCTATTCAATTGTCGAAACCTACGTAGCCCGGGCACGCGCGAGCTGTCAAGCAGATTGCGTGCGAGTCACGCGCGGCGGCGCGGCGGGCGGGCCGCGTTCAATCCGGCGCCTTGAGCTCGTGCAGCGGCGGCATCCGCGCGAGCTCCCGCCAGCGGATCGCCACCGCGCCCACGACGATCACCGCCACCGCGCCGCCCACGACGATCGCCGGCACGGTGCCGATCCACGCCGCGGCGGCCCACGACTCGGTGCCGCCGAGCTCGTTCGACATCCCGATGAACACGTAGTGCACCGCGCTGACCCGGCCGCGGATCGCATCCGGAACCACCAGCTGCTCGAGCGTCAGCCGGATCACCACCGAGATGTTGTCGAGCGCGCCGCACAGGACGAGCAGCGCGAGCGACAGCGGGAACGAGCGCGAGAGCCCGAACCCGACCGTGGTGAGCCCGAACAGCGCGACGACGATCAGCAGCACGCGGCCCGGCCGCTTCCACGCGGGCAACCGGCCGCCGATCAGCGCCATCGCGATCGCGCCGACCGACTGCGCGGCGCGCAGCATGCCGTACCCGAACGCGTCGACGTGCAGGATGTCGGTCGCCACCGCCGGCAGCAGCGCGGTCACGCCGGCGAACAGCACGGCGAACATGTCGAGCGTCAGCGCCGGCAAGAGCAGCGGCGACCGGAAGATGAAGCGCAGGCCGACCCGCCAGTCCTTGCGCGCGCTCGGCCCCGCGGCGACGACCGCGCGCGCCGCGGGCAGCGAGCGGTACAGCGCGCCCGCGGCGAGGCCGGTGATCGCGAGCGCGGCGTAGACCCACATGGCCGTGACGAACGTGAGCGCGACCCCGGCGAGCGCCGGCCCGGCGATCGTCGCGAGCTCCTGCAGGCTCGCGCTGATCCGGTTGGCCCGGGTGAGCTGGTCTCGCGCGATGATGAGCGGGATCAACGACCCGACGGCCGGTGCGTGAATCGCCGTCGCGCAGCCCTGCGCCAGCAGCAGCGCGAAGTACAGCGCGACCGGGGCGCCGCGCGCGCTGCCGATCGCCAGCCCGAGCCCGATGAGCCCGGTCGCCGTGGCCGCGGCCGTGGCGAGCGCGCGGCGATCCGATCGATCGACCAGCGCGCCGGCGGGCACGAACAGCGCCGCCACCGGAATCACCTGCACGAGCCCCACCACGGCCAGAACGCTCTTGCTCTGCAACCGCTCGTACAGCTCCCAGCCCACGGTGGTGTTCAGCACGGCGCGCCCGAACGTGTTGAGCGAGCGAGCGATCACGAGCCGAAGGATCCGTCTCAGCTCGACATCTGGCGCGGTGGGCACAGCGGTCGGATGCTACTGCACGCCCGTGGGTTGCGGCACCCCCCGTGCGCCCCGGACCCGGCGTCGCGCGCCATCGCAGCGTGGGGCCCGCCGCGCGGATATGGCTGCGATCACGCAAATCACCCCAGGATGCCCCGCAAGCGGTGGCGATCTTTCTCCTGGCCACGCCGGCGTACGCTAAGGTAGGGCGTGTTCACGAGCGACGCTGGCCGGCTCACCGTGATCGGCATGCCCGAGTCAACGGCCCCCGATGGCATGTCTCTGCATGCCCTGGCGACTGCTGCGCGGGGTCTCGACGAGCTCAGCTGCGCCCGCATCGTGGGCAACGCCGCCGATGCGGTGCACGCGGCGCAGAAGGCGGGCCAGGTGCAAGCCGCGCTCTCACCCACGACGATCTTCGTCCGCCCCGATGGCAGCGTCGTGCTGGTCGGCGGCCCGGCCGCGATCGCGTACACCGCGCCGGAGCGGCTGCAAGGCGGCGCCGGCGACCGGCGCTCCGACGTGTTCACGCTCGGCGCCGTGCTGTGGGAGGCGCTGGTGCGCGAGCGGCTGTTCGACGGCCCCGACGACGCGGCGATCGAGCGCGCGGTGATCGAGGCGCAGTTCGTCGCGCCGAGCGAGCTCAACGCCAACGTCCCCGCCGAGCTCGACGCGATCTGCAAGAAGGCGCTGGCCCCAGACCCCGCCGATCGCTACCCGAGCACGAAGGTCATGGCGGCCGAGATCGACGCCGTGCTCGGCGAAGCCGGGTACCCCGAATCCAACGAGCACATCGCCGCGGCCGTGGCCCGCGTGCGCGGCCCCGCCGGGCGGTCGGCCACGTCGCAGTCGGGCGGCACCGTCTCGGCCGCCAGCGCGTCGAGCCCGATCGCGTCGGCTTCGGCCTCGGCCGCTGCCAGCGCCAGCGGCTCGAGCGCCCCTCACGCGCGGACCTCGCCGCTGCCGGGGGCCGGGGCGCAGCCGAGCAGGCCGCTACCACCGCCGCTCCGCGAGCGCGCCGGCGCGCAGACGTTCCTCGGCGGCCACAACCCGGCCGAGCCGGTGCTGCTGCCCCCGGCCGCGCAGCCCGTCGTGCTCGGCGGCCCCGCGCCGCGGACCGACTCGTCGCAGGCCACCGCGAGCGCCTCGAAGTCGGTGGTGAAGACCGAGGTCTTCTCGCTGCACCTCCGCCCACCGGCCGAGCCCGCGCCGGCGGCCGCCGACAAGCCGGGCGCGGCGACCGCGTTCCTGGGCTCGAACGCGATGGCAGCGACCTCCCTCGCGACCCCGGCGGTGCCGGGTTCGCACACCATCGTCGATCCGTCGCCGGCCACCATGCCCCTGCGCGAGGCACCGCCGTATCGGTCGCCGACCGCGCCGCCCCAGGCCCCCTCGTACGCACCTCCGGCGATGCCGGCCCCGCTGGACCCGGTGACCACGACCCTGGTCACCGGTCCACCGGCGATGCCGCCTCCGATCGCGCTGCTCTCGCGGCCCCCGGGCATCACGATCACCCCGGCGATCCCGGCTGCCGTGCTGCAGTCCGCCGACGACGCGTTTCGCGATGACCACCGCGCCGACCCCTCCCAGGTGGCCGCGCGGCACTTCGAGCGGGCGTCGTCGCGCGACCTGCTCGGCGGCTGGGGCTGGACCACCGGCTCCGCGGCGATCGTCGACGATCACGATCACCACGGCGAGATCGCGCGGGCGTCGCGCCGGCGCCTGGTGATCGCGATCGGCGGCGCGATCGGCGTCGTGGCCGCGATCGTCGCCGCCGCGCTGGCGTTCGGCCCCTCGAAGCCCGACGCCCAGCCCCCGGCGCTCGCCACCGCGCTGCCGCCGACCGCCGCGCCGCCGGTCGCCCCCGCCGCGCTCCCGCCGCCCGCCGCGCCACCGGCAGGCCCCGAGCCGGCCAAGCCCGAGGCGGCCGCGATCGCGCCACCGGCGAACCCCGCCCCCGCGCCACCGGCGAGCCCCGAGCCGGCCAAGCCAGAGCCCGCCAAGCTGGTCGCCGCGCCGCGGCCGGCCGAGCCCAAGCCGGCGCCGCGGATCGACGCCAAGAAGCCTGACGCCAAGGCCTCCGAGCGAGCCAAGCGCGCACAGCTCGCGCGATCATCGGCCAAGGCCGCGCCGATCGATCCCTACGGCGCGCCCGCCGGCCGAGGCCGCCCCGATCCGGTGGCGTCCTACCGGACGGGGCTCCAGCAGTACGCGCGCGGCGAGACCACCGCGGCGTTGCTCACGTTCCGCAGCTCTTTGGCCAGCAGCCCGAACTTCGCCGCGACCTGGCGCGGCCTGGGCCTGGTCTACGAGAAGCTCGGCAACCGGAGCCAGGCCCGCAGCGCGTACCGCCGCTATCTCCAGCTCGCGCCCACCGCCCCCGATGGCGAGCAGATCCGCGACCGGATGGAGCGCCTGGGTCCATGACCCTGCGACGTGCGCGCCTCGCCGCCGCGCTGGTCGCGGTGGCGACGCCCCAGCTCGCCGCCGCCGAATCGCACAAGCTGCTGGTGCTGCAGTCCGAGGGCAAGACCGACGCCGCGACGCGCACCAGGATCGACGCGGCGATCTTCAAGCTGGCGCGCGCCGCCGAGCCGCAGGCCGCCGCCGGCGAGCTCACCTACACCGACGCGGCGACCGCGGTCGGCTGCAGGCCCGACTCCGATCGCTGCAAGTCCGAGGTGCTCGGCATGCTCGGCGTCGACGAGATCGTCACGACCACGATCGTCGCCAGGCCGGGCGGGCTCGAGATCGAGGTGCGCCGCTCGGCGCGCGGCGGCTCCACGCGCGACGCCCGGATGCTGCTCGCGACCGGCGCCGCCCCCGACAAGCTCGACGGCATCGCCCCGCTGTTCGGCGAGTCCCAGGTGGCTGAACCGCCGCCGGCCGCGCACCGCGCCTCGATCCCCGGTGGCGACACGACCTCACCGCCGGCGCTGCTGCCTGGACCTACCGCCGCGCCGCCGGCGCCCGGGGCCGTGCCGTTTGAACCGCCGGCGCCGCCCGCGCTCGATGGCCGCACGGCCCGGCAGCGCTACGAGCTCGCCGGCATGCTCGGCGGTGGCACGATGATCGCGCTGGGGGTGGTCCTGTGGGCCCGGGCGGCCAGCGTGCAGCGCGACATCGACAACGCGCCAGCGACGACCCGCGACGATCTCGCCCACCTACATGACCTCGAATCCAAGGGCGACCTCTACGCCGGCGTCGGCAACGGCCTCGCGATCGCCGGCCTCGTCCTCGGCGGCGTCGCGACCTACTTCTACGCCCGGGACCTTCGCGCGAGCCGGACGGCCGCGGCGCGCGTGATGCCCACGGTGCTCGACCGCGGCGCGGGCCTCGTGCTGACGTTCGGAGCCACACCATGACCCACGCGCTCCGTCGGCTCGCGATCCTCTGCGTCGCCGCGATCGGCGCCGCGAGCTGCTCGATCCACCACCGCAGCGGCGAGCTGGCCTGTCAGTCCCAGGCCGACTGCAGCGCGGGCCGCAGCTGCCTCGATGGCGTCTGCGTCGTGACCCTGATCGACGGCGGCATCTCCGGAAGCGGCGACGCCCCGGGCGGCACGGCGCCCCCCGATGCCCCGGCGATTCCACTCGACGCCGTGCCCACGTGCCCGGCGCAGTGCACGGCGTGCGATCCCGGCGCCCTGACCTGCACGATCGACTGTCAGGCCGATCCCGCGGCGTGCACGCAGAAGATCACCTGCCCGCCCGGCTGGAACTGCGACGTCGAATGCACGACCGCGCAGTCGTGCCGCAACGGCGTCGCGTGCGAGGACGCCACCGCCTGCAAGATCAACTGCGCCGGCCAGCAGAGCTGCGCGAACATCGCGTGCAGCGGCGGCGCATGCAGCGTCCAGTGTACCGGACGCGCGTCGTGCAGCGGCGTCACCTGCGGCGAAGGCACCTGCGACGTCGCGTGCACCGCGAACGACTCGTGCGCGACCGTCAGCTGCGGCACCGGCGCGTGCTCGATCGGCTGCGCCGGCAACCGTTCGTGCAGCAACGTGACCTGCGAGGACGCCTGCGCGTGCGACGTCGCCTGCCAGGGCACCGCAGGGTGCGGCGCAGTCACCTGCACCGCCGCAGCCTGCAAGGCTCGGCCCCGCGGCTGCAGCGCCAGCGCCGACCCCGCTTGCAATACCTGCCCGTGAATGATCGGCTCCCCCGAGCCGAGGTCCCGATCGAGCGATCCGCCGCCGCTACTGCGCGGTCTTCGGAGCGTGCGCCGCCGGCTTCTTGACCTTGGCCTTCTTGTGCGCCTTGCGCGCAGCCTTCTTCTTGGGCTTCTTGGAAGCCTTCTTCTTCGCGGTCTTCTGCGTCTGATGCGACGTATCCTTGGGCTCATCGCCGGCGGCAGCCGCCGTGCCAGCGAGGATCGCGACAAGGGACAGAGAGCGAACGAGCGTGCGAAGCATGGTGGGTCCTCTAGGTACTCGATCCATTGTAGCCGGACAACATCTGCGAAATCATCCCTCATCTCACTACTGCGTGCCCGCACGCGCGACGCGCCGCAAGTCCGCCTGGAGCACCGGCTCTCACGGAACAACGCACCGACATTGCAGCGCTTTCGTGCAAGACCACGGCAGTTTTCCTCACGCAGCCCCGCGGGGGCGAAATCGCCGCGCCCGCGGCTGGGTCAAGTTTCGGCGCTAACGGAAATAACTGCACGAAATCGCACCAGATACTACGAACATCTCGGAGATTTCCCTCACGGATCGGCGCGGTGTTCGGCGTACATCTCCCGTCAGCGTCCCCGGTAGCTCCCCCGGTGGCGGCCGGTGGCGTTAGAGTGCCGCCGATGTTCCGCGCCATGTTGTTCGCCTTGGTGGTCCTGGCGGGTTGCCGCCACGACACCGATCCGCCGCCGCTACAGCCCAAGGACGGCGAGCTCCCGCCGCTCCCGCCGTCCTCGGGCACGCCGGTCGGATATTTGATCGACAACGCCAGCCAGCTCCAGCTCCGCGACGATCAGCTCGCGAAGCTCCAGGCGATCGACAAGAGCCTGTCCGCGAAGGACGACCAGATCGACACCCAGCTGCGCATCATCGAGAAGCCCGACGAGGAGCAGGCCGAGAAGGGCAAGCCGGCGCCGCGCCACAACAACGCCCCCGGCGCGCAGATCAAGACCACCCCCGACGCCGGCAAGCTCCACGCGCAGCGCAAGACCAACGACTTCGAAGCGCTGCAGCAGGCGTTCGCGGTGCTCGATCCGGCGCAGCGGGCCAGCGCGCGCGCGCTGCTCCAGGATCGCGGCGTCACCGCGCCGGGCAGCGACCCCAAGCAGCCCAAGCGCTCCAACGACGACGGCACGCCGCTGCCCTGAGCCTCGGCGCTGCGGCCGGCGCGCATCGCCGCGAGATCGCGCTGCACCGCGGGGCCGGGACGCGAGGGCGACGAGCCTCGCGCACCTCCCCGCGCGGCGCGATCCGGGCGTAGAGTCCGGCCGTGCGCAAGCTCATCCTGCTCTCGTGCCTGTTGTCGTCGATGGCCGCCGCAGCGTGCGGCCACCCGTCCAAGCCACCTCAACCCATCGCCGAGCCGCAGGCCCCGCCGCCGCCACCCGCGGCCGCGTCCGAGGCCGCGACGCCACCGCCCGCGAGCGGCGACGCCGCGCTGGTCGCCGAGGCCAAGCAGTTCGTCGGCGAGCTCGATCCGCAGATCCGCAAGCTCACCGTGGCGGCCTCGGAGGCCCAGTGGGCCAACGAGACCGATCTGACGCCAGAGCACGAGGCGCTCACGGCCAAGGCCAACGAGATCCAGAGCGTCGAGCTCACCAAGCTCGTGAAGGCGGCGCGCAAGTTCGAACCGGTGCTCGGCAAGCTCGACGACGATACCCGCCGGCAGCTCCTGCTGCTCCGGTTCCTCGCCCAGCCGGCGCCCGACGATCCGAAGCAGGCCAAGGAGCTCGCCGAGCTCGGCGCCAGGATGGACTCCGAGTACGGCAAGGGCGTGTGCAAGCTGGTCAAGGGCAAGGAGACCTGCAAGGACATCGAGTACTGGTCGAAGCTGCTCCAGAAGGATCGCAAGCCCGACCACCTGCTCACCGCCTGGAAGGCCTGGCACGACGAGGTCGGCCACAAGGAGCGCGATCTGTTCGCCAGGTTCGTCGAGCTCGCCAACGCCGGCGCGCGCGGCATCGGGTTCGCGAACGTCGCGTCGATGTGGAAGTCCGGCTACGACATGCCGGAGGCCGAGTTCGCGGCCCAGACCGACAAGCTGTGGGGGCAGGTCAAGCCGCTCTACGATCAGCTGCATTGCTACACCCGCCGCAAGCTCAACCAGACCTACGGCGACAAGGTCGTCTCCAGGACCGGCCCGATCCCGAGCCACCTGCTCGGCAACATGTGGGCGCAGACCTGGGATTACCTGTACCCCGAGCTCGAGCCGTACAAGGGGGTCGCGCCGATCGACGTCACGCCGGTGCTCGCCAAGAACTACACCGCCACGCAGATGGTGAAGGTCGGCGAGGCGTTCTACACCTCGCTCGGCATGGACCCGCTCCCCGACACGTTCTGGGATCGCTCGCAGTTCACCAAGCCGGCCGACAAGAACGTGGTGTGTCACGCCAGCGCGTGGGACGTCCAGTTCAACAACGATCTCCGGATCAAGATGTGCATCAACCTGAACCAGGAAGATCTCTATACGATCCACCACGAGCTCGGCCACGACTACTACTTTCACTACTACTACAAGCTTCCGATGCTCTATCAGAACGGCGCCAACGACGGCTTCCACGAGGCGATCGGCGACACGATCCAGCTGTCGATGACCCCGGCGTATCTGAAGGAGAAGGGCCTGCTCGCCACCGTGGTCAAGAACGACAAGGCGACGATCAACCAGCAGATGCACGTCGCGCTGTCCAAGATCGCGTTCCTGCCGTTCGGCCTGCTCGTCGACAAGTGGCGGTGGGACGTGTTCTCCGGCGAGGTCTCGCCCGACGCGTACAACCAGCACTGGTGGGATCTCAAGAAGCAGTACCAGGGCGTCGCGCCGCCGGCCCCGCGCGCGCCGACCGACTTCGATCCGGGCGCGAAGTACCACGTCGCGGCCAACGTCCCCTACATGCGGTACTTCCTCGCCGCCGTGCTGCAGTTCCAGTTCCACAAGGCGCTGTGCGACAAGGCCGGCTTCCACGGCCCGCTCTACGAGTGCTCGATCTACGGCAACAAGGACGCCGGCGCGGCCTACATGCGGATGCTGTCGCTGGGCGCGAGCAAGCCGTGGCAGGACGCGCTGTTCGAGCTCACCGGCACCCGCGAGATGGACGCCTCGCCGATCCTCGAGTACTTCGCGCCGCTGAACGGCTGGCTCACGCAGCAGAACAAGGGCCAGCAGTGCGGCTGGTGAGCCCGCCGCGGCGATCCGGGGCCCGGCCAACGCGTTTTTCCGCCTCGGGTTCGTCTCGGCGTTGAACGCCGGGCTCGCCACGGATCATCGCGGACAGCACACGCTCCCCTCGCTGGCGATCGGCGCCCCCGCGGGGGACACGACGTCGCCCAGCGGCGGCTTGCCGCTCGGGCAGACGTAGCCCGGGCGGTGGGTGGCGCCGTCGCCGATATCCCCCACGACCTGCCCGGCCTGGGCCTCGCACTGATCCGGCGTGACGGGGCTGCCGGGAGCGCCGGCCCGGTGCTCGAGCGGCGCCTTGGTGGGATCATCGATCGGGGTGACCTGCCGCGGCGGCTGCGAGCCCGCGCAGCCGACCAGCATCGCCCCGCAGATCATCAGGATACGCATGCCAGACTTTACATGATCTGCCGCTGCGGCCAACCTGCCCGGCACCGCGGTCGACGTGGTCAATGCGGCGCTGCCAGCACGATCGCCACCGTGACGCCGCGCCGCGTACCGAGGCTGATCCGCGTGCCCGGGGGCGCCTCCACCAGCGCCCGCCACCGCCCGCTGTTCACGCCGGAGACGTCGATGCCGTCGCAGCTCGTGATGACATCCCCGCTCTGCAGCGCGGTTCTGGCGGCCGGGCCCACGGGGTCGATCCAGCTGATCTGGTACTGCGTTTGCTCTACCGGCGTATCGGCGGGCTGTTCGGCGAAGTGCAAGCCCAGATCGCCTTGCGGGTCGCCGGGCTTGAGCCGCCACTTCAGCAGGCCGAGGTCGCCGACGTCCACCGTGCCGGTTCGATCGCGGATCGAACGACGTAGAACGGCGCGTAGTCGCCGCCGTTGCCCTGGGGGACCCCGCGGATGCCGATTTGCCCGCCGGGCACGCCGGCTACCGAGAATCTGCCGGTGTCCGCGCTGAGGCTACCGCGATCGGCGTCGACGATGACCGGGCCGGCGCCGCCGCGCGCTCGCTCGGCGAACACGTACATCCCCGCGACCGGCTTCTGGGTACCGTACTCGACGAGCCGGCCGGTCACGGTGATCAGCGGATCCAGGGTGACGTCGACGCCGGTCTTCACCTCGGCCTCCTGGAGGTCGACGGTGACGGCGCGCTGGCTGCCATCACCCGTCACGACGATCTCGAAGTGACCCGCCGGTAGATCGCGGAGCACGTAGCTGCCGCCGCTCCGGTAGAAGCTCTCGTCGCGCTCGTAGCCCGTCCTGGCATCCCGCAGCGCGACCGTGAGCTCGCTGGGCGGCGGACCGCCCTCGCGTCGCGCCATGCCCTGGATCGAGCCGGTGGGCTTGATCTGCAGCCTCGTAACCGCGCCGACGGCGACGTGCTCGGCGATCGCTTCGCCACCGCCCTTGCGGTACGCGCGCAGCGTGTAGGCACCGGGAGCCAGCCGCGAGATCGCAAAGCCGCCATCGGACGAGGTCAACACCGGCGCCGCGGCCCCCCACCAGTCGTCGCGCGTGCTCGCGGCGCTCGAGCCCTGCGCACCCGCAGCATCGGACTCTCGGCTCGCCGACACGAACGCATCTCCGACCGGGTTGCCCGCTGCATCGACCACACGGCCCTTGATCGTTCCGCGCTGGGACTCCACGACCAGCGTGACGGTCGCCGTCTGCCCGGCGCGTACCGTGACCATCTCACCCTGCTTGGCGTCATCGGTGGTACCCGGCCTGCGTAGCGGTGCGCCCAGCGCGCGCAGCGCGGTGACCTGGTAGTCGCCGGCGCGCAGCGACTCGAACGAGAAGCCGCCGCTGGCATCGGACTTGACGTAGTTCACGCCGAGCCGGATCGTCCCTTCGCCCGGCAGCATCGCGAGGATCTGGACGTCGCTGACCGGCGCTCCCGCGGGATCGGGCCGCCGCCGAGGTCCAGGACCACGCCGGTGATCTCGACGCCACCGCGCCGCAAGATCAGGTCAACGCCGGTCCGTGACTCGCCCGCGGCGAGCGGAAACGCCCGTCGCGGGGAACCAGGAGTTGGCTGAAATACCGCCGGGCGAAACTGCCGCGCGGCGGCGTGGACTTCATAGTCCGCCGCGATCAGGTTGCGGAGCTCGTAGCGGCCGTTGCCATCGCTGGTCGCGCAGATCGGCGCCTGGGTGACCGCGCTCGCCAGGTTCGCCGAGCTTGCGTCGGCGCACACGCGGGCTGCCGCGATCGGCGCCTTCGCCTCGTCGCGGATCGTCCCGGCGATCGATCCCTGAGCCCCATGCGCCTGGGTGCGGCGATCGGCCGGCCCGCGCGCCGACCCGATGGCTACAGACGGCCGTGGTGCAGCCGTGCTTCCTTGCATGGCCCGCCACGAAGCTGCGGTGCCGAAGCGACTGAACAACCAGACAGCCACCGCTGCCACGATTGCCACAGCGACGACCACCGCGATCCTGCCACGACGCTTCACGCATACTCCTTGTTGCCGAGGCAATGATCAATAACACAGCCTCACCGCCCACCGAACCTCGAGGTGGTTCGCGAAGACATGCGTCGTCGCATGGCGGAACCCGGTGTTCTGGTCGACCCGCCGAGCTCATCGGGCGTCTACGGCTGGTCGTGTGTATCCGCCCGTGTGTATCCTCACGGCCGCGGTCGGCCGTGCACCGGCGCGAGGGGCCGCGTCGCGCCATGATCGACACCCATTGTCACCTCGACCTCGCTGCGTTCGACGCCGATCGCGACGCCGTGGTCGCCCGCGCCGCCGCGGCCGGCGTCACCGGTATCCTGGTCCCGGCGATCCGGCCGCGCACCTGGGACGCGCTCGGCGCGCTGGCCCGTCAGCACGCCGCCGCCGGCGTGCGCGCCGCGTTCGGCATCCACCCGCAGATCGTGCCCGCGCTCGACGCCGATGAGCTCGCGGGCGATCTGACCGCGCGGCTGATCGCGGCGGCGGCCGCCGCCCCGGCGATCGGCGAGTGCGGTCTCGACGGCGGCACGGATGCACAGCCGTTGCAGGAGCAGATCTTTCGCGCCCACATCCGCGCCGCCCGCGCGACCGGCAAGCCGCTGCTGATCCACGTGCTGCGCGCCCACGACGCCGCGCCCCGGATCCTGCGCGAGGAAGGCCGGGTCACCGGCGTCCTGCACAGCTACTCGGGCGGCGCCGACCTGGTCCCCATCTACCGCGACCTCGGCCTCGCGTTCTCGTTCGCCGGCCCGGTCACCTACGCCAACGCGCGGCGGCCGATCGCCGCGGCCCGCGCGGTCCCCGCCGAGCTGCTGCTCGCCGAGACCGACGCGCCGGACCAGGCCCCGCGACCGCACCGCGGCCGGTCCGAACCGGCGTTCCTCGCAGACGTGATCGCCGGCCTGGCCGCCGCCCGGAGCGCGCCCGCCGCAGAGCTCGCCGCGCTCACCACAGCCAACGCCCGGCGGATCTTCGCCGCCTGGTGACCAGCGCGCCCGCTGCTCTGGCGGCGCGGTCAGCCGGGGGAGCGGTTTGGCACCGAGGACGACGCGGAGTAGGGTAGCGGGCGTGACGCATCGCAGATTCGACCGGACCGCTCGCTTGCTCGGCGACGAGGGGGTCGCGCGGCTCGAGCGCTCCACGGTGACCGTGTTCGGGATCGGCGGGGTCGGCGCGTTCGCCGCCGAGGCGCTGGTGCGCAGCGGCGTGGGCCGCGTGATCCTCGTCGACTACGACCGGATCTGCGTCACCAACGTCAACCGCCAGATCCACGCGCAGAAGGGCACGCTCGGCAAGCCCAAGGTCTTGGTGATGGCCGAGCGGCTGCGGCAGATCAACCCCGACGCGACGATAGAGGCCCGCGCCGAGTTCTATGGGCCGGAGTCGTCGGCCCGCTTGCTGGTGCCCGAGCCCGATGTCGTGGTCGACGCGATCGACAACATGGCGGCGAAGATGCACCTGATCGCGACCTGCCTGCGCGACCAGCTGCGCCTGGTGTCGGCGATGGGGGCCGCCGCGAGGATGGATCCCACGGCGGTGCGCGTCGGCGACCTGTCGGAGACCCGGGTCGACCCGTTCGCGCGCGATCTGCGCAAGCACCTGCGCCGCAAGCACGCGATCGATTGCACCCGCCCGCTCGGGGTGTGGGCGGTGTTCTCCGAGGAGACGCCGATCGCGCCGCGCGAGCTCGCCTACGACGACGGCGCGTTCCGCTGCGTGTGCCCGGGCGGCGACAACGGCGTGAACGACTGCGAGCACCGCAACCGCGTCGAGGGCTCGGTGGCGTTCGTCCCCGCAGCGTTCGGCGCCGCGGCGGCGTCGCTGACCGTGAAGCTGCTGTGCGGGCTGGCGATGCCGCGGCCGCTGGTCGACGCCGAGGCGCCCCGGCCGCAGCGCCCGAGCCGGGGCGCGCCGGCCGCGCCGGTGGCGCCGGTCGCGGCCGACTGACACCGCCGGCCTGCGGCGCGCCGCCTCTGGCTACGGCCTGGGCAGCTCGGTCTGCAGGCGCTGGATCAGCTGCTTGACGTGGTCATCGGCGTCGAGCCGCAGCAGGTGCTGCGCCGCCGCGCCGGTCGGCGACGAGACGATCACCTGGGTCCCGGCGTGCTTGCGCTGGATCAGCTGGTCGACCATCGCGTCGAGCTGGTCGCGCGGGAACGGGTCGAGCAGGTCGCGCACGAGGATCACGTCGTAGGTCGGCGCCGGCGGCGCCGGATCGAAGCCGATCCGCCAGGACCTGAGCCGGACGGCGTGGCGCTCGGCGCGAAACACCCCGAACCGCAGCGCGTTGCTATCGAGATCGGCGAGCGTGACGTCGAGCCCGGCGCGCGCCAGCGGGATCGCCGTGAGCCCGGTGCCATCGCCGACGTCGAGGATCGTCTTCGACGCGTACCGGGCGCGCAGGTCCTCGACGAGCGCGAGGTCGGCCGCGCGCTGCTCGGCGCGCCACAGGTGCCACGCGCCGAGCTCGAAGATCGGGCTCGAGGTGTGCTTGTAGAACTCGGCGATCCGCGCCGGCGTCATCGGGCCGCGGTGCTCCCAGATCTCCCATTCCTCGGTGAGCGCCGCCGGGCCCTTGCGCAAGAGCGCGCGGACGTCGTCGGCGGTGTTGTTGGTGAACGCGGCCGCGTCCGCCACGTACTCGTCCTGCGCCTCGTGCGCGGTCGGACCGCGACGACCGCAGCCCAGGCCGCACAGGATCAGCCACGCGCCCAGCACGCGGCGGCCGCGACGCGCCTGGCACGAGCGCTTCATCGCGTGGAGTATATTCTCGCGGCGATGAGTTTGCGCGTCTGGTCCGGGCATCGCCGCACTCCGGACCGACCGACCGCGATCGGCGTGCACATGGGTGTCGGCTGGCGGAGACACTGTGTGGTAAGGGATCGCCATGATCACCAAGGGCCAGAAGATCCCGTCCGTTACCATCAAGCAAGCCACCGCGGAGGGCGTCTCGGACGTCGATCCGGCGGTGCTGTTCGCGGGCAAGAAGGTCGTCATGTTCACGCTGCCCGGCGCGTTCACGCCGACCTGCTCGCAGAAGCACCTGCCCGGCTATGTCGCCAAGCTGCCCGAGCTCAAGGCCGCGGGCGTCGACCTGGTCGCCTGTCTGTCGGTCAACGACGCCTTCGTGATGAAGGCGTGGGCGGAGCAGCACGACGCGCTCGGCAAGATCGTGATGCTCGCCGATGGCAGCGCCACGTTCAGCAAGGCGCTCGGCATCGACAGCGACTTCTCGAACTACGGCATGGGCGTGCGCGCGGCGCGCGGCGTCCTCACGTTCGACAACGGCGTGGTCTCGTCGATCGAGATGGAGGCCCCGGGCAAGTTCGAGGTCTCGAGCGCCGAGTCCTGTCTGATCGGCCTCAAGAAGTAACTTCCGCGTTCGTCCGGTGCTACCGTCGGGCGTCGTGGCACCGCCGCTGTTCCATCGCCTCCTGATCGCCAACCGCGGCGAGGTCGCCGTTCGCGTCGCGCGCGCCTGCGACAAGCTCGGCATCGTGTCGGTGTTCGCCGCCAGCGAGGCCGATCGCGACGCGGCGTACTTGCGCGGCCGCGAGGTCGTCGTGCTCGGCCCCAGCCGCGCCGCGCACAGCTACCTCGACGTCGAGCGCGTCGTGCAAGCGGCGGTGCAGTCGCGCGCCACGGCGCTGCACCCCGGCTGGGGGTTTCTGTCCGAGAACCCGCTGCTCGCGACCTTGTGCGCCCAGCACGGCGTCACGTTCATCGGCCCGCCGCCGCAGGTCACCCAGCTCATGGGCTCGAAGACCCGCGCCAAGGCGGCGATGCGCGCCGCCGGCCTCGCGGTGATCCCCGGCAGCGACGGCGTGCTCGGCTCGGTCGACGACGCGCGCCGGGTCGCGGCGCAGGTCGGCTTCCCGGTGCTGTTCAAGGCGGAGAACGGCGGCGGCGGCCGCGGCATGCGGATCGCCCGCGCGGCGGACGAGGTCGACGCCGCGTACGCCGAGGCCCAAGCCGAAGCGCGCGCGGCGTTCGGCGGCGATCGGGTCTACCTCGAGAAGCTGATCGAGGGCGGCCGCCACGTCGAGATCCAGATCCTCGCCGATAGCTACGGCCGCGCCGTCCACCTGGGCGAGCGCGACTGCACGGTGCAGCGCAACCACCAGAAGCTGATCGAAGAGAGCCCCGCGCTGGCGATCAGCGCCGAGCTGCGCGCCCAGACCTGCGAGGCCGCCGCGCGCGCCGCGGCCGCGGTCGGCTACGCCGGCGCCGGCACGATGGAGCTCCTGCTCGACGGCGACGCGCTGCGTTTCATGGAGATGAACTGCCGCCTGCAGGTCGAGCACACGGTCAGCGAGCAGCGCACCGGCAGGGACCTCGTCGCCGCGCAGATCGAGATCGCGGCCGGCCGCCCGCTGACCTGGCGCCAGGCCGACATCGCGCTCGACGGCCACGTGATCGAATGCCGGATCAACGCCGAGGACCCGGCCGACGCGTTCCGGCCCGGCCCGGGCACGATCACCCGGTGGCGACCGCCGAGCGGCGACGGCATCCGCGTCGATACCCACGCGTCCGAGGGCTACGTCGTGCCGCCGTTCTACGACTCGCTGATCGCCAAGGTGATCGTCCACGCCGCCGATCGCGACGCGGCGATCACGCGCATGATCGAGGCGCTCTCCGCGTTCGAGGTCGCCGGCGTGCCGACGACGATCCCGATGCACCTGGCGATCTTGCAGAGCGCGGCGTTCCGCGCCAACCGCTACGACACCCGCTCGATCCCGGGCTGGCCGCCGGGCTGACCGGCGCTCGCCTGCGGTCCTGGGGCTCGAGCGGCGCGTAGCTCGGTGCGAGGAGTCAACGCAGCGATCCGGCAATCTCGGCGCCGCGGTACCCGGGTTGCCAGACCGCAGCGCCCTGCGACCGAGGCGCGGATCTTTACCGGTCTTTGCCATCGCGAGGCCGCGAACGCCGGGGCCAGCTGGGGCAGATTGCCGGCCCATGATGACGAGAGAGATGGTTTGCGTGGCGGCGCTCGCAGGAGCGGTTCTCTCCGGGTGTGCCAGCGACAGCGAGGAAGCGCCGCAGAAGGCCCCCGGCGTGACCCGGATCAGCTGTTCGCTGACCCTCGCGGTCAGCCACTTCAGCTAAGAGGTCGGCGATGCCGGCCGGATGCTGATCGTCAGCCCGGGCCAGGTCAACGAGGCGACCCTGGAGCGCGTGAGCGCGCCGTCAGGCACGATCTACGGCACCTGGATCAACATCGACCAGGTCCAGAACGGGATCTCGCTCCACGGCGAGATCACGTTCCAGCCCAGCCTGGTGAGCTTGACCGCGACCTGCTCCGGGGCCGACAAGACCGCACACGCGCACGTCAGCAGCCCCGCGACGATCACCGACACGACGGTCGACATCCTGCAGGCCGACGCTGACCTCGAGTACTCGAACTGAGAGGTCGATCAGACCCAGCGATCCGCGCCGCGCAGGCCGCACACGCCGCGGCGGATCGCCCGGGCGCGGTTCATCGCCGAGGGCACGGTCAAGAGCCACGGGTCCCGCATCCTGACCGGGATGGCGGTCCGCGACCGCGCGGCAGCCGTGCTCAAGGCGGCGGAGCGCGGCCTGCGGAAAGCCTGCGCCCGCCCCGGCGCGCGCCGCGGGCGCAGTTCTGATAGCGTCGGCGGCGATGGCGTTTGTCCCGCTGGTGCCGATCGGAGATCCGCTGACCAAGCTCGTCGACGAACGCACCGTCGCCGAGCAGCGGGCGACGCTCGGCGCGCTCGAGCACAAACTGCGCGAGCGGCGGCGCGAGGTCGAGGCCGGCTGGGGGCCCGCGTACATCGAGCGCGTCCACAAGAAGGCCAAGCTCACGGCGCGCGAGCGGCTGGCGCTGCTCGCCGACCCGGGCACCCGCACGTTCGAGGTCGGCACCTTCGTCAACTACGGCGAGGTGTTCCCCGGCGGCGAGAGGTCGCCGGGCGCCGGCGTGATCACCGCGTTCGCCCGCATCGAGGGTCGCTGGTGCATGGTGATCGCCAACGACAACACCGTGGCGTCGGGCGCGTGGTGGCCGCGCACCCCCGAGAAGATCCAGCGCGCGCAGACCATGGCGCTGCGGCTGCGCGTGCCGGCGATCTACCTGGTCGACTGCAGCGGGCTGTTCCTGCCCGAGCAGAGCAAGAGCTTCCCCGGGGCGCGCGGCGCCGGCCACATCTTCAAGATGAACAGCCTGCTGTCGGCCGGCGGCGTGCCGCAGATCGCCGGCGTGTTCGGCGACTGCATCGCGGGCGGCGGCTACATGCCGATCATCTCCGACCGCGTCTACATGACCGAACAGGCCTACATGGTGATCGCCGGCGCGGCGCTGATCAAGGGCGCCAAGAGCCAGAAGATCACCTCGCTCGATATCGGCGGCCCCGAGGTCCACGTCCACCAGTCGGGCGCGGCTGACGTCCGGGTTCCGGACGACGAGACCCTGCTCGCCTGCATCCGGCGCGACGTCGCCCGGCTGCCGTCGAGCGGCGCGGGCTACTACCGCGGCGAGCTGGCCGCGATGGATCCGCGGTTCCCCGCCGGCGAGCTCGCGGGCCTGTTGCCGGCCGATCACCGCGAGGCCTACGATGCCTACCAGGTGCTGGCCCGGCTGGTCGATCAGTCGCTGTTCTGGGAGGTCATGCCGGAGGTCGGCGAGGAGATGATCTGCGGCGTCGGCCGGATCGCGGGGCTCTACGCCGGGTTCGTGATCAACCGCCAGGGCCTGGTCGGCGACCCCGAGGACTCGGCGAAGCGGCGCCCCGGCGGCATCCTCTACCGCGCCGGCATCGCCAAGATCAGCGCGTTCTCGCGCGCCTGCAACGATGACGGCCTGCCGCTGATCTGGCTGCAGGACATCAGCGGCTTCGACATCGGCCGCGAGGCCGAGGCCCACGGCCTGCTCGGCTACGGCAGCTCGCTGATCTACACCAACTCCACCAACACCACGCCGATGTTCACGGTGCTGCTGCGCAAGGCCTCGGGCGCCGGCTACTACGCCATGAGCGGCTTGCCCTACGATCCGATCGTCCAGCTCTCGACCAGCCTTGCGCGGCTCAGCGTCATGGAGGGCCGCACGCTCGCGCTCGCGGCGTTCAACACCAAGCTCGACGACGACTTCCAGATCCTCGCGACCGATCCGGCGGAGCGCGCCCGGATCGAGAGCGAGATGCGCGACACCGAGGCCCGGATCGAGCGCGACATGGACCCGTTCGTCGCGGCCCGCCAGATGGACACCGACGAGATCGTCCTGCTGGGCGAGCTGCGCGACTACCTCGCGGCGCTGGTCGAGATGGCCTACCAGAGCACCGGCTACCGCCGGATCAAGAACCCACGGATCTGGTCGATGCACGATCTGCGCGTGCTGGTCGGCGGTGGCCGATGAAGCGGCCGGGCCGGATCCACGCCCCCGAAACCGAGGCCCTGGCGGTCGTCGGGCCGCCCTCGCCGACCGGCGCGCTGATCGAGCTGCGCGCCCCGATGCCGGGCCTGTTCGCGCCCTCGATCGCCCAGGGCGATCTGGTCACCGCCGGCGGCACGATCGGCGACCTCGTCGTCCTGGGCCGGGCGACCGGCCTGCTCGCACCGCGCCTGGCGGGGGCCACCGCGGTCGCCGGCATCGCGGTGCGGACCAGCGGCACCGGCGTCCTCGCGGTCGCCTACGGCGACTTCCTGGTCGCGCTCGACCCCGCCTTCCACCTGGGCAGCGAGGCCGCCGTCGCGCAAGGTGACGCCGCGGCGGCCGCCGACGGCGTGGCCGGCCTGGTGTTCCGCGCGCCGACCAGCGGCCGGTTCTACGGTCGCTCCGCGCCGGACAAGCCGCCGTTCGTCGAGCCGGGCACCTCGCTCACCCCGGGCGCCACGATCTGCCTGCTCGAGGTCATGAAGACGTTCCACCGCGTCACCTACGGCGGCGCGGGCCTGCCGGACACCGCCCGCGTCACCCGCGTGCTGGTCGCCGACGGCGCCGACGTCAACGCGGGCGATCCGCTGCTGGCGCTCGAGTAGCGGCGCTGCGCTCGCCGGCACACAGGGTCGACCAGAATACGTTCGGCCGCTTGGGGCGACGGTCCCATTCCGGATGCTTGCGAGGCTGGCGCCGGCTCGGAGCGCTCGTTCTGATCGACCCTCTCAGTACGTGATGTACGGGCCGCTCGTGCCGACGACCTCCTCGACGTCGGCCTCGTCGTCGATCACCGCAGGCGCCGCCAGCGCGCCCTGCAGCACGAAGATCTTGACCGCCGACGCCGGGATCCTCGCATTCGGCGCGATCCGTCGCAGGATCGAGAGCACGTTGCGCTGGATGTCGTCCACCTCGGTAACTGCGGGCCCCGGCTTGATAATCTTGCCGATCCAGCGTTCCTTGTCCTTCTCGTCGCCGATCTCCATCACCCGAAGAAACTCCTCGGAGCTCCCATCGAAGTACTTCTTGTCGCCGGGCTTCGACAGCGCCAACCCCTCACGGAGCTTGCTGTCGATCTTCGTGGCAAAAAACAGGGACGTGCTCTTGTCGAGTTTCATGGGGGTCCATCCGCAAACGAATCGGCTGGTTCGGGGACAAGGATTCGAACCTTGATGAGCAGCTCCAAAGGCTGCTGTCCTACCATTAGACGATCCCCGATCGGACCCAAACGTTACCGCAGCGCGGTCCGCGCGGCTAGCGATGTTGCTGATTTCGTTGGGAGCTTGCGACGAATCCAGCCCGGTCGAATGAGATTCGGCTGTCTCGACAACGCCACCCGGCCCGCCCCCGGTCGATCGTTGCGACCGGTGCCGCGCTGCTCGCAGCCACCGCGACGCGGCCGCGCGTCGAGATCCCTGCTGCCCCCCTTGCCTAAACCGCGTCGAGCCTTTAGGTTCTCGGCCCTTGGCGGGGTAGCTCAGGGGTAGAGCAGGGGTCTCATAAGCCCTTGGTCGGCAGTTCAAATCTGCCCTCCGCCACGACTGATTCGACGACGAGTGACGCTTGGCTTCGGCCAGGAACCAGCCGAGGCGAGCCGCCGGGATCGGCTTCGGCCGGCAAAGCACCGCCAGCACGGCCTGAAGGCGCCCTGGATCGGGCCGGCATCCGTCACGAGAACGACGCTGCCAAGCGACACCGGCAGGACCGCAGGTGTGACGAGCGCGCTGTCGGCGGCCAGTTCGCGTGCGGCCTCCGGCCGGAACAGAATCACTTCACGAGGCTCCGCTTCACCTCGCTCCACGGGATACCGGGAACGCCGTCGCGAGCCTGCTGCGCCCGACGCCGGATCTCGTCTTCGTCGTCGACCGAGATGCCGGGAGGCGGTTCGAGGCGAAGGCCAGGCCGTCCCGATCCTGGTCCGCCGCATCGCGGCCACGCGCAAGCTACCCTGCACCATCCTGCCACCGATCCGCCAACCGCGGACGACCACCATCAAGCCCGGCGAGCTCGAACGCGCCGTGACCTTGCTCGGCAACAAAGTCGGCGACGACGGCGCCATCCTCGTGCTGCTCGACGCCGATGACGACCTCGCGTGCGCGCTGGCCCCCGCTCTCCTCACCCGCGCTCGCGCCGCGCGGCCCGATCGACGCATCTGCGTCGTCCTCGCAGTTCGCGCGTACGAAGCCTGGTTCGTTGCATCGGCAACTTCGCTTCGCGGCCGACCCGGGCTGCCCGACAGTCTCGCACCACCACCAGATGCAGAGGCCATTTGCGACGCCAAAGGCTGGCTCGGCGCGCGGATGCGTAGCGGCTACAGCCCGACCATCGATCAACCAGCACTCTCCTCCTTATTCGACCTCCAGCTGGCTCGCGTCACGACCTCGTTCGACAAACTCGTCCGCGATCTCACGTGGCTGCTTACGCCCACGGTGTCGCAGGTGTGAACACCGCGCGTTCGGCCGCTGCACCGAGGGCGCAGCGCCCATCGCGATTCGCGAAGC
>Ga0302321_100000137_pt1 | contig 65426 bp, 49 predicted proteins | sample Fen_T0_1_FD_202505 | JGI IMG/M metagenome (GOLD analysis project Ga0302321, IMG submission 202505) | Peat permafrost microbial communities from Stordalen Mire near Abisko, Sweden - Fen_T0_1 | ecosystem: Environmental > Terrestrial > Soil > Wetlands > Permafrost | place: Sweden: Abisko... | reverse complement strand
CGAAGGACGAGAAAGAGTTCTACAGCAAAACGCCCATCCGCTTGGAAGAAGTTGAAGTCAACGAAGCTAAAGGCACCGCACTCACAATGGCCCCGACAGCCAGCGGCCTCGACGTCTATCAGCCGCAATCGGTGATCGACCTAGCCTACATCGCCAATCATTTGCCTCCTACAGCCGACTATTCCACCATCGCTGCCGTCGGCCCCAGCGTAGCCAACATCGTGAGCAACGGTCCCGGCCTGAGTGAAGCCCGTCGCTCCACCATGCGCGGCTTTGCCCAAAACCAGTACAACGTCACCTATGACGGCATTCCTTTCCAGGATTCCGACGACTTGACCCACCATAGCACGAGTTATTTCCCTGCCAAGATGATCGGTCGCGTGACGGTTGATCGTGGTCCCGGCAGCGCCAGTACCCTCGGCGTGGCCACGTTTGGCGGCACGATCGGACTCACCTCGAAAGACCCTCGCACTGAAATGGCCATCGTTCCGACGTTGAGCTATGGCAGCTACAGCACCCAGCTCGAGCATATCGAGCTCAACACTGGCTTGCTGAAGCCCCTCGATGGAGCCAGCGCAATCGGCAGCTTCCAACATCTTGAAACCGACGGCTACCAGACAAACGTCACCGTGAAACGTGACACCTTCTACGCCAAATACCTTCAGCCAATCGGTAAGAACACGGTCGTCTCCTTCCTCACTAATTATAATAACATTAAGTGGGGCCTCGCCCAGCCGATCCCGCAATCGTACATCGATCTGTACGGACGCAATTTTGCTCTCACCAACAATCCGACCGACCTGCTCTATAAGGGCTACAGCAAGCGCGCTAATAAAACCGACTTTGAATACGTCGGTGTTGATTCGGCCATCACGGATTCAATCCACGTGAATGCCAAAGCTTACACCTACTACTATAATACTACTACCAATAACGCCTCAGCAATTGGCTCGGCAACGCAAGCTTGGCACGCGGGCGATAATATCGGACGCATTCAACACATTGCCTACCGGTCCTTTGGTGAAACCGCTACTTTGTCGTGGGACAATGCGTTTGGTGTTCTTAAGTTTGGTGTTTGGCACGATTACCAGCGCACCGGGCGGTATCAGCGCGCCATCGACTATACCAAAGGTGGTATTCCCGATTACAATCCTACTGCGAATCCGGACACACAGTACCTCTTCCGTCAGCACGTCTACAATTACACGAACCAGTATTCCATCGAGTACGATTGGCGCGTGAACAAGGACCTTACGATCAACGCGGGCGTTAAGGAACTGTCCTTTGAACGCAAATACGAAGCCCCGATAAATCAAACTACGCTAACTCCACTCTACTACACGCAGAAGCAGAACAAGGCGCTGCCATCAGTCGCGCTCAACTACAGTATTCAAAACGAGTGGACTGTGTACGCTCAGGCCGCGAAAGGCTTCCTCGCCCCCAACCAAAACCAACTCAACGTCCCCAATCCCGACCTCAATCGGCCGAAACCTCAGGAGACGATGAACTATCAGGTTGGTACGGTGTACAAGAAGGACCGCCTCAACGCCGCCTTCGATCTCTACTGGGTCGACTTCAAAAACTATCCATATTCGTACAACGATGCGAGCCTCGGCCAGACCATCACCGTTATGGCAGCGGGCGCCTACTACAGCGGCGTGGAAACGGAAGTCACCTACCTGCTCGGAGCCGGTTTCAGCTTTTACGCGAACGGTTCGATCAATAATGCCAAGTTCAAGAAATCGAAGCTCGATGTGAATCTGGTTCCTGCCACCACTGGTGCGCTCGGCCTCGAGTACGAGGGCAACGGTTTCTTTACCTCGATCATGGATAAATACGTCGGCGTCCAAAAAATCTACGCCCCAACCGGCTTTAATCCTGACGACGCCTCCACCGTCACCACCAAGGCGCATTCCAATGGTTACAGCCAGGTCAACTTCACCCTCGGGTATGGCACGAAACTCTCCAATGGTTTCATCAAAAGTGTGAAGCTGAAACTCGAGATCAACAACCTTCTCGACCGGAAGGTAAACGTGCTCGATAGTTTCAGCACCGGCGGCTTCGGTATTGCCTCCGGCTCGCGAGTGTACGCGGTCCTGCCCACCCGGAATTACTTCCTGACTCTCTCGGGCGAATTCTAAAAAGCCAGAGCAGTCACTAAGTTCTCGTCTCTCTTCAAACCGCCGACCCAACAAGTCGGCGGTTTTTTCCTCTCTCAGATTAGAGTATTCAAAGTTATGTCGTAGCCGTTTTCGGTAGGGCGCGACCGCTGGGCGCGCCGCGTTTGTCTCGGCGGGCCCAGCGGTCCCGCCCTACCATTCCCGCCAATTCGAAATCACCTATTCCTCATGAAAAAATATCTATCTCCAGCTCTCGCCGCCGCATGCTTGTTCTCCTTTGCCCACATTTCATTCGCCCAATCTAAACCAGCCGCCACCGATCAGCCTTACAAAGTCGTTAAATCCGAAAAAGTAGGTGGCGATGGCGCTTTCGATTATGTTTTGGCCGATGCCTCCGCCCGGCGTCTCTACTTCGCCCGCGGTGATCGCGTGATGGTTCATGACCTCGACACGCTCAAGCTCGTCAAAGAAATCCCCGACTGCAAAGGCGCCCGCGGCGTCGCCGTAGATCCCAAAGCACACCACGGTTTCAGCAGCAGCTCACCCGTCGTGATGTGGGACTCGCAGACACTCGCCACGATCAAGACGATCGCCGTCGAAGGCAAACCAGACGCCATGTTCTTCGATCCGGGCACCGAACACGTTTATGTTTTAAGCCACGTCGCACCCAACGCCACTGTCCTCGACAGCAAAGACGGCTCCATCGTCGGCACGATCGATCTCGGTGGCGCTCCGGAACAAGCCGTTGCCGACAACCAAGGTCACATCTACGTGAACCTCGAGGACAAAGCCCAAGTCGCTGTCATCGACGCCAAGACTCTCAAGGTCACCGCGCACTATGATTTTAGCGATAAGGGTAAGGTCGCCACCGGCCTCGCGCTCGACGTTAAGAACCGCATCCTTTTTGCCTGCTGCCGCAATCCAGCGATCTGCGTCGTCCTCAATGCCGATGACGGCAAGGTCATCACCACCCTGCCCATCGGCGGCTGGTGCGACGGCGCTGTGTTTAATCCGGCCACCATGGAAGCCTTCACCTCGCAACGCGATGGCACGCTCACTGTCATCAAACAAACGAGCCCCGGAAAGTTTGAAGTCGTGCAAACGGTTCAAACTAAAAACGGCGCAAAAACCTGCACATTAGACAGCAAGACGAACCAGATCTTTTTGATCACGGCCGATCGCCTGCCACCGCCACCCGCCGCACCCGGCGAGCCCGCTGCTCGTCCAGGCCGTGGAGCAATCGTTCCGGATTCATTCACGATCCTCGTGGTCGGAAAGTAACGAACCTCAAAGCACACCACTGGGCGCACGTCATTCAGATGCCGTGCGCCAAAGGATGTTTCGTCGGCAAATCAAAACTTGTTTCAAGCGCCAAAACCAAGCAGTCAGAGACAATGAACGTCGTGCACGAAAGTTTAAGGTGCGTCGACCAGGGCATTGGATTCTTGCGCCGATCTCGATTTTCTTGTCGGCCAGGTCCGAGCTACATATTCCCCGGTATCCATGTTCTGGATCGTAGCAGCAATGCCTTTACCGCGATAAACAGGACGCAGCACATATTTCCCTCCCGCTTCTGCATGAAAAGTCAGCGTCAGCGTAGCCGACCCGCGCTGGCGGGTCTTAACTTCCACCGTGACACTACAGTCGCCAGGTCCAACAATGGCTTCGGTCTTCGAAAAATTGCCGACCTGGTCGCCCGTAACACTCAGGATGTTAAAACTGCGCAAATCCGGCCAGTTCTCCTTCGCCGCAGGGCTCAACAGAGCCGAGTAACACAAGCCCTCGATCTGCGCTTGCTGGTCCTTAGGGATGACATCCGCGGCAATCGCGATCGCCTGACATTCAGCGATGCAAACCCAGATAACGATCAAGAATAGAAGCGCTATTTTTCCCATTTCTTTGTCGGTTTCACCACCAGTTATTGCTCTCTCCCATTCAAAAAATGATGTAGTACTCAGAACTTAAAGTCGAGTGGATTGAGGCCGATTGTCAGTGAGTAAACCCTATTTTAGCGCGACGTCCCGGAAACACTGCAATCCACCCCAGTTCTATACCCTATTTTTATGCTCGATCATCCCTCGAAAGCCCCTGCCCCCCCTACAGCTCCGGCGCAAGCGATGGCCAACGCAGCCAAAGCTTGGCCACGGTGGCTCACGTGGTTGGTCATCGTCGGTGCGATTCTCGTCATTGTTTATGCAGCGATCGTGCGACCGCTCACACGAACCACCGAAAAGGTTAAGGCAGGAGCAAGAACGGTGACCGTCGTCGCCGAACCCGCACGGAAAGCGGACCTCAACGTCAGACTTCTCTCTCTCGGCACTGTCACTCCGGTAAATACCGTCACGGTACGTAGCCGCGTAGACGGCCAGCTACAGAAAATTTTCTTCGAAGAAGGACGCCAGATCGAAGCCGGTGCGCCGCTGGCAGAAATCGACCCGCGCCCGTTCGAAGCGCAAAAACAACAAGCTGAGGCCCAGTTGTCCAAGGACGTTACCTTGCTCGAAAACGCGCAAGTCGATCTCGAGCGTTTCAGCAAATTATTGGAGCAGGAGTCTATCTCTAAACAACAGGTGGACACGCAACGGGCGTTAACCCGACAAGCCGAAGCAGCCGTAAGACTGGCCCAGGCTCAGGTCGACACCGCATCGCTCCAACTGACTTACGCACATATCACCGCGCCCATCTCCGGCCGTGTTGGGCTGCGCTTCGCCGACGTCGGCAACATGATCCACGCGTCAGATTCCAGCGGGATTGCAGTGATAACACAGCTGCGCCCTATCTCCGTTTTATTTTCAATCCCACAAGACGCTTTACCCAAAATCCTCAAGCGCTTCAACGCTAACGAACCAATCTCAATAGAAGCTTTTGACCGCGATGGACGTACACTGTTGGCCACCGGAAAACTCGTGACGATCGACAACCAGATCGATCCTAGCACAAGCACGATCAAGCTACGCGCCGAATTCCCCAATGAAGACGAAATGCTGTTTCCGAATCAGTTTGTGAACGTGCAACTCATCGCAGAACAAATGGAAGGAGCCACCGTCGTACCTTCCGCCGCCGTGCAACGTGGGACAGTTGGCTCCTTCGTCTATGTCGTCGCTGAAAAAGACGGGCAAAAAACAGTTTCTGTGTGCCCTGTAGAAACCGGGCCGGTGGAACGCAATACCGTCGCTATTACAAAAGGGGTTTCCCCTGGCGACTTGATCGTCATCGACGGCGTCGACAAGTTGCGCGAAGGGTCCGTGGTCGATGTCGTGAGCCGCAGCACCGCCGGCGGATCAGAATCCAAACCAGGCAAGTCGGGTAAATCAGGAGGAAAGCGATCGAAAGAGGGAGCCAAGACGCCAAAGGAATAGCCCCTTCCACCTCCGCTATTCTCGTGAATCCCTCCAGGCTTTTCATTCTCCGTCCGGTCGCGACCTCGCTCTTAATGGTCGCTATCCTTCTGGTTGGCATCTTCGCCTATCGCATGCTGAGCATCTCGGCGCTGCCTCAGGTGGACTATCCGACGATCCAGGTGGTCACATTGTATCCCGGGGCGAGCCCTGAAGTCGTCACCTCCTCGATCACTGCCCCGCTCGAGCGTCAATTCGGCCAAATGCCCGGCCTGAACCACATGACATCGACCAGCTCAGGCGGAGCTTCGATGATCACGTTAACCTTCAGCCTCGACCTCACGCTCGATGTGGCGGAGCAAGAAGTGCAAGCCGCGATCAACGCGGCGACCAATCTCCTGCCTACCGACCTGCCCGCTCCTCCGATCTATAACAAAGTCAACCCTGCCGATGCACCGATCCTGACGTTAGGTATAACCTCATCGACTACCCCGCTGCCCAAAGTCGAGGACATGGTGGATACTCGGCTCGCACAAAAAATTTCCCAGCTGCCCGGCGTGGGCCTCGTGAGCATCAGCGGTGGCCAACGCCCAGCCGTCCGCGTGCAAGCAGACCCACGCGCCCTCTCCGCTAACGGGCTGACGCTGGACGACGTACGCACCGCGATTGGCACTGCCAACGTCAATCAGGCCAAGGGCAGCTTCGATGGTCCCACCCGCGCCTCTACGATCGACGCCAACGACCAGCTTAAGTCCGCCGAGGACTACGAGAAGCTTATCATTGCGTACCGAAACGGCGCTCCCATCCGTTTAAGCGACGTATCCAAGGTTATCAGTAGCGCAGAAAATGTACAACTTGCCGCTTGGGCCAACGATCGAGCCGCCGTCATCCTCAACATTCAACGCCAGCCCGGCGCCAATGTCATCGAGGTCGTCGACCGCATCAAAGAATTGCTGCCGCAACTCCAGGCCAGCCTGCCCGCCTCCGTAGAGGTTATTCCGCTCACCGATCGCACAGTCACGATCCGCGCCTCGGTAGAAGATGTACAGATCGAGCTAATGATCTCGATCGCCCTGGTCGTGATGGTCGTGTTTCTTTTCCTTCGCAATATCCCCGCTACAATCATCCCCGGCGTGGCGGTCCCGCTTTCACTCGTAGGCACGTTCGGCGTGATGTATCTCGCGGGTTTCAGCATCAACAATCTCACCTTGATGGCTCTGACGATAGCGACAGGTTTCGTCGTGGATGACGCCATCGTCATGATCGAAAACATCTCGCGCTACATCGAGGAAGGCATGCCGCCGCTCGAAGCCGCGTTGAAAGGCTCCAAGCAAATCGGCTTCACGATCATCTCGCTTACGGTGTCGTTGATTGCCGTGTTGATTCCACTGCTCTTTATGGGAGACGTGGTCGGGCGATTGTTCAAGGAGTTCGCGATCACGCTCGCCGTTTCGATTCTCATCTCGGCCGTGGTCTCGCTCACACTTACGCCGATGATGTGTGCGAAACTCCTACACCACACACCAGAGGCAAGCCAGGGACGTTTCTACCGGGCAAGCGGCAAGTTTATTGAAGATGTTATCGCTCGCTACAGCATTCTTTTGAAATGGGTGCTCCAGCACCAGCGCCTGACTCTTTTCGTTGCTATCGGCACTCTGCTGCTCACGGGCGTTCTCTATCTCGTCGTTCCCAAAGGTTTTTTCCCGGTACAAGATACCGGCGCGATTCAGGGCGTTTCAGAAGCACCTCAATCTATTTCGTTTGCCGCGATGGCCGACCGCCAACAAGAGCTCGGCAAGGTGATTCTCGCGGATGAAGCGGTGGCCAGTCTTTCCTCGTACATTGGTGTCGATGGAACGAATTCTACGCTCAACAACGGGCGTTTCCTCATCAATCTCAAGCCGCAGCACGAACGAACCGGCAACGCGACCGACGTCATCCGCCGGCTACATCCCAAACTCGCCGCCATCCTAGGCATTTCGCTCTACCTTCAACCGATCCAAGATCTATCGATAGAAAGCGCCGTCAGTCGCACGCAGTATCAATTCAGCGTTGAGTCTCCGAGTGCCGAAGATCTTGCGACGTGGGCGCCGCGTCTCGTCGATAGCTTGCGCCAAATTCCCGCTCTCGCCGACGTGGCGAGCGATCTGCAAAACGAAGGACTCCAAGCCTACGTTGAAATCGATCGCGATTCAGCCGCCCGACTCGGTGTGACCGTCGCCGCGATCGACAACGCGCTCTACAATGCTTTTGGCCAACGCCTCGTATCCACGATTTTCACACAAGCCAACCAATACCGTGTGGTGCTCGAGGCCACGCCGGCTCTGCAACGCGGCCTGCCTGCGCTCGATAACGTATACCTCACGTCAAATTCTGGCGCACAAATCCGCCTGGCCTCCGTGGCTCGGATGGTCGAGCGCCACGCCGCGTTAGCCGTTAACCACTCCTCACAGTTTCCGGCCGCGACCATCTCGTTCAATCTCGCGCCAGGCTACTCTCTTGGCGATGCCGTAAAAGCCATTGAGAATGGCGTCACCACCCTTGGGCTCCCGGCCAGCGTACAAATAAATTTCCAAGGTGCAGCGATGGCGTTCCGTTCTTCGCTGTCGAACACCCTGCTGCTGATCCTCGCAGCGATCGTTACGATGTATATCGTGCTGGGCGTTCTCTACGAGAGCTACATCCACCCGATCACGATCCTATCGACACTTCCTTCGGCCGGCGTCGGCGCATTGCTGGCACTGCAGCTCGCCAATACCGATCTAGGCATTATCGCCATCATCGGTATCATCTTGCTCATCGGTATCGTGAAGAAAAATGCGATCATGATGATCGATTTTGCGCTCGACGCAGAACGCAACGAAGGCAAGTCGCCCGAAGAGGCAATCTACCAAGCCTGCCTGCTGCGCTTCCGACCGATTTTGATGACAACGATGGCCGCACTCCTCGGTGCTCTGCCGTTGATGTTAGGTACGGGCGTTGGTTCTGAGCTACGGCATCCACTCGGCATCACGATGGTCGGTGGATTGATCGTTAGCCAGGTGCTCACGCTCTTCACCACTCCGGTGATTTATCTGGCCTTTGATCGGTTGGCTAAACGTCTTCCCCGGCGCCGTCCCGCTCCAATTCCAGTGGCCGCATGAACATTTCCGAGCCATTTATCCGCCGGCCTGTCGCTACCACCTTGCTCACGCTCGGTGTCGCCCTAGCCGGCATGCTCGCGTTTCAACTGCTCCCCGTCTCACCGCTCCCACAAGTAGATTATCCCACTATCTTGGTTTCGGCTTCCCTACCCGGAGCCAGTCCGGAAACGATGGCATCGTCTGTCGCCACGCCCCTAGAGCGCTCGCTCGGCCGTATTGCAGGTATCAACGAGATGACTTCGACCAGTTCGTTGGGAGGAACACGCATCAGCCTGCAGTTTGATCTCAACCGCGACATCGACGGCGCGGCCCGCGACGTACAAGCCGCCATCAACGCCGCCCGCAGTCTCCTTCCGTCCGGCCTCCCAAGCAATCCGACTTACCGCAAGGTCAATCCCGCCGACCCAGCGGTCATGATTATCGCGCTGACTTCAGATACCATGGACCGAGGGCAGATGTATGATGTCGCCTCCACCATTCTCGCTCAATCCCTCGCTCAGGTCGACGGCGTAGGTCAGGTGGACATTGTCGGCAGCTCCCTGCCAGCCGTGCGGGTCGAACTCAACCCTACGGCGCTCAACCGCGCTGGCATCGGCACAACCGAGGTACGCAACGCCATCACGGCAACCAATGTCAATCGTCCTAAAGGCTCATTGGACGATGGCCAAAACCATTGGCAAATTGCCGCCAACGATCAGGCTACAAAAGCCGCGGACTACCTGCCGCTGGTTGTCACCTACCGCAACGGTGCGGCGGTACGATTAAGCGATGTCGCGACCGTGACCGATTCTGTGCAAGACATACGTAATGCCGGCCTGGCTGATGGCCGACCCGCCGTCCTGTTACGCATGTGGCGTCAACCAGGCGCCAACGTCGTCGAAACGGTCGATAGGGCTAAAGCTATTCTGCCCATGTTGCGCGCTTCTATCCCACGCGCGATCGATTTGAACGTGATGTCTGAAAGCACGACGACGATCCGTGCTTCGTTGCGCGAAGTTGAACGCACCCTGCTCATCGCAATCGCCCTCGTGATCATGGTCGTCTTCATTTTTCTACGTCGTTGGCGCACCGCTCTTATTCCGGCAGTCGCCGTGCCCATTTCGCTCATCGGCACGTTCGGCGTGATGTACCTCGCGGGTTACAGCGTAGACAACCTTTCGCTGATGGCTCTCACGATCGCCACGGGTTTCGTGGTTGATGACGCGGTCGTTGTTCTTGAAAACGTTTCACGTCATATCGAGGAAGGACTGTCGCCGTTTGCAGCTGCAATAAAGGGCGCGAAAGAAGTCGGTTTTACTGTGCTCTCCATGAGCATTTCGCTCGTCGCCGTGTTCGTGCCGATTCTGCTCATGGGTGGATACATCGGCCGGTTGTTTCGCGAATTTGCGGTCACGTTGTCGGCGGCCATCTTGGTATCTTTGGTGGTCTCGCTGACGATTACGCCGATGATGTGTGCACGTTTGCTACGGCCGGAAAGCGAAGAAAAGCCCGGGCGTGTATCGCGCTTCATCGAACGGTTTTTCAAAGGACTGCTCGCAAATTACGAGCGCTCCCTGCGCTGGGCGCTCAAGCATCGCCGCATCACCCTCACCGCCCTGCTCAGCACCGTCGCTTTAAATTTCTATCTCTATGTCATCATTCCGAAGGGATTCATGCCGCAACAGGATACCGGCCGAATTAATGGCAGCCTGACGGCCGACCAAAGTATTTCCTTCCAGGCCATGCAGCAAAAGCTGGCTAACTTCATCGCGATCATTCAGGCCGATCCGGCGGTTGAACACGTAGTCGCTTTCACGGGAGGCAGTGGCTCCGGAGCCGGCGGGCGAAATACCGCGTATTTTCCGATTATACTAAAACCACTCGCTGTACGTAAAATACCAGCGGAACAGGTCATTGCCCGACTTCGCCGTCAACTGGCGCGCGAGCCAGGCGCTACTCTCGTCCTTCAAGCCGATCAAGACGTTCGTGTGGGCAGCCGACGAGCAGCTGCACAATACCAGTACACGCTTGGCGCCGATGACCTAGCCGAGCTTCGCGCATGGGAGCCTCGCATTCGCGAAGCGCTCAACGGTGTTCCGGAGCTCAGGGACGTAAATACCGACCAACAGGACCGCGGCCTGCAAACTACGCTGGTTGTCGATCGCGATGCAGCGACACGCCTCGGTGTGAGCATGCGACAGCTTGATTCCACGCTCAACGATCTCTTCGGCCAGCGCCAGGTCTCGACCATCTACAATCCGCGTAACCAATATCGCGTGGTGATGGAGGCAGCGCCAATCTACTGGCAAAATCCAGCCATACTCAACAACACCTATGTGACATCGGCAAAAGGCGCCGAGGTGCCGCTTTCGGTCTTCGCGCATTGGGAAACCTCCAACACTTCGCTCGCCGTAAATCACCAAGGGCAGTTCGTCGCCACAACCGTTTCATTTAATCTCGCTCCGGGCGCGTCGTTGTCCACCGCAGCACGCTCCATCGAAAATGCCCTCCAGAAAATCGGCCTGCCGTCCAGCATTCACGGAAGTTTTCAGGGCACGGCTCAAGTGTTTCAAGCCGCGCTCGCCAACCAGCCTCTCCTCATCTTGGCCGCACTGGTCACCGTCTATCTCGTGCTCGGGATTTTGTACGAGAGCCTCATTCACCCACTCACCATCATTTCCACGCTAACCTCCGCTGGCAGCGGCGCACTTCTCGCGCTGCTAAGCACTAATACCGAGTTCACGATCATCGCCTTCATCGGCGTCATGTTGCTAATCGGCATCGTGAAGAAAAATGCGATCCTCATGATCGACTTCGCCATCGAGGAACAACGCCGAACCGGCGCCAGTCCCCAAGACGCCATTTACCGCGCCTGCCTGCTGCGCTTCCGCCCGATCTTGATGACAACTATGGCCGCCATGCTCGGCGCAGTGCCGCTGGCCCTGGGCCATGGCGACGGAGCCGAGCTTCGCAACCCGCTCGGCATCTCCATCGTCGGCGGCCTCTTCGTCAGCCAAATCCTCACGCTCTACACCACGCCCGTTGTGTATCTCTACATTGAACGCTTTGGCGCCTGGTGCACACGCCTGTGGTCACGCGAACGAGTCGAACCAGCCACAAGCGCGCCCGCCGATCTCCCCGTTTCATAGTCGGGTCAAAGTCCTAAAAACTCCAGAATCCGGTTTGAACTGCGAAGAAACAAAGAACCAAAGCTGAATGGATCGAGAGATTAATTCCTCTAAAGAAAGATTCATTTACTAACTGAAATACCCAAAAAAATTTATCCTTCCTTGGTTCTTCGTTTCTTAGTAGTTCAACTACGGTTTTAAGATGAAAATGCTCTAATTTTTCCTTCGTGTTATGAATACACAGAAACTCCTCATCCCGCTGATCTGCCTCTCCCTGCTCATTGCGACCCAGCTAGGTGCCGCCGAAGCCAAGTACCTCACCCCGGCCACGATGCCCGACGGCATCGCCCTCCTTCCGCCACCGCCAGAGCCCGGCTCCGCAGAAGACCGCGAGGACACCGAAATGGCTTTTCGTGTTTATAGCACGCGCACACCCGAACAGTACGCTTTAGGCAAAGAAGAAACCAGGCTGACTGTTTTTGGGTTTGCTCGCATGGTTGGCCCCTGGTTCCGACCCGACAAATGCCCTAAAACGGAAGCTCTCTTCAAACAGGTGGAAGCTGATGCGAGAGTAGCAACCAGTGGAGTGAAGGCTCATTTCAAACGGCTGCGCCCCTGCAACGCCGATCCAGAGCGGTTCTCGAATCCGATCGAACCTGCCAAAACCAACAACAACGGAACTTCTTTTTATTCATATCCGAGCGGAACGACCACCCGAGCCACCGTTTATGCCTTTTTGTTGGCTGAGCTTTTCCCCGCAAAACGTGAAGCGCTTCTGGCCAAGGCCAGGGAATCAGGCTGGCTGCGCGTACAAGGCGGAGTCCACTACCCGCTCGACGTCTTCGCCGGCCGAGTCTGGGGCCAAGCCCTCGCCCGCGCCCTCCTCGCGAGCCCGGAATTCCGACACGACCTCGCCGAAATCAAAGCCGAGCTCGCCGCAGCACCGCAGTAGCATGGCCAGCTCAAGCGCTTCCGTCGATCTCCCCGTTTCATAGTCGGTTCAAATTTTCCTCGTCTATTCCGTGGCCGCGACCATTTAGACGCGGAGTTGAACGTTTCCCGCGACCAACTGGGCTTGCCCTGATAATTGGACAAAGACACGAGCCGGAGTTGATGCTGAGTAGGCTTTATTTTCGAAGTCGAAAAGGGGAATGGTGCCTCGACCCCGATCATTTCTGTCTCACACAACCCAATCCTCCTCTTGATTTTTTACAGGGCATGCTACAATAGCGGGCTCTTTTCATTCCAATCATCACAACCATGTCCACCGCCACACCGCAAAAGTTCGAGTTCCAAGCCGAGATCAAACAGCTCCTCGATATCGTCATCCACTCGCTCTACACGGAGAAAGAAATTTTCGTGCGTGAGCTGGTTTCCAATGCCTCCGACGCGCTCGAAAAAATGCGCCACCTCCAGCTCACCGAGAAGGATGCCTTCGACGACAAAGCGGAGCTCGAGATCAACCTCACGACCGATGACAAGGCCAAGACGATTACGATCCAGGACTTCGGCCTCGGCATGACCCGAGCCGAGTTAATTGAAAATCTTGGCACGATCGCTCATTCAGGTTCCAAGGCCTTCCTCAAGGCGCTCGGAGAAAATGGTCAGAAAAATGCCAACCTCATCGGTCAGTTCGGCGTCGGTTTCTACTCGGCTTTCATGGTCGCAAAGTCAGTCAAAGTTTATTCGCACTCGTGGCACGCCAACGAACCCGGCCAGGTTTGGACGAGCGACGGCTCTGGCAGTTACGAAATCGAGGAAAGCGAAGACCAGCGCCGCGGCACCAAAATCGTAATCGAGCTTAAGGACGACTGCGCCGATTTTTCGCAGGACTGGAAGGTCAAAGAAATCTTAGAGCGTTACAGCGCGTTCGTGTCGTTCCCGATCAACCTCAACGCCAAACGCATTAACACCGTCCAAGCGCTCTGGCTTCGTGGCAAAAACGAGATCAAAGAAGAAGAGTACACCGAGTTCTATAAATTCCAGGCCCACGCCTTCGACGAACCGCGCCTGCGCCTGCATTTCAGTGCCGACGCTCCGCTCTCGATCAACGCGCTGCTCTTCGTCCCAAAAGAAAATCCCGAGCGCCTCGGTCTGACCCGCCTGGAACCCAGCGTGTCGCTTTACTGCCGCAAGATCATGATCGACGCCAAGCCGAAAGACCTGCTGCCCGAGTGGCTGCGGTTCCTCAAGGGCGTTGTCGATAGCGAGGACCTCCCCCTCAACATCTCGCGCGAAACGATGCAGGACAAGGCACTTATTGATAAGCTGAACAAAGTTATCACCAAGCGTTTTCTCAAGTTCCTCGACGAAGAATCCGCGTCACGGGTTGACGGATACAACGATTTCTACGCTCAGTTCGGCATTTTCCTAAAGGAAGGCGCCGCACTCGATTTCACGCACAAGGACCAAATCGTAAAGCTACTCCGCTACGAATCCTCGCTGACCGAAAAAGGCAAAACCACTTCGCTCACCGATTACGTCTCACGCATGCAGAGCGAGCAGAAGGAAATTTATTACCTCATCGGACCCAATCGCGAATCGATCGAAAGCGGCCCATATCTCGAAGGCTTCAAAGCCCGTAATCTCGAAGTCCTCTTCTGCTACGAGTCGGTCGACGAATACGTGATGAACAACGTGCGCGAGTTCGACGGCAAGAAACTCACCGCCGCTGACAACGCCGATGTTAAACTATCCGACCTTCCTAAACCGCCCGAAGGTTCACTCAGCGACGACGAGATTAAATCGCTTTCCGAGTGGCTCAAGAAAACGCTTGGCGATCGCGTGGCCGAAGTGAAAGCCAGCGAACGCCTCGTCGATTCTCCCGCGCTCGCGCTCAACGCTGATAAATTCATGTCGCCTCACATGCGCCGCATGATGAAGGCCATGAACAAAGACGGCGCCGACACGCCGCTCCGCATCAACCTTGAGATCAACCCGCGCCACGCGGTCATCAAACGTCTCGCCGCCGCTCAAACCGCTTCGCCGGAAAAGGCCGTGCTTGTCGCCGAGCAAATCCTCGACAACGCGTTGATTTCCGCTGGCCTGCTTGAAGACGCAACCAAGATGGTTTCCCGCATTTATAAGCTGCTGGAAACAGTCTAAACGAGCGCATAATCGAACTCCTTAGGCCGACGACTGCTACCAGCTGTCGTCGGCTTTTTCGTTTTAAATCAACTACTTCGCCAGTTGATCGCCTCCAACGAAGTGATCGTCGCACTGGCTTGTACGATTGACCTAAACGAAGAAAAGCACAGGGTGCTTAACCATGGCGCTCGTCTCGATTAATCCAGCTACTGGTCAGACGATACACCGTTTTATCGAACACTCACGCGGCGAGGTTGATCGCGTGCTTGAGCGGGCAAGTAGAAGTTTTCTGGCCTGGCGGGAACTCGCCGTTACGGACCGCGCAACTTATCTTCGTAACACCGCCGCAATTCTCAAAGGTGAACGCAATGCCCTCGCGGCGCTCATTACTTCCGAAATGGGTAAGCCCCTCGCTCAAGCTCGGAGCGAAATAGAAAAATGTGCCGAGGCGTGCCTTTATTACGCAAAACGCGGAGCAAAATTTCTGAAACCGGAGCGCCCGCCCGGCGCGCCACGCGGGACACAAGTCGTCTTCGAACCGCTCGGTCCTGTGCTGGCAATCATGCCGTGGAATTTTCCGTTCTGGCAGACTTTCCGCGCCGCCGTCCCGACTCTGCTCGCGGGCAACACCGTCCTGCTCAAGCACTCCTTCAACGTCTGCGGTTGCGCTCTCGCGATCGAAGAGATTTTCAAACGCGCCGGACTTCCGGGCGGAGTATTTCAAACCTTGCTCGTCAGCTCCGCCGCTGTTCCACGTTTGATCGCGAGCGACCACATCGCCGCCGTGACGCTCACGGGAAGTACTGCGGCGGGCAAACAGATCGCCTCGCTTGCCGGTGCAGCGCTGAAACCTTGCGTGCTCGAACTCGGTGGGAGCGATCCGTATTTGATTCTTGGAGACGCAAATATTCCCCACGCCGCCGAGATCTGCGCCCAAGCCCGCCTAGTTAACTGCGGACAAAGCTGCATCGCCGCCAAACGTTTTATCGTGGTCGAGAAAGTCCGAGACGCTTTCGAGGACAAATTGGTTTCGCGCATCATGGCCCGGCGCGTCGGAGATCCCTTTGTTGCCGGCACCGACGTCGGGCCCATGGCTCGCGCCGATCTACGTGACGAGTTGGATCGCCAAGTACGCGAGAGCGTTCGTCATGGCGCCTGTCTTCTGCTCGGCGGGAACATTTCGGAGGAGCCAGGATTTTTCTACGAGCCCACAGTCCTCGCCAATGTTTCGAAGGGCATGCCGGCCTACGATCAAGAGCTCTTTGGTCCCGTCGCAGCGATCGTCCCGGTACCAGACGAAGAAGCCGCCGTTGCCACCGCCAATGATAGCCGCTTTGGACTTGGCGCTGCAGTGTTCACACGCGATACCGCACGAGGCGAAGAGATCGCACGTGAACGCCTCGAAGCTGGCATGGTTTTCGTTAACGACTTTGTCCGCTCAGAGATCAGTCTTCCCTTTGGCGGCGTGAAGCAATCCGGCTTTGGTCGCGAACTCGGCTCCTACGGCATGCGTGAATTTGTGAATATTAAAACCGTTTGGAATCAGCCGAAACGCCATCAATGAGCTAATGTTCGTCTCCGTCAGAATCCTGACGACCTATTGTAACATCCCTGTGACGAGACGGTTTTTAGTCGTTTAGCATCACCCTCTCCCTAATTTCGCTGTCCCACCGCTCACAGTATCATGGCCAAACGCACCCGAAAACTCAAAGCACCGCCCGCTGAGATCGAGCACGCCGTGGCCCCTCGCAATACCGCCAGCCCAATCGTTCCCGATTCTTCAAAGCCCGCCAAAGCCGCCTATTTCAACCGTGAACTAAGCTGGCTGGCCTTTGATCGGCGGGTGTTGGAACAAGCCCAAAACAATAAACATCCGCTGCTGGAGCGCATCAAGTTTCTCGCAATCGTCAGTTCCAATCTCGACGAATTTTTTGAAATTCGCGTCGCCGGTATTATCCAACAGGTCGATTCCGATGTCACCGAACCAAGCATCGACGGCCTCGGTCCTCGCGAACAGCTGCGTCGTATTCACTCCGTGGTGGCATCGCTCGTCGAGGACCAATACCGGTGCTGGCACGAGCAACTTGTTCCTGCTCTGGCCAAAGAAAATATACTGATAAAAACCGCCAAAGATCTCACCAAGGCCGAACGCGCTTGGGTGCAGACCTATTTCACCGAACAAATTTATCCGGTACTGACTCCGCTGGCTCTCGACCAATCGCACCCTTTCCCCCAACTCGGCAACAAGACCCTCAACGTCGTCGTATCGCTCGACAATCCCGAGTCACCCGATGTCGAAAATGCAGTCGCGCTCCTCCCCGTGCCCCGTATTTTGCCGCGACTGATCGCCATCGACCCTTCAAGCGAAGGTCCGCAGCGGTTCATCTTTCTTACCGATGTTATCAAGCTCTGTGCCGGCGAACTCTTCCCCGGTTATCGCATCAACGGCGCTCACGCATTCCGCGTCACCCGCAACAGTGACCTCTACATCGACGAGGAAGAAGCGGAAAACTTGCTCAAGAAGATTGAGGAAGAACTCCGTAATCTGCGCCGTGGAGCCGCAGTTCGTTTGGAGATCGAAGATGGTGTGGACGAATCGATCTTCAGCACGCTTTGCGAGCACCTGGATCTCTCGCACGAATACGTTTTTCGCCTAAACGGCCCGATCAACCTTCTCAGGCTCATGAGCCTGACAGAAATCCAGCGGCCCGATCTGAAATACCTGTCCTTTACTCCGGTAAATTGTTCGGCTTTGAAAGAGCCTTCGCTCATCTTCGAAACGCTTCGCCAGCGCGACGTACTCCTCCACCACCCGTACGACGCGTTTACGCCAGTCGTCGATTTCGTCGAGCAAGCTGCGCGCGATCCAGAAGTATTCGCCATCAAGCAAACGCTCTATCGCACCAGCGGCGATTCGCCCATCGTGCGTGCACTGATCGAGGCCTCGCGCAACGGCAAACAGGTCACTGCGCTCGTTGAGCTGAAAGCTCGTTTCGATGAAGCCAATAACATTCAGTGGGCACGCCAACTGGAAGAAGCCGGCGTGCATGTGGTGTACGGACTGATTGGGCACAAAACCCACTGTAAATGCAGTCTCGTCGTCCGCCATGAAGGCAAAGGCATGAGGCGCTACGTACATCTCGGCACCGGCAATTATAACCCTCGCACCGCACGTCTCTATACAGACCTGAGTTATTTCACGACTCGCGAAGAGATCACAAGCGACGTCGCCCATCTTTTCAATTCGCTCACTGGCCTAAGCCGCGCGCCGGATTTTCAGGAAATTCTAGTCGCGCCCTTCACCCTGCATCGCCGCATCCAGGAGCTGATTCAACGTGAAACCGACAATGCCGCCGCTGGTCGCCCTGCACGAATCATGGCGAAGATGAACTCTCTCGTCGACCGAGCGACTATCGACAATCTGTATGCCGCTTCGCAAGCCGGTGTGCAGATTGATCTAATCGTACGCGGTATCTGTTGCCTGGTTCCAGGAGTGCGTGGCCTGAGTGAAAATATCCGTGTTCGCAGCATCGTAGGACGTTTCCTGGAGCATGCCCGCGCCTTCTATTTCGAGAATGACGGTGGCGGCAACCCCCGAGTCTTCCTCGGAAGCGCCGATTGGATGCCTCGGAATTTTTTCCGCCGCATCGAAGTTTTGTTTCCGATTCACGAGGAGACTTTGCGACGCTGGGTCATACAAGAGCTTTTCTCGATCGAACTACAGGACAACGAAGATGCTCGCGTGCTCCATGCCAACGGCGCTTACCTACCGGTCGCACGGGCACCGTCAGCCCCTGAATTTTCCGCCCAGCAATACTTCGTCGCTTCTAGCGGCGAACGCGTGCGCAACAGCTGCTGAACAACAATTGGCGTTGTAACCTGGTTTAGGTTAGCACGAAACCGCCCGTATCAGGTGCAGGGAACCGCTGTTCGATCAACGTGTAGAGTTCCTGTGAACGTAACGGCTTGCACAAATAAGCATCCATACCGCTGACCAAACATTTGTCTGCATCGCCTTTCATTGCATGCGCAGTAAGTGCGACGATCAACGTATGCCGGTCTGACTTGATCTCGATCGCGCGGATGCGCCGGGTGGCCTCATATCCGTCCAGCTTCGGCATCTGAACATCCATGAGTATCATGTCGTACTTACTTCTCTGATACATCTCAACCGCTGCCAGGCCGTCGTTGGCAATGTCGACTTTATGCCCTTGGCTTTCAAGTATCTTGCTCGTGACGGTCTGGTTCACGGGCATATCCTCTGCAACGAGAATGTGCAATCTGCGCGTCGAGGACACTACATGCTCGGGCACAAAAGGTGAACGCGTGCCCAATTTCTGCTCGCACAACGCCCGCATACATTCGTTAAACCGCGTGCGGCGCACAGGTTTTTTCAGGAAATGCTCAATGAGATGTTCGCGACAGCGACGCAGGTCGACTTGGTGATCCGGCGTGGATAGCAAAACCACGGGCGTCTTTTCGTAACCCTGCACGCGGCGCAGCGACTGCATCATGGCAAACGCATTCATTTCAGGCATGCGTTCCTCAACCATTACGAGATCAAACGCTGGTTCGGCTTCCAAACGCATCTGGTGAACCAATCCTAAACCCGCTGCCGCTGACGGCGCCACCACTGGCCGCATCTGGCGTTGACGAGCCATGTCTGCAATGACCGCAGTTACCGTAGGATTAGTTTCAACAATAAGAACAGACCAGCCGATCACGCCGCCCGTTTCCGCGGGTGGAGCATCTTGCATAGCAGATTCTGGACGGGCCAAACTGAGTGCGAACATGAACCGGCTGCCCTTGCCGAGCTCGCTCTCGACCCAGATACGTCCTCCCATCGCCTCGATAAGTTTCCGGCATATCGTAAGCCCGAGGCCGGTGCCACCGTAACGGCGAGTTGTGGAATTATCTGCCTGCACGAATGCAGAGAAAATCGCCTCCTGCCTTTCTTTCGGTATGCCGATGCCCGTATCGGCCACGCACACACAAAAACGAGCAAATCCCTTTTCATGGTTCTCGATCGTGGTTCTGATAACCACTTCGCCAGTTTCAGTAAATTTCAGCGCGTTGCTCAACAAATTCAAAACCACCTGCCGAATACGAACCGCGTCACCGACAAGCACCGGCGGAGTTTGAGGATCGATGTCGCAGATCAATTCCAAGTTTTTGCGCGCCGCTTGCACTGCGATCGACTCGACTGCGCCCTCAATACAATCCTGTAGATTAAATGCGATGGAGTCTAACGTCAGCTTGCCGGATTCAATCTTCGAAAAGTCCAAGATGTCATTGATAACCGTCAGCAGCGCCTCGCTCGAGGAAACCAATGTCTTGAGGTACATCCGCTGCTCGGGATCAGTGGCAAGTCCTAGAGCCAGCTCGGTCATGCCGATAACGCCGTTCATCGGAGTTCGAATCTCATGGCTCATATTCGCCACAAATTCACTTTTTGCCCGACTGCCTGCTTCGGCCGCTTCCTTCGCTGCTTCAGCCACAGCGGCCGCGTTTTTCAAATCGTGCGTCCGCTCCTCGACAAGTCGCATGAGTTCACGTTCACGTTCTTTTAACCGACGGGTGCGCACCAAAAGCACACCGGAAAATAAGAGCAGGCCCAATGCGGTCATCGAAGCCCTAAACCACCAAGTCTGATACTGATGAGGCGCAATTAGGATTTCGCAATCGGTACCACGAGGATTCCACACTCCTTCATTATTACACGCGAGCACCTGAAACCGATACCGACCCGGGGGAACACTGCCATAATGTGCTTCGCGTCGCGAGCCGGCTTCAATCCACCGTTTATCGTAACCAAAAAGCCGATACTTAAACCGGTTTTGTGTCGGATCAGTGAGACTTAGGGCGGTGAAATAAAACGCCAGCTCTCCATCGCAGGGAGGCAGATTTTTCAACGCAGTAAACGAACGGTCAACTTTGTCGACCGTGACCTGGTGAATAACGACATTGGGCGGGACCGAGTTTCTGCGAATATGACTGGGATGTATGATGGCCACGCCTTTGCTTGTCGCGAACCAGAGCGATCCATCGCGGGTAATGCAGGCCGCCGGAATGCCGGGGATGTTCGGCGCCGGACTTCGCATGCCGTCTGCTTCATTGTAGAGAACGTATTCGAGCAGTTCCTTTTCACCAGAAGCCACTTCATCAAACTCCGACAGCGCAGAGCGGAAAATGCCGTTGCGGTAAGTGATCCAAAACTCGCCGTTATAAATCACACCGCCGTAAGTCAACTTACCCAAAGCCCCAGGCATGGCGAAAGTATTTACCTTGTCACCACGTATGCGTTGAACGTCCAGCCCATCGCGCAAAACCCAAAAATCACCTTGAGGATCTTCGATGATTTGCCGAGGAATCTTTTGTTTATCAGCGTCTGGTTCGGCAGCAACCTGAGTCCATCGACCATGATCCATATACCCTACTCCACCACGCCAGGCGACCCAGATGCGCTTCTTAGAATCAGCCATCAGCGCGCCAGATTGCTGGATATTGCCAGGGATTTTCGCATCAATAAAAACCCCATTTACGAGTTTGCGAACACCTTTAAGTGTCGCGATCCACATCGTTCCCGCGTCGTCAATGCCCATGCCGCACACACGTTCATCCACACCCTCACGCGCATGGTAATGAGTAAATTTGCCGTTCTTCAGAAGGCTAATCCCCTCTCCATACCAGCAAAGCCAAAGGCCGCCTGAATCGTCTTCGAGCATCCCAGATACGGCATCTTCAGCTAGTCCATTAGCACGGTTAAATGTCACACGCCCTTGATCTGTGATATGTGTGAGTCCACCGCCCCAGGTACCGACCCACTTGCTACCGTCTTTAGCCTGCATCACGCATAGGATGGAGTTGGATTGCAGTCCTTCCTGCCGCGTAAGACTCGTCACATTCACATCCTTCAATCTGAACAGCCCCGTGTCGGAGCCGCCCCAAACGTTACCCTCGCGATCCTCAAAAAGGCTCAAGACATGGTTTAGCGGTTCCGAGCCACGAACGATCACCTGCTCCAAAACTCCTTTCGTGCAGCGGTAAAGCCCGTTCGGCGTGCCTATCCACAGATTTTGTTCGTGATCGACCAACAGGCTGCGCACCGCGGTGATGGCGGGGCCACGGAGCGGCGCGAACGCCTGCATGCTGCCGTCCTTCTGCAATGATTGCAGCCCTCGATCTGTCCCAAACCAATAAATACCACTATCATCTTGAACGCTAGCCTGGATCTCATTGTTCAGTAGCCCATCTTCTTTTGAGACCACCTGCACTTGGTCGCCCAGTACGCGAATAAAATTTTCACCGTAAATTTGAAGCTCACCGTTGGGCGCGCGGGAGATCATCGTCACTTTCGAAAGCGAAACATCGCCTGGCATTCTAACCGATTCGATCTGTCCTCCCCGATAGCGAAGGATCTTATCGCTCATCGCGATCAACATACTTCCATCTAGATCGAGCCACAAAGAACGAACAGCCCTGTCATCGACTTCCGCACCTAGGACCGGACGCGACCAAACCGAATTCCGATACCACAATACACCCCGACTGGTGGCTATCCACAGTCGTCCCTCATTATCTTCGCGAAAAGCGTGGATCTCATCATCGACCATTTCCGGAACCGTCGATTTGGTGAAAACATTGAATGAAATGCCGTCAAAACGCGCCGCACCAGCGCTCGTGCCAATCCACAGAAACCCATCTGCACTTTGATACACCTCATGGATCGCGGGGTACGGGAGCCCGTCGATCCGGCTCCATTCATCAAACCGGTACTGGCTGGGCGTGCGCGACGGATCCAACCCATACATAGTCGCACAAAAAAACGCCGTGAACAATGTGGCCGTCAGCAGACGACTCAGAAACGTGAGAGAGGTGAAACTTAGGCCTTTCACTGGCGATCGCTACAGTTCCTGCACCGGTATAGAAGTTCCCGGATAAAATAGACGTTTGTGCAGCCCGTCTGCGTTAGACGCACGCGCCCAAGAGCTCCCTTGGGTCCTTCGACAAGACAGTAAAACAGGCCAGCGGGTATCTCCTTGGCAAGCATTGTAAAATTTTGGGGTGGGTAATTTTCTAGCAGATATACTTCTGCCGGTAGGAGTGTACTGCAAATAATTTGTTATCGTCAATCGGTATCAATAAAACGAGCGCCTAACATATCCTCCTTAAAGGCAAATGCTTATACTCACTCTATTCTTAGGCTCCGCCATGCTGGGAAACGCGTAAAGTGCCGGTCGGGAACGAAGCGCTTACACAACCGGCTTGCGCCGATAAAATAGAAGTCCCGGTAACGCTAAACCGACCGCGAGAGCCGCAACTATAAAGGTCGCACGAAGCCCCGACGTGATCGCCGTCGCGAACAAGTCAGGCGTCAACCCATGGCGCTGGATTTCTCCGACCGCAATCAACGCAGTGAAAAACGGCACACCCGGAATCATCGGGATCATCGCCGCCACCGTGAAAACTTTCGGGTGCGCCCGCATTCGTTGGGCAATATACACGCCAAGAAAACTCACCACTGACGCGGCCAAAAAAGTAGCTAGCTCAATCGGCATTCCCGACGTGACCAGCAGAAATCGCAATCCTCGGCCGATCGCGCCGCCTGCCGCACAATAAATCAGGGCGTCGCGCGGTACGTTAAACACCAATCCAAAACCGACCGCGGGAACAGCCGCGAACAACATATTCTGCAGAAGTTGAAAAACGGTATTCATAACCACCCCCACACATTCCAAACCGTCATCGCCAAAATAATTCCCGCCGAAGTCGCGGCGCCCAATAGCACAGCCATCATGCCGCGCGAAAGGCCTGTATTGATATAGCCCTTCACCATGTCTGACACCGAATTGATCATAGGGAAACCAGGCACCAGCAACAAAACGCACGAAGCCATCGCTATTTTGGGTGTCGAGCCGATCTTATAGATCACGCCCTGCCCGGCATACGATGTGGCTACAAACGCCGCAGCGAAAAACGTCACCAATGGATTAAAGTGCCGCGCCGCGAACCATTGTCGCGCCATCATCGCCAATGTCCCGGCCCCAAACGTCAGTAAACAACTCAGCCAATCCGCACCTGCCAACCGCGCAAAACACGCGCAAGATAAACCGATCATCAAAGCCACGAGCCAGCGCGGATAACGCTGCGGCGTGATCGCCTCGATACGCTCCCGAAATCCCGCGCAATCCAACTCGCCCGCCTCCACCGCCAGTGCGGCACGCTGCACCTCCGTAACCATGTGCATATTGATACCACGATCTTCGTTGCGCCGGACGGTGGTTATACAATGGTTCTCACTCAAGGTCGTCACTGTGAGAGCGTTAGCCATGATAGCGACCTCTACACTTCTTACGCCTAACGCCAAACCGAGCCGACGCGTCACTGATTCCACGAGCGCGCTCTCCGCTCCGTGTTGCATCAGCATTAATCCCGTCTCGATGCACAGACGCGTAATTTCACGTTGCACCGGTTCGGAATGTGCAATCGGCAAACAAGGAGCTGGGACATCTGATGCCATACAAGAAGTCCCATCATGCGCAGGTCGAGAATGACGCCAAGCCGAACCTGCATATTTTTATCCTAGAAGGATACGCCTTCAAAACCGAGACGGGCAACCAGGATTACTTGACCTCTCAAGTTATTAATTGACTTATCAAGTTTATCGGACGAAATACGCTTATCATGCACGTCGTCCTTCGCGTTTTCCAAACCGCCCAGATCTTCGATAAAGCCGCCAAACGCGTCTTTTCTCCCCACAATCTCACGGCCGCACAGTTTAACGTGATGAACCTTCTCGCTGATCAAAAAGAAGGTCTGCGCGCCTCCGATCTCGCCGAAAGTCTAATCGTAGATCCGTCCAACGTCACCGGCCTGCTCAAGCGCATGTCACGCGACGGTCTTGTAGCTGACCTCGAGAACAGCGACGATCGCCGCCAACGCATCGTAGCCCTCACACCTAAGGGTCGCTCTTTGTGGAGCAAGGCATCCCGCGATTACGAAAAATGCCTAGCGGTCCTTGAAGGACTGTTGAGTGAAAAAGAAAAAAATTTAACCGAAGAAGTCCTGCTTCGCCTCGGCATTAAAGCCAACGAGTTGCCCGCGTAATCTACTCGCCAACTCAGGCTTCCTCGGCGACTTCACCAAACACCATCGCCGCACTTTTTTTCTCGTAAACCTTAACTAAGTAACACCGCCTCCGCCACCTAACACGAGCCGATCACCATGCTCACCTCCCGCCGTTTTCTGCCGCTTTTTGTCACCCAATTTATCGGTGCATTTTGCGACAACGTTTTTAAAACTGCCTTCATTGTGCTCAGCACCTTCGGCCTGGCCCAAGCCCACGGTTGGAATCCAGCCTACACTGGGCAGTTAATCGGCGGACTGTTTATTCTGCCTTTTGTCCTTTTCTCGGGTTGGGCTGGTTATGTATCCGACATTTGGCCCCGCCACCTTTTTGTACGTCGCCTTAAGATCTTTGAGGCCTTCGTCATGTGCGGCGCAGCTTTCGCTCTTTATACGAAAAACTTTTATGGAATGTGGGCGGTGGTTGTCGCGCTCGGTTTTATCTCTGCTCTATTCGGTCCGCTCAAATACGGCCTTCTGCCAGTCTACCTGGAAGAAAAGGAACTCGTTGCAGGTAACGCATGGTTTGAGGGTGGGTCCTTTATTGCAATCGTCACCGGCATGTTAGTCGGTGGTCTGGCAGCAAAGTCTGCGTCGTATCTGAATATAACCGCACTCGTATTGATTACCTTAGGCCTAATCGGTTGCGTGTCGTCCTTCTTGTTACCCGCAGCACCAGCCGCTGCTGCTCAGACCATTTCACCTTGGGGCATACGTGCCCTCAGCCGCTGCACTGTCGAAGCCGTGCACACGGTCTATCGCTTGCCGGTCTTATGGCGCAGTATTCTTGGCATTTCTTGGTTCTGGGGATTTGGTGCTGTTATCCTCAATTTTCTGCCCAATTATGCGAGAGAAAACCTAAAGTGTGATGAAACCGGTGTAATAAACTTGTTGTTGTGCTTCGCGATTGGCGTCGGTGTCGGTTCATTCCTGGGTTTAGTATTAACGAAGGGAAAAATCCGCGCTACCTACGTACCGCTTGCCGGCCTCGCCATGAGCGGATTTGTTTTTCTCTGGATCATCGCCGATCGTTTCGCCGGAGTTCATCTGAACGCCGCACTTCTCGTGATCACCTCAGGTATCGGCATCGCCGGCGGCATATACGCGGTGCCTTTGTACGCGATCATGCAGCATCGCAGCCCTGTTGAACAGCGTGGCCGTGTGATTTCCGCCAACAACATCATGAATGCCGTTTTTATGGTGGTGGGCTCGGTCGGCGCGATCGGCGTCGCTGCGCTCGATCCACGACCCATGACTCTTCTCTGGGTGCTCGGGCTGGGAAATTTCGCGGCTGCCACCTATATGATCTGGCTCGTGCCCGAATCAGTGCTGCACACGGTCGCGCGCGCCGCGCTACGAATTCTCTTCCGCGTCAAAGTTCGCGGACTGGAAAACTTCCCCGCCGACGGACGCCGCCTAATTATCGCCAATCACACATCTTGGCTCGATGCAGCCCTGCTGTCGGCCTTCCTGCCTGACAAGCCCATCTTCGCCGTTCACACCCACATTGCACGCCTGCGTTGGGTAAAACCGTTCATGAAATGGGTCACCGCCTACCCACTGAACCCACTAGAACCGCTTGCACTCAAAACCCTCTGCGCCTGCGTCGAACAAGGGGAACCAGTCGTCATCTTTCCAGAGGGTCGCTTGAGTATGACCGGTGGCCTGATGAAAATCTATGACGGTGCCGGCTTCATCGCACAAAAAACCGGTGCGAAAATTATCACTGTCCATATCGACGGAGCGCACTTGTCACTCTTTACACGACTCGGTTCGAAATACCGAAAACGCTGGTTCCCTCACATCACTCTCACGATCAGCCCACCAGCGACAATACCGGAGGGCACTTCACGTGACGAAGCCACGCCGCTAATCTATAACCTGCTTACCGAAAGCGCCTGCGCTGCGCAAATTCCCGACCACTCAATCTTCCGAGAACTCGTCGTTGCCTCACGTCGCCACGGCGGTAATCGCACGATGTGGACGACTTGCGACGACCGCCAGATGAGCTACGCACAAATCCTGGGACGATCCGCCTACCTAGGAACACGTTTCAACGAACTCACTGAAGTGGCTAATATTGTAGGCATCATGTTACCGACCAGTATCGAGGGTGCACTGACATTTCTTGGGCTGCAATTCGGGCATCGCATTCCTGCGTGGCTAAACTTCACGATGGGCATTGCAGCGTTCAAATCCACGATTCACACGGCTGGTATTCGCACTGTCATCACCTCGCGCAAATTCGTCGAAACTGCCAATCTTGAGGACCGCATAAATGCCCTCGCGGCAGCCAGCGTCAGAATCGTTTACCTCGAAGATCTTAAACCTTCATTTTTTTGGAAGCTCCGTGCCGCCTGGATCCAGTTTTTCCTCACGCGCTACTATGAACGCCACGAAGCCTCCTGGATCACGCGCGGCCGCGATCCTCGAGCTGCGATCATGTTCACGTCTGGTTCATCCGGGCTGCCCAAGGCCGTCGTGCTCTCGCATCACAATCTCCTCGCGAATGTCGCTCAACTACGCGCCCGTATCGATTTTTCACATACCGACTGTGTATTTAACGCACTGCCCTTGTTCCACGCATTCGGATTCACGGGTGGCATGCTGTTGCCCTTACTCTCCGGGCTACGCGCCGTTCTTTATCCGACTCCCCTGCATTACGGCGTGATTCCCGAATTCATCTACAGTTCCAACGCCACAATCTTTTTCGCCACAAATTCGTTTCTCAACGGCTACGCTCGCAAAGCCCATAGCTACGATTTTTATGCGCTGCGCTACGTTTTCGCCGGTGCGGAAAAACTTCAGCCCGCGACTCAGAAACTGTGGAATGAAAGGTTCGGCATTCGCATTTTCGAAGGTTATGGCACGACTGAGGCAACACCTGCACTCACGATGAACACGCCTCTCTGCAATAAAGTCGGCACCGTTGGCCGTTTTCTTCCCGGCATTTCCTATCGCCTGGAGCCTATGCCGGGCACGGCAGGTGGACGCCTTTTCTTTCGCGGCCCTAATCGCATGCTCGGCTACTATCTGCCCGAGCGCCCCGGCACCTTGGTCGAAACCGATGAATGGTACGACACAGGCGACATCGTCTCGATCGATGAACAGGGCTTCATCACCATTCTTGGGCGTGCAAAAAGGTTTGCAAAAATCGCCGGAGAAATGGTTTCTCTCGCCGCAGTCGAGGAAGCCATTTCCACCGTCGGTAACGGAGTGGTCGCAGTCGTCAGCCGCCCGCACCCGACCAAAGGCGAGGAACTCATCGTGTGTACAGCTGATACCGCGTTAACAATGGAAGTCGTACGAGACTCCATTCGCACAAAGGGCCTCTCCGACCTCAGTGTACCGAAGCAGCTCAAAATTATTTCACCCTTCCCTCTCCTCGGTTCCGGAAAACCCGACCTCGTCGCCCTGCAACAGGCCGTATCCGAACCAGCCGCCAGTGTGTCTTAACGGTTATGAAAAGCTTACTACGCATTCTGCTCAGCATTTCCACTATCTTCGCTGCGCTCGTCTCTCTTTTTGGATGTTCGTCGATTCAGAGGAAACTTCTCTATTTTCCTTCCCATATCGATATCTCCAACGAGCTGCATCTTTGGATGCACCAAGAAAAAATTATCGGCTATTCACGCGAAGCGCCCAGGCCAAAAAATATCTGGCTCATGCTCCACGGCAATGGAGGACAAGCAGCCCATCGCGCATCTGCATTGTCACATTTCTCGCGCGAAGACTCGGTGTTTATCCTTGAGTATCCCGGCTACGGTTTTCGGAGCGGTACGCCTTCGATGCAGTCGATCAACCTTGCCGCACAACAAGCTTACGATCTGCTTTGCGAAAAATTTCCCGGTAGCCCGATCTGCATCGTCGGTGAATCACTTGGCTCTGGCCCGGCCTCGTTTCTGGCCGGATCTCCGCGTCCATCCGACAAACTTGTGCTTATCGTCCCCTACGATGAGCTGGCGAAAGTCGCTGCTGAGCATTACCCCTTTCTGCCAGTTCGCCTGTTGCTCCGCGACAACTGGAACAACGTGACCGCGCTCGCCAACTACCGCGGCCCGCTAGAAGTTTACGCGGCTACGTTCGATAATGTGATTCCGATCGCCCATGCCAAGGCTCTCGCTGCCACCAAAGCGCAAGCGCTATTCCATGAACTAAACGGCGGCCATAACGACTGGACGCAAGACGCCTCAGTCCAGATCCGAAATCCTTGATTGATTACCCAACTCGGCCCAGCCAAAGATCGACTGTTGGAGCAATGTGTTGCGCAACTATCTCACAGCCCCAAGCGGCAAACACCGCTGCGAAGACATCCATCGTGTAGTGCGCGCGCAAAATGATCACCGTAATCGCCTCCAGCGTCGCGATAACACCCGCCACCACTGCAAGCCAGAGCGGCGCAACATGTGCAATTTCGAAAGCACCGATCACGGCGATCGCTGTGTGGCCAGAAAAAAAGAAGTCATTGCTGGTGCCATAAGTCACGAGCAGCGAAGGGAAGCCGGGATTGTGCCAGATCGTGCCTTTGGGAAACGGTAGCGTACAAATCCCCTGGCACATTTGCCTCAAACTAAACACGAGAAGCAAAGCGACGAATGGCCTAAAAGTTAGCCCAAAAATCGCGGCACCAATAAGGAACAGGCCAAACAGATCAATCAGAGCTGATGTTGTGATGAGCGTCTTGTTAGCAGCACGTGGATGGGCCAGCAACCAACCATGAAGCGGCGCTGTCCAATCATGGAGTCGATCGCTTATACGATCTCCCGTCGGCGCCTTGCGGCTAATTAACTTTTGCGTCCAAAACCAGAGCACAAGAGCAAAACCAATGCAACCCATGCGCAAAAAATACGGGGCCAAATGAATCATTGTTAGATCGTGTCACGATGACACTCAGCTAACGAAGAGGCGAGCATCGCTTCGAGGCTCTGCTGTATCTCCAACATCAATGGATCGCCGTCGCCACCACGCACTCGTTCAGTATTGACCTCAATGGCTTCGCCTACATCGACCAGCGCCCGCATCGGCGAAACTTTGCGTACCGCATCTGTCATATCCTCCTCAAAACGCTCCACGGTTTCGAGAATACGCTCGGCGGTTGGCTCAGGCCGAAAATAACCAGCTGGATAGAACGCCAACTGCTGCGCGAGATACAGTTTTGCCAGCAGCTCCCACCGCCGTTCCTGCTCCGCAGGTGAAAGAGAGCCTGCGATCAAATCGGGCAGCAACGCCGTGCGCAATGCCTTCACTCGACTCACCACACCGGTTTCACGCCGGCCCTTCAGCCATGCCTCTTCGATCGGGTTCAGCAGATGATCAATGAGCCGCTGAATTCTTTCTGGCAGTTCACCTGACTGTAGTGCGCCCAGAAATTCTATTTCTTTCAACGCAAGCAGAGCTCCTCCAATTTTTACGATGCGGTCGATGAGAGACAAATCACGCTGTGTGTGCCAGGTTAGCCGTTTCTCGATCGCTTCGAGCATCGGAACGACTGTGGATTCAAGATTGCCTTCGAAGCAATAGCGCACCGCCACCGGATGAACGACGACTTTGCCACCGGCCGCCGCGCGTTGTTTTGCCGCGCTACGTGCGATCATTGCAGTGCCTTCCATCAGCGGATTCAGCCGATCGTTGTGGCGCGAAATCACTCCCTCAGGAAAAACCATCAGCGGGCGACGGGCGCCAGCCACAATTTGAATCGCACACTTGAGTGCTTCCCGATCCAAACCTTCCCGGTAAATGCTAAAGGCACCCGCACGCCGCAGCAAAAACCGCTTCATACGGCCCTGCATAAACAGATGCGAACTCGCCATGATATGGACATGCCGCCCTACTTCGTACCCAAGAGTCGCTACCACAAACGGATCGCACGGCCGACAATGGTTTGGCGTTAGCATGATGCCATGACCAGCTGCGACCGAGGCACGCAATCGCTCAACGCCCCGGCACTCAATCGACGCAATTCCATCGCTACTTAACAATCGAGAGCGCAAGAGTCGCAACAACGTTGGCCACATGTTACCACGATGCGGCGGGATAAATTTATAGGGTTTAGCGACAACGACTGGTTGCATGGGAAAATCCTCAATGAGTGACAGGCAGGCGCAAAAGTTCAGCAGCGCGTGTAAAACTTGTTTCAGGAAAACCCATGGCACATTTTAACTGGTAGTCACGCTCCAACGGATTTGGCTGTTTGAGGCTAGCTTTGAATGCTCGTCGACCGATGTAACCTCGCATGTACGCTTCATGACCATGAACTGGCACAGGTGAATCGCTGCCGTGAAGTATCCGTCCCAATAATGGTTCCTGAAGACAACGCTCTAAATGTTTCCCTCGTATCCGTCCGTTGGGCACACTAAACGCGCTATTATCGCCATAGAAATTTGGGAAACGATTCACCAAGTCCACAAAAACATCGAAGTAATCCTGATCGAAAATCAAACTCGCCGTGCCGCAATGCGCCGCGATGCAAGTCACCCCAATCTCCAACGGCCGGATCAGTACGCGCGGATCAGCGAGTCGTTTATCAACGACTGGCAAGGTGTGTTCTCCCCCAGTATGCGCGAGCAAGGGCAAACCTGCTTCCGCCATGCGTTCAAGAAAACGCGTATAACGTCGATCCGACCAATCGATGTTCTGACAATTCGGCAGACATTTCAAAAGCACCGCACCGCCGGTCAGACAGCGTTCCAGCTCCTCCAACGCATCGGGTCGCGCAGGATGAATCGAGACACCTGCCAGAAACTCCTGATGCGCCTGCGCTAATCCGAGAACATATTCATTGGGCACATAAAACGAACCCACCCCTTCCAGTTTTCGGCCGTTAGCGTCGTGTGGTTCGTCCTGTGCCAAAATCACCGCAGCATCGAGCGACGAACTTACAATGAAAGAGAGCAATCTCGCGACGTACCGGCTGTCCAGATCTTCATTGATCACCGACGGCGCCAGCCCGAAGCCTTTCAACATCCAGGGTTCACCCAGCTTCGTCCAACCGCGTGGCCGGTACCAGCAACCTGTGCCACCTGCGCCGTTGCCTACCATGTGCACGTGAAGATCAATTTTCATGAGGCCAAGCTGGCCGATTCATTTTATATGTCAACTATATTGTTTTATGTATCAACTTTCGAGTTAAGATTTCGTTCCCATCGTGGCACCGAACGAGTGCTATATTCGCTCTGTCAGTCCGATCAGCCTTCTTCGCGGAATTAGGTTAGCCGGCCGACTTATTTTGAGCTCTTGAAAATGCAAAATTGTGCCGATAATAATGGGTTGTGAGCACCCAACTCGGCTTCATCGTGGTCAGTGCCTGTCTCGGCGCACTCATCGGTTTGATCCGCCAATGGAGTGAACAGAAGGACAAACCCGGCGAAATGAATTTCGGCGGTGTTCGCACCTACACTCTTTGGTCGCTGCTCGGCTGCCTCGCTGCGTATCTGACTCAACACTACTCGGCTGCGATCCTACCCGTGGCATTATTTCTTGTTGGTGGCCATTTAACGATGCTGCACTGGAGGGACGGCCGTGACGGACACCCTGGCAGTACGACCTTCGTCGCGGCACTGCTCACCTGTCTTGTTGGTGCGCTCGTCAGCTGGGGCCACCAGCAAACGGCTGTGCTTGTTGCCGCGTTGACCATGGTCACGCTCGGCAGCAAACAACCGTTACACTCGTGGACGCGGCATTTCACCACTGAAGACATTCGCTCCGCGCTTCAATTTGCCGCGATCACCGGTGTGATCCTGCCGCTCGTGCCAAATCAAGCGCTCGGGCCATTTGACGCTTTCAATCCGTATTCTATCTGGCTCATGGTTGTGCTTATTTCCGGTCTGGGCTTCGCGGGCTATATCATGATGCGATTGCTCGGAGCCCAAGCCGGCATTATCGTTACCGGTCTGGTCGGCGGTCTCGCGTCAAGTACGGCAACCACGCTCGCCTTTAGCCGACGCAGCAAAGACGAACCCGAGCTTAGCTCCAGCCATGCACTCGCCATTGTAATCGCATGCACGGTCATGCTCGCCCGCGTGCTGATAATGATCGCTGCCATAAACCCAGAGCTCATGCGCCGACTTGCACTACCCTTAGCGGCGATGGCCGTACCGGGAGTCGTTTTTGGGCTTTGGCAATGGCTTGCGCAGCGCTTGCATAAGCGACCTGTAGCTCCGCCCCACATTCACAATCCGCTCGGGCTCGGAATCGCGATTAAATTTGGTCTGCTGTATGCGATTGTCGCATTCCTCGTAAAAGCCGCCACATCGCTCCAGTTCACCGGCGGGTTGCTGCCACTCAGCTTTGTTTCCGGACTGACCGACATGGACGCGATCGCACTACTGATGGCCAACAATCTCCACGACGGCGTTGTCGCGTCGGATCTCGCCACACGTTGTGTGATCATTAGTGCGGTCGCCAATTCACTCATAAAAGCGAGCTTCGCGATCAGTCTCGGTTCGCCACTCCTTCGCCGGCAGATCACTGTCGTGCTCGGGCTAACTGCCGCGATCGGTTTGGTCGCTATGATCGTTTTGGTTTGAGCAGAGAACATCTGTTACACTCGCTTGACCCGACGCGGAGTAACAATTCCCCTCTGATCATGCCATCCGCTGCGCAAACATCTATTACGGTCGACTGGGGACTCACCCGTTATGAAGAAGCCTGGCGACGACAAGAGGAACTCGTAGCGCAACGCATCGCAGGAGCAATCGGCGACACACTCGTCTTCACCGAGCACGAAGCCGTATTCACCATAGGCCTACGAAGCGGTGCCGAAGCTAATCTAGTCTGGAACGATGAACAGCTCACCCGCGAAGGCGTTGAGGTTGTGAAAACAAACCGTGGCGGTGACATCACCTATCACGGCCCAGGCCAAATCGTCGGTTATCCAATCGTCAGCCTCGTACCGCGCCAAGATCTGCACGAATACCTACGTTTTCTCGAACAGGTTTTAATCAACTCCGTCGGCTGTCTCGGCTTAGCCGCCGCGCGCCGCGAAGGGAAAACTGGAATCTGGCTCGGTAAACGTAAGGTCGCCGCTATCGGCGTCGCGGTGAAACGCTGGGTCACCTATCATGGCTTCGCGCTCAACGTGAATTCCAATCTCGCCCACTTTGGCGGTATTGTACCGTGCGGTATTGGTGCGCAAGACGGCACTGTCACGTCACTTCAAGCCGAACTTGGCCGCACCTGTGACCTCGCTGAGGTCAAAGCGGTGCTCACCCGCGAATTTTGGACGCTCTTGCCCGAATTTCTCGCGGGCCGCCAGTGAAACAAATCGTTTCAAAGGAACCAAACACACGCGCCGGCCGAGAAGCCGGACGTAACGTCTGGTTAGCCGCGCTGTTGCTCATCCTCGCCACGGTCGTGGCGTACAGTAACAGCTTCAATGGACCGTTCGTTTTTGACGATCTCGGCACAATTCAGAACAATCCGACGCTCCTAAAATGCTGGCCTCCTTGGGAGGTACTCGTTGGACCGCCCGGTGGCACCACTGCCAGTGGACGACCGCTCGTCAATCTTTCGCTCGCACTCAATCACATTGTCGGCGGCTTCAATGTACGAGGCTACCACGTATTTAACCTGGCTATTCACCTGGCCGCTGGGCTCGTTCTCTTCGGGATAATACGACGAACTTTTTTGCGCACGCCCTTACAAGGACGCTTTGGTTCAGTAGCCCTGCCCATCGCTTTCACTTGCACCGCGCTCTGGTTGCTGCACCCACTGCAAACCGCAGCCGTCACTTACACAGTACAACGTGCGGAGGCGCTCGCTGGACTGTTCTACCTGCTCACGCTTTACGGATTTGTCCGGGCAACAGATTCGCCCTCACCTACACGCTGGCAGTTTATTTCTGTCGCTAGTTGCTTGCTCGGTATCGCGAGCAAGGAAGTCGTTGTCTCTGCTCCGCTGTTCGTGTTTCTTTACGATCGCACGATCGTGAGTGGGTCATTCTCCGAAGCATGGAAACAACGCCGAAGCTACTACGGAGCCCTCGCAAGCACTTGGCTGCTGCTCGCTCTTTTGATTATCAGTACCCAAGGACGCGGTGGTTCGGTCAGTGTGACTGAAAGCATTTCGCCATGGACGTATGCACTCACCCAATGCCGTGCTATCGTTCATTACCTACGTCTCGTGGTTTGGCCGAGCCCATTAATATTCGATTATGGCACGGCGACAGCCAGTTCGTTCATCGAAGTTTTGCCGCAATTTTTCTTTCTCACGCTGCTTGCCTGTGGCTGCGTTTATGCGATCTGGAGACGCTCACTCGTCGGTGTCGCCGGTGCATGGTTTTTTATGATTCTGGCTCCAAGCTCCAGTGTCGTACCGATCGTAACCCAAACGATGGCCGAGCATCGTATGTATCTGCCTCTCGGCGCAGTCCTCGTACTTGTTCTGAGCGCGGCTGTGAAGGCCGTCGGTCCACGCAGCCTGTGGGTTTTTCTTGGCGCTGCAGCTTTGTTCGGTGGACAAACATTTCATCGCAACAATGAATATCGAGAGGCTGTTACCCTCTGGCGTGATACAGTCGCTAAGCTCCCTGACTCGAAACGCGCGCACAACAATCTCGGGTCCTCCCTGTTCCTCAGTGGCGACGCAATTGGTGCGTGCGCCGAGTTTCAAAATGCGTTGGCTCTCGATCCTCGATATGTCAACGCGCTCGTAAACCTCGGGCGCGTCCAAGTACAAATCGGAGCATTCGCCGATGCCTCTACTCACTTTACAAGCGCACTCGCCATGGAGCCCACCAATGCTGAGGCGCATTTCGGTCTCGGCTTCGCCCTCGCGTCAACTGGACATCTCGCCGAAGGCATTGCCCACTACCGTGAAGCTATTCGGCTTGAACCATCCACCACCGACTATCGTTTAAAATTAGCCCAAGCACTTTTCCGCGCTCACGATGCGACCGCTGCGATCGAACAATTCCAAGAACTCGTCCACCTCGCACCCACACTTGTCGAAGCCCACACTGGCTTGGGAACCGCGCTAGCTTCTCAAGGAAACTTTTCAGAAGCCGAACGCGAGCTTACCGCAGCACTGCGCCTGAACCCCTACGATTTCGACGCGCATTACAATCTCGGCAACGCATTCGCTCAACAAGACCGTGTCGCAGAGGCAATCCCTCACTACGAAGCCGCTCTTCGGTTACGCCCCGATCATGTAGGTGCCCGAGAAATCCTTGAGCAGGCCCGCGCTTACCTAAAGTCTTCGAAATAAGGCCTGGAGCTGAATCTCCAATTTTCGTTCCCGCTAATGGGTGGAGTACCCAACTTCAGCTGGGCTTAATCCGTGAAAAAGGGTGTGCAAAAGTGCCCAAATTCCTTTTGCTGTCCGACCCGATGGATACCAAGCGCAAACCTTCCTGGCTTCGTGCCAAACTGCCTTCCGGCCCCGGCTATGCCGCCGTGCGCCAACTCGTGGATAACACCCATCTCCACACCGTTTGCCAAAGCGCCCAATGTCCTAACCTCGGCGAATGCTGGTCCCGCGGCACCGCTACGGTCATGATTTTGGGCAACATCTGCACGCGGTCCTGTAATTTCTGCGCGATCGCCACGGGTCGTCCGACTGAACTCGATCTCGGTGAACCCGCCCGCGTGGCTGAAGCTGTCGCCAAAATGAATCTCCGCCACTGCGTGGTCACGAGCGTTGCGCGCGACGAACTCAGTGATGGCGGCGCCAGCGTCTGGGCCGCGACAATCCGTGCGATCCGCCACCGCAATCCTCACACGGCGATTGAAGTGCTCGTGCCGGATTTCAAAGGCCGCACTGAAGACATCGACACCGTGCTTGCGGCCAAGCCCGACATTTTTAATCACAATCTCGAAACAGTCGAACGCCTTCAAAAACCCGTGCGCGTTCAAGCTCGGTATGATCGCAGCCGCTCCGTGCTGCAGCACGCGAAGAGCCACGGTTTCACCACCAAAACGGGCATTATGCTCGGCCTCGGCGAAGAGCAGCATGAGATCGAACAAACGCTGCGTGATATCGCCGCAGATAAAACCGATATTGTCACCATCGGCCAATATCTACAGCCCACCGCCAAACATTTGCCGATTTCACGCTGGGCAACGCCGGAAGAATTTATTCACTGGAAAGAGTTCGGCCTCAGCATCGGCATTGGCGTGATCGAAAGCGGCGCACTTGTGCGCTCGAGTTATCATGCCGACGAACAATCAAAAAAGTACACCGGCATAGAGCACCTGAATACTCAAAATGCCCTCGCCGGCGCGTAGGCAGGTTCAGTGGTCGGGCGATAGGACTTACTAAAGCGTTAAATTGGCCGACGAGCCTTCGGCGCATGGCTATAACGCGACGTTGAACTTTGCATAGAAAGTGCCGATCATCGGCGCATGAACTCCCGCCAAGCGATCGTCGAAAACTGGCTGCCCCGTTATACCGGCGTGCCATTAAAGAATTTTGGCGACTACATCCTGCTCACCAATTTCGATCGCTACGTAAAACTTTTCGCGCAGTGGCATCGCGTGCCGGTCCACGGCAAAGACCGCCCGATGATGAGCGCAACGTCCGGACGCATTTCGATTATCAATTTCGGCATGGGCAGCGCCACCGCAGCCACGATCATGGACCTGCTCAGCGCGATCCATCCAAAAGCCGTGCTCTTCCTCGGCAAATGCGGAGGCATCAAACACCGCGCAGAACTCGGTGACCTCATCCTTCCCATCGCGGCAATCCGCGGCGAAGGCACAAGCAACGACTACTTTCCTCCCGAGGTGCCTGCGCTTCCGTCGTTCGCGCTCCAAAAAGCCATCTCCACCACTATCCGAGACCACGCCCGCGACTATTGGACCGGAACCGTCTACACCACCAATCGGCGCGTGTGGGAGCACGATGCCCAATTCAAAAAATACCTCAAAAAAATCCGTGCCCTGGCGATCGATATGGAAACAGCCACCATCTTCATGACCGGCTTCTATAACGAAACGCCCACCGGCGCTCTTCTGCTCGTGAGCGACCAACCGATGGTTCCCGAAGGTGTGAAGACCGCCGAAAGCGACCAGCAAGTCGACGAACACTTCGTAAACTCACATCTCAAAATCGGTATCGATTCGCTAAAGCAGCTCATCAATAAAGGGGTTACCGTAAAGCACCTCAAATTCTGAGCCAAAGCCGGGCCGAACCACCGGCTCGTTCTACTCACTACCCTATGTCCTCATTACGGACCTCCGATCCTTTCACGGAAGCTGCACCGGCTTCCGACGAAACTTCGGCCCGACACGTCCGTCGCGCAGAAGGTTATCACGCCTGGGTAGTCCTGTTCTTTGCCGCTAACCTCGGTGCGCTCGTGCTTCTGGTGCTGCACCATTATTGGACAGCGGCTTGGGTGTTTTTTCTCCCTGCACCTTGGTATGCCTGGCAGATCCTTAATTCGTCTGCCCGCGGACTCGGCCCAGTGGTGACACGCTTCAAAACAGAAACGCGCGAGGTTTGGCTCACGATCGACGACGGACCCCATCCGACCAGCACGCCTGCCATTCTCGATCTACTCGATACCTACAAAGCGCGGGCTACCTTTTTCCTGATCGGTGAGAATGTGCAACGTTATCCCGGGCTCGTGACAGAGATTGTGCGCCGCGGACACACGTTCGGAAATCACACCCACACGCATCCGCACAATCGTTTTTGGTGTGCCACGGCGCGGCAGACTGGCAACGAGATCGACGCCTGTGCATCGGCCCTTCGCGCCACAGGTGCCGGACAGACATGTTTGTTTCGCTCACCCGTTGGGCTTAAAAACCACTCACTACATCCAGAGCTCGCTAAACGCGGCCTCGATCTCGTGCTTTGGAGCGCACGCGGGTTCGACACGATCAGCCGCAATCCCGCTAAAACTCTCGCTCGCATCACGGCAAACATTCAACCGGGTGCGATTTTGCTAGTGCATGAAAACCCTCATTGCCCTAAAAATCAGAATCAATTGATATCCATGCTCTTAATGCACTTAGATCGGAATCGCTATTCTTGTGTGATCCCGGCACCGGAGACATTAATGCGCTGAGGCTGGGAGGTTGATGTTCTCGCTAAAGGCATTCTGCGATTTTTTGTAATTTTGGGCCGGTATTTCGGTAAATCACAAGCAAGAGCGTCTCAGTTCACCCACGACGCTTATTTTCCTCCAGCTTGTACTACCATGTTATCTTCCGCTCTCACCCGCGGCTCGTCGCTGGTGCAAGGCCCTCTTTGGGGTCGGCACGCCAGCGACTGGTTTGAAATCCAAGAAGCACAATCGCTCGCGCTCTACGACGTCTTGCTCAAGACGCTCGCGCTCAACCGCGATTCAGCGCTGCTTGATGCCGGTTGCGGCTCAGGCATGTTCTGCCAACTCGCCTCTCAACGAGGCGCCAGTGTCATGGGGCTTGACGCGAGCAGCGGCTTGCTCGACCTCGCCCGAAAGCGCGCACCACACGTCGCCTTTTTCGAAGGCGAAATGGAAGAGCTGCCTTTCGTCGACCTGACTTTCGATGCGGTGACAATGCTCAACTCCCTCCAGCATATCGCCAATCCGCTGCGAGCGCTCACCGAGGCCCGACGCGTTTTACGACCCGGCGGACGCCTGGCCGTCGCCGCTTGGGCTCGCCATGAACAATGCCATATTGCCGATTTTTTCAGCAAACTGGATCAATTACTGCCCGTCGAGTCGCCGAACACTCCAGCCGCCTTTGCGTTTTCGAACACAGACATACTCTACAAAAATGCCGCTCGTGCGGGTTTCACCAAGGTCCTCGAAGCCGAGGCACTCACCATCTGGAATTATCCAAATGAAGATGTCGCACTGCGCGGGCTACTCGCCACCAGCGCCGCTGTGCAGGCGATCGATTGCGCCGGGATGGAACGCGTACGCGAAACGGTGCGGCAGTTCCTGGTACCTTTCCGTTTACCTCGCGGTGGTTACCGACTCGAAAACGCTTTTCGTTATCTCATCGCGCAACGTTTTTAGTCCAATCACGTCCCGACCTCAACGCCGCTACAGAGACAAAAACACTCGAGCCCAACATGAGTAACGCTGCGGCGACTGGGTGCAGCACGCCCGCCGCCGCCAGCCCCATGCCAACGACGTTGTAGCTCGCAGCAAACAACAAGTTTGTGCGAATGCTGCGCAGCACTGCTCGCGCCAAACCTATCGCCAGTGGTAAAAAATGGAGATCAGTGCCCGCGAATACTGCCATGGCCGATGCACGCGCCAATTCCGCCCCGCCGCGCATCGCGATTGAGGCCTGAGCTGCGCTCATCGCTGCGGCATCATTGATTCCATCTCCCACAAACAAAACCGTCCTGCCGTCGTGCACGCAGGCTTCGACGCGCTCCTGTTTCTGCGTTGGCGTCAACCCGGCTCTAATTGTCGTCACGGTACCCAGCGCCTTTGCCGCACTCGGATCACCGCTCAGCACTTCTGTTTCGATTCCGAGCCCACTCAATTCCTCGAAAACTTTATCCAATCCAACCCGCCAACGTTCCTCCAGCACCACTGTGGCCGCTCGTTTCCCATCAACAAAGATGTGCAGGGCCTTTCCTGGAAGATCGTCACAGAAAATGTGATTATCCTGCTCACTTACCGGAAAACGATCGTTGGCCAGGAGTCGCCCCAAGGCAAGTTCACCGACCGCCACCTGCGAGACATTGCCGTCCGTTCCGATAATCTCTGCCACAACACCGAGACCCGGCATAATACGTCGCTCGCCTACGGCCAATAGCTTCGAAATGCCGTCACCAGGCACCTGACAATCTTTCCGCAAAGCCTCGGCCACGGGATGCGGAAGCCCTTCCTCGACTTTGGCCACTGCAGTGCGCAACCAAGACTCACGCACGATAAAATCCTGCTCTATCTGCCATGCCTGTACTGAGAGCGCGTCCTCTGATAACGTCCCTGTTTTGTCGATACACAGCATATCCACACGCGAAAGCACGTCGAGAAAGTCGCCGGTACGCGCCACTAACCCGAACTGAGCCAAGCGTGCCAGGCCACCCCACACCGCCACTGGCGTAGCCAAACCCATTGCGCAGGGACAGGCCACCAATAGCACCGCCATCGCGTTGAACAACGCCCGCTCCCACGGACCCCGCGCAATCCAGAAGGTGAAAGTAGCAAAACTCACACTCACCACCAACGGCAAAAACCAAGCCATCAATTTATCTGCTTGCTGCTGCAGCCGCGACGGCGCCAGTCGCGCGTGACTGACCACCTCAAGAATCGCGTCAAGCTTACGCGCTCCACCCGACGCAAGAATCTCAAACGAGCCATCGACTGAAAAGGTGCCCGCTAACACCCGATCTCCCGGCCCACGTGGCTCGGGCCGCCACTCTCCGGTCATCGATGTTTCCTGCACGTAGCCACGTCCAGTAATAATTTTACCATCCGCTGCAATCGCACCGCCCGGACCCACTCTTATGCGCAAGCCTGCCTGCATATTCCGCGCGGATATTCTTAGCACCGAACCATCTACCTGCACTACATCGCACCACTCAAATTTTTCACGCGTCTCATCCACTGCTCGCAAAGCCGCGACTCGACTGCGCGCACCGAGCATTTTACCGGACGTGTGCACGACGATTAAAATCGCTACGACCTCATAATAAACCGAGCCAGCGGACGTGAAGGTACTGATCAAAGATCCGATAAACGCACCAAGCAGCGTCACTAAAAATAAAAGATCGATGCTGATTTTTCGCTCACGTATCGAATCCCAAGCTGAGCTCACCAAGTCACCACCAAGAAAAGCCAGTGCCCCCGCTGCGGATACAATTAATATTCCATGAACCACCGCGTAAGCCCAACCAGAAATCTCTGATAAATTCACAGCCAAGCTAAACACCATCGCTTGCGCCGCGATTGCAGCTCCCGCGCCGATCCGCAACCAACTGCGGTCCAACAATCGTTGATCAGCCTGAAGACCAGGCTCTACACTTTGTTCGATCGAAACACTCTGCATTTATCAGGATCGTTTCTACCTCTCTCGCGCGGGTCAAATCCCGTACAAGAATACTTATTCTGCTACCTCGAACCAAAACGGCACCGCCAGCTCTTTTCCACCGACGTTGACCTGAGCCCAAATCACGTAGCGGCCAGCCCGCGGAATAGTGAGCTTAAAAGTTAGTCGCGGATGTCGCGAATCAGGCGCCCACGAAGGATCGGTTTCATTCGGATGGAGGTGGGCAAAACCACTTCGGTCCGCGTCAAATGCCACCAGATGCGCGTACGCGCCCATGATCGTTTGAAGCGGCACAGCTCCGCCATCAGAGCTTGCGACGAGAAAAGTTAACTCGACCTGCTTGCCTGCCCGAATGGGAGTAACACTCGGTTGCAGAGTGAAGCGATATCCCGGGATCTCGTAGACCCAATTCTTCGCTGGCACAGGAGGCGCGCCCGGCGGACTGGCCACTGCCTCCGACGATTTCACAAAAAGATCAGCGCTCGAGTAAAGGCCTCGTCCCGTCGCTGACGGCGTGAAATCTGCGAACACGCGATATGCACCAGCTCGCTTCGGCGTAAACGTGAAAGTCCATTCGCCGTTTTTCGAGCCCGCCTGCGGATGCACGTGTTGATAATCCGTCAGCGTGGGATCAACGATTAGCAAGTGCAGCTTCTGCGTGTGTACGACGAGCAAATCTTCAGGCGTGATCGGTTTGCCGGTAGCCGTTTTCAACATGAGTGTGAGCCGTGCTTCTCGTGACTCCATGCTCGGCCCTTCGCCCGTCAAGGTCATCTCCACGGGCGATCGCACCGCCACCACTGGCATAAACTGAGGATTCGCCGGATCGCAAAATTCTATACTGCCTGTGCCCGCCCGAAAATCCATATGGCTCAAATTTGTACCAGTCGGCAAACGTCGAACCACGAAATAGAGAGCAACTGCCGCAAGTGTGACCCACAAGATCTGCCGCCAAGCAACGAGGCGTGTCGACGCAGCTTTTTCCAAAATGGGAGTTTCCGTCTGCGTACTCATCCCTTTTTTAGCTTCTGCACAAATTCCTGCACGTCCCAGGTGCTACCGTCCACACGGTGCACAATTTTCCCGTTTTCATCGAGGAGCAACGTGGAGGCGGTGTGATTGAGAATATTGCCAGTGAACTCGGCCAAAACGCCAAACTGCGCAAGCAGACTTTTAATCGCCACTTCCGGGCCGGTCAGAAATGAATAGTTGCTGGTATCGATCGCCCGCAACGCAGCGTACTCCTTGAGCACACCCGGAGTGTCGTAAGTCGGATCGAGTGAAATCGAAAGAAGTTCGAGGTTTGAAACGCCTGCTTCACGCGCCAAGCGTTGCATTTGCTGAAAACGGCCCACCGCAGCAGGACACATTTTTGCGACCTGGCAACGTGTGAAGATAAAATTGAGCATCACTTGTTTTCCACGGAATTTTTCGCTTTTCACCACTCGACCCTCCTGATCATAGAGGGCGAATTGTGGCGTCAGCTCCCCCACTTCACGATAGGCCTGCTTACCGCGAATAACCGTTTCCTGGTTCAAAGCGTTAGCCGCTGCTTCAACGGCTGCAGTCTCAGCGGGCCCAGCCGGCCAAATTTTCTCCAATCTAAAATCTCCATTCCCGATTGCAACAAGGTCGGCTTTGATACGGCTGCCCAGATGCGCAATCGCCAGGTCGCCCGCCGATACTTCGAAGTCCATCGCCATGGCAGGCATAAGGCCCTTAATCTCGTCGTGCCGAACGCGGATGGTTTTGCCCGGCAGGTCCACAGCAATGATCTCGCCTGTCAGTGGATAACGTTTCTCGGCGGATTGCGCGTGATTGGCTCCCTTCGGTGGCCCTCCCGTTTTCCCACAACCCGCAAGCCCGAGACCAGCTAGCAAAAGCAAGCACATGCCAATTGTTCGATAAACCGGAAGGGCCTGCGCCAGAAGATAGTCTCCAGCCGAGACCACCCGTGGATAAGTTTTAATACGAAATATCGGTTTGGGCATAGAAAAGTGACCGGGAGATTTGCGGATCGTACGCCAAGAGCTTCGTTTCGCAACTCATGCCCCACGCTTCCATCAACGTCCGCACTGCCGCTTACAAGCCCGGTCTCGCCTGGTTTGCTGCACTCGGCAGCGCCTGGGTCTTCGTCCTAGTGACTATGGGGGCATTTACTACGAGTATCGGAGCAGGCATGGCATTTCTCGACTGGCCGCTGTCAAACGGTTCGCTTAATCCCGATGGCTGGCTCAGCAATTTGGCGATGTTTGCTGAGCATTCCCACCGGTTGAGCGCTGGAGTGATGAGCATGATCACGATCGCGATCGCCGTGTGGTTATGGCGTACGGAGGAACGTGGGTGGCTGCGTTGGCTCGCCGTCGGCGCGGTGATCCTGATTTTTGTGCAGGCAATCGTCGGCGGACTCCGTGTCTTGCTAGAAAAACACCAAGTGGAAATGCTTGAAACCAGTGTCGGCCGGCTTTTTGCCATGCTGCATGCCTGTCTCGCTCAGATTTTCGTCTGCACGCTCGCCGCAATTGCCGCAGCGTGCTCACGCCCTTGGATCGAGCAGTCTACTGCCCAAAAACACTCAGATACATTAGCCGTTCGGCGGGTCGGAATCCTCTGCTGCATTCTGCTACTCACGCAGCTCGGAATCGCAGCGGTGATGCGGCATAGTTATGCCGGCCTCGCAATCCCGACATTTCCTTATAGCACCGCCGACGGTGACTGGCTCCCGCAAGCGTGGAATTTCCGGGTAGCCATCCATTTCGCACATCGAGTCATGGCTGCGGCCATTTCTATCACTATCATTTGGTTCGTTTGGACGCTGCTGCGCGAGCGCGACGTTTCACGTAACCTTAAAACTATGGGCGCCGCTCTCATCATTTTACTCGGGCTGCAAGTTTACCTCGGCGCATGCGTGGTTTGGTCAGGGCGCAATCCAGAACTCACGACCGCTCACGTCATCGTGGGCGCTTGTTTCTTGGCAACGACCTTTCTCATTACTTGGTATTTGCATCGAGACGCCATCGAAACCGGAGAGCTTGCGTCAGCAAAAACCGTTCAGCGCCGAGCTTCGCCTACCTCAGAATTAAGCCACGCATGAGCTCTTCAGCCATTCCTCTTTCTCCCGTTACACTGGTTACCTCGGCAGCCAAGGCGCGTTTCAGCGATTATCTTGAGCTGACCAAACCACGATTGAGCCTCTTATCGGTAATCACTGCGGTCGTCGGCTATTTCGCGACTCGCAGCATGTGGGAACCGGCAATCTTTTTTCCCATGTTGCTCGGCACTTGCTTCGCTGCGGGCGGAGTCGCCGCGCTCAATCAATGGATGGAGAGCGACACCGACGCGCAAATGCAACGCACCGCGAACCGCCCCATCCCGTCAGGGCGGGTCACCACGGGTTCCGCTTTCGTACTCGGTTGGACGCTGTGCGTCGCTGGCCTCGCGCTGTTGTTCGCCAAGGTCAATGGTCTGGCAGCACTCTTCACGCTCGCAACGATTGTGGCGTACCTCGCGCTTTATACTCCGGCCAAACGTTGGTCCCGCTGGTCTACGGAGATCGGTGCTATTGCTGGTGCTTTCCCTCCGTTGATCGGTTGGGCCGCGGCGGGGGAACACCTGCATTCCCTGGGCTGGATCCTATTCGGTATACTCCTGTTCTGGCAGATTCCGCATTTCATGGCGATCGCGTGGACCTATCGACGCGATTACGAAGCCGTGAATTTTCCGATGCTTGCAGTACGCGATAACACCGGGCGCAAAGTCGCACTCTGGTCGTTCATCCACACGATCGCCGCTGTGGTCGTAAGTGCCGCGCCTGCACTGTGTGGGCTCGACAGCCGTTGGTATCTCATCGGCACGCTTGCCCTTGGGAGTTGGTTCATCACGCGAGCCGTCGCCTTTATCCGCACTTCTCCTCGTGAAAAAGCTGCCCGGCGGCTCTTCTTCGCCTCGGTCATCTGGCTACCGATCCAACTTTTTATACTCGTAGCCGATCGTTGGCTTTTAGCCTAATGACGCTTCACGACTTTCCTGCGCTCAATGCCAGCTTGAACGCCACTTCCGCCGTGCTGATGACGGCTGGCTTTTTCTGCGTTAAATCAAAACACATTCTCGCACATCGCGCCTGCATGCTCAGCGCCATAAGCGTGTCCACGGTCTTTCTGGTCTGTTACGTGATTTACCACCTGCAAAAAGGCGAGCCGACCCGCTTCGGCGGCATCGGCGCGATCCGCACCGTTTATTTCACGATGCTCGTTTCGCATATCCTGCTCGCGATGGCGATTGTTCCGCTCGTCTTGCGCACTGTCTTCCTGGCCTTGAAAGGCCGTTTTGAACAGCACCGCGCGTGGGCTCGTTGGACTTTTCCGCTCTGGTACTACGTTTCGATCACCGGCGTGTTGGTTTATTTTTTCCTCTACCGGTGGTGGCCTGCGGCCGGATAGGATGCCGCCACGCTTCTTACTCGGCGGTCGAGAAAAGCTTCAACGCGCACTCTAACAAACAGCCAGAAACCGATGTTTCTCAGGTCGCGCCGTGATAATAGTAGCTGAAGATGAGCAAACTGCGAAATAGTTTCTCTAATGGACTCCTTTAGATGTTGAAATAGGCACAACCCTGCGAACCCTGTACCAGCTTTCACGCCAGCCCTCTGTGCCATTGGCCAATCCTTCTCCATGAGCCTGTTCGTCTTTCAGCGTTTCTCTTTCCGCCGTCTGCTCGCACTCCTCGCGATCAGTATTCTTCCTGTCGTATGTGGCGGTTGGTCGTGGATCGACGGTAGGCAATCCACCTTTGACACCCACGGCCCAGTTGCCAAATCCCAGCTTCAGGTTTTCTACACGACGGTTTGGGTCACCGGCATCATCTTTGTCGTCGTCGCCGGCATCCTCGCCTACGCAACGCTCAAGTTCAGAGCCCGCAATGCGGACGAAGAACACGCTCAACCACCGCCGCAAAGCCACGGTAATCCTCTCATCGAGCTCAGCCTAATCGCTGCTTCCGTTTTCGCGCTCGTCATCATCGCTGTGCCGACGCTTCGAGCCATCTGGTACACCTACGATGTTCCCGAAGCGGAAAAAGCTAACGCTTACGAAGTCAACGCCACCGGCCTCCAATGGTGGTTCCGTTTCGAGTACCCAAACGAGGCGATCGACAACGCTGGCCACCTAATTGCCGCGAACGAGCTCGTCATTCCCGCCGGTCGTCCGGTGCGTATCAATCTTCGCACGGCTGACGTGATCCACAGTTTCTGGGTGCCAAAACTCGCCGGCAAGGTCGACATGATCCCCAATCGCGGCAACCACCTCTGGCTGCAGGCCGACGAGCCCGGCTACTTTTGGGGCCAATGCGCCGAGTTCTGCGGCGAAGACCACGCGGTCATGCGCTTTCGCGTGGTAGCACTCGAGCCGAAGGAATTCGCTGACTGGATAAACCAACAGAAACAGCCAGCCCGTACGATTGCCCCGACAACCACTGAGCAGATCCACATCCAACCCGCGAGTTTTGAGTTCCGTCGCAACGCCCCAGGCTGGAGCGAGCAGTTCGACGCCAATCCGATGGAGAATTGGAAACAAAAACAGTTTCCCGAAAAAAATGAAGATCCCGCCCTCATCGCGAGCGGCCGTAAACTCTTCCAAGAAAAAACCTGTGTGAGCTGCCATACGGTCCGCGGTCACGAAGGCGTAGGCACCACCGCGCCTGATCTTACCCACGTCGGCGCCCGAACCACCATCGCAGGCGGCCTGCTCGAAAATAACGAAACTAACCTCCGGCGCTGGATCACCGACCCGAACAATGTAAAACCGGGAAATAAAATGTACGTCGGTGTGCCCATGGGCGGCTCTGTCATGCCTGGTTACATGTTACGCGATGCTCAAACCGGGCATCTCAGTCCCAATATCAAAGTCAATGCTAGCGAGGTCACAGCCCTCGCAGCCTATTTGCAGAGTTTGAAATAACCAGCCCTTACCGCCCCTTTTCCCTTTGTAGCCCGTTCATGGATACTATTGCGCCAATTGCTCAGCACACTCACGAAACACCTTCGGCCGCCAAACGCCCGTGGTTGTTTACCCGTCCTACCGCGAAAACCGGCCTCGTCAGCTGGCTGACCACGGTCGATCACAAACGCATCGGGACGATGTATGGGTTCTTCGCGCTCTTCTTCTTCCTCGTCGGCGGATTTGAGGCGCTGCTTATTCGCATCCAACTCGCGGTGCCCAATAATACTTTTCTCCAGCATCAGACCTATAACGAGCTTTTCACCATGCACGCGACGACGATGATCTTCCTCGCCGTCATGCCGCTCTCAGCCGCGTTCTTCAACTACATCATGCCACTCCAGATCGGTGCACGTGACGTCGCCTTTCCCCGGCTCAACGGTTTTGCTCTCTGGGTCTTTCTTTCTGGCGCGATTATCCTAAACGTCGGCTGGTTTATCAAGTCCAGCTCACCTGATGTCGGCTGGTTCGGCTATGCACCGCTGACGTCCGTAGCCTACTCTAATCAGTTCGCCGGAGACATCTCGACTGATCTCTGGGTCATGGGTCTGCAAATCCTCGGCGTCTCCTCGGTCATCGGCTCGCTTAATTTCATCGTCACTATCATCAACCTACGTGCCCCCGGCATGACCATGATGCGGCTACCGGTCTTCACCTGGATGACGCTCATCACCGCCTTCCTTATCATTCTATCGTTCCCGGCAATCACCATTGCCCTGGTTGAGTTGATGATGGACCGCAATTTTCACACCAACTTTTTCGAGGTTTCGAACGGCGGGTTGCCAATTCTCTGGCAACATTTGTTTTGGATTTTCGGCCATCCAGAGGTGTACATCCTGATTCTGCCCGCGATGGGCATTATCTCGGAGATCCTTCCAACGTTTTCGCGTAAGCCTTTGTTCGGTTATCCGATCGTAGTATTTTCCGGTGCATGCATCGGCTTTCTCGGGTTCGGCGTATGGAGCCATCACATGTTCACTACCGGTATGGGTACAGTCGCAACGGCGGCGTTCGCTCTGATGACAATGGCCATCGCCGTTCCTACCGGAGTTAAAATTTTCAATTGGATCGGTACGCTCTGGGGCGGACATCTTCAGATGCGTACACCTATGATGTTCGCGCTCGGTTTTATCTGGATGTTCATGATGGGCGGTTTTTCGGGTATCATGCACTCAGCCGCTCCAGCCGACGCTCAACAGCAGGACAGCTATTTCGTCGTCGCTCATTTTCACTACGTGTTGATCGGCGGTTCCATTTTCGCATTGCTCGCGGGAATACACTATTGGTTTCCCCTCATCTTTGGCCGCAAGGTCTCCGAGTTCTGGGGCAAGCTCTCCTTCTGGGTAGTGTTCATTGGCTTCAACACCACGTTCTTTCCGATGCATTTCCTCGGCCTCAACGGCATGCCCCGCCGCACTGCGGTCTACGACGGGAACATGGGTTGGAATACGCCCAACTTTATCGCGACCATCGGTGCTTTCATCCTCGGAATCGGCATCGCGATCTATTTTGCCGTAATGATCTACACCTACTTCAAAGGTGAAAAAGCCGGGCGTGATCCATGGGACGGGCGCACACTTGAGTGGGCCATTCCGAATCCACCGCCTGAATACAATTTTGCCGTAACTCCCTCCATTCACGCTCGTGATGCCTTTTGGTACGACAAAAACCACCAAGACGAGAGCGCTCGAGAAAAAATTCAGCACGCGCGAGCCGAGTCTGCCCACGGAGGCATTCATATGCCCAGTCAATCTTGGTTTCCGCTATTCACTGCGATCGGCATGCTTATCGGCAGTCTTTTTTTAGCGAATCACAATTATATCGGCGCCATTTGCGGTGGCGCGTTGACTGTCCTTGGCGCTTACCTCTGGGCACTCGAAACGCCCGGTGGCTATCACGTTCATGCCGAACCAGAGGCCTCTGCCAATCCTTACGACAAGGTCTCCGCCGCCAAACACTGATGTCTGCTGGCCAGCTTACACCCGTTACATCTTACCACTTATACCTCAAATGAGCAGCCACGCCGCAACCATCGATCACCACCACGACGTCACCACGTCGACCGGCATTCCCAACAAGAAACTCTTCATGTGGGCGTTTCTCGCTTCGGACTGCATGTTCTTTGGAGCGCTCATCTCGACTCACTTGATCTACCGCCTGCATCCGCCGCCCGGATCGCCCGTCGTCAACAAAGTCTTCAGCATTGAGCTTACCTCGTTCTCGACGTTCATCCTCCTCATGTCGTCGCTGCTCATGGCACTCGCCGTCAATGCGATTCAAAAAGGTCTTGTACGGAGCACGCGTCATCATCTCCTCGGGACAATTTTCTTCGGTCTAATCTTTCTCGGATGCCAGGTTTTTGAGTTCACTCACTTTGTCGAAGAAAAGCATATCACTCTTTCGAACAGTATATTCGGATCAACCTTCTACACTCTCACCGGCACTCACGGCTGCCACGTGGCAATCGGTGTACTCTGGCTGATCCTCATGTACATCCGCTCATTCAAGCCAGCCGACGCTGATGCAGGTCGCCCTTGGATTGCCCGGGCGTTTCTGCACGTCCTCGTGTTTGCCGTCACCATTGTCGCTGGTATGGCCAGTGTTCTCGGTCTGATCCACACTCTGCAAGCCCACGAATCGCTCGGAGAATTCGCGCACACTCACGTCGCAGTCCTGCTCGTAACCATAGCCGGTCTCGCGGGCCTATCTTTCCTCGGAACCTCCAAAGCTGCCGTCGAATTCAGCGAAGCCAACGCCATCGACGTAGAATCGATGGGCCTCTACTGGCATTTTGTTGATATTGTCTGGATCGTCATTTTCACCGCCGTCTACCTGATCGAATTCCTTTAAGCCAATGCCATGAGCACGCCCACAGCCACACCCGTCAATGAGTTAGATCCTGCGCACAGCAAATTCCATACCTTCGTTCAAATCGCCATGGTGCTCTCAGTGATCACCGGCGTGGAGATCGTGCTTGTTTACCTTCCTTTTGCCAGATGGCTGCTCCTCTCCACGCTCATCATCCTCTCGGCCGTTAAGTTTCTCTTCGTGATTTTTGTCTTCATGCATCTAAAATGGGACAAGTTTTTCTGTACGATTTTATTTTTCATTGGCTTGGTGCTGGCGCTAGGAACTGTCGCCGCACTTATCGCTCTCTTCGGCTCGGAAGCGAGCGCACCGCTCACAACTCAAATTGCACCTACGCTCAGTTCCTGGTTCGCATAAATACTTGAGTTGCCTCATCTCTTTTCGCCTTAGCGTGAGTTTACTTCAGTGCTCCTCGCTCTTACACAGGCGTAAAGAATCTCAGCGTTTAAGGTGAAACCGAACGCTTCCTCGTTAACCTTTACGCATGATCGACTGGCGCCATTGGCATAATGAACCCCACTTGATTGGTGGGCTCATTTTGAGCGGCTGGTTGTACGCCCTCCTGACTGGACCACTCCGCGTACGACTTGCTCCGGGCAGTTCGTATCCGCGCCGCCACGCCATCCGCTTCTATTCTTCGCTTCTCGTCTTCTATCTGGCAGTAGGTTCGCCTCTCGATCAAATTGGTGAACGCTTTCTTCTGAGCGCCCACATGATCCAGCATCAATTACTGATTTACGTCTCTGCGGTGCTGTTTCTTCTCGGACTCCCGGTATGGGTGATCCAGCTCGTTACGCTCCGCAGGCACTTACGCCCGCTGCTTCGCTTGCTGAGTCATCCCGTTATTTGCGGGTTGATCTACACGCTTGTGCTCTCGGTGTGGCATGCGCCAGCGCTTTATGATACTGCTTTGCGCAACAAAAACATCCACGTGCTTGAGCACCTAATGTTTTTTGGCGCCGCGCTTTTCTATTGGTGGCCCATCCTAAGTCCATCCCCCGAGTATCCGCCGCTTGGTTACGCTGGCCGGATCATATATCTCTTCGCTGTCACAATTGGCATGACCCCGATCTTCGCGTTTATCGCGTTTTCCGACAACGTGCTTTATTCGACCTACGAATATGCCCCGCGTCTCGTCGCTCAACTCAGCCCGATGGAAGACCAACTTCTCGGAGCCGCGATTATGAAAATCGGCAGCATCAGCATTACCCTGCTCTTCATGGCTATCGCATTCTACCGCTGGTACCAGAAAAACAACCCCATCCTATCGGAAGATATAACGCTCACAACTTCCGTGACGGAAAAACATTCCCGTGTCTGAAATTCCAACTGACTTTAGTGCAGCCCTTGTAAAGGCCAGGCTCAGCGAATTCTTCGACGGATGCACTGTGGCGCACCAACGAGAATACTTGAAGTGGATCGAAGAAGCGAAACGCCCTGAAACGAGAAACGCCCGCATCGCACGAGCAGTTTCAATGATCTCCATCAAGCGTGCAAAAGAAGCAGCCCACGCTACAAAATAACGTGCACTATTTTTTTGCCGGCGATTTTTGCAGCTGGGAAATATCTTTTTCCGCATTCGCAAGTTTTACCTGCAGGTCAGCTATTTGTTTATTAGCTTCTGCCAATTGAGACTGAACGTCAGCAGCGTCGCTCTTAGCTTTTGTAAGTTCAGTCTGCATCACCGTATTTTGGGCGCGAGCAGCCTCGACCTCTCCCTGGCGCTTGATCGCGGCGACCTTAGCTTCCTCCATTTGCGTCCGGAAACCAGCAGCCGTGCTCCTCTCCTGATCCAGCTGAGCTTGGACCTTAGCAGCGTCGGATTTCGTTTTGCTCAATTCCGACTTCAACTCAGCTGACTCGGCTTTGGTCTGGTCCATTTGTTTCTGAGTTTCGGCCGTCGTTGCCTTGGCCAAATCCACCTGTGCCTGCAAAAGACCTCTGCCGTTCTTAATCTGATCCAACTGGCTTCGTTCTTCCTCAACAGTGAAGCCCAGATCCTTCGTCTTGTTCCAAAGTATCACTACGGTAATCACAAGAGCGATGGAAAGCACTGCGAACGCAACGGCCCAACGTGATTTCTTCGCCTGCCTAGCGATGAGTCCCACATCAATCTCGTCTTCGAGGCTGGACTCAGGGGCTTGATCTTCTGTTTTCGCTGCGGCTGATGCAGCCGCTTTCTCCGACTTTATGGACGACGGCGAATCGCGGTTCGGAGCAGGAATAGGGACGTCGGCCATAGTAGCGAACATTACATCCAGTCCGAACCAAGCGGTATAGGGAATTCTCCGATCTTGAAGATCGGATCAACCGTCAGGCCAGCATAGAAAATAAACAGCGGCTAGTGCCTAGCTACCTGTTAGTCGTTTCACCATACGTTGGCGTGAGAAGACCTGATTTGTCATGGCCTACCTTGGTTCAGACCTTTGTTATCTTCAGTGCCTTGGTCTGGTTGATTATCCGTATTTCTCCGATTTCTCTCTGAAGAATGCTGGTCGTTAGTATCTCGCCGTTCCTCGTGAGAATCCGATTGCTCGTGTTTTTTCACCTCAGGAATCTTCGGTTCAACCTCTCGGTGCTCGGGATGCTCGCGCCTGCCATCTTGATTTCTTTCCGTGTGAGGGCTCTGCCAAGTTCTCGGATATTGCCTAATCACATCGTTATGGTGCCTCTCTGGCGCGTCGTGAAAATCCATCCGTACCGACGGTGACACACGCAGTACGTCCGCCGACACACCTCGCGGTTCTGAACGCCGGACCCAAGTGTTCCCCTCGCGATAAATAAATTCGTGCCGACTTTGGCTATAGTAAGTTTCATAGCCCGGATAATAATAGTAGTCGTCCTGAAGGACAACCGGGCCTCGTGCTGGCTCTTGATATCCGCCTTCTTCGATCATACAACCAGCATATATCGCCACGATAGTCAGGCATGCGATGGTGCCAGCTTTGCGTTGAAAGTTTGCCATTTTTAATCCTAACCATGCAGAGGCGTTGCCGCTATGGGGCGAGAGCCTGCGGGGGCACTCGGACAATGTCTCATCGGTTTAGGAGAACATCGACGAGACACCGGTGCGCATCATCTTTGTCTTTAGCTGCAAAAGCGACCGGCAACGCAAAAAGCGCAAGGCAGGATGCGGCGGCGACCAATGTTCGAGTCTTTGATGTATTCATGAGAATTATTTTTTGAGGTAATCTTATCGCTCGAGTTCGGTTTAGTAGCCATGCGGTTTACGTCAGTTCCAGTTACTAGAAATGTCAGTCGGATTGAACGTACTCGGCCTGGGTGGATATTCCGAAAAACCCCATCGAATCAGTCGGGTCTTTTTCCCCTATTTGCACTGCCTGATCCGGAAAGCGGTCCGTCTTCAGACTAGATAAACTTTCACTAGCATCGGTTATAGAGAATAAAAAAGGCGATACTAATTGGTTGTATCAGTGCGCTAAAATGATGAGTTGCCTTGATGCACCGCTAAGATCGTTCACGGCAAAAAATGCTTCGACTGAGGCAAAATTTGCGGCGGAAACCGAATCGCTTGTCCGCGTTCGGTCCATAAGCTTGCTCCGAAAAGTTCGTAGCCATCCCCGCAAATAAACACGGCATGAAAAACATCCCCGTTCTACACGTGTGCGAGACCAGTCTCGCCGCGGCCTATGAAAAGGCCCTTGTTTCGCTCCACGAAAATGGAGTCCGCTTCAAAACCCAATATGACAAGCCTGGTGATCCGCAGAGCCTCGACTGCACGTTGAACCTCACCGTCCTCGATCCGCTCTCCGAGCCGATGATCCACAAGGCGTTTCCCGGCGGCATCGAAGATTTGCGCGAGTACGTGATGGAGCTCGGTGGCGCGAAAGACCACTGGGTGAAAAATATGAACGACCCGGCTGACACGCGTTGGGAGTACACATACCACGGACGTCTCGCCACGTATGGCAGCTGGCAAGAGAAGAAAGACGGCAAGCAGATCCGCGCAGGCGGCTTCAGCATCAATCAAGTCGAGTCTGTGATCGCCAAACTGGTGAAGCAGCCCTTCACGCGTCAGGCTCAGATGATCACATGGATGCCGAACATTGACCTAGAGTGTTATGATCCGCCGTGTCTGCAGTCGCTCTGGTATCGCTTAATGGAAGACGAGACGGACGGCGTTTCCTGGCTCAACTGCAACATCCGTTTCCGCAGCAACGATGCCTGGGGCGCGAGCTTCATGAACATGTTCGGGTTTATCATGTTTAGCCGTGATGTCATCGCAGCCGAGATTGCCCGCCGCACCGGCAAAACGGTGAAGCTGGGACGGCTCAATTGGCAGGCAGACTCGTATCACATTTACGGCAAAGATATCGCCGACGCAAAGAGGCGCCTCTTCGATCGCCTAGGTCAAGGCACCCTAGCCGACCGCACCTACGAATTCACCGATCCTTCAATTCAGGAAATGTACACAGAAGCCGAAGCGGCAGTTCGTGAAAAAATCGCCGACTACGACCGCAATCACTAATTGGTTTTAATAAAAGGGCGTGCGACGAATCGCACGCCCTCGTGGTCACGCGTCAACTAAATCGTTTTACGGCAGAATGTAGAAGCCGGTTTCGATATGGTTCCAGTTATGACCTCCGGACTGGCTTCCGACAATGGCCCTGTCTGAAGCAACCAGTTGTACAACATAGCCGCAGGGCTTCATCGCGACTGGACTATGGAGGTTAAGTTCCCAGGCCGCACCAGGCGCTCCCGGGGTCTGACTAGTCGATGTCCACACCGTCGTGGGCTGGTTCGACGGAATAGCCACGGTGTTTGGCAACGTGGCGAGACTGAACCCACCGAAGTACAAATCGCGCGCCACAAAGTGGCCGAGAATTGTGTCGATTTTATCGAACCCTTTGCAATCGCCACCGTTGTCAATATGAAGATCAACTTTAGGTGCCGTATTACGGAGCTGAATACGATACCACGGCGTGATGCCAAGTATGCCGTACATGTTGTCGGCAATCTCAAGTTGCACTTCCCACATATCATCACCGGATGAAGACCAGACACCGAGGGTGAAATTCTCCATGTACAACGCCGGATTGCGGTAGTTGAAGAATCCATATCCAGGATCAGCTGGATTGGTCGAATCAGGCACCTGCGTGTCGTAGCCTGGCGTCCAGCGCGTGATGTTAAACGGCGTGAGCAAGGTGACGATGTTCGCTGGATTGGAAACCTGCCGGGCACGGATACGGTACTTGTAACCAAAAAACCATTGTCCATGTACCAAGATTGAACCGCCAAATGGACAATCTCGGTTCAGGCCCCAGGCGTCAGCAGGAGCATCGTTATACCAGAATTTAGCCGGGATGGCGCCAAACCAGGTCGTCATGCCGTCACCCGCTGTGTCGATGTTTTCGATCGGAATGCCGCCGAGAGCACGGATGACGGCAGTGGGCTGGCCGATGGGAGTACCAGGTTTGATTTGGACGTGAGCGTCGATTCGATTACCCCAATATTTTAGCTCGTCCGGATTGGTTGTAGACGGTGGCGTGCTCCAGGAGAGTACGGCACGCACGCGGGCAATTTTTGGTTTTTCGCAAGGACGACGTACGGCCGAGAGATCAACAGGCAGAATCGCTGCGTAGTGCAGACCACCATTCGGCATCGGGACAAAGTCGTGAACATTGAACGCTACCGTACCAGCATAGGACCACTGACAGGTATCGTCCCAATCGACCCAGAACGCGACGTACTCCTGGCTGCCAGGATCGCAAAGTTGCCCAGAGTACCCAGAGGGCTTTTTGATTTCCACGGTGGCGACGAGCCACTCGCGGTTATAATCAAGTCCCAGGCATCGCAACTCTTCGAAGCTAACATCAGCTTTGGTCTGATCGAGGGCCTTGATGGCTTCTTGCCAATTGAGGCCAAGCTTTTGCCAGGAGGAGATATTGGCGCTAATCGCTGTTTGATCAATGCCACCGGCCGTCAATGCGCTCTGCAGATGTTGAAAAGCGAAACGATGTGGTTCGACCGCGAACTTAGCTGTGGAGGCACGAGCACCTTTTTCGGAAGGGTCGCCATAAAGCTTAACCAAAGTCTCGAGCGGCATAACGTCTGGCGCTGGATCTGGCAAAGGGATCGGTATGAGCTGGATTTCCTCGAACAGCGGCGGAACTTTTATCGGCTTACCGAGCGTAGCGCTAATATCGTCATAGATGTCTTTAATGTACGGCTTTCTCGGTTTGATTTGTACGTGCCGATCGAGAACATTACCCCAGACCGGCGGCCAATTCGGTGTATTGGCAGGCGGCGGTGTTTCCCACGAGAGGATCGCGCGCGCCAGCGGAAGGACGGGCGTCTTGCAGGTGTTGCGCTTAGGATCGACTTGCAGGGTGACGACATACACCAATGGTTTCGTGGAATGCTCTGAGCAATCCACCGAATTGGGAATATCGTGAGCACTAAACGAACTAATTCCTAGGTCTTGCCAACCTGCACCAGTTCCATAATCAATATAGAAGCGCACATACTCAGTAGAACCCGCGTGGCAAAGGGTTCCTCTGTAGCCGGTAGGGCGTTTGATATGGATCGTCGCTTCGATTAAGTCACGATCCTGTTGATAGCCTACGCAGTGTATCTGCTCATAGGAGGTGTCACTCGCGATGACTTTGACCGGTTTAAACTCACTCGTTTGGAGGTTTCCAAAATAGTTAGGGTTCGAAGCGAGCAAGTGTTTGAAGTTTTCGCGCTCGTGTTCAATTTTGAGATGCGAGGCGGCGCTGTCTGACTCTGTTTTCATGGTGTGATACTTTTATTGCGGGAGAAGGATGACCACGCCGGGCTGGAGGCCTCGCGCTGGATGCAAGCCGAGGTCACAGGTGATTGTAGTAGCCTTGTCATAAAGCGTCGCGTAAACGCGCGCTGCGGCGGAGACTCCGAGCGAAGGAGCGGTCGAAGATACGGCGGAAAACAGGATTATAATAACCGCTAATTATCAGTATTAGAATCCTACTCTCATTCTTTAGTTATGAAAAATCCGGCCGCTGTTACACTTTTTGATCAAAAACGTATGCAAAGGTATGGCATGTGGATGGGAGTCAGTTTGGGATTCCTTCAGTCGCTAAGTATTCCGCACGCTTGGATAGAAATGCGGCGATGTTTCAAAATAAGAATTCCAAACACCAAACCTCTGTACAGTGTCTGTCTTAGGAGAAAATCTTTGTGGCCGCCCCTTCCACTCAATCTGGTCAGAATTCTCATGCACGTTTCGCCGCGACACGTTGGACGGTTGTACTCTCGGCTCAAGCCAAGGAAACGCCCCAAGCGAGTCGCGCGCTTGAGACCCTCTGCCAAATGTATTGGTCCCCACTCTACGCCTTTGCGCGACGCCAAGGTTTCACGCTCCATGACGCACAGGATCACACCCAGGGTTTTTTCGCACGCCTGCTGCAAAAAGATTTTCTGCGCTCCGTCGCACCCGAAAAAGGACGTTTCCGCACGTTTCTACTCGTCGCCTTTAAACGTTTTCTGGCGAACGCTCGAGAGCACGCCTGCGCCCAACGTCGTGGCAGCGGCGAAACTCCGCTCTCTCTCGATGTTGAGGCAGCGGAAAATCTTTACCGCGCCGAACCACTCGATAATCTCTCTGCCGACGTAATCTACGAACGACGTTGGGCGCTGACGTTACTCGACCAAACAATGAATCGCTTGCGCCAGGAATTCATGACCGCTGGTAAAGGCGACGACTTTGAACAACTCAAAGTTTTTCTTACCGTCCCCAAAAGCGAAGCAAACTACGAAGCTGCAGCCGCCGCGCTTGGCCTCAGCACTGGTTCTACACGAGTCGCAGCCCATCGTATTCGCCGCCGCTATCGTGAGGTATTTCGCGATGAGATTGCCCAAACCGTCAGTAATCCAAACGAGATCGACGACGAGGTCACACACCTACTTTCCGTCTTGGGCTAAAATATTTTTCAGGATCCGTGTAACAAATCGATCGTTCTCCTGATTAGGAGGTGATGAACAACATGCCGATATCCTCTCGCTGCCCGCAATGCGGAGCCGAAGTATCGGCCAATGCCCTCCAAGGGTTATGCCCACGTTGCTTGCTGGCAATGAACCTAGCGGCTGAAACTCAAAGCACCACGCAAGCTAACGCCGCCCAACCTAGCCCGCAGTCTCTTCAAGAAGTCGCACGCCTCTTCCCGCAGCTGGAGATTTTGCGCCTCATCGGCCAAGGCGGCATGGGTTTAGTTTATCAAGCACGCCAGTCGGCACTCGATCGGTTCGTCGCGCTCAAAATCCTCACCCCGCCCGCAACCGACGTGCATGGATTTGCCGAACGCTTTAGTCGCGAAGCAAAAGCCCTCGCGCGACTCAGTCATGCTAATATCGTCACTGTGCATGACTTTGGCGAACGCGAGGGGCACTACTTTCTACTCATGGAGTTCGTCGACGGCGTGAATCTACGCGAACTTCTCCAACAGAAAACCATCACCTCAGCCCAGTCTCTCGCGATCGTGCCAAAGATCTGCGAAGCGCTGCAATTCGCCCACGAGCAAGGCATCGTCCATCGCGATATCAAGCCGGAGAACATTCTGCTCGATCGCCGCGGCCAGGTGAAAATCGCCGATTTCGGCATCGCCAAAATCCTTAATCCTAACGTCCCCGCTACCTACCTCACCGGAGCCCAAGAACGCATCGGCACGCCACACTACATGGCCCCCGAACAGGTAGAAAGTTCTAAAACAGTCGATCATCGCGCCGACATCTATTCACTCGGCGTCGTCTTTTACGAACTTCTAACGGGCGAACTACCCCTCGGCCGTTTCGCTCCACCTTCGCAAAAAGTTCAGATCGACGTCCGGCTCGATGAAGTGGTGTTACGCGCTCTCGAAAAAGAACCTGCCCTACGCTATCAGCATGCTTCCGAAGTGAAAACGCGGGTGGACACGATTGTCGCCACACCCAACACAACCACTCAAACCAAGCGCTCAGCCTCAAAGCGTTGGCCCTGGATAGCTGCCACCATCACGCTCGGACTCTCCGCCATTGGCGCGACCCTTTTGCTGGTGAAAGGGCCTGGACTAGCGCCCTTTGCTACCGGCGAAGCCGTAGCCCTCGAACATGCCCGGCCTGTCGTTGTCCACACCTGGCCTGTATCGGGAGCCACGGAGATCGAGCCCGGCGTGCTCGAAGTTAGCGTCACCTTCAGCAAACCGATGACGCCCGATTCCTACACGTTGAACCAGACCTGGCCGGGTTCACTCCCGGAGTCCCTAGACGCACCTCGTTTCAGCGCGGATCACCGAACTTGCGTCCTAAGAATATCGGCCAAACCAGGAAAAATCTACGGCTACATGCTCAACACCGGCGGTAGGTATAACAATTTCAAGGACGAGGCAGGCGCTCCTGCCCTTCCATACCTGCTTACTTTCTCAACCAAACCAGTTACAACCGCTACGCCACCTCCAAAAATCTACGGCGGCAAATAGTCTGCTGTCCAATCGAGTTAGCTATCATCACTGATACCGCCAATTCAAACTAGAGACGAATTCGATGAAAAATTTTATTTTATTTACAGCACTTCTCCTTGGTTTCCCCTTCGCATCTGTCACGCATGCGGAGATCAAAGCCGATGTCATTCCACCGGTTGTTATTAAAACTTTTCCCGAAGCCGGAGCTGACAATATCCCTCCTGGCAACGTCGAGATTCGTGTCACTTTCAGCAAACCAATGAAAGAAGGTTGTGCAACGATTGCTCCAGTTAATCGAAGGATCGTTCCAGAAATCATTTCTCCAGCGCGCTTAGAACCAGACGGAATAACCTACGTATTGGCTGTCAAACTACGCCCAAACACTACCTATGGACTTTGGGTCAACGGCCCGAAAAGCGGCTATTTCCAAGACTTGAATGGTATTTACGCTCTCCCCTACCAGTTCGTTTTTAAAACCAAGGCCAGGTGAATATTCCCACAGTCCACATAAAGGTATCATTTAAAAGCCCAATTTGGGTCATTCCATCCATGAAAAATCTATCCCTCCTGACTGGAGTTCTCTGCCTCACCGCTATTCTGCCAGCCCAAGCCGCAGAGTCCGAACAACAAGCCACCGACAAGGTCATTGTATTACCCGAAACTAAGATATCCGAAAAGATGAAGCTTCGTCCGGAAGAAAAATGGTTAACGGGTACGATCGGGAATTTCGAAATTTTCAGCCACGCCTCCGAGCGGGAAACCCGCACATTTATTTCGGAATTCTACAAATTTCATCAAGCGTTCATTTATTTGTTCCCCAAGTCAGACGTCAAATTGGCCAACAAACTCAAACTAGTCTTATGCGGCTCCACCGACAAGTTCACCGCTCTTGCGCCCGCCAATTATAACAACCTTAGCACAATGGTGAGCGATGGAAACGACTGCTACCTACTCATTGATCTCGCCGTCAAATCAAGGTTCACCGGGAACTCACGGGCATATGTGATTACAGGAGACACTTGGATTCCCGGCGGCGATGGACTCTTCGGGCCCAGCCCGTATGATTTTATCGACGGCTCAGTCTTGGCGCGTCGTGAATATATCCATTTTCTGTCGGAGCGCGCAAATCCACGCCCACCTCTTTGGTTCGAGGAAGGCATAGCCATGTATTTTTCGTCAATGGAGATCACCAAAAACAAAATCACGTACGCGAGGCTCGGGAAAGACGTAGTGACGTGGTTGGACGGTCCGAGCATGTTGCCGATGGAAAAGTTTTTCGCTCTTCCGAAGGAGTCCGGCGGATATAATCCCAATTTTTCACGGCAGGCTTTGGTTTTCGTCCACTACACGATGTTCGCGCGCAAAATGCTTTACCAAAAATCATTGCTGGCCTTCGCCGACAAAGCATCCCTAGAGCCAGTCACCGAGGAAATGTTCCGCCGATATTTCGGGATGAGCCTCAATGATATGGAGGGTGCATTGTTAAGCTATATCAAAGACGGCGGTTTCTTTAAGTATGTTGTAGCGCCTAAAAAAATTAAATTTCCAATAGAACCTGCTTACGAGCTTCGCGCCACCACAGACGTCGAAAATGGACTGCTGAAAGGCAATATTCTTCGCCTCGTAAAACGTTATGAAGATGCCAATGCCGAACTAATGTCACCGATACTTAGAAAACACAGTGACATTCGCCTCGTTGCTGCACTCGGCGTTCTTGAGTACAATATGGGGAACTTCTCGGCCGCCCGAAAACATTTGGAAGACGCGGTCGCAGCCAAGGTGGACGATTGTACGGCTTACATCACACTTGCACGCCTGCGCCTTCACGAAGCCCTGAAAGCGGCGGTGCCGGCAGGCGCGCTCAATGCAGACCAAATGTCCGATGTCCTCACTCCGCTGTTCGCCGCGCGCGCTCTCGATCAACCACTTCCCGATATATATTCGCTAATCGCAGATATCTGGGAATACTCTCACATCACTCCTTCACAAGACAACCTGGCTATCCTCGACGAAGGCGTGCAGAAATTCCCGCGCAACAGCGACCTAGTTTATAAAGACGCCGTCCTCAAGGGTCGCTATAAGTTTTATAACGACGCACATGCTCTGATCGATCTTGGCCTAAGGCACGCAAGAGATCAAAAAACACAAGATCGTTTCACAAAGCTTAGGGCTGACCTGCCTCAAGCAACCGAGTCCGTCCAGTAGTTTTGACGAACTCGCACACTGATACTGCGCTCACTTCCCCTGTGTGCCCCAGCGGCGGTGGAGGAAGCGCTCCCACGGCGAGAACATGATTTTATCCGCGAGCAGGCCAATCACTACGATAATGATCATCACGCCAATCACCTGCTCCATGGCATTCAGTTCACGCCCGTAATGCAGAAGATGGCCTAAACCAAAACCACTCAGTATCGTCACGTAGATTTCTGCCGCCATCAGCGAGCGCCAGGCAAATGCCCATCCTTGCTTCATGCCGCCCACGATGTATGGTAACGACGCGGGCAACATCACTTTTATCCACGTATGTAAGCCACGTGAACCCATCGTGCGCGCCGAGCGAGCATAGATCGGCGGAATGTTGCGCACCCCATTGTCGGTGGCGATAATCATCGACCAGAGCGTGCCCATAACGACGACGAAGAACATCGCTGTCTCCGTCTGCCCGAACCATAAGAGCGCGAGCGGCACCCAGCACACGCTCGGCAACGTCTGCAAACCGAGCGCGAGAAGACCAATTGTGTCCTGACAGACTTTGAAACGGGCCGTGAGAAGACCGAGTGGAAGCCCGAGAAAGATGCCAAAGGTATAACCAAGCACGAGCCGTTTCATCGTAACGACAGCGGCATCAAACAACGTGCCGTCTCGAACTGCTCCCACGAGGTATTCACCTACCGTCAAGGGTGAAGGGACCAGCACTGGTGACCATATATTAAGACGCACCAAGATTTCCCAAATAATCACCAGGAAAGCAAAAAACGCAGCAGCAGAGAAAAACCGTTTCATTCGCAAAGTCCTTCCGCGATTTTTGGCCACAGAAAATGAAGAACCCCGCAGCAAGCTGTACCCTCGCGTTCGCTCGGCGGGGTATCAACCACCCCGCATCGGATTCCGATGCGGAACCGTTCACCCCGGAGCAAGCTCCGGGGTATTTTCAAACCTCGATAAAGCGTTCTGTGTCCCGTCAGGTCCGTGCTCGTTTTCATTCGGCCACCTCCGCTTCAGGCTTCATGTGGCCTTTGAGGGCTTTAGTGATTTCGGTCGCGTGTTCTGCAAGATCGACGCTGTTGATGTCGCGCGGGCGCGGCAAACTGATCCGGAACTGTTCTTGAATACGACCCGGATGCGGCGAAAACAAAACTACACGATCGCCGAGGCAGACGGCTTCGCGAACGTTATGGGTGACGAAGACGATCGTCTTTTGGCGTTGCTGCCAAATTCGCTGTAGATCGCCGTAAAGTTGTTCGCGCGTGAGCGCATCAAGCGCAGCGAAAGGCTCGTCCATCAGCAGCACACGCGGATTCGGCGCAAGCGCACGAGCGAGCGCGACACGTTGCTTCATGCCACCAGAAAGCTCGTGGATGTTGGCGTGAAGAAATTTTTCAAGCCCAACAAGCTTGAGATAAAAATGTGCGACTTCTTTTCGTTCCGGATTTGTCAGTCCGGGTTTGAGCTTCAACCCAAACATCACGTTATCGAGCACGTCGAGCCACGGGAAAAGTGCTGATTCCTGAAACATCACCATGCGGTCGCGCCCGGGGCCGTCGATTTGTTTCCCGTCGCTCGCGATTGTACCCTCATCTGCATCATCAAGTCCGGCGATGATATTCAACAATGTACTCTTGCCACAACCACTCGGTCCCAACAAACAGACAAACTCGCCTTCCGCAACCTCGAGCGACACGCGGTCCAGCGCATGCACCTCGCGTCCGCGAGCACGAAAGCGCTTGGTAATCGCGCTCACTGAGAGCTTCGATGGCGCAACGTTGGCAAGTTCGGATTGGACGGTCATTGCGGGATACTGATAAGGCGCGCGAGGTCGACGTCACCACGGATAAAGCCTAGCTGTCGTGCATCGGCCACAAGACTTTCAATCGAGCTGAGCGTGATTTCCGAGGTGAACGTGAGGCGTTGCCACGCCGAAACGACGAGTTCGAGTTTGATCTCACGCTTCACCTCGTCGCTGAGACCGCGTTGAACAAGCGCCTGCGCTTCGGTGGGATGAGCGTTGATCCAGTCGGTTAACTCGCGGTGAGCTTGTGCGAATTTTTTTACAAGATTTGGCTGAACATTCAACAACTTTACGCTAGAGACAAGAATCGTTGTCACTGCATCTTTTTGCTCGAGATAGACCTTGCCGCCTGCTTCACGTTCGATGCGCGAAACCCACGGTTCGACGGTCCATACCGCGTCAATTTTTCCCTGCTGAAAAAGCGTAAGTTGGTCGGGATTTGCTGTCGGCAGCACAGAGACGTCTCCGCCCATTTGTGTGATCTTGAATCCTTGCTTCTGCAACCAGACCCGCGCAGCCACATCCTGCGTGTTGCCGAGCTGCGGAGTAGCGAGTTTCTTGCCTTTAAAATCAGCCGGTTTCTCAATTCCTGAACCAGGTCGCACCAACAATGCCGCCCCGCCGCGCGCCGCACCGGCGATCACACGGATCTCTTCGCCCTTCGAGCGGATGTAGGCATTGAGCGAAGGATTCGGCCCGACGTAGGTGAGGTCGAGCGAGCCGGCAAAGATCGCTTCCATTGCGCTCGGGCCAGCGTTGAAAGCGTACCACTGAATTTCGACATCGGGGCCGAGTCGTTCCTCAAACCAGCCTTTCTGTTGTGCAGTGAGCGTTTTGCCGATCACTCCTTGCGCGTGAGTAACGTTCGGGAAATAGCCAACGCGAAGCACGGTTTTGGCGGCAAGAGAAGTCGACAAGGTAACGGCGAGCAGAATTGCGAATATTGTTTTCATATGCCTTCGCGGTAAAGAAATTCGCCGAGGCCCGTTTCGGATGGCGTGAGCGGAGGCGAGAGCTTGACGGGAGCGGACGTGGACTTCGTTTGAGTCGCGCGGCCGGCAACGCGCGGTTTAACAGCAAAAGGAAGATCGATATTATTGCTCCGCATTTTTCGAAGCGTGACCTCAACCACGTTGGCAAGCGTGTAGCGGTCGAGAATGTTGGCGATGGCGTTACGCACATCGAGCATTAGCATCCGCAGCCCGCAGTGAGCCTCGTCTGGGCACGAACAGCGCTGATACGCGGTTTGACTAACGCAGCTAATCGGA
>Ga0302321_100000136_pt1 | contig 65539 bp, 47 predicted proteins | sample Fen_T0_1_FD_202505 | JGI IMG/M metagenome (GOLD analysis project Ga0302321, IMG submission 202505) | Peat permafrost microbial communities from Stordalen Mire near Abisko, Sweden - Fen_T0_1 | ecosystem: Environmental > Terrestrial > Soil > Wetlands > Permafrost | place: Sweden: Abisko... | reverse complement strand
AACAGGTCCATTCAAAGCCTGGAGCAACTGACCCCGGCAACATATGCCGCCAGCAAGCTGAAATAACCTACCCACTCGCCCAAGCTCCCGTCAACCGTGTGCTTGGCCAGACGGGTACCCATAAACTCCTATTTGACATCAATTACGTTTGCCGAATACCGTGTTCCATCGAAAGTTGCAGTTACTCGGACAGAGTCACCATCGTGAAGATTGCGGCTCGCTGGAAATCGAGCGAAATCAACAAAGATTTCATGGCTCTTTTCGTCTATCGGGTCAACCAAAACCAATAATCCGGAGTGCAAGTCAAGATGAGAGAGATTCCCGCTGAATACAGTTGCTGATCCAGGGGTAGCCAGGATCGTAATCTCGCTTGCAATGCCTCGACCCTTCTTGTCGGATTCAAACTTGACCGATATCAGAGATCCCTTAGCAAGATCTGACAGTCCGGAGGGAGATAACTCTCCTTCGCGAACGACGCGCGTATTCACAGGCACGCGTAACTTAAGGGCCAGGTGAGACAAGGCCGCACCCACGGTCAACTCGTTCGTCTCTGGATTGTAGCTGAGTACGTGCCCCTGAAACTCACCTTCGGGTGATCGCGACAAAATATGGATGCTAAGAGCAAACACGTCGGTCCCGTCCAATACTGTCTGGACCGAAGCGTGGTCGAGGGGATGCAGATCGCGCAGAGGAATCGCGTTTCCGTCGAGAAAGATTTGCGTGCGTTCGTCATACAGTATTTTTACTCGCCTCTGACCAAAGACACTCAACGTAAATTGATCGCGCACAGGATCTACATCCAGGATCTCACCGCCCATGATCGTGCTCTTTCCCTTTGGAGCGGGAGGCAAAGAGCGCAAGTCTGTCGACGCGCTGTCTGTCATCAAGGACGGCTGCGGGATCGCAACTCTTCCTGATATTGAACTCGTGCTTGACATTTGGGCAGTTGCCATGCCGATAAGAATCATTGCTGCGATGATCTGTTCCATTCAGCACATCCCTCATCATTTACTTAATGCTACTTTTCTAGACAAGCAGTCAGTTGACGTCGAATGATCTTGCACAGCCTGCGAAGTCTTTCGAAAAAAGGGGAATGCCCCACATGCTGTAGCACAACGTATTTTGCGGATCAAGAAGATCGCGTATCACAGATGCTAACCGCAATCGGCCGCAATGAAAGGTCAAAAAGGCACAATGATCAGGAAGCTTCTAAAGCTCGCTCAATTCATCTCGATCATCGCATGCGCTGGATCTCTCGATGCCTGGGCCCGAGATGGTCTGGCAATCACCATTCCAAGGCACAGCGAGCTGACGCCTGTGCAGCGTCTTAATCGTGAAGGCGTGGATGCTGTAAAGAGACAGCAGTACGAAAAGGCAGAAGGTCTCTTCTACAAGGCCTATCTCTACGACCCTGCCGATCCCTTCACCCTGAACAATCTGGGATACATCTTTGAGATTCAAGGAGAATTGGTCCGCGCTCGCAAGTTTTATGCATTGGCGTTGGAACAAGGCTGCAATGCGAGCATCGACCGGAGCAATGCAAAGCAGTTAGAAGGCAAACCGATGAATGATGCCTTCAAGAGCCTTCAAGACGTCCCCATGAGGGTGAATCGCATGAATGTGGATGCCATGGCCCTCCTCTCAAACGGCAGAGGTTTTGAAGCGGTTGCTCTTTTAAAAGAAGCGCTCTCCCTGGACCCGCGCAATCCCTTTACAACGAACAATCTTGGGGTTGCTTATGAGGCGATCGAGGACTACGGCAATGCGTTGAAAGAATACGGCGCAGCGGCCGATTTGAACTCCTCGGAACCTATCGTTGTTACGCTCAACCGCTCGTGGCGAGGAAGGCCCGTTAGCGATATGGCTGCGGAAAGCGCCAGGCTCTTGGAGGAGCGCATCAAGAAGATGGACCCTGCAGAGGCGCATGCCGCCATGTTTGCAGTTCGAGGAGTCTCCGCGACCAACCAAAACGATTGGATTACAGCAAAGCAAGACTTTCTCGCTGCATATTCGCTCAACCCATCCAGCGCATTTTCACTTAATAACCGCGGATTTGTCGCGGAAAAAGACGGTGATCTGGAGACGGCACAGTTCTATTACGGAAAGGCCCGAAAAGCTGATGATTCGAAGGCTCGTGTCGGATTGGCGACCGATCCTTCGGCCGAGGGAAGAAGACTCTCTGCGGTTGCGACAGAGAGCAACCAAAAGGTCGACAGCGAGCTTGACAAATATAGTCGGGACCGTCGCAGGCAAAATGGTCCGATCGAACTGACACCTCGAGATAGTGCGCCCGCGGGCGACTCCAATGTGCCGCAGGCACAGAATTCGCACTCGGATGACGCGTCGACGGAAGCTACATCCTCCCTTTCACAGAATGCTCACTAGTTGAAACGAGGACCACTCTAATATGACGAATCCTACACCACAGTCGCAGTCACACAAATCAATGATTCTTCTATCTCGCCTCCTCTTGCCGCCGCTCGATGGAATCAATGCGTCTTCGCTGAAGCGGGAAGAGTTGATGTCGGAGGTTAGAAACGTCAGCCGAAATGAATTCGACGATTTGCTGACACTAGCCAACTCCAACCATGTGGTTGTGCGTGGGTTAGAGGTATTCTTCAGCATGATGCACGAAGCAAGGGATAGGATTCGCGCCGAATGGGCGCAAAAAGCCCTTGCTGCCGAGCGTGGGCGCATCAAAACAGCGCTGGAGTTTCTGGCTAACATTTGTGACACGTTTGTAGATCGTGGTTACGGCGTTACGGTGATCAAATCGCTTGACCACTGGCCCGATCTTGGCAGCGATCTCGATCTGTATACAGATGCGAGCCCGGACGATGTATTCAAACTCATGCGTATGCGTTTCGACGCACAGATCGCTTCACGAAGCTGGGGTGACCGCCTGGCGGGCAAATGGAATTTCCTTATCCCCGGATTGCCAGAGGCAGTTGAGATACACATGGGCCGTCTTGGGCAGACAGGAGAACAGGTTGCATTTGCCTCGCGAATAGTAAAACGCAGCCGGCTCACTTTGATCGGCGACCATATGTTTCGAGTTCCATCAGCTTCAGATCGCCTGATGATTTCTACTTTGCAACGAATGTACCGCCATTTCTACTTCAGGCTGTGCGACATCGTTGACAGTGCAGCGCTCGTGGAGTCGGGCTGCATCGATTACCAGGATCTGCGTTCCTCAGCAGGGGACGCCGACATCTGGGAAGGTGTCGCGACTTATCTCGCGATTGTCTCGGACTATGTGGCGAAGTACCGTGGCTCAGGCCTTGATTTGCCACAGTTTGTGATGGCTTCAGCCCGATTCGGCGGTAATGAAGTCCACTATGGAAACGGCTTTCTTCGCGTTCCGATCATGCCTCAATCCGCCAAGCTGTACGTATCGCAACTATCCGCTCTGCTGAGAAAGCGGGAACTGCACAACAGCGCACGACTCAGTTTGTTACCGTGGCTTGCCACTGCGGCTGTTGTCGGACAGAGAATTACCGGGAGCGACAAGGGTATCTGGTAAACCGGAAGGATAAGCTGGTAGGTCTGAACTGGGAGCCGGACTCATGCGGTGACTCTTGTTGTTAGTAAACCTGAAATCAACCAACAATGGAGGTGCCGGTAGGTTCGGCAAAATGCCATGAGCGGTCAATTATCGACAACTGCCACACCAACATCACGCGATGGGCCATCTGGAGAAAATCTAGGACGTAAACTGCAGGGAGCAGTTGCTGTGGATTGGCCATCCATCGCTTCGAAACTGGCTGATGCATCTTCCTCAGAAACCCTGCCGCCGAAGGAGTGGGATGCGCGGCCAATATTTGCTGTTGACTCGCTGACATTTAAGAGCGACCAATCATCGAGGGCTATCTCATTCGTCCTTCATGCTTTCATGATCACTCTGGTGTTATTGCTGGCTTTGAGGACTCATAGCGTGATTGCCGCGTCGCCAGAGACAATTGTGACTCCTGTCGATTTCAAATCATTCACACCTCCCATCACTTTGCCAGCCGCTCGGCCGATGGGCGGAGGCGGTGGCGGCGGTGCGCATGAAGTGGTAGATGCCAGCAAAGGGCATTTGCCGGTGATTGCGAAAATCCAGATTACGCCTCCGCAGTTGAGCAAGATCGACCGGCCGAAACTTGGGATTGCGCCTTCAGAGTTGGTGAAGATTCCAGAAGACAATAACCTACCCAATCTCGGCGTATCCAAATCGTCGCAGGTAGTACTGGTCTCACAGGGAAGAGGCAGCGGTTCAGGATTTGGTCAAGGTCAGGGTGGCGGAATTGGTATTGGTCACGGCAGCGGAGTGGGGCCGGGTACCGGTGGCGGCTATGGCGGAGGCCTCATGAGCGTGGGCGGAGGCGTAGCAGCGCCAGTGGTCATCCATTCCGTTGAGCCGGAGTTTACACAGAACGCTCGTCAAGCGAATTTCCAAGGGAGTGTCTCGATTATGCTCATCGTCGATTCACAAGGCAACCCGCAGAATGTCCGAGTAACTCGTCATCTCGGCATGGGACTGGACGAGAAGGCGGTGGAAGCAGTGAGGCAGTACAAGTTCAAGCCGGCCATGTATCAGGGGCATCCGGTAGCAGTGCAAATCGTGATGGACGTGGACTTCCATCTACATTGATCGACAAGAATGCTGACAGAATTGAATCCGTCTGCCCCGGACTCTCACATCCAAAGATCGCACTTGCATCCTACTGATGTTAGGTGAATTCGAATTGCTCACTTTCGGCCAATTCTCTATGTATCCGATGCTCTCGTCAATATCGCGTATTCTCCGACCCACTCTTCCAGTGGTCCTGGTATTGCTTGCCTCCAATGGATTGTTACTATTCTCTCAATCTCAGTCCGTACCACCCGCGGAAACACAACCGACAGCTCCCGCCGTGACACGCGACCTAACGCGACCTGAGATTCAGCCGAATCTGGATGTTGACCGCGATCCTATTCCATCACCCGACCCTGAAAGCAATGCGCCTTTGAGAATGGAATTGCCTCTGGCAGACCGGCCCGGCGAAGTTCAGAAGCGGCAGGACGGAATGTTCACCATGCACACAGATGTCGATGAAGTCTTGTTGAACTGTGCGGTGGTAGACGAAAAAGGGCAATCAATTACGGATTTGAGCCAAAATGATTTCCGCATCTGGGAAGACGGTGTTCAGCAGACAGCGAGGTCCTTTCTCCATCAGGACCTGCCCATTTCGTTGGGTATCCTTGTCGATAATTCGGGCTCTATGCGCGATAAACGAGCGGCGGTCAACGCGGCCGCCTTGAACCTTCTGCGAGCGTCAAACCCTCAAGATGCGACTTTTATCGTGAGTTTTTCTGATCGCGCGATCCTTGATCAAGGGTTCACTACAGATGTCAATTTACTGAATCGTGGACTATCGCACTTCGATTCCAAGGGCACCACGGCATTGTACGATGCTGTTGCCGCCTCGGCGGACGAAATGGCAAACCGCGGAAAACACCCAAAGCAGGTTCTGCTGGTCATAACGGACGGAGCGGACAATGCGTCAAGACTAGGTCTGGAACAGGCGATTCGACGTGTACAAAACCTAGGAGGACCGGTAGTTTATTCTATCGGGCTTCTTTTTGAAACGGACAAGGAAGAATCACAGCGAGCTAGACAAGCGCTGGAGATGCTGTCGCGGGAGACCGGCGGCATAGCTTACTTCCCGCACTCATTGCAGGATGTCGATGGCATCGCAGCTGAGGTCGCGCGCGATATACGAAACCAATATACGATCGGCTATCATTCCAGCAAGCCGGCCAGCCTTGAGGGATACCGGATTGTGCACGTCGAGGTGAGGTCTGCGAACCATGGCAAGCTGATCGTTAGGACGAGGAAGGGATATTTTGCTAAAGAGAGAGCGCCGCAACATTTGAAAACGGTGCAAGAAGCCAAGCAGTGATGGGACCTCCCAAGGAACATCCAGCGTGTTCCTTTGGAGGTACTCAACTCTGTCAAACGAGAGAGTCAGGCTCACTCTACCAATAAGTGAGACTGAGGTTATCCAAGTAGGTGGTGTACGGCGATTGCTTACTGTTTCCGTCCATTTGGTAGTTGACGGTGACCCCATACCAGCTGGCAGGAACGAAGAACGGCGCATAGGTCTTGTTCAAGACAGCGGTCACGCCATTCAGCGTTATAGATTGGTAAAGAAGTGAATTGTCAGATCCCCGCTGTGCCTGAATGGTTACATGGTTCCACCCACCGTTTATGGGATTACAGGCAACACCGGTCGAGACCCACTTCGCATTGAGGTTATCCCAGATATCCCATTCATTGCCACCGAGAATGCGGCATTGAGTACCCCATATCATTCCAACGCTATTCAAGTACATGTTGATGTCGAACTCCAATACCTGCGTGACCGAAGCATTCGTCACGTAGAAGTCGGCATTGTATGTGAAGTTGTGCAGGGTCGGAATCAGTGTGCGATTGGTGTCGGGGAGGTTCTGCGTTGAGAACTGGCCTATGAGCGGAAGTGAAAACAACACATCGCCCCAGGGAGCGGTTCCGCTAGGCCCCCCTAGATTAAATGCTGTCGCATTGCCGCTAAGTGAGGGTGAAGACACGTTCTGCGTGTATGAGTATTGAAAGCCATTACATGGCGAAGGCGAGCAATCAACATAATTGGGCGGCCCTTGTCCCCAACTGTTCCACCCTTTGCTTCTCTGAAGATTCGAGAGCTTTGTTCCGTTCTGCTGAACCGTGACTTTCACAGGTACATAAGAGGCTCCGCCGCAGTAGTCCCACTCTTCAATGACTGTGTTCTGGGGACCCGCGCCAAGATTAACCTGGGCATTCAACTTCGCTCCGTTTTGAACGACAATAAGTTGGTTGTTTACGTAGACGCCCATAGAGGCTACACCTTTCGAGCAACTTCCGCCTGCGGCTGTGGCCACGAAATTCGCCGGCGAGCTCACGGTGCTGTTGTTCGCAGGTGAGGTCACAAAGACACCGGGTTGACTGGTGACCGTGATTGCAATCGGTGTGAAGGTCGCGCCTCCGCAGTAATCCCACTCTTCGACGACGGTGTTGTATGTTCCGGGACTGAGGGGAACACTGGTATTCAGGCTGGTTCCATTTTGAACAACAATCAGTTGATTGTTCACATAGACGCCCATAGATGCGACGCCTCTTGAACAAGTGCTCGTGGTGGCGGTCGCAACATAATTAACAGGCGAGCTTACTGTTGCAGCATTTGCCGGACTGCTGACAGTGACATTGCCGAACGCAGGAGCCGCGACTGCCACAAGAATCAACGCGAAGTAGAAAAAAGTCTTCATCAATTTGTCCTCAGGAATTTTCTTCGATCCCGAATTTGGGCCGTGGACCAAGATGATCGTGATACTTCTCCGCGGGTCTTCCCTTATCGGCTGAATCCCACAGCGGTTTCACGCGTCAATAGCCATTTCGCTCATAGATTGAAATTCGCGAGTTGGCATATGTGAAAAATAAAGCGAGCTGAATTGATCATTCCGTAAAATGGCCAGTATCCTGCTGCGACCGCTGGGAATGATCATTACCGATCTGGATTGTCAGACAGTGCTCTCTTACACGCGCACATCTAGCACGTTACTCAAGGCAAAAAATGTCTCATCAGAGGATCAAGCAACATTGGCGACGACGCAAACTTTGGATCTCGTCAATCCTGCTAAGAGTACAATCAAGCTCGCTCTAACTTTTCTCGCGATCTCGATGACTTACTCGATACCTATCAGCGGCTTCTGATTAGAGCAGAACTTCCGCACAATGGGCGCTTTCCCGGTTCGTACTAAGTTCCCAACACGGTTGTTGTTGCAACTAGCCTGGCCACTAAGTCAAATCAAAAGTGCTGATTATCAGTAGCCATGAATCGGGTTTTCGAGTATCACAGTAGACGGTCGTCTTCCCAACCAATCTCGAAGTGTTCAATCTTGTACACAATTTAAGTATAATCCGATACGTAGTCTCTGCGACTTGATATAGGGATATCTAGAACTTTAGTACCAAAGAGATTCAAACCGGCAACACGAATGCTGCGCCAAGACTGAATTGTCGGACCTGAGCGCTGGGTTGAGCTTGATCCAAAGGGGTTACGTCGAAGCTAGAGTTCGTCCTTGCGTCCTGTATAGCTCAGACAAACCTATAAATATATGCGAACGTATTTCAAGTCGTCAGTTGACGAATCGTAGCGCAAGTCAATGCGAAATCTCCAAAATATATGAACTTGACATTTTAGCCGAGGCAGACAAATGAATACCAGTGTTCCGGCCCTTTTGCTATTCGTGTGTTTCGCGATACCCGCTGTCGCAACCGTTGTCGTCAAGAGTCCGTCGGATGGCCAGACGGTCAGCTCACCTGTAGTCTACTCCGCAACCGCTACCACGACCACATGCTCCAGAGGCGTAGCGTCAATGGGCATCTATGTGGACAACCAGTTAGTTTATGTTGTCAATGGAACCATTCTGAATACTTCTTTGCCCATAAATTCCGGTAAACACAACACAGTCGTCGAGGAATGGGACTATTGTGGGGGTGCCACGTTCATCCCTGTGGCACTAACCATCACGAGCCAGTCGGGGGTTCACCTGGTCTCGCCGGCAAGCAATAGCACCGTGAACTCCCCTGCCAACTACGTCGCCACAGCCACGAGCAGTTGCCCCAAGGGCGTGGCGTCCATGGGAATCTACGTGAACAATCAACTCGTACATATCGAAAATGGCGCGAGCTTGAATACGCAGTTGAAGTTGGGTGCTGGAGTCCAGCACACGGTTGTTGAGGAGTGGGACTATTGTGGCGGGGCCTCCTACACGCCTGTAGATGTCGCGGTCCAGAACGCCGGAAAGGTGCTTCCCAACCTGCAGGCCAGCGGCGGGTGGAATAGCTGGGGAGAGTTCGCTCCCAAATATGACATCACTTCGACCCAGGGGACGGGAGTCAACTGGTCAATGTCGCAGCATATCAATTCGCCGTCTTTGAGCGGAAATGCGACCCGGTTCAATATCGGTGGGACTACCCCTTACTCTGATGTCCTTTGGTCGAACCCGGTGATCGGCCAGAACACAACGCAAGGTATTCCGGACACTGGTCACACGCTCCTTCCAGCGCTGCATAATTTCACTTACGATGCCGACTTCTACGTGACCAACGATTCCATTACGCAGGTCTTGGAGTTCGACATTAACATGTATATGAACGGTGCCGGAATGATATGGGGAACGCAGTGCAATCTTTTGGGCGGAAAGGGATGGGATATCTGGGACAACGTGAATGCACAGTGGGTACCGACCGGCGCCGAGTGCGCGGTTAGAAACAATGGATGGAACCACATCACAATCCTCGCGCAGCGGGAACCGAGTAATAATATTCTGTATCAATCGATCACACTGAACGGCATTACGGCGAACATAAATAAGTCCTATCCACCGTTTTCTGTTCCTATAGGCTGGTGGGGGATTACACTTAACTACCAGATGGACGGAGACTACAAGCAGTCGGCAAATACAACATACCTGGACAATTTAAATTTTGCGTATTGGTAGAAAGAAGTGCTTTATTGTCCCCTGATGAACCTAAAACGATAGTTTTTCCAGGGCATGCATGAGGATCGCCTGCTCTGCCTCACGAATCGGCATCGGTGCTATAACAGTCATCCCGCCGACCAACTTGTTAAGAGCCAGATAGGAGCTACGATTCGTATAGAGAAACTCGATCGGGTATTCGGGTTTTCGCGCGCGTGCCTGAATCGGATCTGCATCCAGCAGATAACTGATATGAGGCCTTGGAACCAACATCATTATCATCCTGACATATGCTCGAATAACTCGATTGCGCAATGTCAGGTTCGCCAGTTCGTCATAGGTATATCGGTCAAAAATCACGAGGTCAGCTCCTGAGTGCAGTGCTGTCTTCACCGCGGCACGAACCGAAATAGCATCGATGAGATATAGAACTAGACGCACAGCCGTCATGAGTCTTGACTTGACGTTCTTGTCTCGCCGGTTGATCGGCGACAAAGGAGTTCCAACTCCTTTGTCGCCCTTAAAAATGCGGTGGCCGGTCGCTTCCCGGATTTGCGTCAGCCTGGCAACATCATCCCAGAAGGTGACTAAAAGAACCTTCAGACCATACTGCTTAAGGTGCGCGCAAAGAGCCTCAATCTGAGTGCTTTTCCCAGCGCCATCAATGCCAGAGAAACTTATGTATTGAGTCTTGCTGTTCTTTCGGGTTGCGCTCATGCCATACTCCATGGTTCCGTTGAATGTGTGCTGGCTAAACTTGCTATGGCCTGCTACGGCTCCCATGGGAGAGTGCCACAACAGTCCCTACAGCGACTGCGGCGCCCACGGCTACAGTAAATCTAATCAGAATGGTTCGCGATCGACGCTGTTTTGCCGGTGCAATTACAGCACCCGCAGGTCTGGAAGCAGCGACGCCGGTTGTCTTTTCGTAGGGGGCTGCCGCTGTGCCAACCGGCTTCGGAGCACCAGTCTGCTCTTGATCCGAACCTGACTGTGGTGTACTGGGCTGCCCATTCTGATCGCGGACTTGCGGGCGCGCAGGGTTTGGACTAGCAGGGATCGATTGCTCAGGCTGGGTTGTGTTTGATTCCTGCTTCGTGGTTTGGCCATCAGCATTTTGCGTCTGATCATGGACGGCTGGCGCGCTTTGCGCCTCTTGGCTGCTACCTGGCTCTTGCGGCGGTGCTGGCGGCGCGGCATTCGCAGACGAAACCGCCAGTAGTATCACGAGACTGCACGCAATCTGTCTTCGTACCCAACGACTCGAAATTTTCATATGTCCCTCTGAATACGGTCATTTTTAATGTCGGGATGACCTCTCAAAGCAATTACGCAGTATCTTTAGAAGTCTCTTGGTGATCCGGTAGTAGCAGCTTGTTGTAAAGCATCTCGGGTCGGAGGTAGATGAAAGCTGCTCAGTGCTTCATCATTTGTGTCAAACACCTCAAAGAGACGGTTGACTCCAGTGAGTTCAAGAATTGTTCTTGCTGCCGCAGGGACTGCACTAAGCTTGACGTCACCGTTGCGCTTAATCGCTTCTTCCAGGCAACATAGCAGTAGATGAGTTACAGATCTATCCATCTTGCGTACATTCGAACAGTTGAGAACAATGCAGGGACGGTTATTTGCCATGCAACTCTCCAATTCGCCTAAAAAATGCCGGGCTCGTTTCACGGTCAATGCCTCCGGAAACTGCATAACTTCCACATTGCAAACTCGGAGCGTCATATCAATGTCCCTTCTTTTAAATCTCTTCTTTGTTATGTTCTTGGGATCCGACATCAGCGACTTCGTCTAAGCTACCACGATTGTTCGAATTACCATCTTGTGCGCTACATCCTGGTTATCGGGGAGTCTGTAAAATGTTTGCGAGTTCTGCTTCAGAATTGCGTAGAGCTCGTGCCAATGCATTTCTCCCATATCGGAAAAGTGTTAAAAAATTCGTATTATACCAACAGCAATTTGTCATCCTAGGCGATAAGCCGCACAAGAACCGGAGCTTGTTGAGCATGCCTGGCGAAGCTAGTACTGCCGCAGCCAGCCGATGATTACCATCCAGAACCGTGAGGGGCTTGCTCTCGTCAAGTCCAATCAGGATCACAGGACCAAACCCGGGATCCTCGTGATGAAGTTGACTGCCAATTGCAGCAATCTTCGAAAGGAAGAGGGCATCGACCAGGTGTTGACGCCTGTGCCAACTGCGGACAATCTCTGTGATCGAGAAATTGCCTTGCGCGAGTTTTCGCCACTGAGCCCGTGGAAACAACCTAATCTGATCGAGACCTGCTTCGTTGATTTCCACTTCATACCATTCCGTACCGGTGGGAATCTCCTTCCACAAGGAAAGGTGCCGAATGAATAGCAGAGCTCGCCGCGTGGCGTTTTCGTAAGCATTGTCAAGATTAGGATTGCTAACAAGTTCACGCATACTCTCCTGGTACTCCTGAAATGGGGGAGAGTGGAAGTCGCTCTTCAGAAACTCCGCAATGACTTCGTTTTCTGAAACGAGTCGAATCAATCGAAGAGGGCGGTAGTTCTCAGACGCTGGCGCATCGTTTTGACTGCTTAACGAATTGATAAGGAATGGCAATGCTACGGAAATCAGTAGCGCCACCATCAAGATTAACTGAACGAATATGACTTCGCGCAGAGACGAGTGGAATCGACAGATGCCCGCGATCACCGCGCCGCTGAAAGCCAGCTGTATCCAACTTGTATTCGCAATCTTGTAGGACATTTCGAAGGTGATAATTACTACACTGAGTGAATAGACAATTGTCGTGATGGCGTAGATCGCCAGGAGATAAGGGAGGTTGTAAGTTCCTGCGATCTCAAATCCAGATCCCAAAAAACTTGTCCACAGTCCCGCAGGAACGATTCCTATGCCTAGAGCCAAAACAAGACCCGTACCCAAAACCAGCAAAAGTGAAGTTGCAATGACCTTGAGATTCCTTCTTTCTTCATGTCGAGTGCCTGCCACAAGCGGAAACATACTATTCACAACCGCAGAACAGAAGGCGAATATAACCCGGCCGACCATCGCGACGGCTGCGTAGAGTCCAGCTTCCTTTGCGAGAAAAAAGTGTTTGACCAGTACAATGTCGCAGTTATTGATCAGAACCTGGCCGGAAAAGAAGACCATTGCCAGAGATAATTCGTGAAAAACACGGGAAAAGGGAAGAGGGCTTGGAGCGCTGACAGAAAGCGCGGGCGAAATCGTTAAATACGCGACCGCAACGGCTAACGAATTAGCTGCAATCACTCCCTCGACACCCAAACCTGCCAGGATTGCAAGGAGCGATCCTCCAAGGCGAACCGCTCCCTCCAGAACAACATTGGTTGCCAGGCGACGAAACCCATAAGTTCCCTGAATATAACCCCGCCGACTTCCCAAAGGAACGTAAAAAGCTGAGCCGATAGCCATGACGGCCACGAGAGTGGTGGTAGGCAAATTGAGATAGTTCGCAATTGCTTTTTGGAAAATGAGCAATGCAAGTGCAACAACAATTCCGCATCCCAAGGCGCTGAGATGCAGCTCACGGTATACCGCTCTCTTCTTTTCTTCCGAATCTTGTTGCGCTACCATCTTTGCAGAGACAATCTGAAATGAGAGAGTTACAGCAGAGACAAGTGTAAGTATGGTGTAAACAGCCGTGGCATGACCGAAGCCTAGCGGGCCAAGGAATCGGGCAACTACGATATTGTAGGCGAGGCTGATTGCAGTCGCCAAGCTCGAGCCTGAGAGCAACACAATACTGCCAGCGACAATCCTTGCCTGCAACGTAGTTGTTTTTTGGGCCAAGCTATTCACCGCACCTGTAAATTCGTGATTCTTCGCTCCGGGTAAGATCTTACTCAAGCTGAAGATACAGCTCTATCCGCGTTGCTACGTGATCAGTATCGCGGGCCGATTCACTCTCTGGCTGGTCAAAATGTATCAGTGTTTGAGTTGACCGTTTGTTATAAGCAACTCAGGGGATTCTCTAGGTCTCAAACGGATGAGTTCATGTTAAGCAGTGCAAAATCGTTAATATTCTTACTTTTCTTGTTGCCTCAAGGATGCTATGGTCCTTGGGCAAGCCATGCGCTGCGACTGACGCATAAGGCAACGGGAAATGCGCCGGAGACGATTGCCTTGTACGAGGCGTGGTTCGGGCATACAAAACACATCTCTATTGGATATTCTTCGCAGGATACTGCCGTGATAACCAAGCAGATTCGCCAAGCGAAAGCCATGGGTATATCCGCGTTTGTTGTGGATTGGTACGGTGTCCGCGAGCCGTTCATCGATCACAGTTATGCTTTGATGCAAACCGCAGCTGCCAATGAGAACTTCCGTGTAGCAATGATGTATGACGAGACACATGAAGACGATGGAGCGACCGAGGAGGCTCTTGCCGATTTCACGACGTTCCATGATACCTATCTTTCCTCAAAAGCGCTGGGACATCAGGCTTATCTAACCTACGAAGGCAGGCCTGTTATCTTCATCTTTCCAACAGGAAAGCACACTGACTGGAATAGGGTGCACACATTGGTTAGCAAATGGAGCGTTCCGCCGCTACTGATCTATGAAAACCTACCCGGTCAGTATGCGGATGCGTTCGATGGCTTCTACGCGTGGATCAATCCTGGAGAGAAAGGGTGGGCGGCAGATGGAAGCAACTGGGGAAACCAATATCTAAGTGACTTCTATGAGACGATGCGCGCAAAGTATCCTGACAAGATCATTGTTGGAGGCGTGTGGTCCAGCTTTGATGACAGTAAGGCTTCGTGGGGTCTGAACCGGCATATCTCTGCACGGTGTGGTCAGACTTTTACAGATACCTCCAACCTGTGGCGTAAGTATTTCCCCCCTGATGATCTTCTGCCATTCATCATGATCGAGACTTGGAACGATCACGAAGAAGGCACGGCGATTGAGAACGGAATTCCAACTTGCAGTTCAGGGGCACGATGACACTCTCTGGTCATTCCGGAGGAGAGATCTCCAGCGTGTCAAGAAAGTCCATCGATAATCGGAAGAGTAAGAAGTCCTTCCTCTTCGATTTGCACCCTTGAGATGGTTGGTTCAGTACGCTCATAGATGCATAGGCCCCGCAGTCATCGAGAGGGTCTATTGCCGGCCGGTTTTTTTGCGGGACAACTGGAGGGACAGCAGATGAGAACTTCCACCACCCGCCGTAAGATTCCTTGGCCTCTATGCCACATCGGTAACTTTACGGTCGTCTTTTCTTCTTGCTGGTACTGTCGCTATGCCAAAGTGAGGGGCGGCCGGAGATCGGTGAACGGTGCTGATGATCGAAAGAGGACGGCTGCGCACCTCATCGTATACGCGGCCAACGTACTCTCCTAGCACGCCAAGGCAGAAAAGCAATAGACCACCTACGAAAAATACCGTTGCCGCCACCGCAAACCCTGCAGCGTTGGCTGAGTGCCTTGAAATCGAAAGGAGCAGAAAGAACGCCATGAGCCCAGCCAGGCAAGTTGAGAGGCAAAAAAGAGCGAAACTAAGTCGCAAAGGCTTGTAACTGAAACTTGTAATCGCATCCATCGCATATTTAATCCGGCTTATAAACGAAAGCTTTCCTTCGCCGGCTAACCGGTCCTGGCGATCATAGTAGACCACGCTATTCCGATAACCAACCCAGGCTCGTAGTCCGGGCAGGTACCGATTCTTTTCCTCCATGGCATTTACCGAATCCACGGCCTTTCGATCCATGAGGCTGAATATTCCAGCGTTCAGAGGTATCGGATAGTCAGAGAGAGCTCCCAAAACGCGATAGAAGAGGGGAAAGAGCTTGGCCAGAATCTTGCGCCGTTCCTGCCGGCTCCTTCTGACTGCGACCACGACCTCAGCACCTGCCCGCCACGCATTGATCAGTTGCGGCAAAACCTCTGGCGGATCCTGAAAATCTCCATCCATCAGGATTACCGCGTTACCGTGTGCTGTCTTGATCCCTGCGGTGATCGCGCCCATGTGCCCCCAATTGCGGGAGAGTTCAACCACTACAACATGCGAATCTGTGGCCTGCAACGCTTTCAGCAGTTCAAGCGAGCAATCCGTTGAACCATCGTTCACATAAACCACTTCCCATGCAATTTGAACGCTTTCCAAGGCGCTAACCAAAGTCTCATGAAACCGCACGATCAGTTCCTCTTCGTTATAGATGGGTACGACTACTGAGACCATATTCGAATCATATATAGATGTGTTATTAGGCGTCATATCGACTCCGCGATTCCAAGTTGTGAATTTGTTGAATGTCCCTTATTGGTTCGTTGCTGCCAAAGGTGCAGATACTAATACCTTTGGTAATTGAAATGCAGAAATGTCAAGATACTGCCTGGAAGATCCGCACCCTCCATCGCACTTCGGCAGGTGTTAAGACTATGACGTAGCGAGCACTTACTTGCTGTGTCGTTTTGACCTTGTCGTGATCGAGAAGTTGCACGTCGTACTCCACCTTGTCAACGAGCTCAATGGAAAGCCCCTCTGGCGAATAGAGGACGATCTGGATGTCGTGGGAACGGTCCTGATAACGCGTTCGAATCCCCAGCACGGCTTGCTGCTGAATCGTCTCCGAGATCTTGTCTTTAGCAGTTCCCACAAAAGACGAATCGAGCAAATCCGCACGGTTCTGCTCAAGCGCGACTCGCAGACTCTGCCAGGACTGCAGATAGTCGCGAATCGCGGCTCTCCCAGTCTGTTCTGGTAGAGGCCGGGGACCTTGGAGATTCGCTGTCTCGACGCGCACTGTGGCTTGAGAAGAACCACCATCCGGAGATGTGCCAAAGACTAAGAAGAAGATCAGAAAGGACTTTAGCATGGTTATCTCTCCCACCGAATCTGGTTTCCCAGTACTACTCCACTTGCCACTGAGAATGTTGCTCCGCTATGCGCGGCCATTTGCACCTCGGCAAACCCTTGCTTGAGAGGTACGTCGACTGTCGACTGGGCGCCGTTGTAAGTCGCGGTGAAGGTCACGATTGTTCCGTCAGGCACCGAGTTGCCGTTACAATCGCGTACCGGCTCTGTTGCCAATTGAACTTTCTGGCCCGCTTGCCGCGCGCTCATCTTCAACCCGCAGGGATCGCCAGGGACCTGTCTTACGATGCGTGTACTAGAAACTCCGCCTATTCGCGCCACAAATCGAGCGATGCCTTGCTGGGCTGAGGAATCCATCCCCGTCCACGCGGCACCGTTGCGGGTTACTACAATATTTTTTTGCACCACGCCAGATGGATTCGACAGTTCAAAGGACACTGGCATCGGTGCGACGATCAGATTGTGATAGGCATCGAAGAGATAGATGGCACCGGTGATTCCACCATGAAGGCCGACCTGAAGGCGAGAGGGTCTCGCGAGAAAACTCAGGTTCGCAGGCTTACTTGAAGGCACTACCTCGAATGAGCCTGTCTCTGTGGACGATTCTCCCACCAGAACAGCCAGGTAGTGGCCGGCATTGTAGAGCGAGCCCGCGGGAAACAGCGCCGTCGCTCCCCGTTGCATATCGCGCTTCAATACTTGCTCGGGTCCTATAATGTATAGAGTCGCTTTCCCACTCCCTGCGCTCTGAATCGAGAACGAATCGCCGGCCTCAACAGCTTTGGGCAAGCGCAGGCCTCCTTCCTCAGCAAAGACCAATTGCATCAAAACTACTGCCATGCCGCTGAGCAGGAATGTCATTCGGGCTTTCACTGGGACCCTCCGGAACTGTATGTCGCAATGACAGTTCGCTGACTACTGACGTTCCTTGCAAGATCCTCCGGGATATGGATCTCAAACGGTACAGGATTCTGTGGAGAAAGAGCGCGGTCGATATATTCGTCAGCAACCCAAATAACCTGGCCGCTCTTGTCGTAAAAAGTTCCAAGAACGTGAGCGACGTTCACAATCTGACCGCTTTGATTGATCAGCTGACCGGTCAATGAGGCTCCCGGTGCCGGATGCAGTTGCTCATTGTCGATCTCGATCACTGGGTCTGCCGAGGCTGAGACAAGAGTTGATGAGGGAGCCATTCGGACGCTGCCGACTTCAGAAAGCGCCACATCAGGAAACTTGATGAGAAATGGCGTGACCTGCTTCGGAAGCAAAAGGTGGGAGATCTTGTCAAAGCTGCCTTCGGTTGCAATCGCCGATTGGTTCTTTGATAGCAGGGTCGCGGTGACCGACACGTACGCAGGCACGACATCCTCGTTCAAAAGCTCGCCGAGGATTACCACGCCGTCCGCCCGTTCAACTGGGTGCATGTCCACAATGCGCACGTGAGGCGCCTCCACATCCTGAGCGCCCCAGTCATCTCCTGGGCCGCGGTAGATCACATCCCACCGCAGATAATTTACAGGGATGACCTGAGGGGGCACGATGGGCTCCTTTACGATAGGCCACTCCGGCTCCCAGTGATCGCCATTCTTTACGACGCGCAAGATGCGTGTGTTCATGGAGGCGCCAACCACGGTAGACCATTGCAGCTTGAGCTCGATCTCCGCTTCATTGGGGGAAGCGTGAAGCGGCCTCACTTCGAATTTGTCCAGAGTCGAGTAGGTCAGAAGGCTTGGATAATACCCTGTCAAATCATGCACAAACTCCGGCTCTGTAAATTGAGCCTTGTTGGCGAGACTGGCATATGCTCTTTGCCAGGCCTGCGTGCGGATGCCTTCAGCCAGATTCTCGACTGCAGCCTCTGGGGTTGAAGATGAACGCAGCAGTGTTCCCCTGCCGGCATAAGCTACTGCAGATGGTACGGGCCACACTGTTCCCATCACTACAAGGGCCACGGTTACGACACCGAGAAGCACAGCGAGTAGGCGTCCCTGGTTCATGAAACCAACCTCCCATGCACTAGGTATTCATCGGTGGCGATTGAATCTTTCGCTGAGCTTTCTTGGCGCTTCTTTTCCGGGATCAGAACCACTAGGATTGCCAACAAGCTGCTGCCGAATGGAAGAATGCCCCAAATGAGGCCTTGCCAGCGTGGAGGCATCTGCGGCGCGTTCACGGGCATAGCCGGTGGCACCCCGTCTTTGCTCCAAACGATGATGGTCTTGTTTTCGAGGTTGTCCACTTGGCGCCAGCCCGCAAAGGACAGAAGAGGATCATAGTATCGATCCCGCACAAATACCCATTTCAGCCCGTAGTGATCTGCGTGTGCCAACATTCCACGGAGTGCATCGAGTCCAGGTTCGCCGAAATATTTAGAACTCGTGAGTGCACCTGCGCCATGGCGAGTTAGCTCTGGCAGCATCCTCCCCGAGTTCCATTCACCGTCGACGCTGCCGGCATTCGTCATCATTGCCAGGCGCGAAATCTTGTTGCCGAATCCCAGGGTGACGTAACGGTACTGATCGTGACCGTCACGATTGAGCCACGATGCAACTGGATCGACGTTGAAATCCTCGGCATCCGCTGGTCGATAACTTGCCCATCCCACTGCTATTGCACAACTGAACGCCGCTAACAGGGTCAAACTGGCAACCGCCCATAATCGATACCTATCGATGAGTTCCGCAGCCAAAAGGCCCAAAAACGGCAGAGCAAGCAAAGTTGCCCAATAGCTGAATCGCTCCATGGTCAGCACGTTGAAGGCCCGTCCCAGCAGGAGTTGCCCCACGGGAGTCGTTCCTCCAAGTCCAACTATGAATGCCACCCAAAATCCGACCAGCAAGGGACGGAGCCGAGCAACCACGGAACCTCGTACAAATATGAATGGCAGGGCCAGGATCAAAGCTCCATAAGGGACTACGAAGTAGTTGAGGCCCCAATGAGGGTTCAGAATGTAATTTGCGCGACTCGGATGTGGAATGGGTGTTTGCGTGACAGGATAATGAATCAGTGCTATCCAAAAAGGAAGAAGCACAATTGCAATTGCTGCTCCCACTACCGCAATGATAGCGACGGTGCGGCCGGCAAAGGCACGGGTCGAGACTCGCTCGCCATCCTGACGATGAACAAACGCGAGCGCCAATACAGGTATCGCAAAGAAAAATGATCCGAAGAGCAGTGTCGCATGATGAGCTGCGGCGGCGGCGGTAAAAAGCACGCCCGCCTTGAGAAAGGAACGCCACTTGCCATATCGAACCCACTCGAACAAGAACGGAAGCGCGTTCAAATAGATTGGCGCCGCGCATGTAGTGCCCAATTGCCCGGCTGAATAAACAAGAAAACTTTCTGAGCCGAGAAAGACACTGGCGAGCGCCGCAATCGATGCAGCGCGCGGACTGACCCAAAGCAAGGAAAATCGATACACCCCCACTGCCAGGAGCAGAATGGCAGCAAGCTGTACGGCCATATATGCCATATCCAGGCCGAAAATACGAGAGAAAACTGCCACCCACTGCTGGGGCAATGGGGGATATGTGGTCTGGGAAAAGCCCGCATACCACTTCGGATTCCATGGCTCGAACCAATGATGGACATAATGCGATGCGAAGAATATATGAAAATTTGTGTCGTACGATTTCAAAGGCAACTTCATGAGCAGAAGCGGCAAGTGAACCACGATAACCGCCATCAGAACGAGGACTATCGGTATGGGCCGCGCTGTCGGTGTAGTCGACTCAAGATTTTGCACGATGACCTCTCGAAAGCTTTGTGAGAATTTTGCGATGCACCCTTCGCGACATGTGTCAGTCGGCGGTATGCTTCAGCACGCAACATTACCGTGAGTGTTTCAGTAAGCCAATTCAAAGTCTGACCAATATGGAACAGGTACATCGCACACATGGACGCGTTCGCGTACGCACGTAATTCATCAGCAAGAACCGCGAAGAAGATGAATCCAAAGTGAATTGATCACTCAATCGTTTCCGAATGGTGAACCCGGCCCGCACCGCTAACTCCATATGAAACTCGATGTAGTTCTGAATTCGTGCGTTCGACTCCGCAGCCCTGGTCTGTGAACTGAATTGCACCGACCGTACTTCACCTCGGACCGCGCAATGTTCGTGGTCAATATCGCACAGAACTCACAAAGCAAGCAGCGTAGCGTTGGACTACGGTTGTGGGTTGCGGGTCAGCAAAGAAGCTGTTTCTAAACATCAAGGATGCACTTACGTTTGCTCTTCAATTAACGAGGAAGCATACAGACTGCACTCCCAGTTTCTATTCCGCGAGTTTCGCTAGGTGTTTTCAAGATGCTGCCTCATCAATTGAGAAGTGATTCTCGGAATTTCGTAGATGGAACGAAAGTTGAAGCGCACCGAAAGATCGCTTTGTTTGTCGATTTTCATCATGAGTAGACCAGGTGCTGTTCTTTCGAAGGTGCTGCAAACAGGCTGTTGCATTGAAATGGTAGAGCGCTGAGGATATTAGCCATTCAACCGATGCTAACAATCGGATTCAGACCATTACCGTATTTTTTTCATTCAGTGGAAATGCGCCAGGAGCTGAAAGTGTACCTACCGCCTACATCAAAAGCGCTTTCCGTATCGATGAACCAACCGCGATATCGCGTCGGTGTCACTCAGATTGCCAGACTCAGCGTCTCGAAAATTGCACAGGTGTTCGTATTCGTTGTACTTGCTTGCGGCGCCGGCGCTCAGACCTACAATGTCGGACCAGATGCCTCGAAGAGCCCTCAAGGACAAGCGAAGGAGACACATTCTCCAGATCAACCCCTGGGTTGGGGATCGAATATTCAAAACGCGCGTCTGGCGCGTGCAGCCCAGTTGGCTCTGCAGCACGGGGACCATGCGCTCGCACTTGACTTCGCGCAGCGTGCCGCACAAGCTACTCCAAACGATCCGCAGTTATGGCTATTGGTCGGCTACGCGGCACGGCTTAGCGCGAAGTTCCAGTTGTCAGTAGACGCCTACAATCGAGGTCTTCGTCTTGCCCCTTCGTCACTCGATGGACTCTCGGGCCTAGCGCAAACCTACAACCTGATGGGCCGGACTGAAGACGCTGAGCGCCTCCTCAAACAAGTTGTTTCCTCTGACCCCAAACGTAGAGATGACGCGCTTTTGCTCGGTGATCTGTACTTGAGATCGGCAAACTACACCGACGCACTCGAGTGGCTGGGCAGAGCGGAGCGAATTCAGCCGGGAGTACGGTCTGAGTTGCTGATGGCGCTTTCCTATCAGCACTTGAAGCAAACAGACATGGCAAGCCGCTATCTTGAGCTAGCCAGACGGCATTCGCCGGACAATCCGGAGGTGCAGCGATCGATGGCGGGGTTCTACCGCGAAAGCGGAAACTACACTGAGGCGATTGCGGCTCTCAAGTCAATTCGCAATCCAAAACCAGACGTGATTGCTGAACTCGCTTATACCTTCCAACTCGACAACAGGTTGGAGGAATCAGCTAAGTTGTATTCGCAAGCCGCCGATGCTGGACCGAGGGACTTAGGCTTGCAGCTTTCTGCAGCGCAGGCGGAGGTTGCTGCCGGTTTCAGAGAGAGAGCAAAACCATTTCTTGAGCGTGCCGCAGGATTCAATGGCGATCATTATCGACTGCATGCAATTCGCGGAGAAATCGCAAAGCTCGATGAACACGACATCGATGCGATCCGTGAATACAGTGCCGCTCTAGCCAACTTGCCCGCAGAACCGGCCGAAGGGCCTCTTTACGGCATTCAGTTGCATATGGATCTGATGGGCCTCTATAAAGACCTGGCGAACGAAGACGCAGCTCATTCTCAGCTTGTTATTGCGCAAGCATCCATGAACAAGTTGGGAAATGATGTATCGGACAGAGCACAGTTCCTGCGATTGAGTGCGTCGATCAAGATGAACGCCGGCGACCTCGATGGCGCACTCCGCGACATGAGAGAAGCGCTCGCAAATAATGCTCACGATCGCAATGATCTGCAGCTCGACGGAGACATCCTGATGAAGCTCGGTCGCACTGAGGACGCGATCGCCGCTTATACGAAAATTCTCTCGATGGATGCAAACAACCGCTTCGCACTCACCTCTCTTGGATATGCTTCCCGCGCAGCGGGACGTGACCAGGATGCGGAGAAGTATTTCCAGCGTCTGGCGCGAGCTGACCCTTTGTCATACGTTCCCAACCTTGCGCTTGGAGATCTCTACACGGCTCGACGCGAATTCAAGAAAGCCGACGATTTTTATAGCAAAGGATATGCGCTGGCTCCGCGAAGAGCTCTGATTCTGGCGGGCGGAATGAACGCAGCGATCGAAGCGCATAACTTGGGTCTAGCTGAAACCTGGCTGAGTCGCGTGACAAGCGATATGAAGATGGAACCACAACTGCTTCGTGAAAAAGAAAGGTATTTGAACTTCAAAGGCGAATATCAGAAATCGGCCGAGGTCGGCCGGGAGGCAATACAAGTGCTGCCCCGAGACAGGGACGTCGTCGTCTATCTTGGCTACGACCTGCTCCATCTTGAAAAGTTCGATGAGCTGTTGGAGTTGACCTCGAAATATCTCGACATCTTCCCGAAAGAACCTGATATTCCACTGCTGAAAGGCTATGTGCATAAGCATCAAGGCCAGTTTGAGCAAGCGCGTCAAGACTTCACTGAGACACTTAAGCGCGATCCCGATACTGAAACAGCGTATGTAAATCGTGGATACATGTTGAATGACCTTCACCAACCCGCGGCTGCCGCGGCGGACTTCGAATCAGCCCTCAAAAGAGATCCAAGCGACGGCGAGGCGCATCTTGGACTTGCCTATGCAAGCCTGGATTTGCATAAGTCACAGGCAGCTCTTCAACAAGTGGATCTGGCAGAACGAGCGCTGGGCGATTCACGGGACATCCACGTGATTCGCGCCACCGCTTATGGTCGCGAGAGCATGTTGGCAAAAGCGGCCACTGAATACAGGGCCGCCTTGAAGTTCACTCCCAACGATTCCGCGCTTCACCTGGGACTGGGAAATACATTCTTTGCTGCGCGTCGATACCATGACGCGATCGATGAGCTCAAAATCGCAGAGAAACTCTCCCCTGAAAATGCCGGTGTCTATGCGCTCCTTGCACGCTCTTACGCAAACCTGCGAGATCGAGATCAAGCGCTTCGATATGTACAGTTGGCAGATCTGCATTTGCAATCGGCACCCATTGCAGGAAGTGGTTATGAATCGGCTCAGAGCGAAACATACGTTTTGATCGGAGAGGCTCTGAGTACGATTGGGGACCGAAACGCGGCCATGGAGTGCTTTCGGAAGGCGCTTGAGACGCCAGGCAGCGACCGTGTCAATGTACGTTTGGCAATCGCACGCCTAGCCGCGCAACAGGGGCATTCAGAAGATGCAGAAAGACAGATTGCCCTGGCTCTTATGGAGGCTGAGGCGGGTGAGACGGCGCCACCGACTGGCACCCAGTTCATCGTGGCGGCGGACGTTTTTCGGGTTCTGCACAATTACCAGTTGTCGCAGACGTACCTTGGACGAGCAAAGGCAGCAGGTGCACCCGATGCGACCGTGAGGATTGGCCGGGCAAACAACTATCTTGCACTGGGGGACACAGTCAGGGCTCGGGCCGAGTTATCCACGATTAGCGCTGCTGCGGATAGTACCCCCGATTACCAGTATCTTCTTGCCGAGGCCAACGTCCTTCGCCAAGAACACCATGGCGAACAAGCGCTGACTTCCTTTGCTCAGGCTTCCAATGCTGGAGGCGAAGATCAGACGGCCGAGCAGGGACTGCTCCAGGCGGGTGCTGACGAAGGATTGCGAATCACTCCCACAGTGAGCTTGCTTTCCGACTTCTCAATGGAACCTATCTTTGAAGATGCGACGGTTTATGTGCTGGACTCCAAGCTGGACGCTCCGTTTCCAGTACCGAGCTCTGATACTTCTCTTCTTCCTCCACCGCGTTCCTCCCTCGAGACTCAAGGGACAGTTGCATATCACCTTCATCTCAGCCGCATCCCCACCGCCAGCGGATTCTTCCAGGTGCGGAACACCCGTGGGCAGATATCGGTGCCCAGCACCAACTCGATCGTTAGCCGCAATACGACCGACTACGTGTACAACATCGGGCTAAACCCTACGATCAGACTGGGAACAAGCGCATTGACCTTCAATAGTGGATTCCAGGGAACCGTTCGCCGTGATTCCGTGTCTCCCGTCGCCATGAATCAGAATCTCTTTCGCGTGTTTGTCTATGTGTCGACAAGTTCATTCTTCAACGCGGTTTCGGTTACGGGATATGTGATTCGAGAAACCGGATCATTCACCGAAAGTAATTTGCATTCGCGATCTCTTTCCGGTGCAATTGATTTTCGTGTCGGGAGGCCTTGGGGGAAGACAGCTCTTGTGACTGGATGGGGGGTCAGTGATCAGAAATTCGAGCCAGTGAACTTCGAAGATTATTACACCTCCTCGTATCTTGGATTCGACCATAAGTTCAGCGAGCACCTGAATCTCAAAGCAGTTGTAGAAGACCTGAGGGCGTGGCGGGTAGTGGGTGCGAACTCGGGAATCGCGCAGAACCTGCGTCCGGCTGGAACGATTGACTTCGCTCCGAGCCGCAAATGGGATCTGCAGTTGTCAACAGCGTACTCCAGCACCAGAAGTTTCCACGCCTATGACGCAATCCAAAACGGCTTTTCTGTCTCATATGCTCGGCCATTTCGTCGCAAATTCAATGACGATTCCGGAGCGGTTGTGCTGCAGTATCCAATCCGATTTTCGGCAGGCTTTCAACAAGAGACCTTCTTCAACTTCAAGGGAGGCCAGAGTCAACAGTTCAGGCCTTATGTGCGCATCAGTTTGTTTTGAGGTGATATCCGATGAGAATTTGTTTAGTTGCCACCTTTCCGCCCAGTGGACGACAGTTGAACGAGTACGCGTTTCACATCGCGCAGGGTCTACAGAACAATCCTGATGTCGAACTGATCATTCTCGCTGATGAACTGACCGACTACGACTTCGCAACTGACGAGAACGGAAACTCTGCAAAGACCGATCAGCGATCAGAGTTACCCGGTTTCAACGTGATCCGCTGCTGGAGGTTCGGCAGCCTGTCAACTCCAGTGCGTCTACTCAAGGCGATTCGGCAACTGAATCCCGATGTTGTATGGTACAACCTCGTCTTCTCGAGCTTTGCTACACCAAAGAATCCATTCGCCGCATTTGCCGGTCTCTGTGCACCTGCTCTGACTCGAGCGGCTGGGTTTTTCACACATATCACCTTGCATCACATCATCGAGAATGTTGATTTTGCCGCCGCCGGAGTAAGGCGGGAGAAGTTATTTCGTATGGGGACCGATCTGGCAACGAAGGCGCTGCTCCGGGCGAACTCCGTATCGGTTCTGCTACCCGGATACCGCCGCACCTTGAATGCGAAATATTCTGCTCAAAATGTGCTTTTGGCCACGCACGGAATATTTGCATCCACTCCCGCCCCTCCTGATTTTACAGAGCGCGGCAATCCGGACTTGCGCATTCTTGCGATTGGGCACTGGGGAACGTACAAGCGTCTAGAAACGCTTATGGAGGCGTTTCCTGCTGTCTTGCAAAAAATTCCGAATGCCAGGCTTATCGTGGCCGGAGCCAATCATCATACGAAGGCGGGGTATTGGGAATCAATACGTGCGGCACAGCCTGCGGGTTTGCCGATCGAGTTCCACGGATACGTTCCGGAAGAGGCCATTCCCAAGCTTTTCAGAACGACCTCGCTTCTTGTCCTGCCGTATGATTCTGCCACCGGGTCGAGCGGTCCTGCCCATCAAGCATGTGAGTATGCGGTCCCTATCGTGTGTGCTGACATCCCGGACCTGTGTGAAATGGCAGCGAATGAGGACATGGCCGTCAACTTTTACAAGACAGGCGATGCGGCCGATCTCGCTGAGCAACTGATTGCAATCCTGCAATCTCCAGAGATGCAACTTCGCATGGCAAAATACAACTTTGCTGCAGGCGTCCGAATGACCATGGCCAGCATTATCCGAAACTATCTTCGCTGGTTCGAACTCAATCAATTCAAAAAAGAGATTCGGAATAGAGCGTTTTTTCCATGGCGCCGCCGCGTGTGGCCGCGTCCCCTCTTTTCACGTTCGAACAATAGTCCGTATGACTTGACGATGCCTACCGATTCCTTACCGCCGCGTAGCCATGGGCTAGACACTCGTACTGGTTTTGAATCGGCTGGGCACAACTTGCAGGCAATCGATTTGGCAGACGCCGAAGCATGGAGCCAGCCCGAGACATCAGTGGTTCATCCTACAGGCAATGAGTATTAGTCGAGCCTGGCGCTCGAGGGAGATTGTTATGTCATATCCTGAGATTCTTTCCTCTAGAACCTGTGCAGTAGCCGCCCAGTCAAGATTCGCGTCTATTTGCCGTTCGACATATCGAGTATTTGTTGCTCAGCTACAGGCCAAAAAGATCACCTTGATCAACAGGTGCATTCTCTCCTCCATTAGTCGCACACTCTTCTCGGCGACGATCGTATCCAGTCTCTTTCTAGCCCTACTGGTCACCGGATGTGGTGGCAACGTCGCCGGTGTTTCGAATCCGGCTCCGATTGTTACTATCACTGCAAACCCCATTGCGATTTCATCTGGAATTTCGTCCACGCTGACCGTGACCGCGACGAATGCCACTCACGTAACAGTGAGCGGGACTGACGGCAGTTCGTATACACTGCAAGCAAGCGGCGGAACGCAGACAGTCAGCCCGGCCACGACTACCACTTACACGGCAGCCGCGACCGGGTCTGGAGGAACAACTTCGGCGACAGCAACCCTAACGGTGACTCCAACTCCGGCAACAACCGTAACCATCACCGCCAGTCCCACTTCGATTTCATCGGGAAGTTCGTCCACGCTGACCGTGACCGCGATAAATGCCACTCAAGTGACAGTAAGCGGAACCGACGGCAGTTCGTATACCCTGCAAGCAAGCGGCGGAACGCAGACAGTCAGTCCGGCCATGACTGCCATTTATACGGCAGCCGCGACCGGGCCTGGAGGAACAGCTTCGGCGACTACAACTGTAACGGTTACATCAAACTCGGCGCCGACAATCACGATCAGTGCGAATCCTCCTTCGATCACATCGGGAAGTTCGTCCACATTGACAGTATTTGCAACCAATGCCACTCAGGTCACGGTAACTGGAACGGATGGCAGCACGTATTCACTCCCGGCAAGCGGCGGAACTCAGTTGGTGAGCCCAACCGCAACTACCATCTATGTAGCTACCGCGACCGGGGCCGGTGGGAACACCCCAGCGAGTACAACATTAACAGTGATAGAGGCAGGCAGCCTCAAATCCATCAACCATGTCATTTTTTTGCAACAAGAGAACCGTACGTTCGACAGTTATTTTGGAATGCTGAATCCATACCGAAAATCGCATAATTTTAATATTGGGGATGACGGTAAGGATTATGAGGTGGATGGCATTGACGACAAGCTGACCAAAATAAGTAACATGAATGATGAAGGTACATCGTACTCACTGTTCAAGTTTACAAGCACCTGCGTCGATGATGAAAGCTCGGATTGGCTAGCAAGCTACGGTGACGTCAATCGCTATAACTTCCTCACCACTCGTCCGATCTTGATGGATGGTTTTGTCCATAACGCCGAGGGCTACGCAAACAGTTGCAAGGGCTCTGGGGGCGGCAGTTGTGCCGGAACCTTCACCGACCTGACTGGACGCACCGCTATGGGGTATTACGACCAGGACTTCCTCAACTATTTCTACTACATGGCATCTCAGTTTGCGTTGTCTGATCGCTGGTTTTCGCCGATGGCCACCAAGAGCATTGGCAATCGGATTGCCACCTTCACGGGGGGGACGACTCAAGGTCTGGTCAAGGATCCGGGCGGAGATGACCATCTTTCTCAGCTTAATATATCGAATATCTTCAAGAAACTCGACGACGCAAACCCTCCTGTCACCTGGAAGATCTACTACACGGTTACCGAAGGTTTCTGCCTCAGCGCAGGTGAATGTCCTGGATGGTCGAACGCGTCGTATCCCGCTACCTACTTCTCTAATCTGACCTATTCGTACAAGTATATGTACGAGGATCTATCCACTGCTGCCTGTACGCCACCGACACAACGCTCCAGCGTAGTTGGGGACCCGTCAAACTCCTTCTGCATCGATCCGAACCATATTGCCCCGTTATCGACCTTCTTCAGCGATCTAACCAACAATACGCTTCCCAGCTTCGCTTTCATCGAATCTGGTTATGGCAATAACGACGAGCATCCAGGGTCCGGTCAATCGATTCTGTTTGGTCAGTCGCAAGTGGCAAACATTGTGAATTCTTTGATGACGAGTCCGTCGTGGGGGGATTCCGTCTTCTTCCTCACATACGATGAGGGCGGGGGGCCATACGACCATGTGCCGCCGGTGCCCGGCCATTCAAATGATTTTACCGATGCCTCTTTGGGAACGATTCCGGATGTATCGCAGATCGCGGTGAATGCCGATGATTACAAGCCCTGTGTGCCCGCCACTCCTGGAACCCCGACGTTGCATTGTGACTTGGCGTCGTCCGATCCTGGAGCCAACTCGGCGGATGCAGCAGCCGTTCAGGGTTTTGCCGCACAGCTCGGGTTCCGCCTACCGAATATAGTCATCTCTCCATTCACAAGGAAGCATTATGTTTCGCACACGCCGATGGACCACACAGCGGTCATCAAGTTTGTCGAGAACCGGTTCATCGGCAGCTCCGCGCACCTCACTCCCCACGATGCCGCACAGCCCAACTTACTGGAGTTCTTTGACTTCACCAACGTCCCATGGGCCACTGCGCCAACTCCGCCGACTCCGGTGACAGTAGAGTCTCTAGGGTACGATCCATGCACTCCTGGAAAACCGTGGCCATAAGTCCACGGCCTGTGAATCTTCATATTCGGCTAACTAAGGTTCTTGCCTTTGAGATTTCAACTCGGCGGAAACGACCTCATAAGGACGCATCAGCTCCTTATCGGCATGTTCCAGCAGGGTGCTCTGGAAAACATAGCGACCCGTGTAGCCTTCAAATCGAACGAGGATTGTCAGCACCTCGCGCGGGCTGACTAGCGCAGTATCCTTCCATCCAGCTTCGTTCGCGGCTGGGAGGCGTGGTGCCCCTACGAATACCAGCGTGCCATGACGAAGAGCCACTGGGTCGAATCCGCAGCGTTGCCGAATCTGGAATTGTGCCATATGCAAATGCACGGGATGCGCGTATTCGGTGGTGTTGACAAATCGCCATTCCTCAGTGGAACCCAATTTCACAACTTCTGTGACTGGGGCATCGTACCCCTTGCCATTGATTAGTTCTCCGAGGGACCGCCCATGAACATCTAAACCTTCGGAAAGGATGAAATCCCTTGTGGTGATCGATGTGGTCTCATCCATCTTGGGGCGAGTCCTAGGTGTCGGCAAGCTGAAAAATGCCCGCTTGCTGGAGACCGGAAGGGTAACACGAAACTGCATCAGTTCTGGCAATGCCAAGTGGTGCGGCCTGATCAGGCCCCAGCCTGGAAATGGCGCGGGCGCGTCGTTGGACAAGGTGACGATCTTACCTTCCAGTCCTGAAAAATCAACAATCAAGTCAGCTCGCTCTGCTGGCGCCAGCAATAGCTTGTTCAATGCAACGGGGTTTTGGAGCAGGCCACCGTCAGCTCCAATCTGGTGAAATAAAACAAGCGATGGTATCTCCGTGGGACGTTTTGCAAGATTGAAAAAAATGTTGAAAAACCTTGAGTTCGCTCCATTTAGCAAGCGCAATCGATAGGGGCGTGGTTCGACTTGCAGATAAGGATAGATTGCTCCGTTCAGGACGGGAAGATTGCCAAATAACTCCGGTCCCCAAATGTGCGGAGGAGCCTTCTGGCCATCGTCGAATGTTGGAGAATAAGCGAGCTGCCCATTGTCGTCGAGCGCGCGATCCTGCAGCAAGAGTGGAAATTCGTAGTCACCTGAAGGAAGATCCATTCTGCTCTCCTCTTCGTCGCGCAGCAGAAAGAATCCTGACAGGCCTGCATATACGTTCAATCGTGTAATGCCTAACGCCTGATCGTGATACCAAAGCGTTGCGCCCGGTTGGCTGTTCTGATAGCGATAACGTGCCGATTGTCCAGGCGTAAACCAATTCTCAGGCAGCCCGTCGCTTTTTGATTCGCTGCGTGCCCCGTGAAGATGCGGTACGGTCCTGACCGCCGGAACTGGAGGCGTCGCGCCATGTAGGTGGGGGTCAATGTCGAAAATATGTTGTGTAGGCAGACAGTTATCCCACTGGACTGCGATTGGCCTGCCCCGTAGAGCCTCGATGGTGGGACCGGGATACTGACTTTCATATCCCCACAGCTTTGTGGGCGGAAGCTGCGAGTGCAACTGTTGTGTGAATTCCAACATGCGGATGCGATATTGAACACCGTCCTCGTCCGTGCGATGTGGCATCAATAACTTCGGAAGAGGCAGTGGATCAATATATCGGTCCAGCGAGCTTGGCTTGCGATATGCCGGTTGAGCACTTGCGCGACTCTCGATTCCGCCTGCTTCAATGCAATTCGCAAAAACCAAAGCTGGTATTGATCGAGTACAAAGTTTGAGAAAATCACGCCTGTCTTTTGAGTGCATTTCCACCTCAAACGGTGCCTACCAAACGTTGAGTTACAGAACTCGAATCGATTTGCCGAACATAATGCTCCACAGCACCGAAGATTGCGCTACAGGCACTCTTGATCATTCTCGATCCAGCCGCTTCACCGGGTCAACGCTATAAATGGCAATATAGAAATCTGCCATTCAATCAATGAATCCTAATCCATGGTCTTTCGACTCGACCGCACTCTTGGGTTTGCTGCACCCCAATTAACGCCATTCAGTGAGTGACCCTGCTAAATAAGGTCCGATGGCCGCTATCATCTTCGTAATCAAGCGGAGATCGACACGTTCTTCGAATTCCTTTTCCGACTGCCAAGGTGGATGTAATACAAAGAAGCGCCTGCATTGTATTCGATTGACCAGCGCCTGCACTAGTCAGGTGGGAGACTCATGATGTCAAGGCGAAAGTAGTTACCGGAATATGGAGGGCAAAATGCCCCAGAGCAATCAGGACTATGCAGCGAACCTGCACATCCACGCGGCGAACGCTCACACCGCCGCCGCTGCCGCGCACCGGCGGAGAGATCATGAAGCCGCCGGAGAGTTGAGCGCCAGGGCTCAGCAGTGCTCCACAGATGCCGCCGAGAAATCAGAAGAGATTGCAAAGCGAGGGCCAGAGCCTCTAAGGGCTTGAATCATGGAACGGCACGCCCAATGTGGTCTGCCGCAGTAGGAGCTTGACGGGCCACGGCATGTAAAGCACAAACATTCAGCGGCAATTGCGAAGTGAGTCTTATACGGTTCCCGTTGCAGGCCGATCGCGATCGGACGCGCTCCAGGTGGCTCCCCCACGTGGTTTCATGCATCAGAGTTCAGTTCTGAATTGGGTTGTAATCCAAACCAACCATAAGATGAGGAATCCAAAATGGCCGCACCTGACGCCTCATTGAATTCGAGATCGACTGCCGTTACGCAGCGCAAATCGTGGTCCCTTCACTAAGGCAAAATCACCCCTCCACATGCAACGCGTGCCGAGCCGGTTGATTCCGTCCCGGATAGCTATAGTTGGAAACCACCTTCCCCGGCAATGTGGAATTGCGACCTTCACAACAGACCTGTGCAATGCAATGGCCGCAGAATACGGAGCCAGTGGAGCGTCGGTTGTCGCCATCAATGATCCGCAATCGTCGTACACGTAAAGTGGATGGGCAAAAAAAAGACAATCACCTGACGAGCGTTATTCGTGGTTTCTCCGAGTTGTGCTCCGGTAACTGATCGAGCAAGACCACATTGAGCAACGACTTGTGCACCTGGATGCGGCCGTTGTAACTGATGAAGCCGAGCTTACGGAATCGATTCATGAAGAAGCTGACGCGAGATCTTGTTGTGCCGATCATCTCGGCGAGGGTTTCCTGCGTAACGGGAGGAATGCACTTCTCTGGGTCTCCAGGCTTGCCAAATTCGGCCATTAACAGGAGTATTCTTGCCAAACGCTTCTCGCTCGAGTTGAAAAGCTGATCGACAAGGTCGGCTTGGGTGCGCATGCTGCGGGCCAGCAAGAACTTCAGAAAGAATTCCGTGAATGCTGGCTCATCATGCATCACGCGGATCATCTCATCTCTGCCAATTCTGAGCGCCGAGCAAGTATTGATCGCAGTGGCCGTGGACAAGCGCAGCCCTGGCACCGCTGCGAGGGCCCCTTCTCCTACAAATTCGCCGGCGGGGAGAATCATGATCGTCGCTTCCTTGCCATTCGAAGAAACAACAGTGAGCTTGGCGCGACCCTTCTGAAGGTAGAAAATACTGTTTGCCGGATCTCCCTGGACAAAAAAGGACTCCTTCGGCTTCAACTCCACGATTCTTCTACCCAGGCCCGAATTTGCAAGAAAAGCAGCGGTGTCGAATGTGGGGCTCTTCTCTTCGGCTGTGAACATGAAACCTCCTTCGCGGCTCGGTTGCGTTGCGGACTGTACTTTGCTATTCAAAGGCCTGCGGAGTGTCTCAGATGGTTGGAGCAAAGAATCTCGGCGAGAAAGAGCCCGGCAGCACAGTTCCGAATGGCATTCCGGCGGCCGAGACTTCGAGGACAGCCTCTCTAGGATACTGAAACCTAGAAAAAACGAGTTTACGCTCTCCAATTCTCGAATAAATACAAAGCCTTCGTCTGTCCTCTTTTGCTCTACTTTGAGAAGTTACGTCGCAATCTAGCACCCAGTTGGCAAGACGGCATTGCCTCGGGACATGGATCGAAGCAGCTAGCTTGGTTGGCGTAGAGTTCGCCTCAGTGCGATAGGGTCGCCCCCCCGACCGGGATCTCCATTTCAAGCACCTCTCAAAGCTGCTCGAACTCGCCGAAAACCTCTGCAGAATTATCGAGCCTGTTGACGGGGCGCCTACAGCGTCTTTTGCGTACTCCGCATCTAATTGACCACCGCTTGTTCTAAACCGGTCTTAAACAGATTACCGGCCTGCTCGGCCACAAGCGGACGGCTGAAATAATAGCCCTGCCCCTCGCCGCAAGCATGGCGCTGGAGGAAGTCGAGCTGAGAACGGGTTTCCACCCCTTCCGCAACGACCCTCCGGTTCAGGCTCTTGCCGATGTCGATCATGGCGCTGACTATGGTGATGTCTTCAGGGTCTGTTGAGATCTCCTGCACGAACGACTGATCGACCTTGATCGTGTCCATAGGAAAGCGCTTCAGGTATGTAAAACTGGAATAGCCCGTGCCAAAGTCGTCGATGGCCAGTCGCACGCCCATTTCCTTCAGTGCATGAAGCGTAATCACAGCGGTCTCCGCGTCCTCCATCAAGACGCTCTCGGTCAGTTCCAGTTCCAGATTGACAGGCTCAACTCCGGTAGCAATCAACACGGCTCGCACCCCAGATAAATAGTCTTTTGCCAGGAATTCTGCTGCCGACACATTCACCGCGATCGGAATAATCCCCAACCCCATGTCGCTCCACGCCCGGGATTGTCTGCATGCTTCCAATAACACCCATTGTCCGATGGATACAATCAAACCACACTCTTCGGCGATATGCACGAACTCCATCGGATGGAGCATTCCCCGCTTTGGGTGCATCCAGCGGATCAGCGCCTCCATTCCCGTAATCTGTCCTGTCTGAAGATCAATCTTGGGCTGATAGAGAAGTAAAAATTCGTTCCGCCCCAGCGCGTAGCGCAAATCTCCTTCCAGCAAGAGTCGCTTTGCAAGTCTCACGCGCATATCGCTGCGGTAAAACTGGCACCTATTCCGGCCGTGTTTTTTTGCCTCGTACATGCCGGCATCCGCCTGACCCAACAGGTTCTCCGCGTCCTGCCCGTCGTTGGGGTAAATGCTTCCCCCAATACTCGCCGTAATATCGAGACTCTTATCATCGATAATATGCGGCGCTGCGATGGCGCGCAGGATCTTGCGCGCACTAACGGATGCGGCTTCCGCAGAGGTCACTTCTGAGAGGAGTACAACGAACTCGTCGCCGCCCAGCCGGCATACCGTGTCAGATTGCCGGACGCATGCCGTCAAGCGTCCAGCCACCGAACGTAGCAACTTGTCTCCCATCGCATGGCCCAGTGAATCGTTGATTCTCTTGAATTGATCGAGATCTACAAACAGCACCGCAAGTTGATTGCCCTCCCGCTTGGCAAATGAAATAGCCTGTGTCAAACGGTCATTGAAGAGCGTTCGGTTTGGCAGACGAGTCAGCGCATCGTGTTGTGCCACTCGCGATATTTCGAGCGAAGCAGCCCGGGCCTTGCTCACATCGCGGAACGCCATCACGATCCCAAGCGCATTTCCCGCCTGATCATCGATGATCGTTACCCTGTTTTCGACTCCTATTTCAACCCCGTCTCGCCGAAGCAGTGTGCAGTCGACGGCGCATATCATAGGTGACCCAGTTCTATCTCCCTGCAAGACAGTTGCCACGGCATCGTCAATGGCTGCGCCGCTGGCGTTATCGACAAGCCGGAGAACGTCCTCTACCGGACGCCCCAGAGCCTCTCCCCTGAGCCATCCTGTCATCTTTTCCGCGAATCGATTCAGGTAGGTTACCTTGCCGCGCAGATCCGTGCGCAGTACTCCCGCCCCAATTGAATTGAGTGTAGCGTCAACCATTTCGTTTTCCAACGCTACTTCTTCTTCTACGCGATGGTCAATCATCGTGCGCACTGTCCGTCTTAACCGGTAGCCATTGGCTTGCTCATTCATAAGGGAATCGTCCCCGCCGCGCTGAACCGTCTGCCCAGCCGTAGCTTCTGTATCGCTCTTACCGTACAACTCAGTAACCCTCGGCACTTGAAAAATCTGTTCCGTCACGGAATCCAATTCGCCCAATACTCTCTCCGCCTTGCGCGCGTCTGCTGCAATGAACTGGACGCGCACGGGGACACTTCTCGTATTCGTTTGGTCGGGCGACTGGCGCTCTGATGTTGTCATCTGGCTCAATCCACGCGGGCAGCCTACGCTGCCACGGCTTCCTTTGCTGCTTTTACGGCCTTGGCCTCATCCGCAGACATGAAGCGCAACATTTGCTGCTTTAATTGCGCGTCCACCTCGTCCGCAATCGTGACAACTGCAGGAAGTACTGCGCTGAATTGCAGATGCTTCTGGCTCTTGTGCAGCGTGGTGAAGATGCTGACTTGTAGCAGACGGGATTCCTCTACCGCCATGGCTACCGTGTAGCCTTGTTTGCTCCGCAAATCTCCGTGGTGAGCCGCGGCTTCAGAAATCGGAGCCTTCGTCCCGTCATCCAGTCGCAACCGCCTGATCACATCATGCAAAAGCTGAGGCAGATGGCCGGTGCGTTCCTGGAAGTTCAGAGGGATACTCTTCAGATCCGGTTCTTTCTCGACACGGTCGAGCCATTCCTTGATTACGACATCTTGTTGACGTTCTAATATATCTGCCACACTCTCGGAAGGCCCGGCTCCGGCATTCTCGCCGGCAGCCTGCGCATGGTTGGTAGAATCTGTCATTCGCATTCTCCCTAAGCTCACCGCGCTGGTTCAGCATTACCTATTAGAGCGGTCACTAACGACACGATACGCGGTTGGAAGTTGAGGGGCTGAGCTATAAGGTTCACATTAACCGCACTTTCTGATCCTGCGGATTGGCAAATGGAGCCGGCAAAACTGGCGTAATAGGCGCGAGTTGCGAGCAAGATTTACACCATGTGCCCAATAGGCCGATCGTGCGGAATTAGTTCAACACTTCTTGATCATTAACTCAGAGTAAAACGACTGCGCGCATCTAGGCCTTTCGTTTTGAGCGAGTGATTTTCCCAAAAAGGAGGTGTGCGTAGAGCCTTCTTTGAAAGGTCTCCACTTGAACGCCTATTCTATTAATCCAAACAGTTATCCAATGCCGACGATCATTGCGAACTCACCCAAAAAGGTTACATCTTCACCTCAAGATCGCAACCCACCTCATGAACAACCCCGCCCAACGATGCGGGGTAAGCGTGAAGATGGAATAGACCGAGTCAGGCCCCGGTTGGCACCGCGTGGTCGCTGAGCAGTTCCTCGAAGGTGATCGCAAATATGCGTTACCGTGAAGATCGTTGAGGGAATGGTCGAAGGTCTTCCGCCAGATTAGAAATGCGCGCCAGTCGCCAGTTCAAAGAGCGCATTTATTGGTACGGTCAATACTGCTCACGTGCGCACTTTTTAACTTAGTATACTTGGGAGTGAATGTGATCAACTTCGGAATACCGAAAAACAAGCGATTTGTCGTAGAGTGCAAACGTTGTCGGAGGAGCATGCCTGTAGGGACGAAGGAATTTCCCTTCCAATCCCTTATCGTCACGTGCCCACTTTGCGACGAGCAGCGGAGGTATTTGCCTTCGGAGGTCTTCCTTGGCAGATCTGATGTTCTTATCGACAAGAAACTGAACGGAGAACTTCAGTCTGACCGTAAGGTGCCGACCACTCCTTCAGCATAGCTTCAGCGTTCTTCGCGTTGATCCCGACCCGGACATCTTATGCAAAACGCACCCCTGCCTGTCTTCCAGATTGTCCACCCTCCACTGGGAGAACTCACAATGGTCAAGCCCATGACTACCGAAAAGAACCGAATCGAGTTGCATTCAATCAAGAAGCTATTCGCAAAATGACGTCGGAGTATTGCGCTGGTTCGGCTTTGCCGAAACCCATTGAATTACGTAGGTAGATCTGGCGGTAGAGGATACCTTCCAATCGGTCAAACTGCAAAGGCCCGATCGGGATACCGTGTGCAGTCACTCCGTAAAGGACGCGACCGCCAATGTAGAACCCATCCTAAATACCCAGTATCCACTGAGTTGGTCAAAATCGCACCTCTCAGAGGCGAGGCTGTAGCGCCCGGCTCATCCCATTCGACAAGCAGGCTCGATGTTCAAAGAATCATCCAGCGACTCTTGCCTCAATTCAATTGGCAACTGCCGCGTTGCGTCCTTCTTCTCTCGACGGTATTAACAAGAGCAATCCGATGCTACCGACGGCAGCGAAAGCGGCGCCGTAATAGAACACCGCCGCGTGGCTGATTCGATCCCACAGCAGTCCGGCGACCATGCTGGCGACGAGTTGCAGCATTCCGACCGACGTACTGTACCAACCGACACTGCTTGCGCGAAGATGTTCCGGCACGAAGTCGGATGCAAACGCTTTTCCAACAGAACGGAATATTCCTTCGTACAGCCCGTAGAAGCCAAAAAGGACTGCGACAGCTAGAACATTTCTAGTCAAGGCAAAACCGAGATAAGCGACGAAGAAGATGACGAACGAAACGAGCAGAACATTTCTTCTTCCCAGCGTGTCGGAAAGGGATCCCGCTGGATACGAGATCAGGGCTGCCACCAGATTGAATGCTGCGTAGATCAGAATAGTCGTTTCCAGGGAGGCACCGATATCCTGCGTCCGCAGGATAAGGAATGCGTTGCTGGAGTTGCCTAGCCCGAATAAGGCAATCACAAGCAGATATTTCCAGTAACTCTTCGGGAACTGCCGGAGGTTTACATCGATCTTCGATTTAGAGGCTACCTTTGCCGGTTTCTCTTTCACCAGAAGAACCATAAAAAAGGCCAGTAGTCCGGGAATAAGCGCCAAATAGAAAACAGATCGCAGAGCAAGGTGCAGCACATAGAGGAGCAAGACGGCGAGCAGCGGGCCTAGAAACGCACCCGCGTTGTCGCCAACGCCTTCAACTCCGAACGCTCTTCCTCTGTCCTTTTCATCCACCGAAGACGCAATGAGCGCATCGCGGGGGGCGGAACGTGTGCCGGCGCCAAGCCGGTCCAGTAGCCGTGCGCCGAACAAGCCTTGCCAGACCGTGGAAACTCCCATCAGTGGCTTGGAAACGGTTGAAAGAAGGTATCCGGCCAGTGCGATGGACTTTCGCTTTTGCAACTTGTCCGACAGTGCGCCGGAAAAACCCTGCACAATATTTTGCGTGGCCTGAGCAAATCCGTCCACCAGACCAACGATGCTACCAGTTGCTTTCAATGTTTGCGTCAGAAACACCGGCAAGACCGGGTAGAGCATCTCCGAGGAGATATCAGCGAATAGGCTTGCGAGGGCAAGAAGAAACGTGTTCTTTGAAAGGCCAGAAAAATATCGTCGGCTTGCTGATTTGGCCATGGTGATCCCTCAACTTCTTAGCGCTTTCGCTCCACAGGAGATTTTCGTTTTGCCCTTCGTCTGCCCCTCTTAGCGCCTACACAATTGCTCCAAACAACCAACCAATGCCGGCGGTCATCCCATAGCCAATCCGCCCCAGAACGTCACGCGCATTGTGCCGATCCTCACTCCTGCCCCACCCACGCGCGCGGACAGTCCATCCAAGAGCGCGAGGAGAACTAGTGAGGACCCCGAGACTATTGCAATCAATCCTGTCTCCGGCACTATGGCAGTGACTACATCAATAAACCAACGGCGAAACTGGCCGCTGAAGCCAATGCGGCCTGCATAGGACGTGCACGAGAGGAACCTGAGATACCAAGTTCATCTCGGGCACGAGCACCAATTCATCATGAGCCACTAGTTGTTGGGCGACCTGTTTCGCGAGTGCAGGATCCAGTCCGCGGCCTACATAAATCCCCGCCAGTTCCTTGTGTTCGCCCCTGCTGTCTGCTTTGAGTTCGGTACGTTCACGAGCTAGTTCAGCCTTTTCTGTGTCTGACTGCGAATGGACGGAGACATACTCGCCGCCAGCCATCGACATAGCTTTAGCCACCAGGCCTGCGGTTCCCGCCACCGGGATATTGTGATGAGTTCCCTGTGTAGTTGCAACACCAAGCACCAGACTCGAAGTTGACAAGATACCGTCATTCGCGCCCAGGACCGCTGCGCGGAGCCAGGCAAACCGCTCAGTGTGATGGATCTCTTGACTTCCAAAACGCATGATTAGACCATCGATTCAGAAGAATCAGACCACAACCTAACACACGACAATATTTTCGAAGATCGATGTATATTCAGAAAACCGATTGCATCATATCAAACCTGTCTATGTGGCATTGTCAGCTGCGGTGCTAGCGTACTCATGCATTTTGCAAGACGACGCAACGATTCGCTGACGGCGCACACGTCTACCATTGTTCCTCCGTTTCCGGCCTTCACAGCCGTAGCATTCGTGCCGCAAGCCGCTATCGGAAAAGTCCTAGAAAGTAACACACCAGCAAGATCAGAAGAATTGTTCCGAGGCCAATGCCAGCGCCGCCGCCTGCACCCCAACGTCCGTAACCGTAGTATCCTCCGCCACCACCGAAGACGAGTACCAGAACAATGATCAGCAAGATAATGGACATTTCACATATCCTTCACTCCAGGTCTGCCCTGGCTTTTGATGAGTCGGATTGGACTACGATACTTCCCCGGCATTAGCGAGGGCCGTTGAAGCCAGAACGACGTTTACATCTTGATTCTTCTATTAGGCGCCTAAAAGTGCTGTGCAATCTGGTACACATTCATCTGGTCGATAAGTTCCATCAGGCCAATTCGCTCTTATCGCAGCATCGCACTAGTATGGCTTTTCCGAAACCTCTTGAATGCTGGCGGTCGAGGGTACCCTCTAATCAGTTAAACTGCAAAGGCCCGATCAGGATACCGTGTGCTGTCACTTCAAAAGGGACGCAACCGCCAATGTAGAAGCTATCCTGTACACCGCATTCTCTCAGAGTTTGTCAAAATTTCTCCTGAGCTCAATGCCGCTATAGATTGCGGCAGATATTCTGGCCGCCTTATGGGGCAATTCGATTCTTAGCGAGAAATGACTGGTCACTTTAGAACGGTTCTCTTGCCCAAGATCCTATCCTCTGCGCTTGGAAGAAAACAGAGGCGCAACAATAGCTTGTTTCGGAATACGGGTCGATGCAGCGATCCATCGCATTGCATTTGGAAAGAGAGAAAGTCCGAAGAGAGCCAGACTGCAGCCTGCTTTGGTGACAATGGTCCGTGAAAGACAGGTTGCAAGACTCATACCTCGGCTAAGCTGAGCGTGAATCCTACGATTGTACTGTTCAGCGCTTTCGCCATCCAGATACATCTCCGTGGCAAGTGCAGCACTGTGCAAGGCGATCGACATCCCATCTCCCGTAAACGACGGGATTACCGCAGCCTGATCACCCACACACCAGAGACCGAAGGGTTGTCCGGCAAGATGTCCATAGGGAATGGAAGAGATGGCTAACGGTCGATCCCACAAGGCTTTTGCTCCTTGTAAACGCTGCTTCAAATGCCGGTTATCATCGAGTACAGATGCGAGTAGCTCTTGCCACCCGCCAATCCTGCGCAACTCAGCTTGTCGAACTACCAAGCATAGATTGGCAACATCTCTTTCAACTAGAGAGAGTCCACCGTATCCTCCGGAAAATAGAAATAGCTCAATGAACTCTCTCAACATATCGGTCTGGGCCGGATCGAGTTGCCAGTGCAATTTGAAGGCGACCAGGTCGCCTTGCCCCGTGTGTGCACGCTCCCATCCGCGAAGATCGTGTTTGCCGTTGGCGAGAAACACTGTATGAGCGCACACTGATCCGCCGCCTCGGAGTTGCGCAAGCCATAGGTTGTCCTGAATATTCAATTGTTCCACGAACGAGCCACGCTGCACTTTGCAGCCATTTTCTTCAGCGCGTGAGAGCAACGCTTCATCCAGAGTGAATCGTGAAAGCGATAGCGCAGTGAAGGGCAAAGCTGTATCCACCGTTCTCTGCTTTGAGGAAAGGCGTACAAAGCGGATCGCGGCTGCACCTAAATCCAGTGGGTTGATCCCTACCTGATTGAGATACTCAACGGCTTCTGGACTGAGGAACTCACCGCATACCTTGTGGTGTGCAGCAGTCTCCTTTTCAAGAAGAGTCACTTGTCGTCCTGCGGCTGCCAGTCGGATTGCCACCATTGAGCCCGCAAGCCCGCCTCCGATGACAAGATTGTCAACAGTTGGTCTTGCAGGTCTCACTGATGCATCCTCCATGATTATGGCTTTCTTCGGGATACACACAGACGTGCAGGTTTGAAACTCTCGATATCGATGTCCTGATCATTAAGGCCTGCGGCGGCGCACATCCGCTGCCAGTCTCCCGGCACAAAAGACCGCGCTATTGAGATGGGGCCGTCATGCTGCACAAAGGAATGAAGCCTCGCCAGCTTTGAGAAGAGTTGGAAGAAATGGTAAGGAATTGAAGCGCGAGATAGATCGTTGATAAACCATCCTAGCCCGGCATGCTGCTCCATCCACTGCAAGAATCGAACAATATTGTCCTCAGAAAGATGATGTGTGAAGAGTGAACTGATTACAAGGTGAACCGGATGCGGCGGCTCGTATGCAAATACATCGGCGGTAACCCACCGAATTCTGCTTGATGCCGGAGTTGCCTCGGCAGCTATCACCGTTGCGTCTGCATTCAGCTCAAGGCCAGTCAGTTCCACGGCAATGCCGCGCTTGCGTGCCCATTGCTCAATCCTGCGCAACCCATCTCCATAGCCGCAGGCAACATCGAGTATGCGGATCGGATACGCTAGCCTCGATAGTTCATCCGCTAGAGAATCAAGCCAATGCATCTGAGGCCGATAGGCCAGGGTCCAACGGTTTGTCCATGCAAGGTCGCAAAGACAGGCGCGCATCTCCTCGCGGCTGCATGGCGCGTCCATGAGCTCATCAAGCTGCGCGCGATAGCGGAAATCCTGTGCGTTATGCTGCATGGAAGAGCATCGTTTCCGCGGTCAGCCCCGGTCCGAACGACATGGCACAGCCTTGCTGCCCTGCCTGGGCTTGTTCCATGATCCGCTGCAACACAAACATTACGGTTGCTGAGGACATGTTGCCGTATCGCGCCAGAATATCGCGTGAGCAAGCGAGCGCATCCGTGCGCAAACTGAGGCCTTTCTCGACAGAGTCAAGAATCGAACGACCTCCCGGATGCACTGCCCACAAGTCGATAGTGGATATGGATTGCCCTCGCGTGATTTCCATGCCCGATTCTTTCAGCGCACGGCCGATCTCTCCTGGAACCTCTCCTGAGAGATGCATGTCGAATCCGTGGTGGCCAACCCGCCACGTAATCAAACTGCTTGTCTGCGGAATGGTGAGTGCCAGAAAGCTGTCAATGGCAAGGCCTTTCTTTTGCGCCGTTACCAGCGATGCAGCACACCCATCGGCGAAGACCATGAATGACAGCACCTGCTCGAGCTCATGAGTTTCTTGAAAATGGAGTGAGCAGAGTTCAAGGTTCAATACCAGAACTGCGGCTTCCGGCATAGAGCGAACGATGTGATGTGCCGACTTGAGCGCGTTGATTGCTGCGTAGCATCCCATGAAGCCGATCATGGTACGTTCGACTGACGGATTGAGCCCGAGATGATTGACTACCTCGAAATCCAGACCCGGTGCGTAGAGTCCGGTGCAAGAGGTCACGATTACGTGCGTAATTCTGCGTCGCTCCTCATCTGTCAGAGAGAGATTGTCCAGCGCACTGTGCGCCAATTGCGGAGCAAAGCGTTCGAACAACTGCATACGGCGCGCTGTGGAGGGAAAGTCGCCTGGCACATAGATGTTCTCCGCATCCCGCCACGAGCCGTCTGCTGTAGTGCTGGGATTCACGAATGAGTAGCGGTGTTCGATCTCCGACAACCGCGCCATGCGGTGAAACAACTTTCGTACTGTACCCTCGGCAAGAAGATTGGCCGCAAAGTCAATGAAGGCATGATGGACATCGTGTTGGGGAGTTGCTGTCGCAATGCGGCTAATGTGTGCTGTTATCATTCATACCCCTTCTGGTAGCAAATAGCCAATATTGACGGAAGTTTCAGGACAGGTTACACAACGAGCTACGCCGTCCCAACTTGCCTCAAAGACAGCAAGGTGAATTTGGCCACGATTATCCTATTGCCTGATATGAACACGCTGGGTCTTTGATCAATATCACATTGAGCTAAGAGGCAGTCTGTTCCATTTTGCTCAATTGCGAGAGGCCATATTCTGCACTGCATCCTGCATGCGGTCTCGATCTATCCGCCGGAAGTAGGTGTGCGAGGTGTCATGGGTGTTTTCTCAGACCCAGTGCTTATCTCTTGTTCTCAGCTATAGCGGGGGTTCTCTTCTCGGGTCGGATCTGTCCGAATGCACTGGAACTCCGCTGATTAGACCCTGATAGTCGGTGAGGCGTTTGCCAAGGATAACCACACCCTTGTTCGTGATTTCATACTCGCGAATATCCTTGGCATGATTCCCTCCCCGCATTTTGATCACCACCATAATTTTGCGCAGTTGTCCGTCAATGGATACGTACCGCAGCCGAAGGATGTCATCGCAAAGGAAAGAGATCGAGTAAGTGCTGAATGGGAATTCGGTAAAAGACTCATCCACCTCAACCGTACTTAGAATTGTCACCCCGATTCCCGTCAGAGCAAAGATCATCCGGTAGAGTGATTCGCGGAAGTCTGCGCGGAAACCGGGCGAGAGAGCCATCTCAAAACCAGCCAGCGAATCGATCACCAGTCGCTTGGCGCCTATCTTCTGTACAGCGTCGAGAATCGACTGCATGGTTTCATCCACAGAGAGGTCAAGAGGACGGAGATAGAGGATTGTGAGTTTCCCGTCTTTCTGCGGGGTTTCCAGATCCAGACCCAAATTGGTGGCCCGCTCCGCATATGCTTCCGGGCGTTCTTCAAAAACCGCTATGATTCCCGACTCTCCCTGGCGTATGCCTTCAGCGATGAACTGAGTCGCCAGGACAGATTTTCCGGTCCCCGAAGATCCCGCTACAAGAACGCTATCGCCTTCGCGCACGCCACCATCCAGCATCTTGTCCAACTCTGGAACGCCGAAGGAAAGACGACGATCACTTGGCGGGTTCCTCTTGCGCGCGGTCAACCCAAAGGTGCGCGAGAAGGCTTGCACTCCGGCATCGGTGATGCGGAATGTGTGCAACCCCGGCACGGAATCCTGTCCGCGCAGTTTTACAATCTGCAACTTTCGTACGATTGAATTGCGCTCTGTGGTTTGGCGCAGCCAGAACAAACCATCGGCAACAGTAAAGATAGGGTTATCGCGTAACTCTTCCTCTGCATATTCGCCGATCAGGAAAGTTGTCGCCTGCCAACTGGCCAGAAACAGGGCTAGCCTCTGAATGAACGATTGCAGATCCATATCGCTTTGCGGCTTCCGCACCATGGTGCGGAAGGAGTCTACAACCACTACGGCGGGGCTGGCCTTTTCGACTTCTTTGGTGATCTCTTCCAAGACTGCGCCCAGGTCCTTCTCCAAAACAATCTGGCTCAGATTGATAAAGCGAATGGAGCCGGGCAGCTTGGCTGGATCGAAGAATGTGTACTGTTGCTGGTATCTGAGCATCTTGATGGCGGATTCGCCGAGGACGGTGAAATAGAGCGCAGGACGCTCTGGGCTTGCGTTGGCAAACACGATCTGGTGTGCAAGCGTCGTCTTTCCGCTTCCGGGGGCCCCCGCGATGATATTGAATGAAAATTCAGGGAGACCACCGCCCACAATTTCGTCAAGGCCGGGAACGCCGGTCGGTAGCTTATTGATCGTCACTTTGTCTTGAGTGCTCACGATTCTCTCCCGTTCTCTGAACAGCGATTGTCGAAGGTTGCACTTGGCCAAGCATTGCGTAGCAGGCTCAAAGTCAAAGCTTCCCCAAGGAAGACAAACAACAGGCCGAGTAACCGCGCGATGAGGATCACGCCGTCCTCGCTAGCCTGATCCTTGTCGCAGCCGAGCTGAGGCTCAGACTCCACCGGCTGAGGTTGAAACTCTCCCAGCCCCTCTAAAGATCCATCCTCTGCTACCTGCACAGCCCAAAGACCTGGAGCTTCCGACTTGGCCTGCGTCAAGGCGCGGAATGCAAGCGATCTAAAACCGTCGACTCCAGAAAATACACCAAGACACTGACGCAGCTTCTCATAGACGCGAAGGGTCGCGGACTCTACTGGCTCGGAGGTCTTGCTTGCAACGACTTCGTAAGCAAGAAGACACCGCGCCAAATCTCGCGTTTCTGGTGGAGTCATCACATTCAATCCCGCATTGCTCCAAGCGCTAGCGAACTCAATTCATGTAACCATTCGTCTGTGGGTCCGTTGCGTCTTCTTGCGGGCCGCCCGCCTTGCTCCTTATGAGTGTGAAGACATCCAGGACCGTAGCTATATTGCGAATGTTGCCCGCGGCGCTGTAAAGGCCCTGCTCCATCCCGGGATGATTATCCGCCAGGTTTTCAATACGCGTGCTTACACGTCTCAACTGATCAATTTCCACCAACAGATCCCCGAAGGCCGCGGTCATTACCAATCTTTCGACCTCAGAGTCCGTCGTGTCCGCTGAGGTTGTGACCGACTCTGCCGTGTCGTCAACTTGAAGGCGCAAATCTTCTATCAGGCGCAGTGTCGTTGCCTCGCCAAGAAAGGCAAGAAACAGCCCGAGTAGCTGCGCAATCAGAATGACCCCAGCATCGCCATCCTGATCCGCGTCTGTCTGGGAACCAGTTTCGCCAAGACCGCGCAAGCCACCATTGGCCGCTATCTGCACCGCGCTGAGTCCGTGCGATTCCGCCTTAGCAAGTGCTAAAGCGCGAGAAGCCAGCGCACGAAAACCGTCAACGCCGACGGGTGAGCCGAGCTTTCGGCGCAACTTTTCGTAGACACGTTCAGCTGCAGTTTCGGTTTGCAGGGAGGTTGCACTTGCTTCGGCCTCGCTTGCAACGAGGCTGCGGGCCAAATCGCGCGTCTTTTTTCGAAAAGGCATCGGTTCCGCTCTTTCTTTGCACGCTGAGTCTTACCTTGAACGTGAGGGGTTTGTTGCGATGGTATTCAACTGCCGATTGCTTAAGAGGCGAGTTTTCTGGCGCAATTCATCCGCCTCCATTTTTCGCTTACCTAATCCAAAATACTCGAAATATTCTCTGGAAGATGAGCGCGATTGAACAGTGCGCCGCCGGTGCAAGCCGGACGAACCCGAACAGGTCCTTCCCAAGATCCCACAGCAAACTCTTTCGGAGATGATCGGCACCACCCGATCCCGTATGAGCTTTTTCAGGAATCGATTTCGCAAGCTCGTTTTATCGAATATAACGGGAGCATCGAGGTTCATAAGTCACTTTTGAATGCGGTCTTGCTTGATCGATAAGTAGGGTATGTCAACTTGCGGCTTTCCGGGGCCCGCAAACGCGTGAGAAAAAGCGCGCAATAACGTCTTAGTACCACTTGATCTCACTCACGGCGGCGATCCGCTCCGTCGCGGCAGCGGGCCGGGCATACGCAGGGTCGTTTCCAGATCAGCATGGCCCGCATATTCCATCACAGTGCGCGGATCGATACAATTCCGGAGCCAGGTCGTGATTCATGTAGGACGGAATTCGTGCGGTTCAATCTCATTGCGGCCGCGGTTCTTACTGATCTCTGAGACCCAGTTTCAGCGCACTACTGCAGACCACCCGTTGATAACGGTCCGCAACACCGAACATCGCCGCCAATTCGGTCTGAGTATAAATAGTTTGGAGTGTCTTATCGCATTTCGGTTTAGGTTGGAACATTTTCAGATCAGTTCCTGCCCAACGAAGCGCCGTGGCTAGACCGGCTCTTCGTCCCTATTACCATCACGAACCCGCTTCAACACGACGAATCGCCCCAGTACAAAAATGCCTTCTACTTCTCATCTCCGCCAGGCCGCAGATGCTTGGCCAGCGACCATTTCAGCTCGTCAATCCCTTGTCCTGTGACGGCGGAGATGGCGTGGAACTCCAGCTTCCTCCGCTTCACATGCGCCGCGAGCTTCTTGAGCTTCTCCGGGTTGGCGCTGTCGATCTTGGTGGCGCAGACAATCATGGTCTTGCCGGACAGGGGATGGTTTGGCTTGGAAGGCGTGTCGCCGTCGTCTGCGAAAGGGTCGGAGTCGCTCTTGACCGGGCTGCTGGTGAAGCTGGCCAGCTCCTTGTTGATGACCTTGAAGTCCTCAACCGGATCAGGCCGTCCCGAGGCATCCGACACGTCCACTAAGTGAAGCAGCAGCCGAGTGCGCTCGATGTGGCGCAGGAACTGAACCCCAAGGCCCTGGCCGAGATGCGCTCCTTCAATCAGGCCTGGCATGTCGGCAACAACAAAAGACTCCTGATCCGGCTCCTCGCCCACGGTGACAACGCCGAGATTTGGCTCAAGCGTAGTGAAAGGATAGTCTGCAATCTTTGGCTTTGCTGCCGAAATGCGCGAGATCAGCGTCGATTTTCCGGCATTCGGATAGCCAACCAGCCCCACATCGGCCAACAGCTTCAATTCCAGGCGATAAAGCCGCTCCTCGCCCGCGCGGCCCATCTCGTGCTCACGCGGAGCCTGATGGGTGCTGGTGGCAAAGTGCTGGTTGCCTCGTCCGCCGCGCCCGCCTTTGGCGATCACCACCTGCTCGTCGGGCTCCTCAAAATCATGCACCAGCTCGCCGGTTTCCTGATCGTAAAGGCTTGTGCCGACGGGGACCTTGAGAATGATCGAGTTTCCATCCAGCCCGGTGCAGTTCGAGCCCAGGCCGTGTTCGCCGCGCTGCGCCTTGTGTTCCGGGTTATAGCGAAAGTGGATCAGCGTGTTGTGGCGCTGCGAGCTGACCATGATGACGTCGCCGCCGCGGCCGCCGTCGCCGCCGCTTGGTCCACCGCGGGGAACGAACTTCTCCCGCCGGAAGGCCATGCAGCCGTTGCCGCCGTCGCCGGCTTTGACGCGAATTTTTGCTTCATCGATAAACATGAGGTACCAGCGATCAGGGTTAAGGGAAGTGCTCTTCGAGGTTCAAGGCCGACAAACGAGGCCAAATCTAAAAATACCGTCTTCCCAGTTTACCGGAGTGGGCTTACAATCGCTTGCAACCTCATTTTTTAGATCATTCGAACCCGCCGCAAGAGCGGGCCGAGGTTGAAGGCTGTTTTTCCCAGGGTCTGCCGCGAGCAGGGAACTCGATGGCAGGTAAACGGGTGAATTGGACAAAAGCTCTGACCGTGGCCGCGCTCTTGCTGGGCGCGGCGAGGACGAGTTATTCCCAATCGTCCCAGAGCGAGCTGCCTGGCTCACTCACCGGCAGGCTGACCGACCTGTACTCCAGGCCGCTGGAAGGCGTCATAATCATCGCGCGCAACCAGTCGACGGGCGCGGAGGCACGCACCACAACAACAAGAAATGGCGCTTATTTTTTCAATAGCTTGAAACCGGGCGAGTATGCCCTGGAGGCCAGCAGTCCGCAACTGGGGCGCGGCCGGGTGGAGCAGATCGTGGTTGCCGGCGGCCATGAGGCGCGGGTGCTGGTGGCAATCGAGTTTGAACCGATTCCTGCCACCCCCATCCTTGCGGCGGTACACAGAGAGAACCCTCCCAGGGCCGAAGTACAGCCCAGCATACGCCGGCCCGATCCAGTGCCAGTTGCTCCGCCACCAGCTAATGCCTCAATAGCTGCAAAACCAGCGGAGAAGACGCCGATCATTGGTCCGGTCCTGGCGGCCGTGAAGCAGCCCCTTGCGGACAAGGCTCCCACTCTGAAGCCCACGCCCGCGCCTGAACCGAATCTCGCTCCGGCCAATCCCGAGCCTAAGCCTGCTCTGCAGACCGTCGCGCGGCTTGGTGCTGTAGTGGCTGTCCCGGCAGCCGGAACCGGCCCAACTGGATTGAGTCATACCCCGGTGAGACAGGCCGCTGCGATGGCAGCCGCGATCCGCGCCGTGCAGGCGGCGGCTCTACAGCTCACGCAGGCTCGCGGCAGGCAGCTTTTGGCAGCCGCTGAGCAAAGCGGCCCGGCCGCCCCAATGACCGCCGCGGAGTTGCAGGCTCTGCCGGTGAGCGGGCGGCACTGGCAGGATTTTGTTCTGGACAACGCACCCACATCCACCACGCCCGCCGGAGGCCAGGCGGAGATCTCGCTGCGTGGCGCCAAGCGAGCCGGAACCACGATGGATGGAGCAGGCCGCAGGTCGGCCTTTGGCATGACGAATGCCTCCGGGCAAGGCTCGCAGGGCCGGGGATCGTTGGGGCAGGGCGGCGACGGTCCCGCCGGAATCGCACAGGTGGGAGCCGGAGGTCACGGGTTTTCCTTGAGCGAGTCGGCGATCCAGACTGTAGAGACAGCAGCGGGAAACGTGGGTCAAGAGGGCGGAGCCACCGGCGCGCGCATGAACGTCGAGACCCAAAGAGGCGGCGATAAGCTGCATGGGCAGGGCTTCCTCTTCGACCGCCAAAACCTCTGGGGCGCTCGGAATCCCTCGACTCAGCTCGTCAAAGAGACCGCGCCGGCCACCTTCACATCCATCCCCGTCTTCACGCCAATGCCCTTCACGCCTCCAGACCGCGAATCGACCTGGGGTATGGGCATTGGCAGCCGGATTCGCCGCAACAAGCTCTTCTGGTTTACCGCGCTCGACGGCCACCAGCGCAACGATCCGGCAGTCTCGACCGTTAAGCATCCCGACAAGTTCTTTGCCCAGCCCTCGAACGATCAGATGCAGGTACTCGCCGCTCGCCTGGGGTTGAGCCCCGCCAATCCGGTTGCTGAGGGAGTGGCGGCCTACTCGAAGCTGCTGGAGGCGCTCAACGGCTTGCTCGGTTCCTCGCCACGCTCCTCCATGCAATGGAGTGGCTTCTGGCGCATCGACTGGACGGCTGCCGAACGTCATCGCTTCATGCTTGAAGGAACCTGGGCAACGTGGAATGCACCCGGCGGAGGCCTCACCCGCGCCGCAGAGAGCTATGGCAATCACAGCTTCGGGTCGACCAAGGCCAACGAGCAGTGGATGCTGGGCCGCTGGGAGGCCTTCCTGACGTCCAACCTGCTAGCCGTGACCCAGGCCTCCGTGGGGCGCGATGTACAGCAGGCCAGGCCTGGACCGCCATCTGACTTCGAGCAGGGCTTTCTCAGAGGAAACGCCTGGGGCCAGTTGCCGCAGATGGTCGTCGACTCCACCGACGGCTTCACCATCGGCAACCCGTCGCGCTTCGGAAGCGGCAGCTATCCCGACGAGCACTCTTGGCAAGCGCGGGAGTCGTTCGACTGGATTCGCGGCAAGCTGCTGGTCAGGGCCGGCTTCGAATTCAATCACGACTCGGACGGGACGAGCCTGCTGCGCAATCAGACCGGAACCTACCACTACGCCAATGTAGAGAACTTCATCTCGGACGCGCTGGTCTTTCAAAAATTCGGTCTCTCGGGCGAACTCGACCCGATGAATCAGCACAACTGCGATCAGACCGGCAGGGTCTGGCGCGACTCGCAAAACCATCTGCGTGGGCTGGGCAGCCTGCCTTGCTATTCCTACTACTCGCAGAGCATGGGCCCTGCAAGCTGGCGTCTGAGTACCAGCGACTGGGCCGGATACGCCACCGCGCAGTGGCAGGCAGCCAAGCGCGTGCTCCTCTCTGCCGGGTTGCGCTGGGAGCGGGAGCAGTTGCCGCCGCCCTTTGCAAAACTCTCAAACCAGAGCCCCCTGCTGACGCAAAAACTGCCCGCGCTGGGCAATAGCTGGGCTCCGCGCGTGAGCCTGGCTCTGGGAAGCGGCGAGAGCCGCTGGCCCCTGCTGCGGCTGGGCTACGGCATGTACTTTGGCCGCACTGAGAACGCGGCGGTGGAGGCGGCGCTGACCCAGACCGGTTCGCCACAGGGCCAGCTTGACTTCTTTATCCAGCCTCTCGATGGCTTCAATCCTCCCACCGGCACCAGCAACGCGCCGCCCTTCCCCTACGTCTTGCAGGGCCATCCCGCCCAGGTGATCAAGCCTGGAGCGGTCGAGTTTGCGCCGGGCTTCCGCAATCCCGAGGTGCATCAGGCCATTGCGTCGCTCGAAGAGCGGCTGCCCAGCCACGTCGAGGTAACCGCCAGCGCGATGCTGAGCCTGGGCCGCCGGCTGCCCATCTCCATCGATGCCAATCTCACCCCACCCACACCGGCACAGACCATCACCTATGCCGTGCAGGACTCGTCCGGCGCAGGCCCCATCAAGGCGGCGCAGATTACGGTTCCTTTTTATGCCTCATGGCCATCGCCGAACCAGACCACAGGAGTTGCCGGGCGTTTCAACCCGCAGTATCAGCAAATCACTCAGATCATGAGCCGGGCCAACTCCACTTATGAAGCGGGAACGCTCAAGGTAGCCCGTCATGGCCGCCACGGCCTGAGCCTGAACGCTCATTACACCTACGCACACGCCATGGACTGGAACCCTAACGAGAGTTCGCAGGTTGCAGGCAACGACGTACTGGACCCCGGCGATTTCAGCCTGGAGTACGGAACCAGCGATCTGGACAGGCGCCACTCGGCCGGCGTCACAGCAATCTTCGAGTCGCCCTGGAAGCTGCATGGTTTGGCTGGGAAGTTTGGCAATGGCTGGATGGTGTCGGGCGTAGGCCAGTTCCGCGGCGGCCTGCCCTACACCATGCGCACCTCGGGCGCGCTGCCCAAAGCGTTCCTGCGTACATCCGGCGGGACCGAGACCGTTGTCGGGTTAGGGCCTGGAATGAACGGCTCTGGCGGCGACAACCGCGTCTACGGCGTCGGCAGCGATGGACGCTTCTACAACATGGGCCGCAACACCTACCGTTATCCCGCAACTTGGAAGGCCGACCTGCGGCTAGCCAAGCGCTTCGACCTCGGCAGTATGCGCCAGTTGGAAGTGTTGGCCGAGAGCTTCAACCTCTTCAATCACCAGTACGTGACGGAGCTCGAAACCATCGGCTACACCATCAACTCCGGCACGCTCTCGGGCGGCCTTCCAACACTGAACTTTCTCGCCGGCCAGAAGCCGGGAACGTCCACCTTCGGCCAGCCGCTCAACGTCAACGCCACCAACTTTTACCGCGAACGCCAGTTCCAGTTTGGGTTGAGAATGCGGTTCTAGTTGGCTGGAGCGGGCGCGGCAGCCGGCTGTTGCTTGGGCAGGTTGCGAATGTAGATCACCAGATTCCAGACCTCGTCGTCCTTGGCGCGGCCCGAAGCCTCCGGCGGCATCTTGTCTTTGCCGTTGCGGATCACGGTGAACAGATCCCCATCCGATTTGGCGGCCAGCGTCTTCGGATCGGTCCAATCATCGAGCTTCAACCCCATATCCTTGGCCAGATCGGTCTTCCCATCCCCGGTCTCTCCGTGGCAGATCACGCAGTCCTGACCATACAGTTCCTTGGCGCGCGCCTGCGATTTTTCCGTAGGCTTCACCGGGTTCTTCACACCGGACGAGGCGGGCTGAGCAGCATCCTGGGCCATGGGCCCTGAAGCGGACAAGGCGAAAACTCCAAAAAATACAACCGCTGAAACAACCAACAACGGCTTCAACATAATTGCCTCCGAAGTTGCAGGCTCCAGATATCGGACCGCATGCAACCGAAAAATTCCACGGATGGATTATAGGCCAATTCAACGACGATGGTTTCGGATCAGTTTCAAATCAAATGCGTTTCATCCGATTCCGAGCAGCTTTAACTTGAGCAAAGCCTTGCCTGCATCACCGCAACGTCCGCCATCCGCAACCCAGATCCGGCGAGGCCGTCTTGCCATCAAGTCGGAAGCAGGCGGCGCCGTTCACATCCGTGCTAAAAGTGCGAACCTTGGCCGCTTCAAGCTCCTCCAACACCTCCCGGCGGGGATGGCCATAGCGGTTCCGCAGCCCACACGAAATCACCGCCCACTGAGGAGAAACCCGCGCCAGAAACTCAGGCCGCGTCGAGGTCAAGCTGCCGTGATGGCCCACCTTCAGCAGCGTACTGGCCAACCCCGGCTCGGCCAGCATTGCATCCTCGACAGGCTTTTCGGCATCGCCCTCCAGCAGCACAGAAGTCGCTCCATACGCCACCCGCAGCACCAGCGAGTCGTTATTGCCAGGCTCCGCGCCGGGCTGGTACTCAGGAAAGGGCGCCAGCACACGCGCCTGCGCGGGACCAAACTTGAGTTCGTCTCCGGCGCGCAGTGATCGGACGCGCACATTGAGACCGGCAGCCTCATCGAGCAGCGCTCTATAAGCATCCGAGTGAGGATTGTTGCCCACCCAAAGCTCCGCAGGATGGAAGTTGCTCAACACCGCAGGCAGGCCGCCCATGTGGTCCGAGTGTGCGTGGCTCAGCACCACCACGTCCAGCCGCCGAATCCCCCGCGACCAAAGCACCTGCGAGACGACCTCCTCGCCGATGTCGTAGTCCTGCGGCGCTTGATGCGGGCCACCGCCAAAGCCGCCGCCATCCACCAGCATGGTCTTTCCGTCCGGCGCGATCAGCAGCAGCGAATCGCCCTGCCCCACATCGATCGCCTCCACCAGCAGTGCGTTTCGCGGATGATCGACCGGCCGAGGCGCGACGACTGCCACAGCAGCCAGCAGCAGTGCGGCCCATGCCCCACGGCGCGCCCAACGGCCTCCCACGCGGGCCAGCACCATCGCCGCCGCCAGCAGCGCGCAAAAAGCGAGCGACTGCCAAACGAGCGGCGTCGGAATGCGGAAGTCGCCCCAGGCCATCGAACCAAAAAAATGCACTAGCCCCGTCCCGACGTGCAGAAAGACCGCCACAACCATCGCCGGGATGATCGCCGCAGGCGGCCAGATCGCCAACGCCACCAGGGTCACCAGCGCAGCGGGCATCAGCACAGCGAGCAGCGGCAAGATGAAAATGTTCACCGGCAGCGCAAAAACAGTGATGCGATGGAAGTAAAGCGCCATCGGCAGCGCCATCGCCAGTTCCACCACGCACGAGACCACCACCAGTTCCACCACGCGAAGCGAGAACCGCACAGTCCATGGAAACACGCGCCACGCAACGCGGCCCGTCCATCGTCCGCCCACCGCTCTCAGTAATCCCACGGCAAACATGCGCAGCACCACGCGAAACTGTGCCAAGGGCGGCGCCAGCTTGATGTCCAGAGCCGTCAGGCGCAGATCGCGCGTAGCCGTCAGATATGGATGAATCGTGCCCTGGAGCAGCGGTGCAGCCACGCCGCCGATCGAGACCACCGCCAGCAGCGTCATCTGAAAACTCGATTCGAAGAGGCTGCGCGGGCTCGCGGCCAGCAGGCAGAGCGCCGCAAAGCCGATCGTGTTCATCGCGTTGCGCTCGCGATAAAAAAGCCGCCCAAGCAGATAAAGCGTGACCATAAACAGCGAACGCTCGACCGGCGTAGCAAAGCCCGTGAAGAGCGCGTACGCAAACGAAGCGGCAATCGTAACCAGCGTCGCCAGCACACGCGGCAGTCTCAGCTTCTTTGCCACCCAAAAGATGCACCCGGCCACAATCGCCAGATGAAAGCCCGAGACCACCAGCATATGAAAGGAGCCAGTCCGCTCGAAGCCCACGCGCAATGTGTGGGTCAGAGATGTGCGGTCGCCTGTAACCATCGCGGACAGCATAATGGCGTCGTCCTGCGAGAGCCGCAACGGCGCGGGCAGCCGACGCATCGCCGCAGGCAGCCCCAGCAGCCGCGCACTTGTTGTGCGTTGCAGCGCACTCAGCCGGCAACCGGGAAAGAGGCCCTCGCTTCTGCCAGTCCGTTCAACGCGCTCAACGCCAACCGTTGCCGTCGAGGTAATGCCCTGATCGAGCAAAAATTCCTCGCGGCTCCAGACGCCCGGATCGTGATAGACCGCAGGAGGCAGCAGCCGAACAACCGCCCTCATGCGTTCGCCGCATTGAAAGACCTCTTGTCCGGTCAAGCTTTGAGGCCACTTGACGGTCAGGCGCACTCCGCCTTCAACCGGCGTCTGCGCGTCGTCCGCGTCGGTGACCACCTCCATGCTCGAAACGTGCAGGTCAAGTCTCTGCGAAAACTGCGGGGGCTTTTCATGAATGGACGCAGGTTCGTCCAGGTTCTGCTCCGTCTCGCCGCGAACCGCCCCCGCATCGACAACCGTTCCCTCGACGGTTCGCATCAGCCCATCGGAGAGCGCCGCCACCTCGGGAGCCGGAGAAGGCTGCGGCTCCATCCACGCGCCCCATGCGCCCAGCAGCACCCACAGCACCGCCATCGGTATCCATGCAACGCGTTGGGCTTTGAAGGCCGCCACGCCGCACACCACAGCCACCAGAGCCAGTGCCACCAGCACCAGGCTCGGCCGCAGCCACAGAGCCCGCGTAGCCGCAATCCCTGCGGCAAAAAGCCAGGCAGCGTGAAAGAGCGGAAGCTGAACAGAGCCGGCTCCGTCGCCAGCGACCACCTGCCCGATCTTGGGAGAGTCGGTTTCCATCGCGTCTGAAAGCTAGAAAGTCGTTCTGGCCCTCAAGCCTATCAGGCGCGGCGCAACTGGACCACTGTCTCCAGGTGAAAGGTCTGCGGAAAAAGATCGGCCAGCGTGATGGACTCGATCGCGTAGCCCGAGTTCGTGAGCGCACGCAGGTCGCGAGCCAGAGTCGCCGGATCGCACGAGACGCAAACCACAGCAGGCGCAGCAGTCTCCGCCAGCAGCCTGCACGTCTCCGCACCCAGCCCCGTGCGCGGCGGGTCTACAACAACCAGATCAGGCACAACCAGATCAGCCCGCTTGCCCCGATTCTGGCGAAGGAACCTCAGCGTCTCAGCCGTGACAGCCGTTCCGCCCGTGCCGCGAAGATTCGCCTCCAGCGCAGCCGTCGCCGCGGGAGCCGACTCGACCGCAACCACCCGCTCAAACTGCGCCGCAAGCCGCCGCGCAAACAGGCCAACACCGGCAAACAGATCCCAGGCCAGTTTGCCTTTGTGCCCGGCTGTCACCCGCTCCACCAGCGCATCCACCAGCCAGCGGTTCACCTGAAAAAACGCGCCATGATCCACGCGATAGTCGAAGCCAGCGGCGCGATAGGCCAGCGAATCCTCGCCCCACCGCACAATCGTCCGCGACGGCTCGCCAGCCCGTCCCTCGACCACCAACTCCGCGCCCGTGAGCGCAGGAACCCGTTCACGCATCACCCGTGCCAGTTCATCAAATCGAACCTTTGCAGCCGATGCGGTATAAATGCTCGCCAGCAGCGCACTCCCGTCAGGGTTACAGAAGAGAGAAATCTCCGTAGGCTTCAGCTTCGGAGCAACGTCGCGAAAAACCTGAGCGAAGGCCTCCGCAGCCTCCACCAGCAGCGGCGCGGCGATCGGGCACTCGCGCACGGCAACTACCGCATGAGACCGCCGCCCGCGATAGCCCGGCTCTCCCGCCGCATCAAAGGCCAGCCGAATGCGATTGCGATATCCGAATGGCTCGCCAGACAGCACGCCAATCTCCGCCGGCACAGCCACGCCGCCGCGCTCCAGCGTCTCGCGCAAAATTGCCTTTTTCAGTGTCAATTGCGTCGCGGTATCCGTGTGCTGATACTGGCAGCCTCCGCATGCGCCAAAGTGTTGGCAAGCCGGCGCAATGCGCTCCCGCGCGGCCGCGACAATCTCCTCAGCCTCGGCCGTCGCGTAGCCTGCCTTGCTCTCTGTAACGCGCACCCGCGCTTTTTCCCCAGGCAGCACCAGCGGCACAAAAACGGCCTTGCCATCAAGCCGCGCCAAAAACGCGCCGCCATAAATCGCCTTCTCAATCTCGACGACCTGCGGCTCAACGGAGCTGGGCGCGGCTCTCTGAGTGTTCACTCCGGAACTCGATTCCGAAGTTTCACTAGCGTCAGGGCGCGACTTCACTCGTGCCGCCGGATTCCCGCGACCATCGCGGGCTTTAGCCCCTGTAGCACTCTTCTCGCGCACCTTCCCCGCTTCATTCCGCGCGGGATGCTTGCGCCCCTGATTGCTTTTGGCCGAATTCCTCTTCGCGGCCTGCATGGCCCGTCGCTGCGCGGTCGTTCGTTTCTTCGGCATCTTCATTGTTGACTCATATAAAACAGGCTCAATCGCGGCAAGTTGTAATGCACCAGCAGTTGCTTCTGAATGAACTGGTGTTCCACCTGCCGCAATTGCACCACCCCCATGCGGCTCCGATAAGGCGCCAACTCCCGCGCCGCGTGCACTTTCAATCCAACCAGCAGTTCCTCAGGAGCCGCAGTGTTCACAGCGGCAAAAAGCTTTTCTTCGAGAACAGTCAGAGTCCGTTCAAGCGCTTCCAGGTCATGAGCCTCTGCGTTTTCGGCTTCCACCCCCCGCACCTCCGCAGCCAGCGTGCGCAGCCGTGCAGCGGTAGCCGCGCAGGCTTCCGTAGCCACTGTAGCCGCATCGAGCGCCGTGGCCGCAGCCTCAAGATGCGCCGCCACGCGCTCCTGCTCAAATCCCGACTCGCGTGCAGCGCTCGTCGCAGCGGAAGCGGTTCCAACCGCAGCCTCGCGCAACTCCTCGGCCGCCTCCATCACCGCCTGCGAACACCAGGCCAGCCCATTCACGCGCCGCATCCGCCCGCGCTTCTGCCGCGCCTCATATTTATCAAAGGCCGCGTCGATGCCGCGCAGTGCCGCCTCCAGCGGAATCCCTGCATCGCGCCAAGTCTCGATCAGCGCCCAATCCAGCGTCGACAGCAACAGCAGCGCCCCCCGCCTCCGCTGGAAGCGCTCCTCAATCTCCGTAAAATAGTTAAAGTAGTTCAGCACGATTCTCTCAGAATCACGAATAACCAACTTTGAAGGCCAGAAAGCCTGTCGTCCCGGGTAGGTAGGTCAGGGATTTATCCCTGACATTACGTGTTGCAAACGTTGCAGGCCTTTAGGCCCTGAGGTGAAGCTTCATACCCGAGCTTCGTGAAATATTATCCCCTTCTTGTGGCCAGCCTTATTCTTCTTCGAAATCTATTCATTGCTGCGATTTGCTTCCGGAGTTCATTCGACTCCCAACCACTAACGAGAAAGCAGAAAAGTGATCCCACCCAGAATGACTTAATAAAGAAAAGAATTCCAAGACCCACCCAAATCGGGATAAATGTGATCCGCATTACGAGCGTTGCTCTCTCGTAAAGCCTCCACCGTCGCCCATATTGTCTCAATAAGACAAATGCAAAATTGACAGCGAGGACTCCCAAGGCAATGAGCAAAAAGTCTGAACTCACACGCATTTGGCTTGCCTTCTTTCAAATAACTGGCGATTTCCCCTCTCTGAAAACCATCTGACGCTGCGAACATCCCGATCCACCAGATCCGGCACCAATCTCGGGCAGATTACTCAATGCGCCTTCCCCCGCGGCTTCACAACGCGGTTGCGCTCATAAAGGATCAGCAGCCCATCCAGCGTCAGCATGTCGTCGATCTCCGAGATATACCGCGAATCCTCCGAGATCTGCCGCGCCAGTCCGCCCGTCGCAATCACCCTCGGCTTCGCTCCCAGCTCGGCGATGATCCGCTCCAGGATGCCGTCCACCAGACCGATGTAGCCGTAGTAAATACCGGTCTGCAAGTGCGTCACGGTATTCGTCCCAATCACCTTCGCTGGCCGCTTGATGTCCACACGGCTCAGGCGCGCGGCGCGCGAAAACAGCGCGTCAGCACTAATGCCCAGCCCCGGCGAGATGGCCCCGCCCAGGTACTCGCCCTTCGCCGAAATCACGTCAAAGGTCGTCGCCGTGCCAAAGTCCACCACGATGCACGGCCCGCCATACCGCTCAAAGGCCGCAATCGCATTCACCAGCCGGTCCGCGCCCAGCTCCGTCGGATTGTCCACCAGCACCGGCATCCCCGTCTTGATCCCCGGCTCGACAAAGATCGGTTGCAGGTGAAAATACGTCTCGCAAACCTGCCGCAGCGTGCCCTCCACCGGCGGCACCACCGACGAAATAATAATGTGATGCACCTGGCTCGGCGACATGCCGTTCATCTCAAAGAGATTTACAAACAGCACGCCATACTCGTCCGCCGTCTGCGAACGATGCGTAGTCACGCGCCAGTGCGCCACCATCTCCGGCTTTTCACCGTCAACCTTGTAGATTCCCAGCACCGTATTCGTATTGCCCACATCGATAGCTAACAGCATAGTTTTTCCTGTCCATCTCCACGAACGTGTGCCCCACCCTTGACCTAATCAAGCGTGCCGAAGGCGGCTGCCCCACCGCAGGTGGAGCGAATCCCGCCGGTCTGAACGGTCACCAATTCCGCTTCGCTCCGCACCAGCAGAAATCCATGCCCATCCAGCCCAGCCGTAACTCCCGTGCAAGCCTGCGGCCCATGCACCTCGACCCGCCGCCCGCGAATCCACGTTGAAGCCTGCTCGACGCGCGCCGGAACCCTGACACCCGCAGCAGGATCGGCCAGCCCAGCCGCCTCGCGCTCCAGCGATTTTAGCAGGCAAACGAGCAAAGCCAGCCGCGAGATGCGCCGCCCACTCTCCAGATCAAGCGAGGTAGCAGGCGTAGATAATCCCGGATCAAAGGAGCTTTGGTGAACATTGATACCAATCCCCACCACGGCGAATCCAGCCATCTGCCCGTCGATCTTCGATTCGACCAGAATCCCGCAAACCTTGCGCTCGCCGATCAGCACATCATTGGGCCAGCGCAGATCGACCGTCAATCCTGCAACTGCGCGAACAGCCTCAGCCGCGGCCAATCCAGCAGCCAGCGGAAGCAGCGGCAACCGGACGGCCGGAATCGCCGGGCGCAGCAACACAGTCACATACAGCCCTTCACCCGCAGCCGAGTGCCAATTGTGTCCGCCCCGCCCGCGTCCCGCCAACTGCTCATCGGCAAAGTAAACCGAGCCATGCGGCGCCCCGTTGCGAGCCGCGTCAAGCGCATCTGAGTTTGTGGAATCAGTAACTGGAAAAAAATGCAGCTTACCCGCAAAGACGGTGCCGGCCAACGCAGCTTCCAACGAAGCCAGGTCAAACAAATCCAGAGAGGCTTCGCGCACCTCTAGGCCGTCTCCGCTTCGATGCGCATCGAAATATCCGCAGCCTTCGCCGAGTGCGTCAACGCGCCCACGCTGATGAAGTCCACGCCGGTTTCGGAAAATGCCCGTATATTTTCGAGCACCATGCCGCCCGAAGCCTCGATAGGAATCCGGTCCGGCCCACCGGCCTTCCTGATCCGGTCCACCGACTTCTTCACCTCCGCAGGCGTCATATTATCCAGCAGAATCGCCTCGGCGCCGTGCTTAAGAGCCTCTTCAAGCTCCTTTGCCGAACGCACCTCGACCTGCACGCGTTGGCCCTTCTTGCGCTTCTCCAAGGCTTGCGTCAGCACAGCAGGCAGCCCGCCGCCCAGCGAGATGTGGTTGTTCTTGATCAGGATGCCGCTGGCCAGATCGAGCCGATGATTTGTTCCCCCGCCGCACTGCACAGCATATTTTTCGAGAGCCCGCAGCCCCGGCACCGTCTTGCGCGTGTCGAGCACTCGTGCGTGCGTCCCTTCAATCGCATCCACAAACTGCCGCGTCAGCGTGGCAATTCCGCTCAAGTGCTGCATCAAATTCAAAATCACTCGCTCGCAACTCAGCAGCACGCGCGCGTTATGCCGAATCACCGCCAGCACCTGGCCATCGTGAACGCGTACGCCGTCAAAGATCTCCGGATGGCTGATGACCTCGAAGCGCCTCTGCGCCGGTGCGCGCTTGTCCAGCCGCGCATAAATCTCAAGCAGACGCGGCACAGCACCCAGCCCGCAAACCACCATCTCCTGTCGCGCAATGATCGATCCGGTCGCTAGCAGCGACGGGCCGATCGTCATATTGGTCGTGATGTCGCCGGCGGCCTTGTCTTCAATCAAGGCTCGCTCCAGCAATCCGTCGATACTGCTGTTCTTCCAGTCCATGATTCCTTTTCGCCTGCTCAGGCTTGCGGTTGATTCTTTTGATGCATCAGAAACTCATAAATAACCGTCTTCACGCTGTCATCCGCCTGAGTGGAAATCGAAGTAAAGAGAACTCCGTTGCTGCGGCCGATCTGAAGCTCATAGCCCTGCGGTGCGCCGGAGAGCCCCCCCATGAATTTCCCCCATCCGCTTGGCTTACTACTTTTGCGCGGGTCGATGAGCCTGACCTCGCCCATATCGGCGTACCACAGCAGAGAGATGTTATGGCGGGCATCGCGCAGCATCATCCCGCGTGCGGCCAGCAGCAGGAATTGAGCATAGTTGGCGCGCAAGGGCTTGCCGCTGAGATCGACGATCGCCTGGGCCATGCCAAGCTTTCCCATATGCGGGGTGACCATCTCCTCGATCTCCGGTGTGAACTGCCGCCGACTTAGACACCCTGGCGCGTTGCCAAACGAGAGCACCGGCGTCTCTTCTGTTGCTTGCCTAACGAAAGATTGAGTAACGCCGATTGGCGATTGAACGGAAACACTCGCCGTCGGAACTTCCGCCGCAACCGTGTTGTGCTCCTTTAACTCCCGGTAGGCAACCTGAAGCTGTTTGAAATGCTCTTCGGCATCCGCGCGCAAGCTGGCGTAATTTTCAAAGAGATCTGGATGCCACTGCTTGACACCCTCTCGATAGGCCTCTTCGATGGCTGCCTCTTCGGGAATCCCGAAGGCAATTCCCAGCGTTTTGTAGTGTTGCCTGCATTGAGCGCATTCACAAGACATGGCTAGTTTTCCTTGTTCAGATTCTCCAACGCAGCGCGTGCCTTCTCCAGTAGCAACCGCGTCTCGGCTTCCTGCTTCTTCAATCCCTCGACCACTTGCGGCGGGGCTTTTTTGAGAAAAGCCTCATTACTCAATTGCCGCTCGGCGGAGGATAGACCTTTCTCGTACTTCGCGATGTCCTTTGTCAAGCGCTCGCGCTCGGCGGCCACATCGATCTTCTTCTCGTAGACCACGGCCACGTCGAATATTGCTGCTGAGTGCTTGGCTAAACCATCCGAAAACACAGTGACGTATCGGATCTCGGCAACACGTGCCAGACGTTCGACAATGTCCGAGTTCTTTTGAATAAAGTGACGGAACTGTTCATTGATGCTGACTTCTATTGGAGTAACTGCCTTTTCCTCTGCGCCAATCTCTTTGCGCAAAGCGCGGACTTCACCGATAAGGTCTTGAACTAGGGACATTTCCGGCCTAGACTCATCTGTAATCGCAGTTGTCGTCCCAATGGGATATCTCGCCAGCGCAATCGACTTAGCCGGAGTCTTCCCGTCGTAGAGCGCATGCCAGATTTCTTCCGTGATGAACGGCATAAACGGCGACAGCAGCCGCAGCGAAGCCTCAAAGACCTGGACAAATGTAGTCAGCGCAGCCTTTGTTTGCGCTTGGTCTGCGTTCTCAGCAAAATCTAGCCGCAGCTTGACGATCTCCAGATACCAATCGCAGAAACTACCCCAGAAGAATTGATAAATCGTATTGGCCGCATCGTCGAAGCGGAAGTTTTCGAGCGCTTGATTGACCTTGGCCGCAGTCGAGTGTAACTCGGCCACAATCCAACGAGCCTCAAGCGGCGCATCGGCGGCAACGGTCGGCATCCCGCCCAGTGAGGCAGGATCGACCGTAATGCCAATCTCAGCCGCCCGGTCCACATTCATAAACAGAAACCGCGCAGCATTCCAGATCTTGTTGGCAAAGGCGCGATAGCCCTCGGTGCGGGCGATGTTAAACGCAATATCGGTTCCCGGCGAGGCCATCGAAGCCAACGTGAATCGTACCGCATCTGTCCCGTACTGCTTGACGATTTCGATGGGATCGACGACGTTGCCCTTGGTCTTCGACATTTTCTCGCGGTTGGCGTCGCGCACCAGCGCGTGAATATAAACCTCTCTGAACGGCACTGAGTCTGCCAGAGATCGCGGGCTTCCGTCTGGCATCGGTACATCGCCCGAGAACCAGCAGCCAAACATGATCATCCGCGCGACCCAGAAGAAGAGTATGTCGAAGCCCGTGACGAGCAGACTCGTCGGGTAGAAGGCGTCGAAGTCCCCGCGATTTTCCGGCGTGATATTCGGCCAGCCGAAAACGGAGACCGGCAGCAGTCCCGACGAAAACCAAGTATCCAGAACGTCGGTCTCTTGCGTGATCTTCTCTGAACCGCAATGAGAGCAGGCCGTCGGGTCCACACGCGCAACAGTCATCTTATGACAAGCTGCGCAGTGCCATGCCGGAATGCGATGGCCCCACCAGAGCTGGCGCGAGATGCACCAGTCGTGGATGTTCTCCATCCACTCCAGATACACTTTCTCGTACTGCTCCGGCACAATGCGAATCGCCTTCTTGCCCTCGGCATCCGGCTTGACGGCCGCAATGGCTTTTTCCGCCAGCGGCTGAATCTTGATGAACCATTGCGTCGAAAGCCGCGGCTCGACAGTTGTCTTGCAGCGATCGCAGTGGCCGACATTGTTGACGTGATCCTTGATCCCCGCCAGCAAGCCTAACTCTTCAAGGTCGGCGACCACTTTCTTACGTGCAGCATAGCGATCGAGCCCGGCATACGTGCCGCCTTCAGAATTGATGCGGCCTTCCGCGTCCATGATGTTGATCGAAGGCAGATGGTGCCGTTCGCCCAGCGCAAAGTCATTCGGGTCGTGCGCGGGAGTGACCTTCACTGCGCCGGTCCCAAAGTCACGGCTCACCCACTCGTCGAGAATGATAGGAATCTCGCGGTCGACCAGAGGCAGACGCAGTTTCTTGCCGTGCAGGTGCAGATAGCGCTCGTCTTCAGGATGAATGGCCACTGCAACGTCGCCCAGCATCGTCTCAGGCCGCGTCGTTGCAACAGTTAGAAACTCGCCTCTATCTTTTCCATCTTCACTGATAACTGGATATCGAATCTCCCATAAGTGACCCTTTTGTTCCTCGTGGAACACCTCCAGGTCACTGATCGCCGTTTGACAGCGCGGACACCAGTTCACAATGTATGCGCCGCGATAGATTAAATTTTGCTCATGCAGGCGGACGAAAGCTTCGCGCACTGCAACCGACAATCTCTCGTCCATCGTGAAGTACTCGCGCTGCCAATCGACCGACGCGCCGAGCCGCTTCATCTGTCCCAGAATCGCGCCGCCGTAGTGACGCCGCCACTCCCACACGCGCTCGACAAAGCTTTCGCGGCCAAGCTGCTGGCGGCTTTTGCCCTCGGCAACAAGCTGCCGCTCTACCAGCATCTGCGTCGCAATGCCTGCGTGGTCCGTGCCCGGAACCCAAAGCACACGGTCGCCGGACATGCGGCGCCAGCGCATCAAAATGTCGCTCTCCGCGTGCTCGAACATGTGGCCCATGTGCAGGTTTCCCGTCACATTGGGCGGCGGCAGCAGCATGGTAAAGCTCTCGCGGTTTTCAGCGGCATCGGTGGCCGGCGTGGGCTGGGCGAAGAGTTTCTCGCTCACCCAGTACTCGGCCCAGTGATCTTCAATGGTGGCGGGGTCGTAGGCTTTTGGCAGGTCGTGAGGCATATTTTTTCTTGGGCATACTCTCGATGATGTACGCAAAACCCTTTTAGGAAGAGGCTATTCGCGTGAGGGAAGCCACTTTTTACTGTATCAGATGGTGGGTTCGGATCAAATCGTGATGCAGTTGCTTGATGAGTGAGAATTCAGCGTCATCTTCTGTAAGTTCCCAGAACATGATTCCTCCCAAGTGCTGCCCGAGAGCGTAATCCGCTTTTGCCTTGAGCGCACGGGCGTCGTCGAATGAGATGAATACTCCGTCCCTCGCGTCATAAAACCACGACGCCTTGGCTTGGTCATCCCAAAAGACGTTTTCCTTCCTCAACATAGGCGCGATGACCCGGTATGGGAGTCCATCGCCGGTCGTCACATCTACCGTGAAAGGCTGAAAAAGGCCGCGATTGCTTGCTTTGACGCCCGTCCACTTATGACCATAAAAGGGCGCACCGAGAACGATTTTTTCGGCGGGTACGCCATGTCTGAGGTACCAGCGAACGGACACATCCGCATTGGCCGGTGCATTTTCCGCAAGCCGGCCTCGATGTTGTTTCTTCCAGGCATATAGCGCGCTGGCGTGGGAGGTGTAGCCGGGATTCATGTCATTCAAGTCGTAAGTCATCAGGTTGAACCAATCAACAAAGGGCGTCATCTGTCCCACTGCGAAGTCAGGCAAGTGGCTGAAGTAGCCCGCGCTGGCCACGGTAAGAAGCAGATGCTTCTCTGCCGCCTCATCCAGCGCCAGGCGCGCGGCTTTCAGCAACAAAACGTAGTTCTCGCGATCCTTCGGGCGCCTTTGGCTGCCCGTGCGGCCGTCGTTAACCGGATGTTCCCAATCGATATCCAGTCCGTCGAGTCCGTATTCTCGAACCAGCTGGGTACAACTGGCCA
>Ga0302321_100000135_pt1 | contig 65738 bp, 54 predicted proteins | sample Fen_T0_1_FD_202505 | JGI IMG/M metagenome (GOLD analysis project Ga0302321, IMG submission 202505) | Peat permafrost microbial communities from Stordalen Mire near Abisko, Sweden - Fen_T0_1 | ecosystem: Environmental > Terrestrial > Soil > Wetlands > Permafrost | place: Sweden: Abisko... | reverse complement strand
CAAGCGGATGCCGGCGGATGGCTACTGGTCTAACCATTGGCTCAACAGTCCCGTGGGCTTTGGCAATGTGAACCCGCGGCCAAGTGCAGATACTCTGCTCACACAGTTCTTCAAGTCCGATGCGCCCTGGAATGAGTCGCGCTGGAAGAGCGCCCAATTCGACCAGTTGCTGCTGTCCTCGCGGGCCGAAACCGACTTGGCCAAGCGCAAGCAGATGTATGCCGACATGCAAACCCTGATCAGCCAAGAGGCGGGTATTGGTATTCCTCTGTTCCTTGCCAGCATCGATGGACATTCCTCCAAGCTCAAGGGGTTGTCACCGATTCCGCTGGGCGGCTTGATGGGCTACTCATTCGCTGAGAACGTGTGGCTCGACGTTTGATCTACATCTGCTGCGCACTGCACTGGAACCCCAAGCCATGAACCTCGTGATCCTCAAGATCCTGGCACAGCGTCTGCTGTTTGCGTTGCTGTCTCTGTTGGCCGTGTCGGTGATCGTTTTTTCGATCACCGCCGTGTTGCCTGGGGATGCTGCGCAAGAGCAACTCGGACAGGACGCCACACCAGAAGCCTTGGCGGCACTACGTTCCCAGATGGGGTTGAATGTGCCCGCCCCCATGCGTTATTTGCAGTGGCTCAAAGGTGTTGTTCAGGGTGATTTGGGCCAGTCCACGACCACCCAGATGCCGGTGTGGGATTTGGTGGTCAGCCGCCTGCCCAACTCGCTGCTGTTGGCGACGGTGACGGCCTTGTTCTCCGTGCCTATCGCGCTATTTCTGGGGGTCACATCGGCTGTATGGCGCGGCTCGTGGTACGACCGGCTGGTGTCGACATCTGCGGTGGCCGTGGTATCGGTGCCTGAGTTTCTGGTTGCCACGCTGGCGGTGCTGGTGTTTTCTGTCAAACTGCATTGGTTGCCAGCACTCTCGTATGTGAACGAGATCGAGTCGGTCGGGCAGATGCTGCGCGCCTTTGCCATGCCGGTGTTCAGTCTGTGCTGTGTGATCATTGCCCAAATGATGCGCATGACCCGTGCTGCGGTGATCGACCAGTTGGAGGCTCCCTACATCGAGATGGTGCGGCTAAAGGGGGCCTCGCCGATGCGCATGGTGCTGATCCATGCGCTGCCGAATGGGGTGGGGCCCATTGCCAATGCGGTGGCATTGTCGCTGTCTTACCTGCTGGGCGGCGTCATCATTATCGAGACCATCTTTAACTACCCTGGTATCGCCAAGCTCATGGTCGACGCCGTCACCCAGCGCGATATGCCGCTGGTGCAAGCCTGCACCATGATCTTCTGCGCGGGCTATCTGATTCTGGTGACAACCGCAGACGTGTTCGGCATCCTTGCCAACCCCCGTCTGCGTCACAGCTGAACTACTTGAGGAATTGAACGATGGACACTGCCTCCTCTTCTCCATTGCTGCCTGTCAGCGTGACGCGACCTTATGGACGCGTGCGCCGCTGGTTGGGTGGCTTCGGCATCGTGGGCCGAGTCGGCTTGCTGGTGCTGACATTCTGGCTGCTGGTTGCGTTGTTCGGCTCGGCCATGTTGGCTGGGCGGCCTGTTTTTGCCCAAGGCGGCGAAGTGTTTGCACCCATCAGTCTCACCTATTGGCTGGGTACTGACTACATGGGCCGCGACATGCTGGCGCGTGTGATCGATGGTGCCCGCTACACCGTCGGTGTCGCCTTGGTTGCTACCTTGTTGGCCAGCGGCCTGGGGACCTTGCTGGCTTTGCTGGCGGCCGCTAGTGGCCCCAAACTGGACGCCACACTGAGTCGCGTACTGGACACCCTCACTGCGATACCCAGCAAGATGTTTGCACTCATCATGGTGGCTGGTTTTGGCTCGTCGGTGTCGATGCTGGTTTTCACCGCAGCCACCATCTACGTGCCGGGCGCCTATCGCATCGCTCGTTCGTTGGCCGTCAACATCAATGCTCTGGATTACGTCACCGTGGCACGTACACGCGGCGAAGGTACGCTCTACATCATGCTGCACGAAATCCTCCCCAATATTCTGGGGCCAATGCTGGCGGACATGGGTTTGCGCTTTGTGTATGTGGTGTTGCTGCTGGCCAGTCTGAGTTTTCTGGGGCTGGGGATCCAGCCACCATCGGCGGACTGGGGCTCGCTGGTGCGGGAGAACATTGGTGCGCTGCCGGACGGTGGTGCATCGGTTATTGCACCTGCTTTGGCGATTGCAAGCTTGACTATCTCGGTCAATCTCGTCATCGATAACTTGCCGGGCCGGGCCGCCCGCGAGCGTGGAGGCCGATGACCATGGGTGCATCTGTTGTTGTCAAAGACTTGCACATCACGGCAGGGGCGCAGACGCTGGTCGACCATCTGAACTTTTCCATTCAGCCCGGCGAGGTGTTGGCGTTGATCGGAGAGTCTGGTTCAGGCAAGACCACCACGGCGCTGGCACTCATGGGTTATGCCCGCCACGGTTGCAGCATTTCAGGTGGCAGCGTGTATATCGGTGATGTTGATGTCTTGCACCTGACCCCGGCCCAGCAGCGTGGGCTGCGCGGGCACACCGTTGCGTACATTGCGCAGAGTGCGGCGGCATCGTTCAACCCATCACGCACCATCATGGACCAGGTGGTCGAGCCGACATGTATCCATGGCACCATGCAACGCGCCGAAGCCGAGCGTAAGGCGGTGCAGTTGTTTCGCGAACTCGCGCTGCCCGAACCGGAGACGATTGGCCAGCGCTATCCGCACCAGGTGTCGGGTGGCCAGTTGCAACGGCTCATGGCGGCGATGGCGCTCATCACCGACCCCGATCTCGTGATCCTTGACGAACCCACCACGGCACTGGACGTGACCACGCAGATCGAAGTGCTGCGTGCCTTTCGTCGCGTGGTGCGTGAGCGCCGTGCCACCGCCGTTTACGTGAGCCATGACCTGGCGGTGGTGGCACAAATGGCGGACCACATTCTGGTGCTGCGCGGTGGGCGGACGCAGGAAGTCAACCCCACGGCCCATATTCTTGCCACGCCCGACCACGATTACACCAAGAGTCTGCTGGCGGCTGCTAGGCCGATACCACGCGCAGCCGAACGCTGCCGGGGCGAGGGAGAGCTCTTGCTGGATGTGCATGAACTGTCGGCCGGCTACGGCCCGGTGGACACCAAGGGCCAGCCGGCCACGCTGATTCTGCAAAACATCAACTTCAAGCTTTACCGTGGGCAGGCGATTGGCGTGATTGGTGAATCGGGCTCAGGTAAGACCACCCTGGCACGCGCCATCGCGGGGCTGATCGCGCCCTGCCAGGGCACCATGCTGTTTCGCAACCGCGAGCTCAAGCCCGACCTGCAGCAGCGCAGCAAGGAGGAGTTACGGCAGATTCAGATCGTGTTTCAGATGGCCGACACCGCGCTTAACCCGTCGCAGTCCATTGAGCGCATCTTGGCACGACCACTGCAGTTCTATAAGGGTCTCAAAGGCGAGCCGCTACAGCGCCGCATTCGCGAGTTGCTGGATTTGGTCAAGCTGCCACACAGCGTGGCAGGCCGTTTGCCAGGAGGCCTGTCGGGCGGGCAGAAGCAGCGGGTGAACCTGGCGCGTGCGCTGGCCGCAGACCCTGATTTGATCTTATGCGACGAAGTGACCTCTGCCCTTGATACCGTGGTGGGTGCGGCCGTGCTTGACCTGATGGCGGAGTTACGCAGGGAGCTGGGTGTGTCGTATCTGTTTATCAGCCACGACCTGCACACCGTGCGCGCGGTCTGTGATGAGATTGTGGTCATGCAAAATGGCCGAAAACTCTATCAAGTAGCGCGCGCCGACTACGACAAAGGTCCACACCATCCCTATTACGAGTTGCTGGCGCGCTCGGTGCCCGAGCTGCGTCAGGGCTGGCTTGAAGAAATGGACCTCGCAGACCATACGCGCCAAGCATTGGCGCCATCCCTCTGAGAAAGACCGAAATATGACCCCCGCTTTCCGCATCGCAATCATCGCTGGCGACGGCATTGGCAAAGAAGTCATGCCCGAGGGCATCCGCGTGATCCAGGCCGCTGCCGCGCGCTTCGGCTTCACGTTGGAATGCCGCACCATCGCCTGGGCCAGTTGTGACTACTACGCCGAACACGGTCAAATGATGCCTGACGACTGGAAGGAGCAGTTGTCGGATGTGGATGCCATTTACTTCGGTGCCGTAGGCTGGCCCGACACCGTGCCCGACCATGTCTCGTTGTGGGGCTCATTGCTCAAGTTCCGCCGTGAGTTCGATCAGTACATCAACCTGCGCCCGGTGCGCCTGTTTGAAGGTGTGCCGTGCCCGCTGGCAGGGCGCAAGCCCGGTGACATCGACTACTTCGTGGTGCGCGAGAACACGGAGGGTGAATACACCGCTCTGGGCGGCATCATGTTTGAGGGTACTGATCGTGAAATCGTCATCCAGGAGTCGGTTTATTCGCGCAAGGGCACGGACCGTCTGCTCAAGTTTGCCTTCGACCTGGCCCAAAGTCGCCCGCGTAAACACGTCACCCTGGCGACCAAGAGCAATGGCATTGCCATCAGCATGCCGTGGTGGGATGGGCGCGCTGACGTGGTCGCCAAGGACTATCCCAATGTGGTGCTCGACAAGCAGCACATCGACATCCTGAGCGCCCGATTCGTGCTGCAGCCCGGTCGCTTCGACGTGGTTGCTGCCACCAATTTGTTTGGTGACATCCTCTCTGACCTGGGGCCAGCCACCACCGGCACCATTGGCCTGGCACCCTCTGCCAACCTCAACCCTGAGCGTATCTTTCCCAGTTTGTTCGAACCCGTGCACGGTTCTGCCCCTGACATTTACGGTCAAAACATCGCCAACCCCATCGCCATGATCTGGTCGGGGGCGCTGATGCTGGACTTTCTCACACAAGGTCAGGGCAAGGGGCGCCAAGCGCACGATGTGATCTTGGCGGCCATCGAGGAGACCCTCAAGAGCGGGCCACGTACTCCGGATCTCGGGGGCACGGCCAGCACCTCGCAGGTGGGAGAGGCGATTGCAGCGCGCGTGGCGGCGAGCTGAGAGGCATCCTTCTCGACGCACCCGCCTGTTTCACGCATTGCGTGTCACGTCGCCACATGCCACTCAATAGATATGTCAGGCGTCTTGTTTGCTATTAAAACAATAACGCATCTTGCTTATCTGGCAAGAAGTTTCTCCTGTTTAAGTGCTAAAACCTGATGCCATCTCCAAAACCATCTCTCAAACCATGTCCACAACTCTGACCCTGACGCGCCCCGATCTACAGCGTGGCGCCAACTTCATCGCTGGCCAGTGGACGGCGGGCACGAGCGGTACTTGGCTGGATGTCACTGACCCCGCCACCGGTGCCCTCATCACGCAAGTGCCTGACTCCGGCGCCCCCGAGGCCCTGGCAGCCCTGGATGCGGCCCACGCCGCTTTCCCTGTCTGGCGCACTGTGCCAGCCAAGCAGCGTGCCGCCATCATCCAGCGCTGGAACGACCTGGTGCTGGCCAATCAGGATGACCTGGGTAAGCTCATTTCCCGCGAGCAAGGCAAACCCCTGAGCGAGGGAAAAGGCGAGGTGGCCTACGCCGCAAGCTACATCGCGTGGTTTGCCCAAGAGGCCACCCGCATCAACGGCGAGGTCATCCCAGCGCCCGTGCCGGGTCGCCGCATGTTTGCCCTGAAGGAACCCGTGGGCGTGGTGGCCGCGATCACGCCGTGGAACTTCCCGGCCGCGATGATTGCCCGCAAAATTGCGCCAGCCCTGGCCGCTGGCTGCACCGTGGTGTGCAAACCTGCGGAAGACACGCCACTCACCTCGCTGGCACTGGTGCTGTTGGCGCACGAAGCTGGCCTACCCCCTGGGGTGCTCAACATCGTCACCGCCTCGCGCGAGAAGACGCCCGAGGTGGTGGATGTTTGGCTCGATGACGCCCGCGTGCGCAAGATCACCTTCACTGGCTCGACACCCGTTGGGAAACACTTGGCGCGCAGATCAGCCGATACGCTCAAGAAACTCTCGTTGGAGCTGGGCGGCAATGCCCCCTTCATCGTTTTCGAGGATGCCGACGTCGACGCTGCCGTGGACGGTTTCATGGCTGCCAAGTTTCGCAACGGCGGCCAGACCTGTGTGTGCCCAAACCGCGTGTTTGTGCATACAACGGTACACGACGCATTTGCCAGCAAACTTGCGGCCCGAGTGGCGGCATTGAAGGTGGGACCGGCCAGCGATCCGGCTTCCCAAATCGGGCCCATGATCAATGACCGGGCCGTGGAGAAGATAGAGTTCCATGTGAACGACGCCATCGCCAAGGGCGCGAAGGTACTCACCGGCGGCCAGCGCCTGCGCGAACTCGGTGCAACCTACTACGCTCCCACCGTGCTTACCCATGCAGATGCCAGCATGGCCTGTGCATCTGAAGAAACCTTCGGCCCGGTGGCCCCACTCACATGCTTCGAGACCGAGGCGGAGGTGATCGCGGCCGCCAATGACACGCCGTTTGGGTTGGCCTCGTATTTCTACAGCAACGATGTGCGCCGCATCTGGCGCATGGCGGATGCGCTGGAGTCGGGGATCGTGGGAATCAACGAAGGGGCGCTGGCTGCCGAAGCCGCTCCGTTCGGGGGGGTGAAGGCTTCTGGCTATGGGCGGGAGGGCTCCACGCATGGGTTGGATGACTACCTACACACCAAGTACATGTGCCAGGGCGGGCTGGACTGATCGTTTTTCGCGCTCCCGGTCAAAAGCGTAGCGCTCGCGGATGTGCCGCGTGTGTCGCAGTCCCATTGGCCCGTATCCAACGGTTGTGTGTGGCGGGGTGTGAAGCTCATCCTGGTATGAACGGTGCAGGCAATCGATGACGCTAGTGCTGGCGGGGTTGGTTCGCTATGTTCACACCCCGTGCAACTGCCGCAGCCGCAGCACTTTGTCCACGCTGACCTTGACCTGCACCGTGTGCGGTGCCACCGGCGCTTTCACCGCCAGATCGGGCTTGCTGGTGTCGCGGTAACCATAGGCGCTCACAGGCATGCCGCTGGCGTGGATAAGGCTGGCCACATGTGGGGTTTTGGCGCTGGGGCCGCGGGCAATGACCACCGCAGTTTCACCATTGGCCAGCTGTACATAACTGCCGGGCGGGTAAAAGCCCAGCGCCGCCACCATGGCTTGGCGCAGCACCGCCGTGTCGGGTGAACTTTGCAGTACCAGCAGCTTGGTGGCCGCCAGCGGCAGCATGGCTTTGCGCACCTTGCGCGGTGCCATCTTGGCCGTCAGCGTGTCGGCCAGATGCAGCAGGCGCACCAGCCGCAGGGTGTTGCTGTCACCCTCAAACAGGTCGGGGGTGTGGTGCCATTGCACGATGTCCAGCAGGCAGCTGTCGTGCACGCCCAGCGCTTTCAAAATCTGTACGCTCTGAAGGGCGTGCATGTTGATGTCTTGGCGTTGGCCCGGGTTGGGGTTTGTCTTTTGGTGGGTCAACGTGTCTTGCAGGCGCGCCATACCGATGTTCATCACCAGCGCGGCGCGCAGCAGGGTGAAGCGCTCCTTATGGGGCAGCGCCAGCTTGTTGGCCGTCAGCACCGCCACCAGGCCGCATAGCAGCGCATGGCTGGCGCAATAGCCCAGGTTCAGTTCAGGCAAGGCTTGGAACAGCACCAGCAGCGCAGCGTCGGGGTCCTGGGTGAGCAGCGCCAGCGAGCGGTCTTCCAGCGCCTGCAACCGGGGCAGCGGGCTCACCGCCTGCTCCCCCTGGTAGAGCAGGCCACGCAGCACATCCTGCACATCCATCCAGCCGCCGTTGACCTCATGGCCGGGCAAATAATCGTCGTCGTCAATCTCCCAGGGCAGCATCAGTTGGGCGATCTGAGACATGTCGGTACCCTCGTTGAAGAGGGCACGCATCAGGCGCTCCAGTGCCCGCTGCCAGGCTTGTGCGTCGGTTTCGGTCATGCACGCCTGGTGGCTGCGCAGCATGTCGCGGTGCGCCTCGGACTGCAGCGTTTGCTGGCGGCGCAGTAACAGGCGCCCGCTGGGGCTCCAGATGTCCACCGGCAGCGGCTTGCCCAGCTGCACCCGCTCCAGCGGCACTGGCACGTAGTGACGCATCGGCCAAGATCAGTCTTGAACCTGCACCGGCACCCGTTGGGCCAGCGCGCACATCAGCTCGTAGCCCAGCGTGCCCGCGTGTTGTGCCACCTCGTCAATGCCCAGCACCAGCCCATTGCTGGCGTGGCCCCACAGCGTGACCTCGCTGCCAATGCCAACAGGCTGACCAGCCTCGACCAGCGGTGTGAGGTCCACCGCCAGCATGTCCATGCTGACGCGCCCCAGCGTGCGGGTGCGCACCCCAGCCACCAGCACCGGCGTGCCGGTGGGGCAGATGCGCGGGTAGCCGTCGGCATAACCGCAGGCCGCCACGCCCACGATGGTCGGGCGCTCGGCCACAAATTTGGAGCCATATCCAACGCTAGCCCCCGTATCTAAATGCTGAGCAGCTATGATTTTTGAAGTCAACGTCATGGTGGGCAGCAAGTCCCAGTCGGCGATGTTGTGCTCGGGAAAATCGGGCGAGCTGCCATACAGCACGATGCCGGGCCGAGTCCAGTCAGAAGCCAGGGTTTCTTCCACCGGCGGAAAGCCACTGGCGGGCGAGGTGTGGCGCAGGGTGGCTGCGCTGTTGCTTACCGAGCGCTCACCCGGCAAATCGCGGGTGACTTCGTTGAACACCCGGATCTGGTGGCTGATGCCGCGTGGACCATCGGCGTCGCTGAAGTGGGTCATGAACGAAATCTCATCCACCTGTGACAAGGCGTTGAGCCGACTCCAGGCCGAGCGAAAGCGCTCGGGCGTGAATCCCAAGCGGTTCATGCCCGAGTTCATTTTGAGGAAAACGCGGTGCGGCACATTGGTTTTGTGCGCGGCCAGCATGTCGATTTGCTCGTCGCAATGCACGGCGTGCCACAGGTCCAGGCGTGAGCAAATCTCTAGGTCGCGTGCTTCAAAGACGCCTTCAAGCAGCAGGATCGGGCCGCGCCAGCCCAGGTTGCGCACGCGCTGGGCCTCTTCGAGGTCAAGCAGAGCAAAACCGTCGGCGCTGCGCAGGGCGTCATACACGCGCTCAATGCCGTGACCATAGGCATTGGCCTTGACCACCGCCCAGGCTTTGGCGTCGGGGGCCGCGCGGCGTGCGCGGTTGAGGTTGTGCTGCAGCGCAGCAGGATGGATGGTGGCAAGGATGGGGCGTGGCATGGCGGTGAGGTGTTGGGGGCAAAACGGACAACCCAGATTTTGACACCGCTGTACCGTGCTATAACTCCGGCCTGTTCGGAGACAACTTACCTCGATTGGAGCCTGCTCGCCAGGCATGTCTTTTTCTGATGAAACGCGGTTTTTACACCATCATGGCGGCGCAGTTTTTTAGCTCGCTGGCCGACAACGCCTTGTTTGTGGCCGCCGTGCAATTGCTGCGGTCCAACCAGTCTCCCCAATGGCAACAGGCGGCTTTGGTGCCGATGTTTGCCCTCTTTTACGTGGTGTTGGCGCCGTTTGTTGGTGCTTTTGCTGACTCCCTGCCCAAAGGCCGTGTCATGTTGATGAGTAATTTCATCAAGGTGGCTGGCTGCTTGTTCATGCTGTTTGGCACCCATCCGCTGATGGCCTACGCGGTGGTTGGTCTGGGTGCGGCGGCGTATTCACCGGCCAAATACGGCATCCTGACCGAGCTGCTTCCCACCTCGCAACTGGTCAAGGCCAATGGCTGGATTGAGGGCCTGACCATCGGTTCGATCATTCTGGGCGTGTTGCTGGGCGGGCAGTTGGTGTCGCCGCTGATCGCTGACAAGCTGCTGGCCATCAAGTTTCCCATCGCATACCTGGGCATCAATACCCGCGCCGAGGCGGCCATCTCGGTGCTGATTTTTGTCTACCTGTTGGCCGCCTGGTTCAATACCCGCATTCCGCTGACGGGTGTGTTAATGCGCCCAATGCCCAAAAAACTGGCATCTCTGTTGCCTGATTTCTGGTCGTGTAATGAGCGGCTGTGGCGCGACAAGCTGGGCCAGATTTCGCTGGCCGCTACCACCCTGATCTGGGGTGTGGCGGGCAACCTGCGCTTTATTGTGCTGGCCTGGGCCGCTGCCGCGCTGGGGTACGGCGTGACCCAAGCCTCTGCCCTGCAGGGGGTGGTGGCGATTGGCATGGCGGCCGGGGCGGTGGTGGCATCGATGCGCATGCGCCTGGAAGACGGGCCGCGGGTGATCACCCTGGGCATTGGCATGGGTTTGCTGATCATCATGCTGATCCTGATCACCAACGTCTGGGTGGCCGCACCATTTTTGATCTTGCTAGGCGCACTCGGTGGTTTTCTGGTGGTGCCCATGAACGCGCTGCTGCAGCACCGTGGCCATAACCTGATGGGCGCGGGCCGCTCGATTGCGGTACAAAATTTCAATGAACAGGCCTGCATTTTGGTGTTGGGCGCGTTCTACAGCCTGTCTACCGGTCTGGGGCTGCCCACCTTTGGCGCCATCACCATGTTTGGCTTGGTGATTGCCGGGTTCATGCTGCTGATCAAACGTTGGCATGCGCGCAACTGCCGCGAGCATGGTGCTGAGGTGGAGCGTTTACTGGCGATTGCCCGCAACGACAAAGCCCACGGTTGATGCTGCGGCGTGTTTTTACCTCCGTTGGAAAGGCTTCCGATGACCAGCATTTATGACTTTGAGGCGCTGTCGATTGACGGCAAGCCGGTGTCTTTGAAAGACCACCAAGGCAAGGTGATGCTGATCGTTAACACCGCCAGCGCCTGTGGTTTCACGCCGCAGTTTGCTGGGCTGGAGACGCTGCATGAAACCTATGCCGCCCAAGGGCTGGTGGTGCTGGGTTTTCCGTGCAACCAGTTTGGTGCGCAGGACGCTGGCAGCAACGGCGAGATCGCCCAGTTTTGCCAGCGCAATTACGGCGTGAGTTTTGCCATGATGGCCAAAATTGATGTCAATGGCAGCGGCGCGCACCCGCTGTACCAATGGCTGTGTGCCCAGGCGCCGGGCCTGCTGGGCACCAAGGCGATCAAGTGGAACTTCACCAAATTTCTGGTGGGCAAAGATGGCGCGGTGATCAAACGCTACGCCCCCACCGACAAGCCCGCGAGTCTGGCCAAAGACATTCAGGCCGCGCTGGCCGCCTGAAGGCCCGCCGCGCCAGTTGGCGCAAGGTCCAGGCTGGCGCAAGGTCCAGGCTGGCGCAAGGTCCAGGCTGGCGCGGCGGCGTGTTTGACGGCCTCAGGCCGCGCGGGTGGCCAGCCGCTGGGCGGCTTCGTGCAGGGCGTCTTCGGTGGCTTGCCAGCCCAGGCAGGCGTCGGTGATGGAGACACCGTACTTCAGTTCTTTGGGGTCGCCGAGCTTCTGGTTGCCGTCAAACAGGTTGGATTCGAGCATCACGCCCTTGATGGCGCGGTTGCCATCGACCAGTTGCCCCACCACATCTTTGAGCACCCGGGTTTGCAGTTGGTGGTTTTTGCGCGAGTTGGCGTGGCTGCAGTCCACCACGATGTTGACCGGCAGCTTGGCTGCGGCCAAGGTGTCCGAGGCTTCCGCCACCGCCACCGAGTCGTAGTTGGGCACACTGCCGCCGCGCAAGATCAAATGGCCAAACGCGTTGCCCCGGGTGTGGGTGAGCGCCACCTGGCCAAATTCGTTGATGCCGAGAAACGCGTGCTGCTGGGCGGCTGACAGCATGGCGTTCACCGCCACGTCCAGGTTGCCGTCGGTGCCGTTCTTGAAGCCGACCGGGCTCGACAAGCCGCTGGCGAGTTCGCGGTGGGTTTGGCTCTCGGTGGTGCGCGCGCCAATCGCGCTCCAGGCAATCAGGTCGCCCAGGTATTGCGGGGTGATCGGGTCGAGTGCCTCGGTGCCACAGGGCAGGCCCAGGTCGTTGAGGTCCACCAACAGCTTGCGGGCGATGTGCAAGCCGTCTTCGATGCGGAACGAGTCGTCCATATGCGGGTCGTTGATCAGGCCCTTCCAGCCGACCGTGGTGCGTGGTTTCTCGAAATACACCCGCATCACCACAAACAGCTGATCTTGCACCTGCTCCGCCAGCACTTTGAGGCGCTGCGCATATTCCATGGCCGCGCCAATGTCGTGGATCGAGCACGGCCCCACCACCACCAGCAGGCGCGGGTCGCTGCCTTGCAGGATGTTGGCCACCGTTTGGCGGGCTTGGCTCACGGTGCGCATGGCGCGTTCGCTGGCGGGCACCGCGTCGTGCAGGGCGGTGGGTGACAGCAGCGTTTGCTGCGACAACACGTTCAGGTTTTCAAAGGCGTTCGGGAAGGTCATGGTGGTGTGATGAAAAATGCTGCTGTAGCCCTGATTCTATGCGGGCTGGTAGCTATGCTAAATGTAGTGGGGTTATCGCCGTGGCTCAAGCGCAGGTGCCAATTGGTGTCTGATTAGCAACTTTTCTTTACAAGACTTTGCAGAACTTGGCTGGTGCTCGGTGATCCAATAACGGCTCTCTTTGAGAAAGGTCTCATCATGAAAGTTCACATTCTTGCGGCTGCTTTGGCAGCTGTTTGCAGTACCGGTTTTGCCCAGGAAGTGGGCCATGTGCTGTCTGCCACGCCGATCATCCAGCAAGTGGCTGTGCCGCGCCAAGTCTGTAGCAATGAACAGGTGGCAGTGACCCAACCCAAATCCGGTGCGGGCGCTGTCATGGGGGCGATTGCCGGTGGTGCCATTGGCAATGCGGCCAGCCGCGGCCCCGGTCAGGCGGCTGCCACCATGCTCGGGATGATTGGTGGTGCCGTGGTGGGGGACCGAATTGAAGGCCCCGCCGAGACCCAGTTGCAAAACGTGCAGCGTTGCACCAACCAGACTGTGTATGAAAACCGAACGGTGGCCTACAACGTGGTCTACGAATACGCTGGCAAACAATACACCGTGCAAATGCCGCAAGACCCCGGTCCCACGCTGCAACTGCAGGTCACGCCAGTGGGCAGCCCCAGCGCGCAGCTGTCGTCTGAGGTGGTGCAGCCCACCACCGTGATCGTGGCGCAACCCGCCTACCCGGTGTACTACCCACCGGTGTCGGTGAACCTGGGCCTGGGTTACTGGGGTGGCTACTTCGGCCACGGCCGTTGGCGTTAGGTTTGGCGTCAAATTGCCACTTGGCCCCATGTTTTATAAAGGCTGGTAGCTACTAAGTCTATAGCTTTTCCAGCGCCACGGCCAGGGGTTAGCGCGCTGGCGCACAGAGTGCAGCGGCCAGGCCATCCACAGTGGGGTTTTTTCCACCACACCGAAGGATGCGCTATGTTGCGAAGCATGAATGACCTCAAGGGCTACACCATTGGCGCCACCGATGGCGAAATTGGCCACGTCACCGACTTTTTCTTTGACGACCAGCGCTGGACAGTGCGCTTTCTGGTGGTCGAGACCGGCTCCTGGCTGCTCAGCCGCAAGGTGCTGATCTCACCGTTTTCGCTGCTGCAGGCCGACTGGGAACACAAGCGCCTGCCGGTACGCATCACCCGCGAGGCGGTCAAAAACAGCCCCGACATCGACACCAACCAACCGGTGTCGCGCCAGCACGAAGTGCAATACGCCGACTACTACGGCTACCCCTACTACTGGGGCAGTGAAGACCTGTGGGGTAACGGCCTGTACACCCCGGTGATGGCGCCACCGCCGGGCCTCAACCCCGAGGTGCTGGCCGAGGTGCGCGCCGAAGTGGCCGGGGTTTACGCCCGCGCTGAGCGCACCCTGCGCCAAAACGACGACCCGCACCTGCGCAGCTGCCAGGCGGTGGTGGGCGACCACCTGGAAGCCAGCGACGGCGACATTGGCCATGTGCAGGGCATGCTGGTCGATGAAGACAACTGGGCGATCCGCTACCTGGTGGCCGACACCAGCAACTGGTGGATCGGACACCAGGTGCTGATCCCGCCAGACTGGGTCAGCGACATCCGCTGGGCCGACTCCCGCGTTAGCGTCAACCTGACCCGCCAGTCGATCCAGACCAGCCCGCGCTTTGATGCGTCAACGCCGCTGACCCGTGAGCAAGAGCAGGCGCTGTACCGCCATTACGAACGCCCCAACTACTGGGAACGCGAGCGCGTTAGCGCGCCAGAGTTGCTGTAGTCGCTGCGGCAGCGGGCAGTTGCGCGTTTCTTCGAATCAATTCGACTTTGGCGCAAGCTTATCGAGCACCTGTGGCAAGTAGGTGTCGAGTTGGCGAATCATGGCCACATAGACGTCCATCGGTTTGCCCCATGCGTCGGCGACCTCTGCATAGCTGCCGGTCGCGTATTCGGAAATGGTGAAGGTCTTGTCCTTGGCCTCTGGAAACAGTGCCACCAATTTGTCCTTGTGCTTGGTGGTCATTGTCAAAATCACGTCAGCGTGGTGCACATCGTTGATGGTGACTTGTGCAGACAGATGGTTGCTCACGTCGATGCCGCGTTCACGCAACAATTTGACCGCATTGGCTTCTGGTTGAACGTCAAATGGGTCCATGTCAACCGCGCGTGAAATCACGGCGACTTTGACATTGCGTTGCTTGATGAGCACATTTGTCAGTGCCTCTGCACTCACACTACGCCCGGTGTTGCCAGTATCAACAAATGCGATCTTCTTTGGTTCTTCTGCATGAACAGAAACGGAAAATGCAAGAAATAACGCGCAAGCTCCAACAAGTTTTTTCAACATAATTTCTTCCATTTAAAGTAAATAACGGGGGCTTAAATAATACTATGGGGTAGTACCTGTTCAGCGATGGATCGCTGAACAAAGCGAATTCAAGATGCTGCATCTAGAAGGCCGCAGGTGGCGACGGCACAGGTTGCAGATCGCGTCTAGCGTCTATGCCTCATTTCCTTGTACCCATCACGCGCCCGCCTGCAGCGCTTCATCCAGCAACTCAATCCAATGCCGCACCGGCGTCTTGGTGCCGCTTTGCAGGTGGTTGATGCAGCCGATGTTGGCGGAGGCGATTTGGTCGGGTGGGCCGCTCTCGAAGGTGGTGTTGATGTGGCCGAGTTTGCGGTCGCGCAGTTGGGTGGCGATCTCGGGTTGGAGCACGCTGTAGGTGCCCGCCGAGCCGCAGCACAGATGCGCCTCGCAGCCGGTGAGCTTGAGCTGAAAGCCCAGTTCCTGCATGTATTTTTCGACACCGCCGCGCAGCTTCAAACCGTGTTGCAGGGTGCACGGCGGGTGCCAGACGATGGCGCTGGCGCGGGGCCGCACGCGATCGCGCAGTTGCTCGGTCAGCTCGGGCAGCCATTGGCTGATGTCTTGGGTGAGTTCGCTGATGCGCTGCGCCTTGGCGGCGTAGGCGGGGTCGTGGCGCAGCTGGTAGCCGTAGTCCCGGGTGGTGACGCCGCAACCCGAGGCGTTCATCACAATGCCTTCAACCTGGGGCGTGCCTGGCGCACCCTCGATGTACGGCCACCAGGCGTCGATGTTGGCACGCATTTCGTCCAGAGCACCAGCGTGGTCGTTCAGGTGGAGTTTGATGGCGCCGCAGCAACCCGCCTTGGGCGCGATCAGCGTCTGGATGCCTGCAGCGTCCAGCACGCGTGCGGTGGCGCTGTTGATGTTGGGGCCCATCGTGGGCTGCACGCAGCCTGACAGCATCAACAGCTTGCGACGGTGTTCGCGGGTCGGCCACTGGCTGCTCTCTTGGCGCGCTGGCAGTTTTTGTTGCACGCGAGTGGGCAGCAGCTTGCGCAGGCTTTGGCCTAGCGCCAGCGCCGGGGCAAACAGCGGCGAGGGCAGGCCTTCTTTCAGGGTCCAGCGCAGCCCTTTTTCGACTGCTGGACGGGGCACCAACTGGTCCACCAGCTTGCGGCCAATGTCGATCAGGTGGCCGTACTGCACGCCGCTGGGGCAGGTGGTTTCGCAGTTGCGGCAAGTCAGGCAGCGGTCCAGGTGCAACTGGGTTTTGCGGGTGGGTGTTGCGCCTTCGAGCACCTGTTTGATCAGGTAGATGCGGCCACGCGGGCTGTCTAGTTCGTCGCCCAGCAGCTGGTAGGTGGGGCAGGTGGCGGTGCAAAAGCCGCAGTGCACGCAGTTGCGCAAAATGGCCTCGGCGGCTTGGCCGTCGGCGGTGTTGCGGTATTGGGGGCTGAGTTGGGTGTGCATGGTGGTTGGCGTGGCATTTGCGCAGCGACTGCGCTCACCCTCTCCCGGTTCGGGAGAGGGCCGGGGTGAGGGACGCTGGCATGTTTTTACTCATGATTTGGGGGGTGACCATGCCAGTGCGGGCGGTTCACAGGCCGGGGTACATGCGCCCGGGGTTGAAGATGTTGGCCGGATCGAATTCGGCCTTGAGGCGGGCGTGGATCTGATCGAGTGGCGACTCTAATGGCTCAAATCGACCTGTAGCCCTTGTTTCAATTGGGTCACTAGCTCTGAATAGCATAGCGGTTCCACCCACCGCCTGCGCCAGGTCGCGCAGCTTGGCACCCGCCGAGGGTGGCGCCCAAACCCAGCGCAGGCCGCCGTGCCACTCCACCAGTTGCGGCCACAGCAGGTTCAGCCCCGGCGCGGTGGGCGGCAGGCTCAGGCGCCACAAGGCTTGGCCCGGGTGTGCTGCGGCGCTGAAAAACGGCAGGGTCTGGTCGCGGCAGGCCGTCCACTCTGCCGCAGCCTGGGCGTTGTCCAGGGTGGTGCCGGGCAGATCTTGTGTCATGGTGCGGATGGCTGAGTCCACCGCCGCGTTGGCACCACGCAGACGCACAGACAGTTGGCCAATCTCACCGGGTTCGTTGTCGCCTTGTTCCCAGCGGCTGGCGTTGAGCGGCAGCGGCTTCGCGCCCCAGCTGTGCAGCTGTTCCAGCGCGCGGGCCTGGTCGATGTCAAACGTCAGGGTGGCCTCGGCAGCGGGTTGCGGCATCACTTTGAGCGAGACCTCGGTCAGCAGCCCCAGCACACCCAGGCTGCCGACCATCAGGCGGCTGAGGTCGTAACCGGCCACGTTTTTGATGACCTGGCCGCCAAAAATCAGGTGTTCACCGCGTCCGTTGACCATTTGCAGACCCAGCACATAGTCGCGCACCGCGCCCACGCTGGCACGCGCCGGGCCACTCAACCCGGCGGCCACCATGCCGCCGACGGTGCCGCGCCCGCCAAAACGCGGCGGCTCAAACGCCAGGCACTGGCCTTGTTGGGCCAGCGCAGCTTCCAGGTCGGTCAGCGGTGTGCCCGCCCGTGCGGTGATGACGAGTTCGGTCGGCTCGTAGCTGACGATGCCGCTGTGGCCGCTGGTGTCGAGCAGGGTGCCCTGCACCGGTTCGCCATAAAAATCCTTGCTGCCATGGCCGCGAAGGCGCAGGGGTGTTTGGGCTGCGGCGGCAGCGCGGATGGTGTCGATCAGGGCTGGCAGGGTGTCTGTCATGGCAGTCCGGGCAAAAAAAGATGGGCCATGTTAGGGCCTGATGCTGACGGCAGGCTTGAATTTTTTGAAACGTTTGTGTTCGGAAATTTGTCAAACTCCCGCAGCCCCCAATGCTGCGGGCGAGCCGACTCAGTCGCGGAAAAACTGCACCGGCAGCCCGGCCACGTCCACCCGCATCGACAGCACCTGGCCCGACAGCGGGTAGGTCGCCAGCTCGTCGGCAGGGCGGTTTTTGCTGGCGCTGGTGAGGTACAGGGTTTTGAGGTCTTCGCCACCAAAACAGGGCATGGTGGGGCAGACCAGCGGGGTCGGAATGTCGGCCAGCAGGCGGCCGTCCGGGGCAAACTGGCAGACGCGCTGGCCCTCAAACATGGCGACCCAGTAGTTGCCCGCCACGTCGACGGCGGCGCCATCCGGGCGGCCACCGTAGACCAGGGGGGCCGCGGCCGTGCCTGGCCAGCCCTCGGGTTTGGGCGCAAAGCTGGCAAACACCCGCTGCGCCGACATGGCGCCGCTGCTGGGCTCAAAGTCCCAGGCCCAGACCGTGTGGCTGGGGGAGTTGGCCCAGTACAGGGTGCGGTTGTCGGGGCTCCAGGCCAGGGCGTTGGCGGTGGTGAAGTTGCCGTTGGGGGCAATCTTGCAGCTGATATGGACCTGGCCCGGGTGCTCGGGGTGCTGGGTGTCCAGGCAGTAGAGGCCCACGTTTTTGAGCTGGCGCGTCTCGTCCAGGGTGCCGATCCACAGGCGGCCCTGGGCATCACATTTGCCGTCGTTGGCGCGCATCTGGGTGGGGTCGTAGTCCAGCGTGGCCAGCAACTGCAACTCACCGCCCCATTCGCGGGCGCGGAACACGCCATGGCGCAGGGCGATCACCAGCCCGCCGCTGCTCGCCGGGGCGATACAGCCGGGCTCACTGGGCAAGTCCCAGGTCTCGACCGTGCCCATGTAGGTGTTGGCGCGCAGCACTTGTCGGCCCGGGATGTCGAGCCAGTACAACATCTGCTCTTGCGGGTGCCAGAAGGGTGATTCACCCAGTTGGCAGCGGTGGGGGGCGACGGTTTGCCAAGTGGCTTGGTGCTTGGGGACGGAAGGATTCATGTGGGGCAGAGTGGCATCAAAGGGAGGTGCCATTGTGCCCGGCAAACCATGGCCTGCAGTGGCTCAGGCCGTGGGTGGGTTGATTAGAATGGCGCGGAAGTCGTTCACATTGGTCAGCGTTGGGCCGGTGATCACGGGGTCCCCTAGCGCCTGGAAAAAGCGGTGGGCGTCGTTGTTGTCCAGGTAGGCGCGTGGGTTCAAGCCCTGCGCCCAGGCGCGTGCCAGGGTGTCGGGGGTGAGCAGGGCGCCCGCAATTTCCTGGGCACCATCGACGCCATCGGTGTCTGCCGCCAACGCGTACACGCCAGGTGTGTCAGCCAGGGCGATGGCCAGCGCCAGCAAAAACTCCACATTACGCCCGCCTTGGCCGTGGCCTTTGAGTGTGACCGTGGTTTCGCCACCGCTGAGCAGCACACAGGGCGCCTGAAAGGGCTGGTTATGTTGCACCACCTGACGGGTGAGGGCGGCCAGCACCTTGGCCACCTCACGCGCCTCGCCCTCGATGCTGTCACTCAGGATCACCGGGGTGTAGCCCGCCGCGCGTGCTTCCTGGGCGGCAGCTTGCAGGGCTATCTGCGGGGTGGTGATCAAACGCACACTGCTGCGTGTCAGGCGCGGGTCGCCGGGTGGGATGCTGTCGCCCCGGCCGCTTTCCAGCAGTTGGCGTGCGGCGTCGGGCAGGGTGATCTGGTAACGCTTGATGATCGCCAGCGCGTCGGCGCAGGTGGTGGCGTCGCCCACCGTGGGGCCAGAGGCGATGTCCATCGGGTTGTCGCCCGGCACGTCCGAGATCAGCAGTGTGAGCAACTGTGCCGGGTGGCAGGCTGCGCCCAGGCGCCCGCCTTTGATGCTGGAGAGGTGACGGCGCACGCAGTTCATCTCGGAGATCGTGGCGCCACTGGCCAGCAGTGCGCTGTTGACCGCCTGTTTGTCTGGCAGGGTGAGGCCCTCACCGGGTGCCACCAGCAAGGACGAACCGCCGCCAGAGATCAATGCGATCACCAGGTCGTCCGCGCTCAAGCCGGTGACGAGGGCGCGGATGCGTTGTGTGGCTTGCAGGCCGGCCGCATCGGGCACTGGGTGGGCGGCCTGCACGATCTCGATGCGCTGGCAGGGCACTTGGTAGCCGTAGCGGGTGACGACCAGACCTTCCAGCGGCGCGGGCCAATGGTCTTCAAGTGCACGCGCCATGGCGGCTGAGGCCTTGCCCGCACCCACGACGATGGTGCGGCCCTTCGGTGGCGGCGGCAGATGCGGTGGCAGGCACAGCGCGGGCTGGGCGGCGGCCACGGCGGCATCAAACAGGCGGCGCAGCAGGGCGCGGTGGTGCGTGGTGTTGGGGTGGGGCATGGGCAGCTCTTTGGCGTTGGACATCGACAAAGAAGTGTTTATACGCCAAACAGGTCGCCAGCCCTTTTGTTAAAAGGGCTAATAGCTACAAATTCAGAAGCGATTTGGTCTGATGCCCGCAAGCGCCACGGTGGTGCAACCGTTGGCGCTGGCCTGGATTGGCCAAAAAAAAGCCCACCGGAGCTTTGCAACTCCGGTGGGCCAACTCTCTAGGAAGCACTCAAAAAAAACTCGTTGCAGGCGCTTTGGCCTGCAAGCTGCCGCAACTTATCTGCTGTAGGCAGATTCGCCGTGGGAGGTGATGTCCAGACCTTCGCGTTCGGACTCTTCGCTGACGCGCAGGCCGATGGTCATGTCGACAACCTTGTAAGCCAGGAACGACACCACGCCAGACCACACGATGGTGATCAGCACGGCCTTGGTTTGGATCCAGACTTGCGACAGGATGGAGTAGTCGGCCGCGGTCACTGCGGTGGCCGTCACCCAGTCAGCCACAAAGCCAGGGCCGCCCAGCGCTGGGCTGTTGAAGACGCCAGTCAGGATGGCACCCAAGATGCCACAAACACCGTGCACGCCGAACACGTCCAAGGAGTCGTCTGCGCCCAGGATCTTCTTGAGGCCATTCACGCCCCACAGGCCAGCAAAACCGGACAGGAAACCAATCACCAGCGCGCCACCGATGCCGACGTTGCCAGCAGCAGGTGTGATCGCCACCAAACCAGCCACGCAACCCGATGCAGCACCGAGCATGGACGCTTTGCCGCGCATCAATGTTTCACCCAGGCACCAAGCCAGGATCGCTGCAGCGGTTGCACCAAAGGTGTTGATGAAGGCCAGACCGGCAAAGCCGTTGGCTTCCAGTGCGGAACCTGCGTTGAAACCAAACCAGCCCACCCACAACAAGGAAGCGCCGACCATGGTCAGTGTCAGGCTGTGAGGTGCCATGGATTCTTTGCCGTAACCAATGCGCTTGCCAACCATGAACGCGCCAACCAGACCTGCCACAGCGGCGTTGATGTGAACCACCGTGCCGCCCGCGAAATCCAAAGCGCCCCATTGCCAGACCAGGCCAGCTTTGGAAGTCATAGCGTCAGCCACTTCTTTGGAAGCGTAGGCATCAGGGCCCATCCAGAACCACACCATGTGTGCAATGGGTGCATAAGCGAAGGTGAACCACAACACCATGAAGGCTAGCACAGCAGAGAACTTCATGCGTTCAGCAAACGCACCCACGATCAGGGTGCCGGTGATGCCAGCAAAGGTGGCTTGGAAAGCGGCATAAACAATTTCAGGAATGTAGACGCCCTTGCTGAAGGTTGCTGCATTGGCAAAGGTGCCTGCCGCGTTGTCCCAGATGCCCGCCATGAACAGACGGTCAAATCCGCCAAAGAACGCGTTGCCTTCGGTGAAGGCCAGGCTGTAGCCATAGATGAACCACAGCACCACGATCAACGAGAAGGTGACCATGACTTGCATCAGCACCGACAGCATGTTCTTGGAGCGAACCAAGCCACCGTAGAACAGGGCCAAACCAGGCACGGTCATCAAGATCACCAGCAAGGTGGAGACCATCATCCAGGACGTGTCGCCCTTATTGGGCACAGGTGCCGGAGCCGCGGCTGCGGCGGGCGCTGATGCCGTGGCTGCTGCGGGTGCAGCGGCTGCAGCAGCGTCAGGTGCGGGCGCAGCGGCAGCGGGCGCTTCAGAGGCAGGCGCGGCGGCAGCGGTGGCCGCGGGTGCCGCATCGGGTGTTGCCGGAGTTTGGGCCATGACGGCACCGCCCCCGATCAACAGACTCAATCCCAAGGTCAGGGAGGCAAGTAGTTTTTTCATGTTGTTCATCTCGTTTGAGGGGGGAGTTAAAGCGCTTCTTTGCCGGTTTCGCCGGTGCGGATGCGGATCACTTGCTCGACCGATGTGACGAAAATCTTGCCGTCGCCAATCTTGCCAGTGCGCGCCGCGCCTTCGATGGCTTCAATGACCTGGTCGAGCATCTCATCGGACACCGCCGCCTCTACTTTGACTTTGGGCAGAAAGTCCACCACATACTCGGCACCCCGGTAAAGTTCGGTGTGCCCTTTTTGACGACCAAAGCCTTTGACTTCGGTAACGGTAATACCCTGCACGCCGATGGAGGAGAGCGCTTCGCGCACCTCATCGAGCTTGAAGGGTTTGACAATAGCAGTGACAAGTTTCATGAGTTCTCCTTGGCTTGGAAAGAGTGGGTCACACTCGGCGGGTTCAGAGTCATCGGCCTCTCCAACAAGTGGGTTGACATTTGTTTCAAGCAGGGTTCGTGCCAGGCAGAAAGGGTGACAGGTGAAAACAGGACAAGGCCACACGGATGCTGTGGAGTAAGATGTCTGTATAAATAAACAGCTCGCACCACAACGGTGCAATCGTGCCCGCGGCCTGCGGTTGGCGGCGCACCTTTTTAGTCCGGAGGTTTCATGAGTCTGTCTTTGGTGCAAAGCCGAGCCCTGCTCGGGCTGGAGGCGGCGGCTGTCACCGTCGAAGTTCACCTGGCCAATGGCTTACCCAGTTTCACTTTGGTGGGGCTGGCCGATGTGGAGGTGAAAGAAGCGCGCGAGCGCGTGCGCTCAGCCATCCAGAACTCGGGGCTGGAGTTTCCAAGTAACAAAAAGATTGTGGTCAACCTGGCGCCGGCCGATTTACCGAAAGACTCTGGTCGCTTTGACTTGCCGATTGCATTGGGCATTCTGGCTGCCAGCGGGCAGATTGAGGCCGCGGCGTTGGCGGGCTGGGAGTTCGCTGGCGAGTTGTCCTTGTCTGGGGAGTTGCGACCGGTGCGTGGCGCCTTGGCGATGAGCTTGGCGCTGCATGGCAGCGGTGTTGTCACCCAGCTGGTGCTGCCGCCAGACAGCGCCGAGGAGGCGGCGCTGGTGCCCAGCGCACAGGTTTACCGCGCACGGCATCTGCTCGATGTGGTGCAGCATTTCTTACCCGCTGCTTCAGAAAACAGAGCGTCAGAGGCAGGCGATGGCTGGGCTCGTGTTGATTTCTTGCCTGCTGCTCAGGTGGCAGATTACCCGGACCTGGTCGACGTCAAAGGCCAGTTAGCGGCCAAGCGGGCGCTAGAGATTGCGGCGGCAGGTGGCCACAGCCTGCTGTTGATGGGGCCACCGGGTTCGGGCAAATCCATGCTGGCGCAACGCTTTGTTGGGTTGTTGCCACCGATGACCACCGACGAGGCTTTGCAAAGTGCTGCCGTGGCCAGCCTGGGCGGGCGCTTTTCGTTGGCCAGCTGGGCGCGTCGGCCCACCTGCCAACCACACCATACCGCCAGCGCGGTGGCTTTGGTGGGAGGTGGCTCGCCGCCGCGCCCGGGTGAAATCTCGCTGGCGCACCATGGGGTGTTGTTTTTGGACGAATTTCCTGAGTTTCCGCGCGCTGCGTTGGAGGCGCTGCGTGAGCCGCTGGAGACCGGCACCATCACCATCTCGCGGGCGGCGCGGCGCAGCGAGTTTCCGGCGCGCTTCCAGTTGGTTGGTGCGATGAACCCGTGTCCCTGTGGTTACTTGGGCTCAGCGCAAAAAGCCTGCCGTTGCACCCCTGACCAGGTGGCGCGTTACCAGGGCAAACTCAGCGGCCCCCTGATCGACCGGATTGACCTGCATGTGGAAGTGCCTGCGGTGGGGGCCCCTGAATTGATGCTGGCGCCAGCGGGCGAACCCAGCGCGGTGGTTCAGGCGCGCTGCATGGCCGCGCGTGAACGTGCCATCCGTCGCCAGGGCAAGCCCAACCAGGCGTTGCAGGGGCAAGAGATTGACCAATTTGTGTTGTTGGACCAAGCCGCTGCCAAGTTTTTGAACGTGGCCGCCACCCGGTTGGGCTGGTCGGCACGCAGCACCCACCGCGCGCTCAAGGTGGCACGCACCATTGCCGATCTGGCCGGTGCGCACAGCACCCAGACCCCGCATGTGGCCGAGGCCATGCAGTACCGGCGGGCCTTGAAGGCGGCCTGAGGGCTACAAATTGGGCGCCAGCAGGCGCTGCAGGTCTTGGGCTGGCAGGCCACGGCGTTGCGCCATGTCCTGCAACTGGTCGTCACCGATCTTGCCAACGCTGAAATAGCAGGCCTGCGGGTGGCCCAGGTAGAAGCCGCTGACGCTGGCGGCCGGGTTCATGGCCAGGCTTTCGGTCAGCGTCATGCCGATGTCGGCGCATTGCAGCAGCGCAAACAGCTCTTTTTTGACGCTGTGGTCCGGGCAGGCTGGGTAGCCTGGTGCCGGGCGGATGCCGGTGTACTTTTCAGCGATCAGTTCCTGCGGGCTCAGGGCCTCGCTTGGGGCATAACCCCACAAATCGGTGCGCACCCGGTGGTGCAGGTACTCGGCAAAGGCCTCGGCCAGCCGGTCGGCCATGGCCTTGAACAGGATGGCGCTGTAGTCGTCATGGGCGGCGATGAACTGCTGCTCTTTTTTCTCGACACCCAGGCCGGTGGTGAGCGCAAACAGACCGATGTAATCTTGGCGGGCGGCCCCTGCTGCGACGGCGGTTTTTAAGTCTTTTTGGCCCGTAGCCCTTGTATCTTCAGGGGATATAGCTCTATTTTCAGGAGCTATATCGCTGGGCGCCACAAAGTCGGCCAGGCAGCGGTTGGGCACAAAACTGCCATCGTCTTCTTGCTCGCGGGTCGCTTGCTGGCGCAGGCCGTACCAGGTCAGGGCGACGGTGCTGCGGGTTTCGTCGGTGTAGAGCACGATGTCGTCGCCCACCGCATTGGCGGGGTACAGGCCCACCACCGCGTTGGCGCTGAGCCAGCGGCCTTCGATGATTTTCTTGAGCATCGCCTGGCCGTCGGCGTAGACCTTTTGGGCCTCCACCCCCACCACCTCGTCGTCCAGAATCGCCGGAAACGGCCCAGCCAAGTCCCAGGTCTGGAAGAACGGGCCCCAGTCGATGTACCGGGCGATTTCGCCCAGGTCAAAGTTTTTGAACTCACGTCGGCCAATGAACTTCGGTGTGGTGGGCTGGTAGCTGGCCCAGTCGATCGGGGTTTTGTTGGCGCGGGCTTTGGCCATCGGCCACAGCGGTGTCTGTTTTTTGTTGGCGTGTTGCTGACGCACCTTGTCGTAGTCGGTTTGCAACTCGGCCACAAAGGCACTGGCTTGTTCACCGAGCAGGCTTTGTGCCACGCCCACACTGCGTGAGGCGTCGGGCACATACACCACCGGGCCTTCGTAATGCGGCGAAATCTTGACGGCGGTGTGCACCCGGCTGGTGGTGGCGCCGCCAATCAGCAGCGGGATTTTTTTGATGCGGAAGTAGTCGTCTTTTTGCATCTCGCCGGCCAGGTACTGCATTTCTTCCAGGCTCGGTGTGATCAGGCCCGACAGGCCAATGATGTCGGCGCCCTCGGCCTTGGCACGCGCCAGGATCTCGTGGCAGGGCACCATCACACCCATGTTGACCACGTCAAAGTTGTTGCACTGCAAGACCACGGTGACGATGTTTTTGCCGATGTCATGCACGTCGCCCTTGACGGTGGCGATGACGATCTTGCCCTTGGTTTGCACGTCGCGGCCAGCGGCTTCGTCGCGGCGTTTTTCTTCTTCGATGTACGGAATCAGGTGCGCCACGGCCGACTTCATGACCCGGGCCGACTTGACCACCTGCGGCAGGAACATCTTGCCCTGGCCAAACAGGTCGCCCACGATGCTCATGCCGGCCATCAGCGGGCCTTCAATCACATGTAACGGGCGGCCACCTTTGGCGACGATGGCCTGGTAGGCCTCTTCGGTGTCTTCCACGATGAAATCGGTGATGCCGTGCACCATGGCGTGACTCAGGCGCTGCTCCACCGTGACTGGGTGCTCCGGTGTGCCGCGCCATTCGAGTTTTTTGCTCTCGTCCTTGGCGCCGCTTTTGGCGGTCTCGGCAATCTCAACCAGTCGTTCACCGGCGTCGGGGCGGCGGTTCAGCACCACGTCTTCAACCCGTTCGCGCAGCACCGGCTCCAGGTCGTCGTAGACCCCGACCATGCCCGCGTTGACGATGCCCATGTCCATGCCCGCTTGGATCGCGTGGTACAGGAACACGGTGTGAATGGCTTCACGCACCGGGTCGTTGCCGCGGAACGAAAAGCTCACGTTGCTGACGCCGCCCGACACCTTGGCGCCAGGCAGGTTTTGCTTGATCCAGCGGGTGGCTTCAATGAAGTCGACCGCGTAGTTGTTGTGCTCCTCGATGCCGGTGGCAATGGCGAAGATGTTCGGGTCAAAAATGATGTCTTCCGGCGGGAAACCCACCTCGTCGACCAAGATGCGGTAGGCGCGTTCACAAATCTGGATCTTGCGCGCATAGGTGTCGGCCTGGCCCTGTTCGTCAAAGGCCATCACCACCGCAGCGGCGCCATAACGGCGCAGCAATTTGGCGTGGTGTTTGAAGGCATCGACCCCTTCTTTCATGCTGATCGAGTTGACCACCGCCTTGCCTTGCACGCAGCGCAGACCGGCCTCGATGACACTCCATTTGCTGGAGTCAATCATGACCGGAACCCTTGATATATCTGGCTCAGACGCTATCAGATTCAGGAACTTCACCATGGCCGCCTGGCTGTCGAGCATGGCCTCGTCCATGTTGATGTCGATGATCTGGGCGCCGTTTTCCACCTGCTGGCGCGCCACGCTCAGGGCCTGGTCGAACTCGCCGTTGAGGATCATGCGGGCAAAAGCCTTGGAGCCGGTGACATTGGTGCGTTCACCAACGTTGACAAAGGTGGCGCTGGGGGCCGCATCGGCGGCGGCCGCAATACCAATCGTCAAAGGCTCCAGGCCGGACAGTTTCAGGGGGGGGACAACAGTTTCAGACATGCAACTCACCTGTGAAATACAAAAAAGCAGGTGAGCGTCGTTGCGGATATCCAAGCCTGACGGGCTGGGTGGCCCGCTGCAACGCTCCTTGGAAGCCTTGAGATTTTAGCGGGGTGCCCGCGCTTGGTTGGGTGTCGCTTGCTGCGGGCATACCCATTGTCTGCAGACAGGTTTAACGACGGTGATTGCGTGAGGCGGTGTGAATCGCCTCAAACTATGGCGTGGTTTCAGGCCAAACTGATAAATACCGGACACATTGTGGATACCGACGGGTATCATCCGCGCCTCGCCAGTCTGCCCCCCACACCCTGAACCGCTGTTTTTGACATTTCCCTGAGGTTTGCCCGAACCCGTGTTCACGTAAAGAGGCTTGTTGGATGAACTTGTTTTCGTCGTTTACGCTGCGTCAGTGGCTGACCGTGCCGTTCACCATCCTGATGTTCAGTGTGGCGGTGTTGATGGGCGCCTTGTCCTATTTCACCGGCAGCCAGGCGGTGGACACCGTGTCGCGGCATTTGCTGCAAGAGATGGTGGCCCGCATCGGGCAGGCCGTGGACCAACATGTGCGGGGGTCGGCGGCGGTGCTGGAGGCGGCTTTCCCTACGGGCATGGTGGCTGCTGACAACATCGAGCCCGAGCTGACCGCGCTGCGCACACGGTTCTGGATTGCCACCTCGCTGCACACCGATCCCAACAACTTTGTCTATTACGGCAACCGCCACGGCCAGACCATTGGCCTATTGCGTCTGAGTTCAGAGGAAGCTGAGTTGCGCTACAAATTGCGTGCCGATCAGTTCCGCAGTTTCAGCCGTTTCACCGGGATCAACGGCGCCTTGGGGAGGCCGACTTTCGAGACAAAGATCTTTGATCCGCGCAAGCGCCCTTGGTACAAGGCGGCTGAAACCAGCGCCTCCTCGGCGTGGACCGCCATTTACATCGACTTCACCACCGCAGAGCTGGTGGCCACCCGAGCCCGGCGTGTGCTTGACGCACAAGGTGGTTTGCAGGGGGTGGTGGCCACCGACATATCGTTGCAGCGCCTGAACCAATTTGTCAGCAATCTGTCGATCAGCAACCATGGTGTGGCCTTCATCATCGAGTCCGATGGCAAACTGATTGCCTCCTCCAGCGGGCCCAACCTCACGCATCTGCCCGATGGCAGCAGTGCGCGGATGACGGCACTTGACAGCGCCAGCCCACTGCAGCGGGCCGCTTACCAGCAGGTGCGAGACCGGCTTCAGTCGGCCAGCGCAGGCACGGGGCCGAGTGCTTTTGTTTTCAGCGGACCCGATGGCAATTCGGTTGAACTGGCGTTTGACCATGTGCTCGACGCGGCGGGTCTGGACTGGATCATTGTGGTGGCGGTGCCGCGCAGCGACTTCATGCAAGGCATCACCACCAATGTTGTGCGCACCGCGCTGATCGGGCTATTGGGGGCACTGGCGGCAGTGGCTCTGGGTTTGAGCATTGTGGGTTGGATTGGCCGTGACCTCCATCGCCTGACCGAGGCGGTGCAGCAGGTGGGCGAGGGGCACCTGGAAGCCCCGCTGGAGGTGTATCGCAGCGACGAAATTGGTGTGCTGGCCAATACCTTGCGGAAAATGCAGTACCGGTTACGCACCGATCTGTTGACCGGTCTGAGCAACCGCGACATGTTGGTCCGCAGCATCACCAACCGCATTGCGCACAAACGTCGGCAGCAGGATGCCTTGTCGTTTGCGGTGTTGTTTGTGGACTTGAACAATTTCAAACTGATCAATGACCACTTGGGGCACGATGCCGGTGACCGTGTCCTGATGGAGATTGCCACGCGTCTGAGCAAGGCGATTCGGCCCGGCGATGTGGTGGCACGTTACGCGGGAGACGAATTTGTGCTGCTGATCAACGATATTGCGTCACGTCAGGTGGCCGAGCAGGTGCGCAAGAACCTGGAGGCCACCCTGCTGGAGCCGGTGCAGCAGGTGGACCTGGGCACGGTGCCTGATGGCGCCGGTTTTGGTGGGGCGGTTGGGCTGGCCATGTACCCGGCCGATGGCGCGAGTGCAGAGGCGCTGATTGAGCGGGCCGACCAGGAAATGTACGAGCGCAAACGGGCTTCACGCCAGGATGTCTGATCTGGCCAGCTGCCTGGCCGCTCAGGGGATCAAACCGCTTCCCACTGCCCGCTCTGGTCCGACTTGAACAGCGCGTCCAAGATGCGCATGTTGCAGATTGCGTCGTCCAGCCCATAGGGCAGGGTTATCTCACCACGAACTGCCTGCGAAAACGCGTCACCTTGCAGGGTGTACATGTCGCAGGGTGGCAAGGTTTCGCGCACGGCCGACACCCCCCCGATCTGGCTGCCATCGTCGAGCAACAAGTCGGTGCTGCCACCCAACGGCGCGTTAAAGGGGATCACCAGCTCCAGGCGCTGCTTGGTGCCAATCGCCTGCAAGCGCTGGAACGGCACCGATTGGGTGGAAACCGTGAAGTCCAGGCGCCGCCCGCCGCCAAAGTCGAGCAGCGCGCTGGTGGTGCGGTCGGTCTGGAAATCCGGGTCGCGGTCAACCAGCGTGATCACCCGCAGTGGTTCCGACTCAAACAGAAAACGTCCGGCCACAACGGCGTAACAGCCAATGTCATAGAGCGCGCCACCGCCCACCTCAGCGCGGTTGCGGATGTTGTCGCTCTGGCGGTTGAAGTACGAGAAAAACGCTTGCACGGTGCGCAGCTCACCCAAAGCACCGCTGCGCACCAACTCACGCGCACGTTGCCACTGCGGGTGAAAACGCACCATGAAGGCCTCCATGATGTGCACTTTGCTCGCCACCTCGCGCAGCTGTTCGGCCTCTTTGGCGTTCATTGAGAACGGCTTTTCGCACAACACATGTTTGCCAGCGCGTGCGGCGGCCAGTGTCCAGGCCACATGATGGTCGTTGGGCAGCGGGTTGTAGATGGCCTCGATCTCGGGGTCGGCCAGCAGTTCTTCATAGGAGCCATAGGCTTTGGGGATGCCCAGGTCGGAGGCCACTTTTTGCGCCGAATCCAGCGAGCGCGAAGCAATCGCACCCACCTGGCTGTACTGACCTTTTTGCATCGCCGGAATGACTTTTTCGCGGCCGATTTTGGCGGTGCTGAGCACGCCCCAGTTCACTTTTTTCATGGTGTGGCTGATCTTGTGGTGTGGTTGTTGATGGTGCTTTATACCAAGGTTGACAGGTGGTCGGCTGCTTGTCAGAGGGGCCGCCTTTTGGGGGCGGCTTGGGGCTGATCAGGCCTGTTGTGGGGGATTGGCGACACGATACATCGTGCGTTGCACGCTAGTGTGACTTTGTTAACGGTTATGCCGCCGGATCGGTTGTTATCAGTAGGTATCCCTATTTAAGATAGATGTAAATTCTGGTAATCGGGTTGACGTGTGCCGCTGCTGGCGCGTATTGCCGCTTGCCGCTGCTAAGTTTGTCAAGCTGTTGGTCAGGGTGCGGCGCGACCAAACCCACCTTGGTTCAGCCAAATGCATCGGCTGAACTGTCCAGGCGGCTTGAACGCCAATCTATTTCTATGCAAACCATGAACATCGGGCGGGCAAGAACACATGCCCAGTTGTGGCTGTCGGCTTGTCGGGATGGCATGGTGATGCTGCTTCCCCTCACCTTCATCCGTGTTGTCATCACCATCGCCTTGAATTTTCCTTGGGACGATTGGCCGCAGGCATGGGGGGTGGGATGGGCGCAGTCCTGGCCTGTGGTGGCGGCGAGGCTGGATGCGTCATTGGCGGCCATCATGGGGCTGGGCATGGCGCTGTGTGTCGGCAACCGGCTTCATGTGGCCCTGAAACGCGTGGAAAGCAGCTGGCTGACGCCCATGTTGGTCAATCTCCTGTGCCTGGTGAATTTCTCGGTTGGCATGATGTTTCTGATCGGGGGCTTGGACAACTCACTTGGTCAGTCACTGTTGTTGGGCATGTTGACGGGCCTCCTCACGGTGGAGGTGTTTGATGCGTATATCCGGCTGATGCCTGGCGCCATGCGCAGTGAAGGGTTTGACGGCAGCATGCTGTTCAGACGTTCTTTCCACCAACTGGGGCCGGCGGCGTTCACCTGTGTCGTCACGACGTTGGCGATTGGATTGTTATCGCAAGTGGACACGCTGTTCATGCGATTGCTTCAGCTGCTGATGTCGCTTGACCCCATCCGGCTCGGTGGGGCGTATGTGTTGAATCTGCTGATTATTGTTGTCAACCAGCTGCTGTGGTTGATCGGTTTGCATGGTGGTGTCCTGGTGGAAGCCTTTGGTGGCGCCTTGCTGACCAGACCCGATGCGGTGTTTGATACCAATCTGGCCAGTGCGAATTTTGTCAACGCGTTTGCCTACCTTGGTGGCTCTGGCGCCACGTATGGCCTGCTGTTGGCGATTTTTCTGGTGTGCCAGGACCAACAGATAAGGCGGCTGGGCAAGTACTCGGCTTTGCCAGCGGTTTTTAATGTCAATGAAATTCTGATTTTTGGGCTGCCCATCATCTTTAGTCCGATTCTGGTGCTGCCTTTTCTTATGGCACCACTGGTTTGCGCTGGCGTGGCCTTGGCGGCACATGCGGCAGGGTGGTTGGTGTTGTCCGGGCCCGTTGTCAAATGGAGCACACCGATCTTCATCTCCGGGTATGTGATGTCCGGTGGGTTTGTCGGGGTGCTCACGCAACTGGTTGGGGTGTTGCTCAGCACCGCCTTGTATTGGCCGTTTGTCAAACGGCTGCAAGTTGAGCGAAGTCGATCCCATGCGGACTCGGTGTCCAAGGCCCTGGCACAGCTTTGCCATTTGGAAGCGCCCCGGCATCGGGTGCTCCAGCGCTTTGATGAGCTGGGTGACTTTGCGCGGGCCTTGCATGCCGATTTTGAAGCTGCCCTCGGTAAGCCACAGGTGTTTCAGGTGTACCAGCCCAAGCATGATGTGCATGGGAAGATCTGTGGCGTAGAAGCCTTGTTGCGTTGGAATCACCCGGTGCATGGCGCCATCATGCCTGCCGCGATCATCAATGTGGCGGAAGAGACGCGACTCATCAACAAGATTGGCAACTGGAGTCTGGAGAACGCTTGTGCGGCGCTGCAAGATTGGAAGCGCCAGGGCGTGGAAGGCATCCGTATGTCGGTCAACCTGTCGCCGGTGCAACTGGAAGATGCGGGCTATGTTGTGTTTGTGGCGCAGTGTCTGGCGCGTTTTGGTCTGAGCCCCTCAGAGCTTGAGCTGGAGGTCACCGAAGGGCACACCCTGGGCACGACACCAGAGGCTGATGCCACGCTCAGGAAGCTGTGTGCATTGGGGGTGCATTTGTCCGTGGATGATTTCGGCATGGGCTGCAGTTCCCTGTTGTACATGCAGCGTTTTGAGGTCAGTGCGATCAAGATCGATGGCAGTCTGACCCGGGACGTGCTGAACAACAACGTGTCATCGGACATCATTCGGACCATCAGCATCCTGGGCAAAAGGCAAGGTGTGCGGGTGGTGGCTGAATTTGTGGAGACCGCAGCGCAGCGCGACAAACTGCTGGATCTCGGGTGTGACGAGTTCCAGGGCTACCTCTACAGCCCGGCCATCAGTTCACCCGAATTTTTGGTCTATTGGCACCAGCGTGAAGTCCGGACGCCTTCTGAGAGCTTGCAAGTGACAGGTCGGCGTGAGCCTTCGTACGCAGGCTGATGGGGGCCAGGTGTGGCTCATATTTAAGATTTCGGATGTTTTGTGCCTCTAGTCCTTTTATTTAAAGGGTATGTTGCTATGTTATAAATAGCAACTTGGCCGCTGTAACTGAGCCCAGTCGGCGCAAGGTGTTGTCGTCTTTTGCCTGGTTCGGTCAGGTCACATCGACAAAAACTGCCGCAACTCGGGTGTCTTTGGGTGGTTGAAGATCTCGTCGGGTGTGCCTGCTTCGTGGATCAAACCCTGGTGCATGAACACCACGCGGTCGCTGACCTTGCGGGCAAAGGCCATCTCGTGGGTGACCAGAATCAGCGTCATGCCATCGGCTGCCAGCATTTCCACCACCTGCAGCACCTCGCCCACCAACTCGGGGTCTAGTGCGGAGGTGATTTCGTCACACAACAAAACGGTAGGTGACATTGCCAGTGCACGGGCAATGGCCACGCGTTGTTGCTGCCCGCCGGACAACTGGTCGGGCATACGGTCAAACAACTGCCCCAGGCCGACCCGCTCCAGCAAGGCCTGGGCGCGGGTGCGTGCATCGTCCTTGGGAATGTTTTTGGCCAGGGTCGGCGCCAGCATCACATTGCGCCCAGCACTCAGGTGCGGAAACAGGTTGAAGCTTTGGAAAATCATGCCGACCTGCTGGCGCAGTTCACGCATGGCGTTCGCGTCGCCATGTTGCAAAGCCTGGCCGTCGACCGACAGGCTGCCGCGCTCAAAGCTCTCCAGCCCGTTGATGCAGCGCAACAAAGTGCTTTTGCCCGAGCCACTTTTGCCAATGATGCAGACCACTTCTTTGCGGCCTACCTGCAGATCGATGCCTTTGAGCACTTCGGTGGCGCCAAAACTTTTGTGCAGGCCCTGGATGTCGACCAGTGCAAAAGGAGGGTTGGAGGTTGGGGTCATAGTTCAGGCCAGACGGCGGTTTTCCAGACGCTGACTCCACCACGAGAGCGGGTAGCACAGGACAAAGTACAAAAGACCCACAAAACAGTAGGCCAGAAATGGTTGGTAGGTGGCGTTGGAGATCATCTGGCCGGCCTTGGTCAACTCGACAAAGCCGATGACCGATGCCAGCGCCGTGCCCTTGATGATTTGCACCATGAACCCCACTGTGGGGGCAATCGACACGCGCAGCGCCTGCGGCAGGATCACATAGCGCATCTGCTGGGTGTAGGTCAGGGCGAGGCTGGTGGAGGCTTCCCATTGCCCTTTCGGGACCGCGTCGACGCAGCCGCGCCAGATTTCGGTGAGGTAGGCGCTGGCATACAAAGTCAGGCAAATAGCAGCCGCCACCAGCGGTGAGGTGTCCATGCCCAGCAAGGCCAGGCCAAAGTAAACCAAAAACAGCTGCATCAGCAAAGGCGTACCCTGAAAAATCTGTACGTACCAGGCGACCGCCGTGGACACACCCGGCAGCTTGGTAAAACGCAGCATCAGCAGGCCCAGACCTGCCAGGCCGCCGCCGATGAAGGCGATCAGCGAGAGCGCCACCGTCCAGCGTACGGCACCCAGCAAAAAGGTGAAGATGTCCCAGAGAGAAAACTGAACCATGGTGCTGTACCTGTTAACGGCGGCCAAAAATAAACCGCGGACCCACCCAGTAAAGCAGTTGGCGCAGTGCAATCGCTAACATCAGATAGACCCCTGTGACGATGATGTAGGACTCGAAGTTGCGGAAGGTGCGGCTGGCGATCAGATTGGCCGCCTGCGACAGCTCTTCTGCCGATATCTGTCCGCACACCGCCGAACCCAGCATGATGATGACGATCTGGCTCACCAGCGCGGGCCAGATGCGTGCCAGCGCTGGCGGCAGCACCACATGCGCGAACGTTTGCCAAGGGGTGAGCGCCAGGCTCAATGCAGCTTCCAGTTGGCCCTTGGGCGTATTTTGTAAGCCTGCACGCACGATCTCGCAAGCATAGGCCCCGAGGTTGAACACCATGGCCAGCACGCAGGCCACCTCCACCGACAGCCGCAGCCCCAGGGATGGCAGGCCGAAAAAGATGAAGAACAACTGGACGATGAAAGGCGTGTTGCGCACCAGTTCTACATAGGCACTCACCAAACGTTTCAGGATCGGGCTGCCGTGCAGCCTGGCCCAAGCGCAGGCGATGCCCACGATCACCCCCAGCAGCGCCGAAATAGCGGTCAGGACAACGGTGAGCACCAGCCCGCGCAAGAGCATGGGCCATTGGGCCAGGACGGTGCCAAAGTCAAACTCAATCATGGCCCTTCAACCTCTGGTGCGCATACTGAAGTGGCTTACTCAGGCAGCACGCCGGTGCCACGGCCGAGCCATTTTTGTGCGTATTTCTCCAGCGTGCCGTCGGCTTTGGCGGCACGCAGGATCTCGTTGACCTTGTTCAGCAACTCAGTTTCACCCTTGCGCACACCGATGAAGCAAGGTGAGTCTTTCAGCAGCAGCTTGTACTCGGCTTGGGCCTGCGGGTTTTTTTGAATGGCGGCTGCCGCGACGGCGGCGCCGGTGGCTACCAATTGGGTTTGCTGAGAGAGAAAGGCGGCCATGGTGGTGGCATCGTCTTCAAAACGCTGCGTCTTGAGCGAGGGCGGAGACATTTTTTGCAACATGTCGTCTTGAATGGTGCCGCGTGTAACGGCCACGGTTTTACCCGCCAGGTCGTCAAAGCTCTTGATGCTCAGGGACTTCGGGCCAAACACCGCCTGATAGAAGGGCGCATAGGCAATGCTGAAGTCGATCACCTGGGCGCGTTCGGGGGTCTTACCCAGCGCGGATACGACCAAGTCGACCTTTTTGGTTTGCAGGTACGGGATTCGGTTGGGCGTGGTCACGGGCACAAAGTCGGCCTTCACGCCCAGTTTGTCAGCAATCAGCTGGGCTGTGGCGATGTCCACGCCGGTGAGTTTGAAATCGGAACCCATGTAGCCATAGGGCGCAAAGTCGTTGGCCACGCCCAGCGCGATTGACTTCTTAGCCAGGATGGCAGTGAGCGAATTGTCTGTCGCATGAGCCGGTGTGGCCACAGACAAAAAAGCACTGGTAAACACGCCAGCCAACGTTGAGATCAGTTTCAAGTTCATGAAGGGTTCCTGTGAAGAAGAAGGGAGCACAGCGAAATCTTTGCAAGATGTATGCCATCTCTTGGACTTGGCATTTCCCTTGCTGGCAGATCGAGTTTTTGCGTGAAAAAAACGTTTCTATGTTCAAATAACTGAAAAATATGTTTCTTTTTTGTGGCTGCGCCCCATTTTGGGGATGTCTGCCCCAAAACCAATTGGAGGCCCTCTTGTGATCCATTCTGTTTCCTTGCGCGAGCGCATTCAGAGCCAATACGAGGCGCTGTCCGTGGTCGATCGCAAACTGGCCGATGTGATACTGGTGCATGAAAAAAGTGCACTGACCTACAGTGCCACTGAATGGGCGGCGCTGGCGGATGTCTCCAAGGCCAGTACCGCGCGTTTTTTTAAGCGCTTGGGTTTTGCTGACTTTCAGGCATTTCGGCAACACCTGCGCGACGGTGGGTCTCAGCCGTCCCCTCTTGAGCGCATGCAGCGCCATGGTGTGCAGGCAAGTCCGTTGCAGCAGCACATGGCACAAGATGCGCGGCAGCTGCAGGCCATTGCCGACAGTGTGCAAGACGCCCACGTCCAGCAGACGGCCAAGTGGTTGGCCGGTGCGCGACGCGTCTGGGTGGTGGGATACAGAAATGGTTACATGGCCGCTTTTTACGCGCAGGCCCTGTTGTCGCAGTTGCGTGGCAATGTGTTTCTGCTCAACGATGGCGCGGGGGCCGATGCCGAGCGCCTGGTCGACATCCGCACGGAGGATGTGTTGCTGGCCATGGACTTTCGCCGTCGTACCCGGCGCCTGAGCCAGGTGGTGAACATGGCCTGTGATGCCGGTGCGGTGCTGGTGCTGATCAGCGATGCCCATGTGTCAACCCTGTCATCACGCGCACAGGCGCTGTTTGTTTGCCCGGCTGATGGTGATGCGGTTTTCGACTCCTATGTGGGCGCCATCAGCCTGGTCAATTACCTGGTCAGCACAACCCTGAGCAAACTCACGCCCAAGGCCCGTGCCCGCATGGCCGCCATCGAACAAGCCCATGCGCAATTGGCTGATCTTGAATCCTCTTTTTGAAACCTGTCACACCCATGAACTCACTGACTCCCTCTGCTTTTACTCTGCTTGTTAGTCCCCGATTCCAGGCTGCCGAGCCGTATGGTGCCGAGCGCGCCAGCCTGCTCAGTGCCCCAGCGTTGGCACAGGCGCAAACCGTCATCACCTCTTGGCCTGGTTATGCCGTCACGCCCCTGTGTGTATTGCCTGGTCTAGCCCGCAAGGCGGGTGTGGCCAGCATCCACTACAAGGACGAGGGTTCGCGTTTTGGGCTGGGCAGTTTCAAGGCGCTGGGTGGCGCCTATGCAGTGGCACGTCTGTTGTGCCGTGAACTGGGTCAACGTCTGGGGCGCCCGGTGAGTCATACCGACTTGCAGAGCGACCCGGCGCTGCGCCAGGCCTGTGCCGACATCACCGTGACCTGTGCCACCGATGGCAACCACGGCCGCTCGGTGGCCTGGGGCGCGCAGATGCTGGGTTGTCGCTGTGTCATCTACATCCACGCCAGCGTCAGCCAGGGGCGCAAGCAGGCCATCGCCCGCTACGGTGCCCAGGTGGTGCGCACCAGTGGCAATTACGACGAGGCGGTGCAACAGGCTGACCACGATGCCAAGGCCCAGGGCTGGTTTGTGATCTCGGACACCTCGTACCCGGGTTACATGGACGTTCCGCGTGATGTGATGCAGGGTTACCAGCTGATGGTGCATGAGGCGGTCAGCGCATTGCCGCAATGGCCGACCCATGTGTTGGTGCAGGCCGGTGTGGGCGGCTTTGCGGCAGCGGTGTGTGCCTATTTCTGGGAGCGCCATGCGGAGCAGCGCCCGGTGTTTGTGGTGGTGGAACCCGAGCGGGCTGATTGCCTGTTGCAAAGTGCGCGTGCTGGGGAGGTGGTGGCGGTCAAGGGGGATCTGGACACCCTGATGGCCGGTCTGGCCTGTGGCGAGGTGTCTCTGTTGGCCTGGCAGGTGCTGGCCAGTGGCGCCAACGCGTTTTGCACCATCCCCGATGCGTCGGCAGTGGAGGCCATGCGGCTGCTGGCCAGCCCGCAGCCGGGTGACCCCGCCATTGTGGCGGGCGAATCCGCCGTGGCCGGTTTGGCGGCGCTGTTGCTGATGGCGCAAGACCCCGCGGCTTGTACCAAACTGGGCCTGACGCCCGATAGCCGGGTGCTGTTTTTTGGCAGCGAGGGTGACACCGATCCCGCTCTGTACCAACAACTGGTGGGCCGCAGCGCCAGCCAGGTGCGCCAGGACGGGGCCGTGGCATGAGCACCCCGCAAATCCATGGCCAGCGCCTTTTGGACAGCCTGCAGGCGCTGGGCCAGATTGGCGCCTTGCCCGGTGGAGGTGTTAATCGCCTGGCACTCACCGAAGCCGATGGCCGGGGCCGTGACTGGGTGGTGGCACGTATGCGCGACTTGGGTCTGCGTGTGGCGGTGGACGCGATTGGCAACATCTTTGGCACCTTGCCCGGAACGCAAGACTTGCCGCCAGTGATGGTCGGCTCCCACATCGACACCGTGCGCACCGGTGGTTTGTACGACGGTAACTATGGCGTGCTGGCCGGGCTGGAGGTGGTGGCCACGCTGCGCGACGCCGGTTTGCAGACCCGTCGCCCTTTGACCGTGGCGGTGTTCACCAACGAAGAGGGTGCGCGCTTTCAGCCCGACATGATGGGCAGTCTGGTCTATGTGGGTGGCCTGCCACTGGCGGACGCTTTGGCCACCTGTGATGCCGAGGGGATATCGGTGCAGAGCGAGTTACAACACATCGGCTACCAGGGCAGCGTCCCGGTGGGCGCACCACAGGTGGACAGTTATGTCGAGTTGCACATTGAGCAAGGCCCGGTGCTGGAACAGATGGGCTTGCAGATTGGTGTGGTTGAAGGCGTGCAAGGCATCTCGTGGACCGAGTTCACGGTGGATGGCCAGTCCAACCACGCGGGCACCACGCCGATGGCCATGCGCCATGACGCCGCGCTGGTGGCGGCACAGATGACGGTGTTTGTGCGTGCGTTGTGCAAGCGCATGGGGGGCCGCCAACTGGCGACCGTCGGGGCATTGCAGCTCAGTCCCAATCTGGTCAACGTCATTGCGCAAAAAGCCGTGTTCACCGTGGACTTGCGCAACACCGATGCCGCCGCTTTGGCCGAGGCCGAGCGTGATGTCCACGCCTATGCCAACAGCGCGGCGCAGGCTGAAGGTGTATCCATCAGCACCCGCACCCTGGCGCGTTTTGACCCAGTGGCTTTTGACCCTGTCGTGGTCAATCTGGTGGAGCAGCAAGCGCAAGCCCTGGGCTGTAGCCACCAGCGCATGCCCAGCGGCGCCGGGCACGATGCCCAGATGCTGGCCCGGGTCTGCCCCAGTGCGATGATTTTTGTACCCAGCGTGGGCGGCCTCAGCCACAACGTGCGTGAGCACACCGAACCTGACGACTTGCAACGCGGCGCGCAGCTGTTGTTGCAAGTGGTGGTGGCACTGGCCAACCGCCCGTTTTGAACCCACTTGGAGTACTTGCTTTTATGCCACGCTATCTCAATGTTGCCCTCGGCCAACTCGGGCCCATCCAGCGCACAGACTCCCGCACCGAGGTGGTTAAACGCCTCGGTGCACTCATGCGCCAAGCCCACGAAGTCGGCGCGCAACTCATCGTGTTTCCAGAGTTGGCCCTGACCACGTTTTTCCCGCGCTGGTACATCGAAGACGAGGCAGAGATCAACAGCTATTTCGAGCGCAGCATGCCCAATGCCGCCACCCAGCCTTTGTTTGACTTGTCGCGCGAGCTGGGCATCGGTTTCTATTTAGGTTATGCCGAGCTGGCACAGGAGGCTGCAGGTGAGTTGCGCTACAACACCGCCATCCTGGTCGACCGCAGCGGCCAGATCGTGGCCAAGTACCGCAAGGTGCACCTGCCCGGCCACAAAGAACACGAGCCCTGGCGCCGTTTCCAGCATTTGGAAAAGCGCTATTTCACCCCCGGCACCGGCTGGCAGGTGACGCAGGCCTTTGGCGGCATCCTGGGCATGGCCATTTGTAATGACCGCCGCTGGGCCGAGACCTACCGGGTGATGGGCCTGCAGGGTGTGGAGATGGTGCTGATTGGCTACAACACCCCGGTGCACAACGCGCCCGCGCCGGAGCACGACGATCTGTCGCTGTTTCACAACCAGCTCTCGATGCAGGCCGGGGCCTACCAAAACGGCACCTGGGTGGTCGGTGTGGCCAAAGCCGGGGTCGAAGAAGGGGTGGACAGCATCGGTGGCAGCTGCATCATTGCCCCGTCAGGTGAGGTGGTGGCGCGCTGCCTGACCAAAGGCGACGAGATGGCGATGGCCCGCTGCGATCTGGACTTTTGCGCCATCTACAAACGCACCACCTTCAACTTCGATCTGCACCGCCAGCCACAGGCTTATGGCTTGATCACGGCCCGCAAAGGAGAAACCTTGTTGGCGGATGGCACGTCGGTGCTCTAAATGCTTCTGAAAATATAGCTGAAGCCCCTTTCATTAAAAGGGCTAGGCACTCTTTTGGCAACTGTGGTCGTTGGCGTGTAAGTCGCGGACGGCATGGGCGTCTTGTCGCCGAACCAGGCAGGACGGACAACTGGGCGTTGTGACGGGGATGCCTGCGCCATCTGTCGGCCTGTCACTTCGACGCCGCCCGGTTTGGCCAGCATGTTCTGACGGCCTCATCACCGCGCGCGAGGGGGCGTTGGGCGCTGGACGAGCCTATTTGGGGCAAATCGTCTGTTAAATGTCGGCCATTTACCACACAACGGCACCCCACTTTTCAAGCGTTTTAGGCCTATAGCCATTTGGCAACAAGGGTTTATTGATATCAATTAAGGAGCAATTTGCGTTCCCCATTTGTTTCACACAAAGTTGTCAGTTTGGGGTAAGATGGTCACATAGTGAAAAGGAAATCAAAATTTTTGAAACAACGTTCTGTGATGAAACACAAGCGCCCGCTCGGCCTTTCATTCTGACCGTTCACCCCCGCCTTTTTACCGCTCTCTAGAAAACCCGACAAGGCCATTTGACCCCTCCTAACATGCGCTCCGTGATCAAACACATAAGCAAATACTGAGGAACTCAAAATGGATCAAGCGATATATTTCGTGATCATTGCAGTCTGCGTTCTTGCCATTGCGTACCGCTTTTACGGGGTATTCTTTGTGAGCAAGGTGCTGGCTGCTGACGATCGGGACGTGACGCCTTCGCACGCGTTGCAAGATGGTAAGAACTATGTGCCCACCAAGAAGTGGGTCAATGCGGGGCAACACTTTGCCGCGATTGCGGCTGCTGGCCCCTTGGTTGGGCCTGTTCTGGCGGCGCAATTTGGCTATCTGCCAGGCTTCATTTGGCTGCTGGTGGGTGCTGTGATTGGTGGCGCGGTGCACGACACGGTGGTCCTGTTTGCTTCCATGAAGCACCAAGGTAAGTCGCTGTCAGAGGTCGCCAAGGCCGAACTCGGGCCGGTGGCTGGCTGGAGCACTGGCTTGGCGATGTTGTGCATCATCACCATCACCATGGCAGGTCTGTCGATCGTGGTGGTCCATGCGCTGGAACGCAACGCCTGGGGCACGTTTGCGGTGTTCATGACGGTGCCAATCGCCATCGCGTTGGGTTTGTATGAACGTTACTTTGGTGCTTCCAAATGGGGTACCTACCTCGGCTTGGCTGCCATCGTGGCCTCTATTGCCTATGGCCCGCATTTGCAAGGAACAGTGGTTGGCGACTGGCTGACCCTGCACAAGACCACCGTGAGCTGGATCTTGCCCATCTACGCCTTCTTTGCCACGGCATTGCCTGTCTGGATGTTGCTGACCCCGCGCGGTTACCTGTCGAGCTTCATGAAGATCGGCGTGTTTGCCGCCCTGGTTGTTGGTGTGGTTTTCATCAACCCTACCATCCAGTTCCCGGCTGTGACCGAGTTCATCAACGGCGGTGGCCCGATCATCAAGGGCACAGTTTGGCCGTTCATTTCGATCACCATTGCTTGCGGTGCGATCTCTGGTTTTCATGCCTTCATCGGCTCGGGCACCACGCCCAAACTGGTCGACAAATGGAGCGACATTTTGCCGGTCGCCTTTGGTGGCATGCTGGTTGAATGTCTGGTGGCTGTGATGGCCTTGATTGCCGCAACCGCGCTGCACCCGGCTGATTACTTTGCCATCAACTCTTCGCCCGAAGTCTTCAAGACCTTGGGCATGACGGTGGTTGACCTGCCGCATCTGAGTCAAGAGATGGGTATTGATCTGGTGGGTCGCACCGGTGGTGCCGTGACGCTGGCTGTGGGTATGGCCTATATCTTCACCAAGTTGTCTTGGTTCACCGATCTGGCTGCCTACTTCTTCCAGTTTGTGATCATGTTTGAGGCAGTGTTCATTCTGACCGCTGTGGACTCCGGCACCCGCGTTTCGCGTTACCTGATTCAGGATCTGCTGGGCGATGTGTTCCCGGCCATGAAGCGTCTTGACTCCATGCCTGCTGCGATTACCGCCAGCATCATTGCCTGTGTGTTGTGGGGTTACCTGCTGCTCTCTGGCGACATCAGCTCGGTCTGGGCGCTGTTTGGTGTGTCCAACCAGTTGATGGCTTCGGTCGGTCTGATGATTGGGGGCACCATCATCATGCGCATTTCCAAGAAGCGGATTTATGCGCTGACCTGCTTGATTCCTCTGGCTTATCTCTTTGTCACGGTGAACTATGCCGGGTACTGGATGATTGCCAACGTTTATCTCAATGCCGCCACCAAGGGTTACAGCCTGTTCAATGCGGTGATTGCGTCAGCCATGATGATCCTGGGGTTCATCATCCTGTTCGCTTCACTCAAGCGTTGGGCGCAGCTGTGGAAAGCCCGTGGTGAATCCTCCGCCATTCCTCCGAGCATGCTGCCCAATGCTGCTTAGCAACCCCATCTGCGACAACGGCCTACCCGGCCGCTGTTGCGATAACCGGATGTCATGACCTACCAGGGCCGCGCATCCAAACGCCAAAAGCAAATTTACCTTTTCAGGAAAAATCAATGAATACACTAGTGAAAATTGCAAGTCGTCAGGATCCATGGACTGGTTTTACCACCGGCGAGTGGGCGGAAAAAGTAGATGTCCGTGGCTTTATCCAAGCCAATTACACGCCGTATCTCGGTGATGGCTCCTTCCTTGAAGGCCCCACAGCACGCACCACCGCCCTCTGGGCCAAGCTGCAAGAATTGCTCAAGCAAGAGCAGAAAAAAGGGGTGCTCGATGTGTCCCTGAAGCCGTCCAGCATCACCGCCCATGACGCAGGCTACATCGACAAAGACAAAGAAATCATTGTTGGTCTGCAAACTGATGCGCCGCTCAAGCGCGCCATCATGCCCAACGGTGGTTTGCGTATGGTTGAAGGTGGCCTGAAAGCCTTCGGTTTCGAGATGGATCCCGCAGTTTCCGAAACGTGGACCAAATACCGCAAAGACCACAACAGCGGCGTTTTTGATGTGTACTCGCCGGAAATCATGAAGGCCCGCAAGTCGGCCATCCTGACCGGTCTGCCTGATGCTTATGGCCGTGGCCGCATCATTGGTGACTACCGCCGTGTGGCCCTCTACGGTATCGATGCACTGCGCGCTTTCAAGAAGGCTTCTTTCCACGAACTCGACGGTGTTGAATTCTCTGAAAGCGTCATTCGTTTGCGCGAAGAAATCTCCGAGCAGTTCCGTGCGCTGGATGAACTCAAGCAAATGGGTGCCAAGTACGGTTGCGACCTCGGTCGTCCCGCAGAAAACGCCCGCGAAGCGGTGCAATGGACTTACCTGGCCTACTTGGCTGCGGTCAAGGAACAAAACGGCGCCGCCATGTCGATTGGCCGTGTTTCCACCTTCCTGGACATCTATTTCGAGCGCGATCTGGCAGTGGGCCTGATCAGCGAAAAAGAAGCCCAGGAAATGATGGACGACCTGGTGATCAAGCTGCGTATCGTGCGTTTCCTGCGCACACCAGAATACGATCAACTGTTCTCAGGCGACCCAACCTGGGTGACTGAATCCATCGGTGGTGTCGGTGAAGACGGTCGCGCCCTGGTGACCAAGACCAGCTTCCGCGTGCTGCACACCCTGAACAACCTTGGCCCAGCGCCTGAGCCAAATCTCACTGTGTTGTGGTCCGAAAAGCTGCCACAAGGCTTCAAAGAGTTCTGTGCCAAGACCTCGATCGACACTTGCTCTGTGCAGTACGAAAACGACGACCTGATGCGCCCTTACTGGGGTGATGACTACGGCATCGCTTGCTGTGTCTCCGCCATGCGCATTGGTAAACAAATGCAGTTCTTCGGTGCCCGCGCCAATCTGGCCAAGACCATGTTGTACGCGATCAACGGTGGCCGTGACGAACTCAGCGGTGACCAAGTGGGTCCGAAGTTTGAACCGATCACCGGCGACGTGCTCAACTACGACGAAGTCGTGGCCAAGTTGTTGCCGATGATGGAGTGGCTGTCCGGCGTCTACATGAAGTCGCTCAACGCCATCCACTACATGCATGACAAGTACGCTTACGAGCGTATCGAAATGGCCCTGCATGACCGTGACATCCTGCGCACCATGGCTTGCGGCATCGCCGGTCTGTCGGTGGTGGCTGACTCGCTGTCGGCTATGCGTTATGCCAAGGTGTCAGTGGTGCGTGATGAACGTGGCCTGGCAACCGACTTCAACATCGAAGGCGAGTACCCGGCATTCGGTAACAACGACGAACGTGTTGACTCCATTGCCACTTGGGCGGTGGAAACCTTCATGGGTTACCTGAAGAAACAACGTGCGTACCGCGACGCCACACCGACCATGTCGGTGCTGACCATCACCTCGAACGTGGTGTATGGCAAGAAGACCGGCAACACGCCTGACGGCCGCAAGGCAGGTCAACCGTTTGCGCCAGGTGCCAACCCCATGCACGGCCGTGACAAAAAGGGTGCTTTGGCATCGATGTCGTCGGTTTGCAAGTTGCCCTACACCTGCTCGCAGGACGGCATCTCGTACACCTTCACCGTTGTGCCGGGCGCACTGGGCCGCACCGAAGGTGAACGCGTCAAGAACCTGGCAGGCATGCTGGACGGCTATTTCGAAAGCAATGGCCACCACATCAACGTCAACGTGCTGGACCGTTCGACCCTGTTGCATGCGATGGACCACCCAGAGCTGTACCCACAACTGACGATCCGGGTGTCTGGCTATGCGGTGAATTTCATCAAGCTGACGCGCGAACAGCAGCTCGATGTGGTCAACCGCACCTTCCATGCCAGCAACTAACTCCATCGTGAGTTGCCCAGCCACCTCTTCGGAGGTGGCTGGTGGGCAGACCGTGTCGCAGGGCTGGGTGCACTCCACCGAGACCTTCGGCACGGTGGATGGGCCAGGCATTCGTTATGTCTTGTTCATGTCAGGTTGCCCACTGCGCTGCCAGTACTGTCACAACCCGGACACCTGGCGTCGCCAGGACGGCAAACTGACAACGGTGGATGAGATATTGACCGACATTGCCGCTTATCGGGGATTCTTCCGCGCTAACGGCGGTGTCACCCTGAGCGGGGGCGAGCCCCTGGTTCAGGCCAAATTTAGCAAGGCCATTTTGCAAGGCTGCAAGGCCATGGGCCTGCACACCGCACTGGATACCTCGGGTTATCTGGGTGGTCAGGCCGATGAGGAATTGCTGGCCAATGTGGATCTGGTGCTGCTTGACATCAAGGCAGTCAGCGGGCGCACGCACCGCACGCTGACCGGGGTTGACATGAACCCCACCATCAAGTTTGCGGAACAACTGGCCGCCCTCGACAAATCGGTGTGGCTGCGTTATGTGCTGGTTCCGGGCTTGACCGACCGGCTCGATGACATCGAGTCTTTGGCCACCTTTGCCGCCACTTTGGGCAATGTGGAACGGGTCGATGTCTTGCCGTTTCATAAACTGGGTGAACACAAGTGGCGAGCCCGTGGGCTGGACTATCAGCTCGAAGGCGTTGAGCCGCCCTCGCCAGACCTGCTGGCAGAAGTGCATGGCATCTTTCACGCAGCGGGCCTGTTGGTCCACTGACCGCGCGGCTCGATCTGAGCCAAGAATTTTTAGTATGAGGAATATGACGTGTTAGCCAAAACTGTTTCTGAAAAACAACCTGCTTACCTGGTGCTCAACGCCGGTTCATCGAGCCTGAAATTCTCAGCCTTTCGCCAAAGTGCGAAGGGTGATGACCTGGAAACCTTGTTGTCCGGGCAGATTTCCGGCATTGGCAGCGAAGCCCGCTTCGAAGCCAAAAGCGCTGACCGCCGTCCGCTGGGCACACACACCTGGGACGTCAAGGATTCCGACAACCGCGACACCTTGCTCCAGTATGTGCTGGACTGGCTCGCCACCACTCTGGTCGACTACGACATCGTCTCTGTTGGCCACCGCGTGGTGCATGGCGGCATGAGCCTGGGCCATCCGATGCAGGTGACGCCTGCGCTGCTGGACGAACTCGACAGCCTGGTGCCACTGGCCCCATTGCATCAGCCGCACAACGTGGCGCCGATTCGCATCCTGGCCAACAACTTCCCGGATATGAAACAGGTCGCCTGTTTTGACACCGCTTTCCACAGCACCCAACCCGCCATGGCCCGTCATTTTGGCCTGCCCCAGGCGATGACCGACGAAGGCATCTGCAGCTACGGCTTCCACGGCCTGTCCTACGAATACGTCACCAGCGATTTGCTGGAAAAGCGGCCCGATCTGGCCCAGGGCCGTGTGGTGATCTGCCATCTGGGCAACGGCTCCAGCCTGTGTGCCGTCAAAGGTGGGCAGAGCATGGACACCTCGATGGGCTTCTCGGTGCTCAACGGTGTGCCCATGGGCACCCGCAGCGGCAGCATTGATCCAGGCGTCATTCTGTACCTGATGCGCGAGAAGAATATGGGCTTGGAGGCGTTGGAAGATCTGCTCTATCGGCAGTCTGGCCTGCTCGGTATCTCCGGCATCTCCAACGACATGAAGGTGCTGCAGGAGTCTGCTGAACCCGCTGCCCAGAAGGCCGTGGATTTGTTCTGCTTCCGTGTCGCCAAGGAAGTGGCCGCCATGGCAGCCTCCATGGGGGGGGTGGATGCGCTGGTGTTTACCGCCGGTATCGGCGAAAACTCACCAGAAATCCGTGCTGCCGTCGCCGAACGTTTGGAATGGCTGGGGGTCAAGGTCGATGCAGCGGCCAATGCCAAAAAGGCCTACGACATCTCCGGCGCTGGTGCCAAGGTGCCGGTGTTCATCGTGCCGACCAACGAAGAAAAAATGATCGCCAAACACACCATTCGGGTGCTCGGTCAGTCGCTGGCCCAAGCCTGATCAATTCGCTGGTGATATGAAGGCCGGGCCAGTGTGCCCGGCTTTCTTTTTTCTACAAGAGCGTCCGCCATATTTGAGAAAACAGAGTAGGGCCAAGCGGCGGTGACGCCCGTCCGACAACCTTGAAGAAGACCCGAGTCGGGCACTGATTTCCCCAGGGCGCAACTGGACAGCGTGGCTGTGTGAACGATGGCATCTGCCAGTAAAGTATCCCCATGAACCTTGCTTCCATCGAACTGATCCTGACCCTGCTGCAGCAGACCTGTGTCTACCTGGTCATTGCCTACCTGCTCAGCCGCACCCGTATTTTTATCCCGCTGATGCACGTCACCATCCGGTTGCCGCACCGGGTGACCTGTTATGTGGTGTTTTCGCTGTTTTGCATCATGGGCACCTATCTCGGTCTCAAGATCGACGATTCGATTGCCAACACCCGGGCCATTGGTGCGGTCCTTGGCGGGGTGTTGGGCGGGCCTTGGGTGGGACTGGCAGTGGGTTTGACGGGGGGGCTGCATCGTTACTCGCTGGGTGGGCCGACTGCGTTCGCCTGCACGGTGTCCACCGTGGTCGAAGGCTTGATTGGTGGCCTGTTTCACCTGTACATGATTCGACGCGGGCGCTTTGGCACCCTGTTTCGCCCCGTTCCGATTGCGCTGGTGACGGTTTGTGCGGAAGTGGCGCAGATGCTGATTTTGCTGTGGTTGGTTACGCCGTTGTCGGTTGCCAAACACCTGGTCGATCAAATTGCCCTGCCCATGTTGCTTGCCAATTCGCTGGGGGCGGGCTTGTTCATGCGCATCTTGCTGGACCGGCGCACCCTCTATGAACGCCAATCCAGTGTCTTTTCAACCAAGGCATTGGCGATTGCCGCCCGTGTTGAGGGCTTGTTGCGCTCTGGTTTTAATAGCGACACCAGCAACCAGGTGGCCCGCATCATTTACGAAGAAACTGGTGTGGGTGCGGTGGCCATCACCGACACCCAGAACCTGCTGGCCTTCATTGGCATTGGCAGCGACCACCACCTGCCGGGCACGCCGATCAATTCGGTACTGACCCAAAAGGCCATCGACAACAACGAGGTGGTCTACGCCGATGGCAATGAAGTGGCTTACCGCTGTTCGATCAACCCCAAATGCCCGCTGGCAGCCTCGCTGATCATTCCGCTGCTGGGTGAGGAAAACCATGTGATTGGCACCGTCAAGCTGTATGAGCCCCGCACGCGCCTGTTTTCCACCATCAACCGTGCCTTGGGTGAAGGCATTGCCCGACTGCTCTCGAACCAGATTCTGGCGGGTCACTACATGCGCCAGCGCGAGTTGTTGGCGCAGTCCGAGATCAAGTTGCTGCATGCCCAGGTCAACCCGCATTTCCTGTTCAACGCGCTCAACACCCTGTCGGCGGTGATCCGGCGCGACTCGGAGCGGGCCTGTCATCTGGTGTTGAACCTCTCGACCTTTTTTCGCAACAACCTCAAGCGCCCCAGCGAAGTGGCCAGCCTGAGCGAGGAAGTGAGCCACGTGACCGCCTACCTCGAGATCGAACAAGCGCGCTTCCTCGGTCAACTGGTCCTTGAATTTGACATTCCAGAAGCGTTGCGCCATGTCCGCATGCCCGCCTTTTCACTGCAGCCGATTGTGGAGAACGCCATCAAACACGGCACCTCCCAATTGCTGGGTATTGGCCGCATCCGCATCTCGGCGCGGGCTGAGGGCGAGACGGTTTTTCTCAGTGTGGAAGACAACGCCGGTCTGTATGTTGAGCCCAGTGGTGGCAACGGACTGGGCATGCACCTGGTGCGTCGGCGCATCACCACACGTTATGGCTCGTCCTACGGGCTGGAGATTTGCTGCGAGCGTGAGGTGTTCACCCGCGTCACACTCAAACTGCCGCTGGCGCCCAGCGAGGCGCCAACCGCCCTGGAGGTTTACCCCGCATGAAAGTTCTGATCATTGACGACGAATTGCCCGCCCGCGAAGAAATCGCCCGCTTGCTCGGCAATGAAAGTGATGTCGAAATCCTCGGGCAATGCAGCAATGCGATCGAGGGCATCTCGGCCATCCACCGGCTCAACCCTGAGGTGATCTTCCTGGACATCCAGATGCCACGCATCAGTGGCTTGGAGATGTTGGGCATGCTGGACCCGGAGAACATGCCCAGTGTGGTGTTCCTGACCGCTTTCAACGAATACGCGCTGCAGGCGTTTGACCAGAATGCCTTTGACTACCTGTTGAAACCGATCGACCCGGACCGTCTGGCGCTCACCTTGCAGCGATTGCGTCGTGAACGCAAGCCCAGCGCGGCGTTGTTCAACTCGGCCGCGCCGCTGAAGCAGATTCCCTGTCCGGGCCACCAACGGGTGCTGCTGATGAAGATCGACGACATCGAGTCCGCCACATCGCGCACCACCGGCGTGTATGTCACCACCACCGAGGGCACCGAGCATTTCACCGAGTTGACCTTGCGCACGCTGGAAGAAAAAACACCGTTTCTGCGTTGCCACCGGCAGTACCTGGTCAACCCCGAGCAGATCAAGGAAATCAGCTTTCTGGAGACCGGTGCGGTTGAAATCCTGACCCGCAACAACCGCCGGATTCCGGTCAGCCGCCGTTTGCTCGGTGAACTCAAGGAAAAGCTGGGTCTGCCTTGATGGGATGCGAGCGCCTGCTGCCGGGAACGAGGGGCCGCAGACGTGATCTCTGAGTAGGTGCTGCCGTGCCGCCCCGACGACCCATGACCGGTGCCTGTTCCCTTTAACCTTGAGGGGCTGACGTCGATCCATGGGTGAGCAGCCGCAGTGCCACCAACAGGGACAAAGCCACCAGCACCGCACCCAGCAGGTAGACGCAAGCCACACCCCACACGCCAGCCATGGCGCCGGCCACTGGCCCGGTGATACCCAGTGCGATGTCCAGAAAGGCTACATACGCCCCCATGGCGGCACCCCGACTTTGTGGGGGCGCGCGCCGCACCGCCTCAACGCCAAATCCAGGGAACGCCAGCGAGTAGCCGAACCCCGTGAGCGCCGCCCCCAGGTAGGCGTTGGTTGCGCCGTCAGCGCCCCAGATCAGCACTTGGCCGATGGTCTCGACCACCACGCAAACCAGCGCGACCCGGGCGCCGCCCAGCTTGTCGGGCAAATGGCCGAACAGAATGCGTGCACCGATGAAGGCCAGCCCGAAACATGTGAACGCCAGCGAGGCATGGCCCCAGCCCTTGGCGGCAAACAACAGCGTGATGAACGCGGTGATCACGCCAAACCCCACACTCGACAGCGCCAGCCCCAGGCCGGGCACCCAGACCGCGCCCAGCACCTTGTAAAACGGGGTGCGTTGCATGGCCGTCGGTGCCACATGCCGCACCCCCACCACCATGGCCAGTGCAAGCAGCGCCAGCACCACCGTTGCCATAGCGATCCCGGCAAACCCCCATTGGGCATGCACCGCCACACCCACCGGCGCACCCAGCGCATACGCGCCATACATCGCGATGCCCACCCAGGCCATGACTTTGCCGACGTTTTTCGACCCAACCAGCCCGACCCCCCAGCTCAAAGCGCCGGTTGCCAGCAAGCTCTCGGAGCAGCCCAGCAGCACCCGACCGGCCATCAGCACCCAGGTTGAGACCGTTGGCAACGTGATGAATGCCAGTGACACCAGATAAACCAGGCCCGAGCAGACGGCGATCAGAAAGCCCAACACCACAGCGTGTCTTGCGCCTTTGGTGTCGACCAGCGCGCCAGCCCAGGCTCGCGACAACAAAGCGGCAGCAAACTGCGCGCCGATGACCATACCGACCACCAAGGTGCCCATGCCCAGCGTGTTTTGCAGGTGCAGTGGCAACACCGACAGCGGCAGAACGATGGCCAGAAAGCCAACAAACACCACCAGCGTGAGGGGCAGCAGTGCCAGAAAGACATTGACGTTGGGTGGCGTGTGCGCCAACGTGGTGTGAGGATAAGACGACATGTGAACTCCATAAAATACGAGCAATTGCTCAGTATTCGTAGAATATGAGTAATTGCTCGTATTGAAAACTCGCATTCGGGAGCCCACCTTGCAACACCTTCCCCAGCCCAGAAAGATGCCGCGCCAAGCCCGTTCACAGGCCCTGGTCGAGGCCATTCTGGAAGCCACGGCTCGCGTTCTGGCAGAGCGGGGCTATGCCGGCACCAATACCAACATCGTGGCCGAACGCGCTGGCGTCAGCGTGGGCTCGGTCTACCAGTACTTTCCGAACAAGGACTCGCTCGTCATGGCGCTGCACGAGCGGCATGCCGCGCAGATGTCCGCAGCCATTGAGGCGGTGCTGGCGGCGAGCCAGCCGCGTAGCCTGCGTGGGCATGTCCAAGCCATGGTGCGCGCGTCGCTGGCGGCCCACCGGGTGCAGCCTGAACTGCACAGGGTGCTGGAGCAAGAGTTCCCGTTTTTTGATGCGCCCAAAGACCAAAGCCCGGCCAATGACCACATCTTCCAGCGCGTGCGGCAATTGTTGGAAGACCATTGCCACCAGATCGCGCCACCCAACCGCGATCTGGCGACCTGGATCGTGCTGCGGACCATGGAGTCACTGGTACATTCGGCCGTGATCGAAGCGCCGCAACGTTTCACCTCAGACGCCATGGATCGGGAGATTGTGGCGGTGCTGATGGGTTATCTGGAGGGCGCTGGCGCGCCGGCCGAGGGTGAAGACGGTGAGATGCTGGCCTGAGCAGCCCTGGTTCAGCAAAGGCGCTGCGCTTGTTCCGCCACGGCAGATGGGACAATAGCGCTGCTGACCGAGCTGCATTGGCGCCTGTTGCCAGATTTATATGCTTTTTTGGCCTCTAGCCCTTATTGGATAAGGGGGAGTAGCTATCAAATTATTGGTTCACCACCTTGTCCATCACCTCCATTCTCCAAGACGTCTTTGGTTACCAGGCCTTTCGCGGGCCGCAACACGAGATCATTGAGCACGTTACCCAAGGCGGCGACGCGCTGGTGCTGATGCCCACCGGCGGCGGCAAAAGCCTGTGTTACCAGATTCCGGCGATTGCGCGCCAGCAGGCCGGGCAGGGCATCACGGTGGTGATCTCGCCGCTGATTGCGTTGATGCACGACCAGGTCGGCGCCTTGCATGAGGCCGGTGTCAAGGCCGAATTTTTGAACTCCACGCTGTCGTTTGAGCAGGCCAGCCAGGTCGAGCGCCGCCTGATGCAAGGCGACATCACCCTGCTCTACGCCGCGCCCGAGCGGGTCACCACGCCGCGCTTTTTGGCACAACTCGACGCCTTGCAAGAGCGTGGGCATTTGAGCCTGTTTGCGATCGACGAGGCGCATTGCGTCAGCCAATGGGGCCACGACTTCCGCCCTGAATACCGTGCGCTCACCGTGTTGCACGAACGTTACGCCAGCGTGCCGCGTATTGCACTCACCGCCACCGCCGACGCGTTGACCCGGGCCGACATCATTGAGCGGCTGCAGTTGCAGGACGCGCGCCTGTTCATCAGCAGTTTCGATCGGCCCAACATCCGTTACACGATTGTCGAGAAGCGCGAAGCCAGCCAGCAGCTGCTGCGCTTTATCCAGGACGAACACATGGGCGACGCCGGTGTGGTGTATTGCCAGTCGCGCAAAAAGGTGGAAGACACCGCCGAGCTGCTGTGTGACAACGGCATCGCCGCCTTGCCCTACCACGCCGGGCTGGACGCCAAGGTGCGGCAAGCGAATCAGGACCGGTTTTTGCGCAGCGAAGGCATTGTGATGGTGGCCACCATCGCCTTTGGCATGGGCATCGACAAGCCCGACGTGCGTTTTGTGGCGCACCTGGACATGCCCAAAAACATCGAAGGCTACTACCAGGAAACCGGCCGCGCCGGGCGCGACGGTGAACCGGCCGACGCCTGGATGTGTTACGGCCTGCAAGACGTGGTGAACCAGCGCCGCATGATCGACGAAAGCCCGGCCGAGGAAGAATTCAAACAAGGCCTGCGCGGCAAGCTGGATGCGCTCTTGGGCCTGGCCGAAGCCACCGACTGCCGCCGGGTGCGGCTGCTGGCGTACTTCGACGAGACCTACGAAGCGCACGCCGACGCGCCGGGCCGCCCCAAGCGAGGCACGGCCCCTGAGGGGCTGCGGGCTGCGGCTCCCGTCCTGCCTGCGCAGGACGGGACAGCCCAAAGTGCCACGGTGTCTCGCAGTGGCCAGTCCAGCGCAGCAAGCTCGGGGGCGTCATGCAGCAACTGTGACAACTGCTTGCACCCACCCGAGGTCTGGGACGCCACCGATGCGGCGCGCAAGCTGCTGTCCACCATTTACCGGGTGCAGCAGATGAGCGGTTTTGGTTTTGGTGCGGGCCACATCATCGACATCCTGCGTGGCAAAGCCACCGACAAGGTGGCCCAGCGTGGGCACGAGACGCTCAGCACCTTTGGCATCGGAGCCGATTTGTCCGAGACCCAGTGGCGCAGTGTGCTGCGCCAACTGCTGGCGATTGGTGCGGTGGCGGTGGATGCGCAGGCCTTCAACACGCTGGCCCTCACCGACGCCTCCCGCGCGGTGCTCAAAGGCGAGGTGCCGGTGCGCCTGCGCCAGGCGCTGGCCAAGCCCGAACGCAAGTCGCGCCGCAGCAGCAGCCCCAGCAGCACGACCAAAGCGCCTGCGGTGCTGGATGCTGTTCAGCAGCAGCGTTATGCCGCGCTCAAAACTTGGCGCGCCGAGGTGGCCAAAGAGCACAACCTACCCGCTTATGTGATTTTTCATGACGCCACCTTGGTGGCCATTGCCCAGACGGCGCCGCAATCGCTGGAACAGTTGCAAGGCATCAGCGGCCTGGGGGTGCGCAAACTGGAGGCCTACGGCGCGGCCGTGCTGGAAGTGATTGAAGCCCTTGAAGTGGGCTGATTGGATGTGAAATGCACCGCTAGCCCTTATCCATAAAGGGCTGGTAGCTATCTATTCAGTAGTTTTTGAGCGCCTGGGCGCTGGCTCAAAAAGTCTCCCATTCACCCTCGTCGGTGGCGCTGGCCTTGGTTGTGGTCACGGGCGCCTTGGCTGCTGGTGCCGCACCGCGTGTCGGGGCTGTGCTGGCGGCAGGCAGGCGCGCCTGGGTACTGTGCGCCTTGCTGGCAAGGGCTGGGCGTGGTGCAGGCCCCTTGATCTGTGCCGGCGCGGCTGGCTGCACCCGAACTGGCGCCGCATGGCTGCCAGCATCACCCGCACCCAACTTGAACACCGCCACTGTTTGCACCAGATCCTGCGCCTGTGTTCTGAGGCTGCTGGCTGCAGCGGCCATCTCTTCGACCAAGGCTGCGTTTTGCTGGGTCGCTTGGTCCATCTGCGTGACCGCATCCCCCACCTGGCTCACCCCCAGGCTTTGCTCGGTGCTGGCGGCGCTGATCTCGCCCATGATGTCGGTCACCCGTTTGATCGAGGTCACCACCTCGGTCATGGTGGTGCCTGCCTGATCGACCAGCGCCGTGCCTTGTTCCACCCGCTCCACACTGTTGTTGATCAAGGTCTTGATCTCTTTGGCGGCCTCTGCCGAACGGCCAGCCAAGGAGCGCACTTCGGATGCCACCACCGCAAAGCCCCGACCCTGCTCGCCAGCACGGGCCGCTTCCACAGCGGCATTCAGTGCCAGGATGTTGGTCTGGAAGGCGATGCCGTCGATGACGGCGATGATGTCGGATATTTTGCGGCTGGCCTCATTGATGCCCTTCATGGTGTCGACCACCTGGGCGACGACCTCACCACCTTGCACTGCCACGGTGGAAGCACTCATGGCCAGCTGGTTGGCTTGGCGGGCGTTGTCAGCGTTTTGTTTGACGGTGGAGGAGAGTTGCTCCATCGACGCAGCGGTTTCTTGCAGGGCACTGGCTTGGGACTCGGTGCGGCTGGAGAGGTCTTGGTTGCCTTGGGCGATCTCGGAGCTGGCAGTGGCCACCGATTCTGAGCCCATGCGAACACGCTGCACGACGGATGACAAGCCGTTTTGCATGTTGCTGACAGCCCGCAACAATGATGAGAGTTCATCACGGCCAGAGGTGTCGACGGTTTGTGTCAAATCACCCTGCGCGACAGCCTCGGTGATCTCCACCGCGCGCCGCAGCGGCACGGAGATGCCTCGCAACAGGCTGAAGCCGAAGCTGACGGCAAATAGCAGGCCAAAGACAATGGCCGCAATCGAGATGGCTCGGATGGTTTGAAAACTGGCATTGGCCTGATCGAACGCTTTTTTTGACTCGTCCACCTGAAGCTTGATCAAGGCCTCAGATTGTTCAATCGTGGCATTAAACAGAGGCACATTTTTCTCGAGCACAAGTCGTTTGGCCCCCTCCAAATCACCCGCTTGCAGCGCCGCCATGGACGGTTGCAAGCCCTCCTGCGAGAGCTTATTGCGTGCTTCCTCAACCTTCTTGGCAATCTGTGCCTCTTCTTGCGTCAAGTAAGTGGCTGTGTAAGCTTGCCACAGCTTGGCAATTTTCCCGGTGTTGTCGGTGATCAACTGCGCGTTTTTGGTGATCGTCTCGGGTGTTTGCGTGATCAGTGAATTGGCAACAGCCAAGCGGTTGCTGACGATCAGGTACTGAACCTCGCCCAACTGCTGGATGGGTACCGTGCGGTCTTTGTAAACACGTTCGAGTGCGGCATCACTTTGGACGATGCCATACAGGCCGATGCCACCGATGAGCAACAGCAACAGCCCCATCGCAACAATCAGAATGCTCAGGCGAGTCGATATCTTCAGCTTGTTCACAAATTTCTCCGAGGTTTTGTTTTTTTTAAAGGGGGAATAACATCGTTGCTCGGCGTTGTCTCCTCAGCAACGAATGGACAACGCGCATCCTGCTTCGTTCACCATTGGCGCCAGAATATCAGACATTCCCCGCCATTTGTGGGGGGCAAACAGGCTTCCTGTGAGGCTTGGCAGCGGCCAGAAACGCACCATGACTTCAATGCTTCAGGACTCGTCTACATGGCGTCTGGCCTCGGGCTTGGCCCCAACAAGCCCCCCCTTTTGGCGGACACCTGTGTTGGCAACCGTCGTTTCATCGTCTTGGCCGATGTCGTGGAGCGCCAGATCCAGGGTTTGTCAGGATGTGGGTGCTCTAGCCCATGCGAAATAAGCCTGTGATGCTATTTAATAAATAGCATTGGCTAAAACGTTTCCCAATCTGCTTCATTGCTGGCCGTGCTTGCTGCGGCGGGTTTGGCCACTGGCGCCGCCAGTGCGACCCTTGGTTTGGCGCTTGGGACTGTGTTGCCGAGTTTGGGTTTCTGTCCCGGTATTGCCCGCTGGGTTGGCTTGCGTCCCGCCAAGGTGGTTGATGGGGTGGGCGCAGGTGCTCTTGTGTGGCCACCATCACCCGCACCCAACTTGAACACCGCCACTGTTTGCACCAGATCCTGTGCCTGTGTTCTGAGGCTGCTGGCTGCCGCGGCCATCTCTTCGACCAAGGCCGCGTTTTGCTGGGTCGCTTGGTCCATTTGCGTGACCGCATCCCCCACCTGGCTCACCCCCAGGCTTTGCTCGGTGCTGGCGGCACTGATCTCGCCCATGATGTCGGTCACCCGTTTGATCGAGCTCACCACCTCGGTCATGGTGGTGCCAGCCTGGTCGACCAGTACCGTGCCATGTTCAACGCGCTCGACGCTGGCGCTGATCAGGTTTTTGATCTCTTTGGCAGCTTCCGCTGAGCGGCCAGCCAGGGCTCGAACCTCGGTGGCCACCACCGCAAAGCCCCGACCTTGATCACCCGCGCGTGCGGCTTCCACCGCCGCGTTCAGCGCCAGGATGTTGGTTTGGAAGGCAATGCCGTCGATCACACTGATGATGTCGCTGATCTTGTGGCTTGATTCATTGATGCCCTTCATGGTGTCGACCACCTGGGCTACCACTTCACCCCCCTTGATAGCCACGCTGCTGGCGTTTTGGGCCAGCTGGTTGGCTTGACGCGCGTTGTCGGCATTTTGTTTGACGGTGGAGGAGAGTTGCTCCATTGAGGCTGCTGTTTCTTGCAGGGCACTGGCCTGGGACTCGGTGCGGCTGGAGAGGTCTTGGTTGCCCTGGGCGATCTCAGAACTGGCGGTGGCCACGCCCTCCGCATGCTGGCGTACGCGCAGCAGAACTGCCTGAACCTTTTCGGCGAACTGGTTGAACCCCGCACCAATGGCCGTGAGTTCATCGTTGCCACTGACCGGCACACGGTGTGTCAAATCCCCATGACCTGCCCCAACATCGTCCATCGCATCGCGCAGGACGGGAAGGCGCTTGAGCAGGCTGCTCAGCAGGGCGGCAATGATCAGCACGGTAACCACCGCCAGCACCAAGCTGCTGACAATGGATGACCACATCATGGCGGTGATGCCCGCCAGTGCTTCGCTGGGTTTCAGCGCCACGATCAGAACCCAGTCGGTGCCCGGGATGGCCTGCGCCTGGATCAGCCGGTCTTCGTGGTTGATTTCCAGTTCTTGCAGGGTGTCGAGCTGGGTGAGCGACTCCACCGAGCGGCTGGCCAGCGCTGGCGCAACGTCAGACAACGGTTTGAGCAGCAACGCGCTGTCCTCATGCACCACGATGCGCCCGTCTTTCGACACCACCATGCCGTAGGTGCCCGGCGTCGGGCGAATCGAGGCGATGTTGCGAACGACACCGTCCATGAGCACGTCTGCAGCTGTTACCGCCTGCAATTGGCCGCCAGACTGGATGGCCGACGCAAAGGTGATCAGCAGCTTTTTGCTGGTGGCGCCGATGTAGGGGTCGGTCACCACTGGGCCGTTGGCCGCTGCGGCCTTTTTGTACCAGGGCCGCGCGGTTGGGTCGTAACTTGGAGACTGGACCCGTGAATCGGAAAACACATAATGTTTGTCCGCGTACCCGATGTACACGGTGTCGACGTCACCCGCAATTTTGGCGTCTTGCAAAAAAGGGACGGGATCGGCCTCGGCAACCCGGCCTGCCACGGATTTGACCACTTGGTGTTGGCTCGCCACCCAGTCAGCCACCACCACCGCATGGGCGTGGGCCAGGGCACGCGTCTGGTCAGCCAAGGAGGCCAGGGCGTTTTGCCGGGCCACCCACAAGTTGGTCGCGCTCAGAACCAACAGCCCCAACAACACCAGGGCGCCGGTAACACCCACCACTTTGCCGCGCAGGGTTCGGAAAAAAGAAAACATGTTCTAAATCTCTCCAACTGAGTAAGTCATCAATGGCGCCGATTGTCCCAAGGCTACATGGCTGTTTTGTTGCGCTGCATCATGTGTTTTGTCATAAGTAAGTTGGCGATTCAGCGAGCAACAACCATGGCAGGTTGCGAACTAGGGGTAAATTGGTACAAGCATCACCTGTGCCAATATCTTGCTTTGCTACACTCAAGCCATGTTCATCCACAAAATCATCCTCACAGGTTGCAGCGACCGGGGAGCCTGGCCCTGGCGCCCGCTGCAAACGACGTCGGCTCTGCGCTGACACCCGCCCCCTGTTTGAATGAACCGCAGCCCCGTGCTGCAGCCGGATGGAACCTGTTGACTTGGTGTGTCTTTGAGACAGCCTGGTGCAGGCCAGCGGCACTTGATGGAAAGAACCTCTTCCGTGATGTCTCAATCTGAATTTGACGCGTTGGCCGCTCAGGGCTTCAACCGCATCCCGGTCAGCGCCCAGGCGTTTGCCGACCTGGAAACCCCGCTCTCGCTTTACCTCAAACTCACCCGCAGCGCTGCTTTCAGTTTTTTGCTGGAGTCGGTGGTGGGCGGCGAGCGTTTTGGCCGCTACAGCTTCATTGGCCTGCCCGCACGCACCTTGTTGCGCGCCAGCGGTTTTGGTGAACAAGCGCGCACCGAGGTGGTGACCGATGGTGTGGTGGTGGAAACGTCAAGCGCCAACCCGCTGGATTTCATCGCCGACTACCAAAAGCGCTTCAAGGTCGCGCTACAGCCCGGTATGCCGCGTTTTTGTGGCGGGCTGGCGGGGTATTTTGGTTACGACGCGGTGCGTTACATCGAGAAAAAGCTGCAAGCGACTTGCCCGCCCGACGAGCTGGGCACGCCCGACATCCTGCTGCTGCAGTGTGAGGAGTTGGCCGTTATCGACAACCTGTCGGGCACCCTGCATTTGATGGTGTATGCCGACCCAGCCCAGGCAGATGCTTATCAGAACGCTACCAAAAGACTAGCGCAACTGAAAACTCTGTTGCGTGACAGTGTGCAGGCACCCGAGATTCTGCCCAGTACCAGCCAGCCCGCTGTGCGCGACTTTGCCCAGGCCGACTACATCGCCGCCGTGGAGCGTGCCAAGGAGCTGATCGCCGGTGGCGACTTCATGCAGGTGCAGGTGGGCCAGCGCATCAAAAAGCGCTACACCCAGAGCCCGCTGAGCCTGTACCGCGCGCTGCGTTCGCTCAACCCCAGCCCCTACATGTATTACTACAACTTCAGCGGGGCAGTGCAGGGCGGCTCGGACTTCCATGTGGTAGGTGCCAGCCCGGAGATTCTGGTGCGCCAGGAGCAAGTCACGGTGGCTGGTAAAACCGCTCAGAAAATCACCATCCGCCCGCTGGCCGGGACGCGCCCGCGTGGCGCCACACCCGAGCTGGACAAGGCCGCCGAAGTCGAACTCATCAACGACCCCAAGGAACGCGCCGAACACGTCATGCTGATTGACTTGGCGCGCAACGACATTGGCCGCATCGCCCAAATCGGCAGCGTCAAGGTCACCGACGCCTTCTGCGTGGAGCGCTACAGCCATGTGATGCACATCGTCAGCAACGTCGAAGGCACGCTGCTGGACGGCATGAGCAGCATGGATGTGCTCAAAGCCACCTTCCCGGCGGGCACCCTGACCGGCGCGCCCAAGGTGCATGCGATGGAGCTGATCGACCAGCTGGAGCCGACCAAACGCGGCATCTACGGCGGTGCCTGTGGTTACCTGAGTTACGCGGGCGACATGGACGTGGCGATTGCGATTCGCACCGGCATCATCAAGGACCAGATGCTGTATGTGCAGGCCGCCGCAGGGGTGGTGGCCGACTCGGTGCCCGAGCTGGAATGGAAAGAAACCGAAGCCAAGGCGCGCGCTTTGCTGCGGGCGGCGGAACTCGTTGAAGAAGGTTTGGAGTAAATCATGAGCCAACCCATCCAACTCCTGATGATCGACAACTACGACAGCTTCACCTACAACATCGTTCAGTACCTGGGCGAGCTGGGGGCGCAGGTCACCGTGGCACGCAACGACGAAATCACGATTGCGCAGATCGACGCGATGCTGGCTGCTGGCCAACTGGACCGGCTGGTGATTTCGCCCGGGCCGTGTTCACCGGCTGAAGCTGGTATCTCGGTCGCGGCGATCCAGGACTTTGCCGGCAAACTGCCAATTCTGGGTGTCTGCCTGGGCCACCAGGCGATTGGCGCCGCTTTTGGCGGCACCATCATCCGCGCGCAGCAGCTCATGCACGGCAAAACCAGCGTCATGACCACCACCCAAGAGGGGCTGTTTGCGGGCCTGCCCGCGCAGTTCACGGTCAACCGTTACCACTCGCTGGCGATCAAGCGTGACAACTGCCCGGCTTGCCTGAAAGTCACCGCCTGGACCGACGACGGCGAAATCATGGGTGTCAAACACAGCAGCCTGGACATCGAAGGCGTGCAGTTCCACCCCGAGAGCATCTTGACCGAGCACGGCCACGCGATGCTGCAGAACTTTCTGGCCCCGCGCCGCGCCGAACTTCAGCCTGCTTAAGGCGGGAGCTTGCTTCAGTAACCATAGCTGCAAGCCCTTGTTGGATAAGGGGCTGCGGCCGAAAAGGCTTGTAAACATGATCTCGACCGTTGATCTTCGCAGCGACACCGTGACCCAACCCACTGCCGCCATGCGTGCCGTGATGGCGGCCGCGCCAGTGGGGGACGATGTGTTTGGCGACGACCCCAGCGTCAATGCCTTGCAGGACAAGCTGGCCAACATACTGGGTTTTGAGGCGGCGCTGTTTGTGCCCACCGGCACGCAGAGCAACCTGTGTGGTCTGATGGCGCACTGCCAGCGTGGTGACGAGTACATCGTTGGCCAGATGGCGCACACCTACCGCTGGGAGGGTGGCGGCGCAGCGGTGCTCGGCAGCATCCAGCCGCAGCCGCTGGAGCACCAAGCTGATGGCACGCTGGCGCTGGCTGACATTGAGGCCGCCATCAAACCCGACGACGCCCACTTTGCCCGCACCCGGCTGCTCACGCTGGAAAACACCTTTGGCGGCAAGCTGCTGCCGTTTAACTATGTGCAAGCGGCGACGGACTTGGCCAAAAGCCACGGTCTGGCGCGGCATCTGGACGGTGCGCGGCTCTTTAACGCAGCGGTGGCGCAAGCAACCCAGCTGGCCGGGGAAAATACGTCAAATATGCCTCAAGCCCTTTTGTATAAAGGGCATAAAGCTATCACTTATGAAGCAATTGTCCACGAGGCACGCCGCATCGCCCAGTGTTTTGACAGCGTGTCGGTGTGTTTGAGCAAAGGCCTGGGTGCGCCCGTGGGCTCGGTGTTGTGTGGCAGCGCCGACTTCATCGCCCGCGCCCACCGCATCCGCAAAATGGTGGGTGGCGGCATGCGCCAGGCTGGCATTCTGGCCGCAGCGGGCAGCTACGCGTTGGACCACCATGTGGCGCGTCTGGCGGATGACCATGCGCTGGCGCGGCGTCTGGCCGACGGGCTGCAGGGCTTGCCCGGGGTGCTGGTGGAGCCGCCGCAGAGCAACATCGTGTTTGTGGATTTGGTCGATGCGGCCAAGCAACGCGGGGCGGAGCTGCTCCCGTATTTGCAGTCCCACGGTGTCTTGGCCACTGGCTTGTACCGGCTGCGGTTTGTCACCCATCTGGATGTGGACGCGGCGGGCATTGACCGTGCGGCGGCACGAATCCGGGCTTTTTTTGAGCAAGCCTGAGTCTGTCCATGCCTGACACCCACCAACTGTTGTTGTTCATCGCCGCCGGTTGGCTGCTGAACCTGACGCCCGGGCCCGATGTGTTGTACATCGTGAGCCATGCCCTGCGCAGCGGGGCCCGCGCTGGCATCGTGGCCGGGTTTGGCATCACCACCGGTTGTTTTGTGCACATCTTTGCTGCTGCCGTGGGGGTCAGCGCTTTGCTGGCGGCCTCGGCCACCGCGTTCAATCTGCTCAAGTGGGCGGGCGCGGCCTACCTGCTGTATGTGGGCATTCGGTTGCTGCTCTCGCGGGCTCAGGGTAACTTGTTGCCAAGCTCCGGCGCTGACTCCAGTGCCCCGGTACCCGTCGATCTGTGGCGCGTCTACAGCGGCGGTTTTTGGACGAACGCGCTCAACCCCAAGGTGGCGATCTTCTTTCTGGCGTTTGTGCCGCAGTTCATCACGCCCGGCGCGGCGCACACCAGCTGGGTGTTTCTGGCGCTCGGTGTGCTGTTCAATGTGAATGCCATTCCGGTCAACATCGGCTGGGCGCTGGCGGCGGCCTGGATGGCGCGCCGTGCCAGCCTGGTGCAGCGCGGCATGGCTTGGCTGGACCGGGTGGCCGGTGCCTTGTTCATCGCCTTTGGCCTGAAATTGGCTCTGACTGACAATCCCGTCTCGTAAATCTTGTTTCGACCGCACTGGAGCGCGTATGACACACACCATCAAAATCACCCCGCAGGAAGCGCTGTTGCGCACCATCGAGCACCGCGAGATTTTTCACGACGAGATGCTCTACATCGTGCGCCAGATCATGAATGGCGAATGGTCACCGGTGATGCTGGCGGCCTTCATCACCGGCCTGCGGGTTAAAAAGGAAACCATCGGCGAGATCACCGCTGCTGCGCAGGTGATGCGCGAGTTTTCCACCAAGGTGGATGTGGCGGACAAAACCAATTTGGTAGACATCGTGGGCACCGGCGGCGACGGCTCGCACACCTTCAATATTTCGACCTGCGCCATGTTTGTGGCGGCAGCGGCGGGCGCCAAGGTCAGCAAACACGGCGGCCGCAGCGTCAGCAGCAAAAGCGGTAGCGCGGATGTGATGGAGTCGCTGGGTGTCAGCATCAACCTCAAACCCGAAGCGATTGCCCAATGTATTGCGCAGGTGGGTGTTGGTTTTATGTTCGCGCCAAACCACCATCCCGCCATGAAAAACGTGGCGCCAGTGCGCCGTGAAATGGGTGTCAAGACGATTTTTAACCTGCTCGGGCCACTGACCAACCCGGCCGGTGCACCCAATATCCTGATGGGCGTGTTTCACCCGGACCTGGTCGGCATCCAGGTGCGTGCGCTGGAGCGCCTGGGCACCGAACACGCGGTGGTGGTGTACGGCAAGGACGGCCTGGACGAGGTGAGTCTGGGCGCGGCCACGCTGGTGGGTGAACTCAAAGACGGCAAGGTCACCGAGTATGAAATCCACCCCGAGGACTTTGGCCTGACCATGGCCAGCACCCGTGCCTTCAAGGTCGAAACACCCGAGCAGTCGCGTGCCATGTTGCTGGGTGTGCTGGACAATGTGGACGGCCCGGCCAAAGAAATCGTGATCTTCAATGCCGGTGTGGCGCTTTACGCCGCCAATGTGGTGAATTCGATTGAAGCTGGTATCAAAAAAGCGCGAGCAGCTACTGAATCAGGAGCGGCCAAAGCCAAGCTCGACCAGTTGGTGACCCTGGCCCATAGCCTGAGTGTTGCCGGATGATGCAGTTGCTGAACACCGACGGCGCCTGGATGGCCATCGGCATCTCGGTGTTTTTTATCGTTGTTGGGGTGGTGATGAAACGTGTGTTCATCCACATCCTGAAACAGGGCGCCAAGACGCCCGATTCCCTTTCTGCCACCCCTGAGGCCCCCAAACATGACTGATATTCTGAACAAAATTGTGGCCGTCAAGCACGAAGAAGTGGCCGCCGCCCAAAACCGCAAACCACTCGACGTGGTGCGTGCCGATGCTGAGAGTCGGGTGTTGACCCGTGACTTTGTCGGTGCGCTGCGTGCCAAGATCGCGGCGGGCCAGCCTGCGGTGATTGCCGAGGTTAAAAAGGCCAGCCCATCCAAAGGCGTCATCCGCGCCAACTTCATCCCGGCCGACATCGCGCAAAGTTACGCTGAATTTGGTGCCGCCTGTTTGTCGGTGCTGACCGACCAGCAGTTCTTCCAGGGCAGCGTGGACTATTTGAAACAGGCTCGCGCCTCCTGCCAGTTGCCAGTGCTGCGCAAAGACTTCATGGTGGACGCCTACCAAATTTATGAGTCGCGCGCCATGGGCGCTGATGCGGTGTTGCTGATCGCCGCGTGTTTGGACGATGCCCAGATGAAAGAGTTTGAAGCCATCGCCCGCAGCCTGGACATGGCGGTACTGGTGGAGGTGCATGACGCGGCAGAGCTGCAACGCGCGCTCAAGCTCAAGACACCACTGATTGGTGTCAACAACCGCAACCTGAAAACCTTTGAGGTGTCACTCGACACCACGCTGACGCTCCTCAAAGACATCCCCGCGGATCGCCTGCTGGTGTGTGAAAGTGGCATCCACACCCGTGACGATGTGCTGCGCCTGGGTGCGGCCGGTGTCAACGCCTTTTTGGTGGGTGAGGCGTTCATGCGTGTGCCGGAGCCGGGCGAAGCGCTGGCGGCGTTGTTTGGTTGAGGCTTGTGAGCTGAGTTCAATATGGGTTTTGCTGCATGACGCCACCCTCTCAACTTATCCATGCTGATCCATCCAATTGGCCCGTAGCCCAAGGATGGCAAGGGCTGGTTGCTGCGTTTTTTGAGTCTGACAAAGGGGCGCAACTGCAGGCGTTCTTGCATCAGCGCCTGCAGAGTGGCGCGGTCATCTTTCCGCCCGCGCCACTGCGCGCGCTGGAATTGACGGCGCCGGAAGCGGTGCGTGTCGTCATTCTGGGACAGGACCCCTACCATGGCCGTGGTCAGGCAGAAGGTCTGGCGTTTTCGGTCGCACCCGGCGTGGCATTGCCACCGTCCCTGCGCAACATTTTCAAAGAGTTGCAGCGTGATCTGGGCGAGCCGCCGCCGGTGTTTCCCAGCCCCGGCGGCAGCCTGGTGCGTTGGGCGCGCCATGGCGTGTTGCTGCTCAACACCTGCCTGACGGTGGAGGAGGGGCAACCCGCCAGCCATTCAGGCAAAGGCTGGGAGGTGTTGACCGACAGCATCATCCAGGCGGTGTCGCAAAACGCCTCGCCGGTTGTGTTCATGCTGTGGGGCAGCCATGCGCAAAGCAAGCGGCCACTGATTGACGCCACGCGCCATCTGGTGCTGTGCGCAAACCACCCCTCGCCGCTGTCGGCCCTGCGCCCACCGGTGCCATTCATCGGTTGCGCGCATTTTTCTCAGGCGCGGGCATGGCGGGAAAAACATCAAACGGGCAATAGCTGAGGTTTGGACAATCGAGACAGCGGTTTTTTGCGAAGAATTTACTGAAAAAAGTTGGGCACAACACGACAAAATCAAAACTCCATGGCATAATCATGTGCTCACCCTGGAGAGGTGGCCGAGTGGTTAATGGCAGCAGACTGTAAATCTGCCCTCTTACGAGTACGATGGTTCGAATCCATCCCTCTCCACCAGTGACAAATTGATTGTTGGGTAGCCGTTGGGCGCGTTCTCAAAAGTATGGGAGCTCTGCGGCAGTAGCTTGCAAGGCAGGCCTGTGCGGGGTTCGTATAGTGGTAATACCTTAGCCTTCCAAGCTAAAGCGAGGAGTTCGATTCTCCTACCCCGCTCCACAGTTTGATCGATTTGACAAGATTTAGCCCATTTGGCTCAGTGGCAGAGCACTCCCTTGGTAAGGGAGAGGTCCCGGGTCCGATTCCCGGAATGGGCACCAGATATTTGGTTTTTAGTTCGACGGTTCTTCACTTTTCGGAGTCACAAAATGGCAAAAGAAAAATTCACACGCACCAAGCCCCATGTCAACGTGGGCACCATTGGTCACGTTGACCATGGCAAAACCACTCTGACTGCAGCCATCACCACCGTGTTGGCAGCCAAATTTGGTGGTCAAGCCAAGGCT